>ERZ1292644.252-Hain-H14-01um-R2-252-length-39698-cov-7_pt2 | contig 36745 bp, 52 predicted proteins | sample MGYA00564402_ERZ1292644 | MGnify/ENA primary metagenome ERZ1292644 (study PRJEB36523, sample SAMEA6512644) | groundwater metagenome | collected 2019-01-09 | study: AquaDiva: Metagenomics assemblies of 32 groundwater samples
GTGCCATGAGTTCGTATGGGAGGGGTGAACCCCGGAATGGTCCGGTAGCGCGCAGGGACCGTGGAAGCGCGCCCCGCTCCCTAGCCTGATACTTGCCTTTGCCGCCTGGTCGCGCTATCGTGTCCCGTGAGGTACATATCGTGGCGCGAGAATGGAGACCAGTGTGGCAACAGCAAAACAAAGAGCGCGGCAACAGGCGCCCGGGGGCGCGACGAACCGCCGGCTGCCGGCCCCCACGCCCGAGGCTATCCGACGGCGGGAGCTGGCTGACGGCGGGATTCTGCGCGTCACGCACCGCTCCCAGCGGGGCTATCAATACCCGGAGTTCCGTATCGGTGGGCAGTATCTGTCCGAGATTCTCGGCGTCGACAAGGGCGACTTCGTCCGCTGGACGCGCGTGAACGACAGTCAGATGCTGCTGGAGCGGTGTGACATTCGGCATGTGCCGCTGGAGCAACGGGCCGTGCGTCCGCCGCGCCCGGGCAAAAAGGTGCGCGGCGACCTGCGGTTGAGCAACCTGCTGTACGAGTCGAAGGAGAAAAAGCGCAGGGACCGTCGAAAGGCCCTTGCGAAGGATTGAAACACCCGCAGAATAACGGTGTGTGACGACCATTTGGCGCGCACACCGCTGCTCAACACCATCACACCTCGGCGTTCCGGTGGGAGACCATCCCCCCACCGGGACGCCCCCCACTCGGGGCGTGTAGGACGCCCGGATGCCCGCGCCTCCCCGTTCAGGTGTCCGGCGGCCGGTCCTGCCGCCCCGTCCATCCATCCAGGCGGTGGCGGACTCGATTGGCGACGAGCCGGAGAGTCTAGCCGACCTGGCCGGTGGGCGCGCCGACCCGGACTTCCTCGCGCTCCAAATCGACAACGATTTGGACGCGCGTGTCTGGATGGGCACCCGTGCGCACGACCGCGTCATGCGGGCCGGGGCGCTGGTGGGGCGCTCGCTCTACGATGAAATCGAGAAGTCGCTCTATCAGCAGGAATCCTATGACGAGTTCGAGACGCGGCTGCTGAAGCGCCTGGGCGTCGGTCCGAACGAAGAGACGATTGGCAACGCAGCGCTGCGCGCGTTGGACGCCACGCTCGACAACGAAGTGCGCCTGGCGTGGAACGAAGGCATCCTGGCAGCCGTGGGCGACGAGGCGATGGTGGCAGTGTGGCGGGCAGAATTGGACGACGCCACGACCCCCGGCTGCTGGGACAATCATGGGCGCCTGATGGAAGAACTCGACGAGACGCCGCCGCGTCATCCGCGCTGCCGGTGCTCGCCGTATTCCATCCCCGACCCGAACTCGCCCGACCCGGACTGGGCACGGCTGGGGCGGGAGATTCTGGAGGAGATGGCCGAGGAGCGTGACTCGGGTGGGGCGCTGATGGAGGCGGACCGCGTGCCGCAGGAAGCAGGGCTCGCATGATTTTCCCGGTCTCTCAACGCGGCGGCATCAGCTACATTCGTGCGGATCAGGTCTCCCGGCTCATTCACACGCCGGCCGGGCAGGGGCACAGCGGCGTCAGCACGCAAATCTTCCTGCTCGATGGGCGCTACGAGATTGTGGACGACCATCCCGAGGTGGTGAAGGCGCGCTGGCACGAGGCGTTTGTCGCCTGGTTGCGCGCGACCGCGATGGTGGCCATCCCGACCGGGGGCGAGGATGCCGAGTGGGTCGAGGTGAAGCACTCGTGAGTACCAGGCAACAGCAGGAGCAGCAGGAGCAGCAGGAGCAGATCGACGAGCTGACCGCGCACGTCGAACGGCTCTCGTTGTACGTGGCGCACCTCTGTGCGCGCGCGACCAATATCGAAACGGTGATGAGGCTGAGGAAGTTGAGTTCGTTGCAGACTGACCGGACGCCAATCGAGTTCCCGAATCAATTCTCGCCGGGAGCGTACGACCAGATTGTGCGCTTGGTGCAGTCGGATGTCCTCGCATGCCCAGCCGCCGCACCGGCTCAACTACCCATCGCGGGCACGGACACAAAGTAGTCCGTCCCTGCGACCCGCCGCGCCCGACGCCGGTCCCGCCCCCGTGGTGGGGGGAGCCTGCGCTGGTCGGCGTGCTCGTGTGGGCGTCGTGCTGAATGGATGCCCCACATGATGTCGCCGAGGCGGTGGTCATCGAGCGCCTGGGCCGGCGCCGGGAAGCCCTCGGCATCCTCGGCGAGCGCGTCCTCATTCCGCTCGTGCTCGGCCTTACCGACCAGCTCTCCGCCTATCTCGACTGTCGCCCGACGGCGCGCCTGGCGGTGGGCGAGGTGCACCTGCGCCAGGGCGCGGAGCGGGCCTATCTCTTGGTGGCGCTCCGTGACCGGGGTCGCCCGCTCAGGATGCGCGGCGTGATGTCCGGGTGGGACGTGGCGACCGCGTTGCCGGCGGGTGGCCCTGATGCCTGGGTCGAGCAGCAGAACGCCCGGCGCTGGCGCTTCCTGGACCACAACCGCGAGCTGCTGGCGCGCCTGTTCGAGCGCGCGGCGGACGCCGTGATGGCGTACTACGCCCGACGCCCGGGCGTGCACCTAGAGCCAGCGGCGGACGCCATGCCGCGCCTGATTGAGGGCGTGGACGCCACCTACCTGACCCTCGAATTTGACGACCGTAGTGCGCCGCTCACCAGCGACTCCCGCACGCGTGCGGAGGTGCGATGACCCCCCCGACGAACATTCGCCCGCCCGTCCTGCACTACCGCCCGGTCCGGTGGCGCGACTGCATGTGGGTCTGGCGGCTCGCCAATGACCCCGAGGTGCGCGCGGCGAGCATGCACCTCCAGGCGATTGCGCTCCATGCGCACGTGCGGTGGTTCGTCGCGCGCATGCGGGCCCCGTTGCCGTGGTGGGTCATCTCCCGCGAGGGCCGGCGCGTTGGGATGCAACGCATCGACCCGACCGACCCCGTCCTCGGGTCCGTGCCGGTCCTGACCACGTGGATTCACCCCGAGGAGCGGGGCGGGCGGGTCGGCAGCGTGGCCCTCGCGCAGGTGCGTGCGATGCTGCCGGGCCTCGACCTGCGCGGACGGATTCGCCCGGAGAACACCCGGTCCATTCGCGCCTGCGTCGCGGCCGGCTGGGTGCACGGCGCGCCCGTCGGCGACTGGGAGACGGTGTACGCCTGGCCGAGGCAGGACAACTACAACGAGGCGGGAGAACTGGTGTGAAACTCCTGCTCCTCTACCGCCATCACCGCCGCTGCATCGCCGGGCTGTGGCGCGACGCCTTTCGCGAGCTGGAGGATCTCGACATCCGCACCTGCGGCCCGTGGTACGAGGGCGAGCCGTTCGGCACACCAGGCAATGAGCCCGATGTGGCACTCGCGGTCCAAAGCCACCTCTACTGGTACGAGTGGCGCGACGTGGAGGCGCTCCTGCCGGGCGACTGGCGGCCCGACCTGACTATCATCCTGGGGCAGGGCGAGAAGTTCCGCGTCTTCAACATTGCCGGCCCGTGGGTCCATCTCGATACGGAGGGCGCCGACACCGCGTGGTCCACGGGCATCACCCCCTCGCGGTACACGGCGATCCGGCGCACCGGGCACGACGCCGCGCTGCGCTTCATTGCGACCGGCCTGCCCCCCGCGTGCGCGCGGCGCGAGTTGCCGCCGCTGCGTCCGCGCGAGTACGACTTCGTCCATATTGCGACGCCGCGCGCCGCGCGCCAGGCCGTGTGGAAGGCGCTCGGTGCCGTGCGCGACCTGAACACCATCATGGGCGAGCTGTGGGGCGGGCTGTACTACGACGCGCTCGGACGCGCCGCGACGACCTACGTCTGCGCCGGAGGCGGCGCCGACTTCGACTTCATCACGCTGCGCACGCTGGAAGCGATGGCGATGGGCTGTCTGGTGTTCTCGGACATCACCCCCGCCCTCGTGCAGCTCTTCGAGCCGAATGAACACTTCATCCCCTACACCCCCATCCACAACGCCAGCGACGGCGAGCCCACCCCCGATCCAGACTGGCTCCTCACCGCCGTGCGTGAGTGGACCGACGCGCCATTGCGTCTCGCCATCGGGCGGCGCGCCGCCGAGGTGGTGCGCCGCGAGCACACCATGCACGCGCGCGCCGAGCGCGTGCTGCGCGAGGCGGCAACAGACTGGAGCATCGGACTATGGCCGCAGTGAAACGCGAGACGAAGTACACCCTGGAGCTGAGCGAGCACGAGTACCTCGTGACGCGCGCGGCCTGGACGCTGCTCTGGGAGCGCGACCGCTCCCCGGTGGCGGCGGACCTGTTGGAGCTGCCGCCCGAGCTACGCATCCAGCCGCCGTCCATGCCGGCCATCGAGCAGGTGCCGGTGACCGAGGGGACGCTGCCGACGGCCGAGGCCACCGATGTGATGGAGCAGCGGCGCGCTGAAGCGGCGCGGATCGCGGCGGCATGGGGGAATACGTGATGAAGAAGATACGCGGACGGTAGCATGCATATTCTAGTTTACAGTGACGGGCCAGTCTGTCCGACCGGGTTTGGCGTCGTCAATAGGAATATCTTTGAGCCACTGTTTCAACGTGATGTATGTCAACGTGAGACCACAAACTTCTACTCAATAAATTACGTCGGGGAATGGCACCCCGACCAAAAGAATTACCGTCTGTGGCCGGCGAACATCGGCCTGCGCGCCGACCCCGACCCGTATGGGCGCGACCGCTTCTGCCAGATGGCGCTGGCGGGCGTGTGGCCGATAGACGTTCTGTTCATCTTGCAAGACCACTTCACCGTGGCGCCGTTCGTGCCGGCGCTGGTGCAGAAACTCCGCGAGCAGGTCGCCGCTGGGCTGCGCCCGCCGTTCGTCACCATCTTCTACATCCCGGTGGACAACCACTTCCTGAAGCCGCCGTGGGTGGACTGGGTGCCCGAGCACGTGGACTTCGCGGTCGCCTACATGCACTGGTCGGCGCGCGTCATCACCGACTTGGTGCCGCGCCTCGATGGGAAGCTGCGCGTCATCTACCACGGCACCAATCCCGAGACGTACTATCCCATCCCCGAGGCCGAGCGCGAGCAGTTCCGCCAGCAGGTCATGGGGCTGAAGCCCGGGCAGCCGCTGATGCTGTTCGTCAATCGCAACCAGCCGCGTAAAGACCCGGCGCGCGCGTTGCAGATTCTCAACCTCGCCCGGGCGCGCCTCCCCGAGCTGGTCGGCTACTTCCATCTCAACCCGCAAGACAGCGCGGGCTTCTCGATGGGCGAGGTGGCGGGACAGCTCCGCCTGCCGCAGGGGGTCGTGCGCTTCCCGGCGAACTTCTCCGAGGGCATCGGCGTCCCGGTGGATGTCCTGAACCGCATCTACAACGCCGCCGATGTGTTCGTGACCACGGCGCGCGGCGAGGGCTATGGGCTCTCGGTCACCGAGGCGATGTGCGCGGGGCGCCTCTGTATCGCGCCGAAGCACACCTCGTTCGCCGAACTCCTGGCCGACGACCGGGGGTTGCTCGTGCCGCCGCTGAAGGGGGGCGACGCGGTGCTGCCGATGGACAACGACCAGTTCCGGCCGTGCGCGGACGTGGACGCGATGGCGCAGAAGGTGGTGTGGGCGCTGGAGCATCGTGAGCATGCGGCGGGGATTGCGCGGCGCGGCATGGAGTGGGCGCAGGCGCTCGCCTGGAGCGGCCCGATTGCCGACCAGTGGGAGCAGGTGTTCCGCGAGGCGTATGCGGAAGTGGCGAAGCGCCGGGCCCCGCAGCCGGCGGCGACCGGCACCTTCCGCTTCACGGCGGACGCCCTGCCGGCGGGGCTGACGGCGGCGGCATGAGCGATAACCTAACGGCGCTGCTGCAATTCGGCGGCGCCAAGAAAAAAGGAGCCCGGAAAATGGAGCAATTGGAACTCTTTCCCAACCCCCACGCGCAAGCGTCCCCGCCGCCGACGCGCTACGTGTATGTCTTGCGCAGCGCGCATGGGCTCAAAATAGGACGCACGGATGACATAGATAAGCGACGCGGGCAGTACGAAACACATAACGCCCACTTTGATTTCATCCGTACGTTCCCCTGCAACGGGCGCGGAGTCCAGGTAGCACTGGAGGGAACCTGCAAGCGTGCGACCATTGCCTATGTGCTACCGACGCGGGGGCGGCGTACGGAATGGCGCACGGACGACCCGCGCGTCCTCGACATCATCGACCGGCAGGCGATTAAGTTTTTGGGTAGCCCCGCCGTCATTGAGTCTGAGGCGCACGTCCGCCGCCTGCACGCGAGCAAGGAGTGGCAGGACCGCGTCGCTGGACTCAAGGAGGCGGCGTGAATGGGTCTCTTGGTGGACGAAGCGCGAAACTTCCGACACCCGTGGCTGCGCGAACCCGGACACGTGTTTCGTCCCCGAATTGAGCCCCGGTTAGATTACCTCATAGGCGAGTTCGTGCTGCGGTTCTCACATTATCGCGACGATGTGCGTGAACCCTCACGGGGGCGCGACACCCTGCTAACGCTATGGGCGGCGGTTCTTCAGAGAGTACCCTTGCTCATTGGACCCAATGGACCAGACGAGCGGGAATGGCTGAGGCGCCCATCGGTGCTGCCGAGCGGCAACGACTTAATCCCCCTACGGCACGCAGCCGTGCGCTTTTATCATCGGGTGGAGAACTGGCAACGGCAGCTCGGGACCCCGCTCCTTGACGGGTGGACGCTCTGTTGGTGGATCAACGGCACCACGGCCGAGCTGATGAGGGCGGTCGACCGAGGGGACGATCTGAGGGCGGTCGACCTGCGGCGCAAACCAAGATGGCGCCGGGAGTTCTACACGGATGCCACCGGGCGGTTGGGGCAGTACGGGAGTGTGAGCAATCCTGACTTGCACAATTACGTGTTGGACTTGTTGGGGTATCGTAACGGCTTGCAGTTGCTGCGGTCATCGCCGGCTACGAGCAGTTCTGTGTCACGTCGCGGTGCGCGTGACGCCGGAGAGGGATGGGAGATGACGGCACCGGGGCTCTGGAAGATGGCGGCATGAGCGATCAGGACGTGTTGGTCATTGGCGCCGAGGACGTGCGCGACGCGCTGCGCGGAGACAAGGCGCTCGGGTTCCTGGTGCTCGACGCGTTGGGCGCGCTGGCGCCGGGGGGCTCCATCCTCGTGCGCATCGACTTCCCCGGCAAGGACAGTGAGGCCGGCGGGCTCGAAGCGTCGCCGCGACGCATGGGCTGGTTCGCCCGACGATTTTGGCGGCTCGGCACGACGCCGCTGCGCATCCCCAATCTGAAAGGACGCTGAACACATGCCAAACGGACTCTACGCAGTTGTCGCGACGGTCGACGGGCAGGAGACCACCGCCGAACTCCTCCGCACCCTGGCGAGCGATGGGCGCTTTCGCATCGTGGTCGTCGACAACGGCTCGCAGCCAGCGTTTCGCCAGTGGCTCTACAGCTTGCAGGGCGACGGCATCGTCATCCTCTGCAATGAGCACAATGCCGGCGTGGGGGCGGCCTGGAACCAGGGCATCCGCATTGCCATGCAGAACGCGGCCCAGGGCGTGCTGATTGCGGGCAACGATACCTGCCCGATGCCCGGCACGCTCAACCGGCTGCTCGCGCTGGCCCAGGCGGGCTGCCCGTTCGTGACCGGCACGCAGGTGGCGTGGGAGACGCCGAGCGCTCCGGTGGCGGCGCCGACGCCGACGGACAAGGTGATTCTGGCGCCCGACTTCTCGTTCTTCTTCATCCCGGCGCTCACGGTGGAAATCCTGGCGCGCTTCGAGGCGCAGTCCGGCGTGCCGATGAGCCCCTGGGCGCTCGGGCTGTTCGACGAGCGCTATTACCCCGCCTACTTCGAGGACAATGATATGCATACCCGGTTGCATCGCGCCGGGCTGGTGGCCGTGCGCGACCCGCTGGCGCTCTATCGCCATCGCTGCTCGCAGACCATTGCGACGCACCCGGAGCTGGCGCAGCAGCAGGTCGCCATTATGCAGCGCAACGCCGAGCTGTTCCGCCAGAAGTTCGGTCGACTGCCGCACGAGCTGGACGTGCCGCCGCAGGCGCGCCCGCTCAACGTCACCGACGAGCAATGGACGCAGATGACCGGCGGGCGGCCCATCATCGAGGTGGACCAGTCCGTGGTGACCGCGCAAGCGCGGCAGGTCTACGCGCAGTTCGGCATTGTGCCGACGCCGCCCCCGCCCCCGTCGTCGCCGATCACGCCCATCATGCTGCCCCCCATCACCGACCACGGACCGCAACCGTGAAGCGACGCCGCCTCGCGATGTACGCCGAGTTCGACACCGACGCCGAGATTCCGACCCTCATGCGGGCCAACGAGGCGCAGTTCTACGGACCCGAGGGGCCCATGCTGCGGCTGCGACTGGAGCACGTGCACGTGGCAGCGAGCCGCACGGGCGCCGACGAGAAGGCCACGCCGAAGCGACGCTATCGACGCTGATGGAATACCTGCGCGGAGAGCCGGAGTGCGCCGACCTGATGTGGCGCCAAGAGCTGGCGAGCGTCGCTGACTACTGTCAGGGGCGCGGGCTCGACCCCGGGGCTGGGAACCGCACCCTCAGTCCCGGGGTCGTACGCCTGGACCTGTTCGCCGACTATCGCCCGGAGGTGTGCGCGGCGGCGACGGCGCTCCCATTTCGCGACAACGCCTTCGACTTCGTGGTGAACTCCCATCTCGTCGAGCACTTGCCCGATCCACGCGGCGCGATTCGGGAATGGCTCCGCGTCGTGAAGCCGGGCGGCGTGGTGGCGATGGTCGTGCCGGACACGCGCTACACGCGCGGGATGAACACCGACCGCACGCCGCACCTGTTCGAGTGGGGCCCGCGCGACTTCGCGGTCGAGGTGCTCGACTTCCCCACCGAGTGGCTCGACGAGAAGCCCTGGTTCAAGTGGACGTGGGACTGTGCCGCGTACGAAGTGGTGCACTTCGGCGAGGCGTGCCCGTCGTGGTCGTTCTGCTGCGTGCTGCGGAAACCGATGAGCGTGCGATTCGCACTCAAACCGACGCCCGTGACCGCGCTCTGGGAGCTAGGCCGCACCGAGTGGCGTCCGACGGGTGGCCCGTGGCCCCCGCACGCAATCAATGTGCCGGAGTCGCCGAATGAACCGGAGGGCATCCTGCTCGTCCGCGAGGAAATCATCGCGCACCTGGATGAGCGCGTCACGTGGGACCGCCGCCACGGGGGCACGTGGTTCAGCCCGCACTCGCCGTCATGGCACCTCGACGGGGGCCCCGGCCCGGAGTTCACGCATGTCGTCGTCATGCCCTTCGGCGAGCCCGGCACCGAGTTCCGCACGAGTACGGACGCCCCCTTCTTGACGGAACCGGGCGTGCTCTACATCTTCGACAACCGGGTCGCCGAGCACCGCACGCCGGCAGAGGTGCCGCCCCAGACATCCCTGCATCGCATGATGTTGCACTGGTGGGTGACGCCGACTGACGCCTACCTCAGCGAGTTGGAGGCGGCCTGATGCGCGTGGTGGTGACCGGCGCCGCCGGCTTCATCGGCTCACACCTGTGCGAGAAGCTGGTGGCCGATGGGCACATGGTGGTGGGCATCGACATCGTCAACGGCGCCGACGTGGGGAACAACCTGCGGACGCTGGCCGGCGCGCCGCACTTTCGCTTCCTCTACGGCTCGGTCGGCAAGCGCCTGCCGGAAGTGCATGACGCAGATGTGTGCTTCCACCTTGCCGCATACGTCGGCCCCGCCTACGTCAAGCGCATGGTGTCCGAAATGACCGAGGACCACCTGGACGATACGCTCACCGTGCTGCGCTGGGCCAAGCGCATGGCGGCGCGCGTGGTGGCGACCAGCAGCTCGGAAGTCTACGGCGACATGCCAGCGCCGCAACGGGAAGACTCGCCGCTGCACGTCGGCCCGACGCACATCCAGCGCAGCGCCTACGCGGTCACCAAGCTGGCGATGGAGCACATGCTGCTGTGGGGGCTCGCTGAGCATGCGACGATTGCGCGCCTGTTCAACGTCGCTGGGGCGCGCCAGCGCGTCTACGGCGGATGCGTCATTCCGGTGTGGGTCAGCCTGCTGCACCGGGCGCAGCCGATTGTGGTGCACGACCCCGAGGCGACGCGCTGCTTTACGCACGTGCGGGATGCCGTCGCGGCGCTCGTCGGCCTGTGCGAGACGCCACGGGCGGCCGGCACCATCGTCAACGTGGGGCAGCCGCAGCCGATTACGATGGGCGCGCTCGCCGACATGGTCTGTGCCCACTTTCCCGGCGCGCGCCAGGAGGTGCAGGCCGCGCAGGATAACATGGGCTACGGCTTGCTGCGCCATCGGCAGCCGGACGTGACCAAGATGCGCCAGACCCTTGGCTGGGTGCCGCGCGAGCGCACCGCCGAGATTGTCGCGGACGCCGTGGCGCACGCGAAAGTGACCCTCGTATGAGAGCCCTCATCACCGGCATTCTCGGACAGGACGGCAGCTACCTGGCCGACGCGCTGCTCGCGGACGGGCACGCGGTGTGGGGCGTGGAGCGCCGGCAGTCCTCGGACGCGGGGCGCTGGCGCATCGCGCACCTGCTCGACCATCCCGGGTTGACGCTCCTCGGCGCCGACCTGTGCGACCAGGGCAGCCTGGACGCGGCGGTCATCGCCGCCCAGCCCGACCACGTCTACAACCTGGCGGCGCAGTCCTTCGTGCCGGTGAGCTGGGAGCAGCCCGTCTACACGGGCGATGTCGACGCGCTCGGGGTGACCCGCCTCCTGGAGGCGGTGCGCCGCCATGCGCCCGGCGCCAGCGTCGTGCAGGCGTCCTCCTCCGAGATGTTCGGCTCGCAGCCGCCGCCGCAGTCCGAGCGCACGCCCTTCCACCCGCGCAGCCCCTACGGCGTCGCCAAGGTGTACGGGTTCTATATCACCCAGAACTACCGCGAGTCGTACAAGCTGCACGCGGGGTCGGCCATTTCGTTCAACCACGGCTCGCCCCGGCGCGGGCCGGAGTTCGTCGAGCAGAAGATTGTGCACGGCGCAGTGCGGATCTACCTGGCGTTGGCGGAGCGCACGACTCCGGCGCCGCTGAAACTCGGCAATCTGGACGCCAAGCGCGACTGGTTGCACGCCGAGGATGTCGTGCGCGCGATGCGCATGATGGCGAGCGCCACAGAGCCCGCCGACTATGTGGTCGCGAGCGGGCGCATGGTGAGCATCCGCGACATCTGTCACTGGGCGTTCGAGGCGGTGGGGTTGAACTGGCGCGAGTGGGTACGCGTGGACCAGGCGCTCTACCGACCTGCCGAGGTGGCGGCACTGGAGGGCGACGCCAGCAAGATCACGCAGTGCCTGGGGTGGGCGCCGACCAAGACCGTCCGCGACATGGTGCGCGAGATGGTCGCGGCGTTGACCCCGCCGTGTGCGGGTGGGCAAACCCCGCGCGTGCCCGATACGCGCGCGAGCCATGTGAAAGGCGTGGACCCGCTCCGATGAGTCGGCGCGCGACGCTCGTCAGCATTCTCATTGTCGGCTGCCTCTGGGTCGTCATCGGCGGTGTTGCGCGCCTGCTCTGGTCGGCGTGGATGCACTGGCGCACCGGCCTGAAGATGGCGCCCAAAGAGCCCGAGGCGGGTGCGCCAGCGGGCACCGTGGCGACCGTCGAGGACGCGCGATGAAGATTCTGTTGACGGGCGCGGCGGGCTTCATCGGCACGCATGTGCGGGGCCTGCTCGAAGCGCACGGGCACGATGTGCTCTGCGTGGACAGCTACGAGCCGCAGGTGCACGGGAACGCCGTGCGCGCGGACGCCTACTCGGTGTCGGAGTTTCTGGAGATGTCGTTCACCATTCCCGAGGTGGACGTGGTGGTGCACCTCGCGGCGCGCGTCGGCGTCATGCAGTCGCAATACGAGGTGAGCAACTACGTGCAGGGCAATGTCGCGCAGACCGCAGCCCTGCTCGATGCCTATGTGGTCGCCAGGCGCTGCCGACGCTTCATCGTCGCGAGTTCCATGTCGATTTACGGTGAGGGCAGCTACTGGGTGTCCGACGCGACGCGCAGTTACCAAGCCAATGGGCACATTGTGCGTGACATCGAGCGCGGATGGGACGGGTTTGCGCACGCGGCGACTCTGAGCGGCGAGCCGAACGAGGCGTGGAACATCGCCGTGGGCGCCACGTTTCGCCCGACGACGACGCCAGAGACCAAGCGCGCCGAGCCCGCCTCGGTTTACGCGCTGACCAAATACGACCAGGAACGCTACACGCGTATCGTCGGGGCCGCCTACGGCATCGAGACCGTGGCACTGCGCTTCTTCAACACGTACGGCGAGGGCCAGGCGCTCGCGAACCCCTATACGGGGGTGCTCGCCCAGTTCGCCTGCCGCGTCTTGAACGGCAAGCCGCCGCTGGTCTACGAAGACGGGCAGCAGACGCGGGACTTCATACACGTCTCCGACGTGGCGTGGGCGGTGGTGGCATCGGTCGAGACGCCGCTCCTGGACGGGGTCTACAACGTCTGCACGGGTGTCTCCACCTCGGTGGGTGAGCTAGCGGCGCTCTGGTGTACCATCGCACGCGAGCGCGGGCTCGCGGAGGTGGAGCCGGACATCCTCCACACGTATCGCGCGGGCGACGTGCGGCACTGCGTCGGCGATCCGCTGGCGCTGGAGCGGGCAACGCGTTCGGACATGCAAACGGGCTGGCGCGCGGAAGTCGAGCTGGTGGACGGACTGCGCCGCACCGCCGACTGGATTCTGGAGAACCACTTCCACATCGACGTGCCCGAGGACAACAGCGCGCAGGCGAGCGAAGAGCTGCGGGCCCACGGGCTCGAAAGGGGCAAGGTATGAGCAAGCGCATCGAGCGCATCATGTTTGTTATCGCCATGCTGATACTGGTCATCCTCACGCTGCGTGCCTGTCCAGCCGGGGCGCAGCTTGACCGCTTCATGGGGGGCCAAGGCGCGGTCGGCAACGGCGCGCCGCCGCAACAGGCGGTGGTCGGCCCCTATCACGTCGATTTCACCGACCGCCTGTGCGTCAGCGACTACTCGAACTACGAAGCGCGCTGCGTCGTCATGGGAACCGTGCAGCGCCTGGCCGGATTCTCCGGGCGCCCGGTCGGCATTGCACGCGATCCAGCAGACAACCGTGTCTACGTCTCGACGTTCAAGAGTACGGCGCCCGTGGTGCCGGCGGGCCTCTGGGTCGTGGAGCCGTCTGGCGGCGTGCGAGCGCTGCCGATAGGCACGACGACGGCGCCGTATGGCCTGGCGCTCTTCGGCGGGTTCCTCTGGTGGACAGACCAGCAGGGGAACGGGTTCTGGCGCCTGCCAACGCCATGCCTGACCGGGTGCACCCCGCAGGTAATGATTCCACCTGGCACGCTCTTGAACCCGCAAGATGTGGATTGCCGGCTCGGCCTGGGCTGCTTGATCGCGGATACGTCGCACCACCGCGTCGTGCTGTTCGACCTGGCGAGCAACGTGTCCACCGTCGCCGGCATCGGCACGATGGGGTTCAGCGGTGACGGCGGCTCGGCGTTGGCCGCGCAGCTCGCGTTCCCGTCCGGCCTCGCCATCACCGCGACGGGGCAGGTCATCATCGCCGACAGCGTCAACAACCGGGTGCGGCGGTTCATCATCGGCGGCACCATCCAAACGGTTGCCGGTAACGGGCAGCAGAACACCGCCAAGCTGCTGCCGGCGGCGAACCAGAACCCGCTGACATTTCCCATCACCAATCCCCAGGGCGTGGCGACGGACGGCAGCACCGTCTTCGTCGGCAGCAACTTCGTTGGCGCCATCTACGACTTCCCGCTCGGGGGCGGGCCAGTCACGACCGTGACCGCCACGCGCACCCTGGCAGCGACCCCGACCAACACGATGGTGGCGACGGCGACCGCGACGGCGCTGCGGACGTGCAACGTGCCGTGTGACTGAAATGCCCATGTCGCTGAACGAGTACCTCGCCGACCCGGGCCGCCGGGCGAGCGTGGAGCGCCGCTAAGCATCCGCACGATGAGGTCATGGACGCATGTCGCAGCCGTTTGACCAGCATCAGCTCTTCGACCTGATGGACGATACGCGACCAGTGTTCAAGGCGAGTGGGCAATGGGCAGATATGCAAGCGCATTTGCTCGTCCTCTACACGCTCGGGCGCTACTGCACCGCGCCCACGTACGGGGAGCCCGTCGCGCTCCGTCCACCGCTCGCGCTGGAGATTGGCGTGCGCCAGGGCGTGTCGACGCTGGCGCTCCTACTCGGGCTCCGGCGCGCGAACGGGCGGCTCGTGTCCCTGGACATTGACCCGGTGGAAACCGACGTGGCGAAGCAGGTCATCCAGGACGCGGGGCTCGAATCGCTCTGGTCATTTTACCTGGAGGACTCCAACGATTTCATCCACACCGAGCGCTGCCCGAAGCAGCTCGACCTGCTCTGGATTGACGGCGACCATCGGACGCCGCAGCCGTTCAGGGACTTCAACAACTACGCCCCGCTCGTGCGGCGCAACGGCATCATCGCCATGCACGACTACTTCGTGGAACCGTGGCGGGTCGAGGAGCGCGGCGCGCAGCTCTGCGTCGAAGCCATCAAGGTGACCGGCGAGTTCGAGGTGTGCGTGCTGCCGTGGTGCTTCGGGCTGACCTTAATGCGCAAAATGGTCTGAAACCCCAGGTATGAGTGCTGCCATGAATCTGCGCGTGCGCCTGCTGTCCTGGGTGCTTCGGCGCACCCAGCCGGTGATTCCGCTCGTTCGTGCGGACTGGATGTGGTTGGCCGTCTACGGGGTGATGTTCGCCAGCATCAGCGCGGCGCACTTCTACGCGCAATCCCAACAGGAGCCGCTGGTGTGGCGCGAGCGGCTGGGCGTCACCTCGGCACAGCCGCCGATTGACCCGGTCGTCATCGCCGTCGTCGGTGGCATCCTCCTGCTGGCCATGTGCGCGGCGGTCCTCTCTGCCGCGCTGCGGGTGGTCTCCTGGGCGGAGTGGGAGCGGCGCGACGGCGCGGCCCGAGTGCCCATCCTCGACCCGTGGCCCGATCTCCGCACGCGCGACAGCGTGTTCGTGGCGGAGTCGGAGTTTGCCGCCATCATCGACGAGGCGCTCTGCCGCCTCCCGCCTGACGTGCGCGCGGAACTCGACCGGCGCGGCATTCTCGTCGGCTACGGGGTCCGCGCGTCGCGTGAGGAGTTCATCGCCGCGCACATGGACCCCGAGCACGCCAAGATCGCCGCCTACTATGGTGGCCCCACTGAGCAGATTACGCTGTTCGCGGAGCACATCATCACCACCCACGACCGGGACGATTTGGCACGCGGCACGGCGCAGGTGCTCTATCACGAAGTCGGACACGCGCTCGGATTGGACCACGGCGCCTTGGCGGAGCTGGGGGTATGAAGGTCATCATTGTCACCGACGCGAGCCAGGACTACATGGCGGACTACCTGTTCGACGGGTTCGCCTCGCTGACGAGCCCGACGGACACCCTCGACTGGCCCCCGAAGCCCTCGCTGCACCACGGCGAGCGGCGCACGATGGACTGCGATTTCAACTGGCCCTTCCATCAGGTGAGTGAAGGCGAGCTGTTGGCGGCGATGCGCGATAAGCAGGTGGACCTTGTGGTGGTTCCGACGCTGCGCGGGCGTGTGCCGGCCCTCCTCACATCCTGGCGCCCCTTCCTGCCCGGGCTCGCCGACCGCACCGTCTATATCGACGGCGAGGACCACCCGCACGACACCCTGTCCCAGTTCGAGGACGCGGCGGGGGTCAAGCCGGCGGTGTACTTCAAGCGCGAGCTACCGCTGACCGCGACGTGGGCGAAGCCCCTGACCTTCGCCTATCCCGCCCGTCGCATTGTAGCCCCTGGGGGGACGCGCAGCGGGGTATTCTACGACGTGCAGATATGGCCCTGGGCGGTTGGGGGCCCGCGCGAGCGGCTGGGCCACCTGCTGCGCAAAGAGTTCGGGCGCGGCGCGACAGTTGCCATGCCCTATGATGGGACCACCCGCCACCATCCCGACGACTACCACGCCCGGGCGCGGCGCACGCTGGTCGCCGTGGCGCCGGCCGGCGCGGGCTACTTCACCAATCGGCTGTTCGAGGTGGTGGCGGACGGGTGCGCGCTGGTGGCGGAGCGCCCGTACGCAGAGTTCCCCGACGCCTTCGAGGCGGCACACTACTACAGCACGCCCGAGGAAGCGGTGGGCGTGGTGGCGGATTACCTCGCTGAGCCCGAGGTGGCGCAGGCCGACGCGCGCGCCGTGCAGTGCGAACTGCGAGCGCACCACACCACCGAGGTGCGCGCGCGCCAGGTGTACGAAGCCGTGCACGGACCGACGGCGTTCACGACGCCGGGCGAGGGCGCGGCGCTGACGCATGGGATGGGGCGATGAGCCCGCCCGTCTCCGTAATCGTCAGTTCGTTCGACCGTCCGAATCTTCTTGCCGACGCGCTGCGCTCCATTGCCTGGCAGGCGTACGACGGACCCATCGAAATCATTATCTGCGACGATTACTCGACCGACCCGAATGTCGAGCTGACCATCACGCGCTTTGCCGCCACATGGCCCGACCGCTTCACCGTCACGGAGGTGCGGCCCGAGCACCCGCCCGTGAACTCACTGGAGCGCATCTACGGGGGGCGCTGCGCCCTCGGCATCAACGCCGGGCTCGGCGTGGCAACCGGGCGCTATGTGGTGTTCCTGCCCGACGATGACTTCCTGACGCCGCACTCGATTGCATGCCGCGTGGCGTACTTAGAGGCGCACCCGCAGGCGCTCATCTGCTTCGGGCGCCTGGAGGCATGCAAGCCCGAGACGGGGGTCGCCTGGCCGCACGACGACTTGCGCCAGCACTGGCATGCCGCCTGGCCGAGCGCGACCATGACCTACGGCAAATACGACGGCGACACGTTCACCCGCTGCGTCCATGACCGCAATGGGTTCTTTGCCAAGGCGCCGATCACGCGCGCGGCGAACTACGTGGACCACGGCATGGTGATGGTGTGCCGCGACCGGCGCCCGCTGCCGGACTGGCCGGAGCATCGCACCTGCGAGATTACGCACGGGGACCAGACCGCCGAGCATATCTGGACCACGACGCCGCCCGCCGGCTGGCAAGTGGCCGAGGAGTTCGATTGCCCCGACGCCGGCTGGTTCTACCGCCTGGAACAGGGTGGCTATGGCCCCTTCCATCCGGTCGACGAGGTGGTCATCGTAAAACGTTATCATAAATGGGGCCACAGAGGTGACCCAAGTAGACGCGAGTAGGGGGCATGGTCTATTCATCACGGGACCAGGGGGGCGTGCCATGCTGAAACGGGAGCTGCCGGCGATCCGCACGGCCGAATTGCCAGCCACGTACCAACGCGCCAAAGCGGCACTGAGTGCATGCGAGCAGCTCGACGAGTGTCAGGACTGGGCGGATCGCGCCAAGGCGATGGCGAGCTACGCGCGGCAGTCGGAGGATAAGGCACTCGAACAGATGGCCGTCCGCATTCGCTCCCGTGCGATCAAGCGGTGCGGCGAACTGTACCGCCAGATCGAACCAAATCCTGGCGGGCAACCGACGCATTCTACTCGGGCCACCGACGGCCCGAGTAGAATCAGCCGCCGCGCCGCCGCGCGGCAGGCCGCCGGCATGTCCGAGCGCCAAATGAAGACGGCGCTGCGCGTGGCGAACGTCCCGGATGAGGATTTCGAGGCATTGGTCGAATCGGACGCACCACCGAGCGTGAGCGTCCTTGCCCGCAAGGGCACACGCGCAGCGCCGCAGCCGTTGGTCGACTTGCAGGGGCGTGACCCGCGCGAGTTCAATATAGCCGTGCAGGCCGAGGGCAATCTACGCCAAGCCACCCGGCAGCTCTGCGCATTGGACCCTCGGGTCATCGTGCGCGGAGCACTTCCGCGCAACGTGATTAGTATGCGCGCGGAAGTAATTACGCTTCTCGCCTGGCTGAACAAACTACTCACTGAACTCGACAAGGAGGATCAGCATGACCGCACGAAAAGAACTGCTCGATGAGATTCGCGAGGCGATTGAAGCGCGCGAAGCCGCCCACTTGCCCGTGCAGAAGTCGTGGCTCGTACATCAAATCGTCAGCGCACACGACGCAGCGATCAGCGGCGACACTGCCTGGCATCGCAACTGCGCCTTCGATGCCGTCAGCGCAGGCTGCCGCGCAGTGTTGCGCGAAGAAGTCGCCGACGAGGATCTCCGCGCTGCCGGCGAGGAGCAGTTAGTCCTTCCCGGCTATACGTACGTCCGCCACCGCTACTCAAACAAGTGCGTCAATGGAACGACCGAGCAGGGCATCGTTCAACTCGTTGACATGACCTACAAACAGGTCAGGGCGAAGATCGCCGAGTTGCGACACATGGCGCAGGGCAACACCGCGCACGCGAACGAACTGGAGCACTACTGCGATGCCCGCTGGCCGGAGGGCGATCCCGAGGATGAAGTGGCAAAGAGCGGCACGTAACCGTGAGCACGACCACCGCCATCCTCCTGACCGCGTACAACCGCCCGCGCCTGGTCGCCGACGCCATCGCCTCGGTGTTGGAGCAGACCGCGCCGTTCCGCCTATACATCCTCGACGACGGGTGCAACGTCGCCACGCGCGAAGCCATCAAGCAGGCGCTCATCGGCGTGCGCTACACCACCATCGAGGAGGGCGTGCTGTTCGCCGAGGGCGGCGTCCCGCTCGGGCGTGCCGTGGCCTGGCCGCAGGTCGTCTGGTGGCAAGGCGTGGACCGCATCATGGAGGCGCGCCGCGCCACCATCCCGTACAGCTACACCGCCAACCTCGCCCTCAACTTCCTCTGCCAGGGCGAGGACTACATCATCCACCTGTGCGACGATGACTACCTGATGCCCGGTGCGGTCGCCGGGCTCGCGGCCTTCATGGACGCGCACCCGGGCTACACCATCTGCTACGGGCGCTTGCGCGCCGTCGAGTTCGGCGTCAACGGCGCGTTCAATCAATGGCGCAACTCAGGGCTCGCGCATGCGGGCCGACACTGGGTGGCGCCGACTGGGCGGCGCGAGTTTGACCCGGTGCACGGCAACGGGCGCACGTACTACGAGGGCGGTGCCACCGACCCGCAGACCGGGCTCGATTATGTCGAGGAAGGCTATTGGCGCCCGGGGCCGCTCGACTACGGGCGCCCGCATCGAACTGACCACAACCAAGTCATGTACCGCTCGGTGCTGCTCCAAGCCGGCGACTGGCCCTACAACCAGCGCTACGTGGAGTTCTGGGGCGAGGACAACAGCCACGGCGTCGGGGACGCGGCGTTCTTCACGCTGCTGTCCCGCTTCGGTCCGTTCCGGGGCGCCGACGTATGGGTGGCGACCAAACGCTACCACGTCCGCTCGATGGGGCGTGGGCTGGATGAGGTGCGAGAGTAAATGGTGACCGACCGACAGTTCGTGGACCGCTGGTGGCCGACCGTGACGGAAGAGTTCAAGTTGAAACTCACCAATCAACTGACGCAAACCGGCTACCGCGCGATGGTCAACGTCGAGCGCGTGCGCATCACGGACATCATCGAGCGCGGGCAATGACGTTCGTGTTCATTGGCGAGGACCCCGAGGAGTTCGCCGAGGCGGAGAAGCGGTTCCCTGGCCTGGAATGGGTGCCGGCGGAACCGCAGACAGATCCGTACGGGCGCCAGGCGAATCGCATCATCCTGAAGGCCGGTGAGGGGGAATGCAGTTGGGCCTGGTATGAGCCCATCGCGTCGGACGCCACGGTGTTTTCCTGGTTCCGGGGGCTGCCCGAGCCGCCGCTCATTCCGAGCGACATCATGCGGGCCACCGACACGCGCTACCTCCAGGCGCTGCTCTACTTTCTCGCGCGCACCATGCACGCGCGCGTCGCGGTCGAGATTGGCGTCGCCGACGGGAGCACGACCTGGCCGTTGCTGAAGGCGGTCAGTGAGACGGGCAGCACGCTCTACAGTGTCGACCCCGAGCCCTGCCTGTTCGCGAAGGACTTGGTCGCGCGCAGCGGGTTCGCCGCGCACTGGCAGTTCGTCCAAGCGTACAGCACCTCATTTTTCCAGTGGCCCGATGCGCCAGCGGAGATTGAGTTCGCCTTCATCGACGGCGACCACACCGCCGACGGCGTGCTGAACGATGCGCACAACGTCCTCACGCGTCTGGTGCCGGGTGGCATCGCGGTCTTCCACGAGTGGACGCCGGGGGCGTCCACCTATGATGAGATGGTCCGCGAGGCGCGCATCTACCAGGGGGACGCCAACACCCGGGCCGGGATTCAGGGCACGCCGCGTGCGCTCTTTCAGGTGCTGCCGGAGTACGACGTGGACGTGTTCCCGCTGGAGTTCGGCGCCTGCGGCATTGACCGCTTCGCGGAATGGACCGAGGCCGGCGCGCTCCTGGTGCGCAAGCGCAAGGGCGAGAAAGTCCTCGGCGAAATCGAACGGCGGCGGCGGGGATGAACTACTCCGAGGACGGGCTGGCCGAAGAGCTGCCCCAACAGAAGTTCGCCTGCGGGCTCGACGAGACCTGGCTCGGCGTCACCATCCACGACATGGGCTTCCTGAATGTGTTGCTCCGCGCGCACCCGGATTGGAGCACCGTGCTCGAACTCGGCACCTCGAACGGCGTCACGGCGCTCCTGCTCGGGCTCGCGATGCGCTGCCGCAGCGGGGAGCTGGTCACGTTCGACCGCGCCGACTATCGCCCGTACGCGGTCCGCCTCGGCTGGCTCGACAACATGCGCCATCACGTCTGCGACCTGCTCTCGGGACCGCCCTACGAGGGGGTCGCGGCGGAAATCGCGCGCAGTGCGGCGTGCCTGCTCCTCTGCGACAACGGCAACAAGCCCGAGGAAATCATCCGCTACGCGCCGCTGCTGCGCCCGGGCGATGGGCTCGTGGTGCACGACTGGCGCCCGGTCTACCGCGCGGGCGTGGAGATGTCCCCCGAGCAGGTGCCCGCCTTCATCACCGAGCACCCGGAGACCTGGGTGCCCGAACAGTGGGACGTGGCGTCCCTCATCGGCACCGGATTCCGGGCGTGGGTGCGGCGATGAAGGTGCTCGTGTTGGTCAACGGGGCCAAGTGCGCTCACGATTACGGCAGTGCGTACATTATCGACGGGCTCCGCACTGTCTGCGGAGCCGACAACGTGTTCGATTTTCCCCAACCGCCCTGCCTGCACCTGAAGCCCGGCGAGCCGCGCGACGGGTGCAACATCGACTCCGATGCGTGGTGGCCGATGAAGTCGCTGAACACACTGAGCGACGTGCTGGCCGGCGTGGACGTGGTCCTCATCGGGTTCGGGCCCGGGGTCGACGCGATGAGCGCGTACACGGCGGGCAACATCTGCAACAAGGCGCTGCCGACGGTGCCCGTGGGCGTGCTCGACATGAGCGATCAGGTGGTCGACCTGCGTGGATGGTACGCGCAGTTCCTCAAGCGGCCCTTCGTCTACTTCAAACGCGAGCTACCCCTCGGGGCCAACTGGGGACATCCGTGTCCGCTCACGTATCCGTCGTGGAAAGCGTGGGAGTATCTGGGGTCGAAGGAATGGGCGGACAAAACCAACAAGCTGACCGTCTTCTACCATGCGACTGACCACGGCGGCGGGCCACCCGGTGTGCCCCGTCGGCAGATTGTCGATGCGCTGCGGCGCATGGCACAGCCACCCTCGCTCGATGTCATGCTGACGCCCTCGCAGGAGAATCGCCTCTCGCCCGAAGCGTACCACGAGCGGATGGCGAGCGCGCTCATTGGCATCGCGTGGAACGGCGCGCCGAACTGGGACAACAATCGAGCCTGGGAGAACTTCGCCTTCGGGCTCTGCCAGGTCATGGAGCGCCCGCGCATTCAAATACCGCACCCGCCCGTGCATCTCGAACATGCCTGTCTTGTGGATTCGCCCGCTGAGGTTGCTCCGATGGTGAGGATGCTGTTGAGCGAAGGGACCGCCCTGGACGTCGCGCAAGAAGGGCACGCCTGGTTTCTCGCGCACCACGCCGCCGACCGGCGCGCGCAGTACATCCTTGACACCATCGGAGCTGCCGGCGCGTGAAGGGCTACCCACGCACCTGCCCCGTCTGTCAGCGGGGCTTCATCGCCACCCACCCGAGCGCGACGTTCTGCGGCAACCAAGCATGCCGGGACCGCGCCCGGCGCCCGCGCAAGGGGCCGCGCCAACCACACCCGTATATGTGCCAGCGCTGCGAGGCGGTCGGTATGACCCGCGCCGCCAAGCGGCGCTATTGTGATGACTGCGCCAAAATCGTTCAACGTCAGAGCGACGCCGAGCGCATGTCACGGCGGAGGAAGGCCGATGCGGTCAGGTGATGTGACGCCACGTCTTGCCGCATTTGATTGCGGAGATGGTCGAGAGGGCGACGCCATAGCGGTCGGCGATGTCCGTCTGACTGAGCGCGGCGCGGCTGCCTTTAGCTCGCGTCCACACCGGGCGAAGCTGCCGAAGGAGAGACTTTATTTCCGCCACGACGGCAGCCGTCAGGCGCGAACCGTGGACCGTTTCTCCACGCCGAAGCCGCTCAGGATGCCGCCGTGCGCCATTGGCATCACCGCGCGCCGTACGCTCGGGCATCGTGTGCCGCCCATGCGTCAGCCCCTGCGCCTGGCGGTTCTTCGCGGTGCGGTCCGCCATATTGTCATCGTGGGTGCCGGCCCACAGGTGGCGCTCGTTGCAGCAGGGCGGATAGTCGCACGAGTGGCAGACGAACTTCCCATCGGGCAGTGGACCCCTGAAGAGGAGATAGATGAGGTGGGTCACCTGCCACTTTTTGCCGGCGATGACGACAACTCCGTAGGGGCTACGCCGACTACGCGTAGCGCCATCGTAGGGCCAGCACTCATCGGGGGTGCCGCGCCTAATGCGGGCGAGAATGTTTCGCAGTCTTTTCGGGGACGGCAGGAACGTGAACGCCTTTGTGAAATTCATCATTGGAGGCGCGCGCGATGATACCAACTGTGTTGCTCTGTTACCATTCTCGCCCGATGTCGGCGGGATTATTCTTTCGCGACGGGTTCCGACAGGCAGGCTGCCGTGTCCTCGTAGCGGGACCATCCACGCCGCGCGTCTACGGCAAGCCTGACGGCACCGAACACGAGTTCCCCGCCGAGGACTTCGAGGCGCCGACCATCGAGCTGCCCAATAGCGGGGTGGACGTGCGCCAGGTGGTCGAGCAGGCCGAGCGGATGGGGCACGCCATCGACCTTGTAACGATGGTCGACCAGTACGACGATTTCTGGCTCTCGGGCTCCGCGCCACCGGGCACCGCGTTCGCCTATGTGTGCGTCGAGAACTTCGGGCCGCTCTACGTCGAGCGCCTCAATGCCAGCCGCCCGGACAAGCCGTACTACATGATTGCCCACGCGGAGGCGGTGCCCTTCCCGCGCGCGGACTTCTCGTGGCTGCCGTTCGGCTTCGACCCGTTCATTCACCCGCTCCTGCCGACCGTCGCGCGCACCAAGGCGGCGGTGCAAATCGGCACCGCGTACGAGCCACGCCCGACGGTGTGGAACTATCTGCGCGCGAAGTTCGACGACGCCCCGCCGTGCTCCCAGGGCGAGTACCTGAGCGGGCTCGCGGAGTCCGCCTCCACGCTGTTCGGGCGCACGCCGAGCTATCGGGACATGGCGGTTGCGTGCAACCAGGCGTTCACCGCGCTGTCGTCCTCGAACTGCGACTTCTCACCGATGCGCACCTGCGAGGCGTACGCGATGGGCTCGGTGCTGGTCAGCGATGACGTGCCGACCATCCGCGCCGTGCTCGGACCACCGCTCTCCGAGGGCGGCTTCTGGGTCGCGCACGACCGCACGCCCGAGGGGCACTACCGGGCCGTCTGCCAAGGGGTCGAGGCGCACTCGGACATCATCGACCGGGGCATCGCGCACGTCTATCGGCGGCACACGTACAAGCATCGCGCCGAGCGCATCCTCGCCGACCTGGGCATCCAGGGCGCGTGCCGGATGATTGCGGGGGCTTGAGATGGCGAGAGACCTGTGGGGTTTGGACTGCTGCCATCCGGGGTGCATCCATCCGGGCGTCGGCGGACATCGGTTGGATTTTTTCGTGCGTCGCCTGCGTCCGCCGGCATTCACCGACGAACAGTGGGAACGGCGCCGCACCTGGGAACGCGAGCGCTCTCCGGTCACTTTCAGAACCACCGAGTTCAAGTCGGCGCTCGACCAGCTCGCCGCGCTCGGCGTGCCCGAACCACAAACGGGCGAGTTCGTGCTCGACCACACCCAGACGCCCGCGTTGCCGCCAGGCTATGACAAGCGGCGTGTGCGGCTGTCGAGTATTTTGTTGCCACGGACCGCGCTATATTTCAGGTGGGAACCATCGACAGGTCAAGTGCTGACACCCGACCTGATTTTTCAATGCAACTTCAAGCCCGATGCGACGCCGCACGAACGCGCGACGGCCTATGAGATTCCCATCTCGCCCGAGGCGTACACGACGGTGATTCGGCGGAACGAGACATGGAGTGAACTGCCGGGCGTACGCCAACTCGCGACGAGCACGCTGCTGAAATGCCAGCATTGTCATCGAGCGTTGCCGCTCAAAGCATTGTCGACGACCAGTCTACGGCGCGTGGAGAAGGGAGATTGACGATGGTAGACGAGGAACGGGCGGCGGGCCTGGCGGGAGGGCCAGACGCACACCGCCCGCCTGTCGGCGGCGTCGAGTTAGCCGCCGACGAGTGGGTCGTGCTGCAAAGCTACCGGAAGGTGCGCAGTGCGGGGGCCGGCATGCTGGTCATCGAGTTTACGGGACATAAGTGCACCAAGTTCGAGGTGAAGCATGCGGGCGACGTGCGACTACTCAATTCCTTGCTCGCCACGATACCGCTCAGGGACTGACCGTCTTGCCGCGCCTAACCGTACCGCGCCGTGCCGAACCAAGCCTTGAAGGACCGCGCCCTACCTAACCGTAACCCGAACGCCTGAACCCTATCACGGGGCTGGGTCGGCTTCAACGCTTTAGCGGCGCCGGTCCAGGTGCGCGTTCCATCGTGCGTCGCGCCGCATGTCGCGCAGGGTGAGGATGACGACGGCGACGCAGGCGATGCCGACGGCGGAGAGGAGGAGGGCCAGCATCACGGCCTCGGGTCCGTCTTCGACTTCAGCTCGACGTGCCAGTGTGCATCGCCGTTCTCAACGTGTTCGAGCAGCTTGCCGAGGAACTGCATCGGCGGATTCCAGAAGCCGTAACAGAGTCCCTGTGCCGTCATCTCCTGGCGCAGGAGCCGGTACGCGTCGTCCTCGATTTCGAGCGTGATGCGCTTCATGCCTTCTCCACCGTCGGCTCATCCTTCGGCAGGCGCACGAGGATGACGCCGTCGCGCTTCAGGAGCGCAAACTCGTACCCGGGGTCGGCGAGATTGGCCGAGTCCCAGACCTGCACGCCGCCGCGTTCCACAATCCAGGAGCGAATGAGCGCCGCGCTCTCGTCAGTGATGCGGGGCATGGTCATGGTGTGTCCTCGTCACCCTTTTGGACAACTTCAATTTCACCGTCCAACAACCATGTAACGGATTCACCGCTCGCACGACCGACATGGTCACGGGCTTGATTACAGTATTCGTTGAACGTTCGGCGTGCTTCGGCGATGTCCGTTCCGTCGTAAACGATTCCAATGTTGCTGACGATGATTTCGTGTCGGATGGTCATGGTGGTGTGTCCTCGTGCGCCTTGGTGTTCTCATGCGCCTTCGCCCACGCCTGCACCTTGTCGTAGTTGCCCCAGCAGAGCGACGGCGCTTCGTTATAGAGGTAGCCGACATAGGCCGGCAGGGCGTGCAGATTCTCCTCGTCCGCCCGTCCGACCGCTTGGGACAAGTCGTTCGTCAGCACCGCCGTGAGGAAATGACCCGGCATGACGCCGTGCTGAATCCAGCGCTGCAAGGCGTCCATCATGTGCTCCGGGATGGTGAACCCACGAAAGGTGTACGTCATGCCACCTCCATCAGCGGGCTCGGGTCGGTCGGCGCGAAGATGAGTGCGTCCTGGGTCGCATAGTCAAACTCGTGCCAGGCGCCCGCGCCGGCCTTGGCGACGGCGGCCCGGATGCGCCGGGTGCCGCCAGCGGTGACCTTCACCTTGAGTCCCTGGCTCCCCATGCGTACGCCGACGTGGAAGCGTTTGACGAGCCGCTTGCCGACCACCTCCACCTCGTCGAGCTGCGTGAGCACGCGGACGACACGCCCGGCGCTCCAGTGGGGCTTCGCGGTATTGGTGGCGCCGTCGGCGCTCCGCACGGGCGTCATCCATTCCTGTCCGGGGTTGGACAGGTCCGCCGAGTCCCAGACTTGCGCGCCGCCGCGTTCCAGAATCCAGGTGCGGATTGAATCCGCGATGTCGCTGGTGATGCGATGGGGCGGGGTCATGCCACCTCCATCTTCAGTCCGGCTTCCACGGCGGCGTCGATCACGCCCGCCACGTAGCGCGGCTCGACCGCCATTGCCTGGCCGAGGAACTGGGCGTCCTCGGGGTGGGTGGTATCGAGGAAGTGTTGCCCGAGCTGGCTGAGCGGGCGCACGAGCCCGACCGTGCCGTGGTTCTCGAAGCGCAGATCGGGCAGGCGCGTGGCGCTCGTGTTGTGGGCGCCGCAGTAGCCGCAGGTCAGGGGCGGCACGCGGCTGAAGCCCTCCAGGATGCCCTGGTCGTAGCTCTGCCCGCAGTCCGGGCAAAAGATGCGGTAGGTTGCCCCGAGGATAAGGGTCGTCATCATTTTGTGCTCCAATCGAACCAGAACATCGAAATATCCCATTGGGGGAATGTTTGGTGAATGTAGGCCAGTGCCGTTGAGGAATTGTCAGATTGAAAGCGAATCTTTTTCTTCTGGCTCGGCCAGCGAATTAGGTAGGCTGTATAAATCATTTGTTCTTCCCGAGCTGGACGACGCACACCTTGGTCTGCTTGCAGAAGCGCAGGTTGACGTGCGCGTAGCCGCCCTCGACGAGCCCCGACTTGTTGGCCGGCTTGCCGTCCCAGGGCGAGCTAAGGTCGTTGAGGATGAAGTCCTTGTCCGCCTCGAAGTCCGCCTTGGCGGCTTTCGCGGTGGTGTAGTCCCGCCCGTAGGCGGGGGTGAGAATCGCGGTGCGCATTACTGAGTACCTCCCGTAAGGTACATTGTAGTCACGGGACACGCCCTGTCAAGTGGGCGTGTCCCGTGTCGGGTCGGCGCAGTACACCACCGGCAACCCGGCAGCCCGGGCCCGCGTGACCACCCCGTGCGCCTCGACCAGGGCGGTGGGGACGGTGTACGAAATGACCGCCCGCTGGCCGATGCAGGGCACGATGGTGACGCAGCCGAGGAGGGCCGACGGCCGAATCTGAATCTGCGTAGGTTTCGTTGCTGCCATGTGTCGCCTCCCTTGGGGGGAATTGGGTCCGGTTGCCCCGATCCATTGTCGCAGGACGGCTCCTACCGGAAATCGCCGGACACGCCGGGTATGACCCGGGTCTACAAGCCGATGTCTTCCGAGAGGAAGATAACCCGTGTCCCGTGAAACGTCAAGCGGGAATGCCTGAGCAAGGCGTGGGCGTCGGGCCTGTTCGGCACTTGCGTTGCGCGGACGCCCCCCCTAACGGTGCGAGCGGTAACGGCGCGAAAACGGAGTTTCCGAAACACGCGACGGGGACCGGAATGTCATTTCCGGCCCCCGTTTTTGGTTTATGACGCGAGAAGTCCTGAGCAGCCAGCATGAGTCTGCCCCCGAGGGATGGGAGGACTCTGTTGAGCGCATGAAGGACCACCCCGACATCGACAACCCGTTCGCGCTCGCCCACTGGATGAAGGGGCAGGGCTACTCGCCGCATGACGAGAAGGGGAAGGCGCGCGAGGTAGATGCCCTGGTACGGCGCGCCCAGTTCGACGCCAAGCGCATGGAGGCGTGTGGCGGGTCCGCGCTCGGGCAGCTCTTCCGAAAGGGCGTGAAGACAATGGAGGCCGGCGAACCCTTTTTCGCGACGTGCGACCGGGATGAGGGCGGACGGTGCAAAGCGTCGGGCGACGCCGGCCATACCCATGACGAGCACGGCGAGCAGCGCAGCGAGCAATGGGACTTGGGGCACAAAACCATCTCCGCCCCCAGGCCGCCGCCGAAACCCGAAAAGGCCGGAGTGGAGCGCGCCCAGTCCTGGCAGAACGAGCCGAAGGGGTCGCCAAAAGCGCCGCCCGAGGAGCCCCGCCCCCAGGCCTACCAAAAGGGTGCCGGCGACGAGAAGCCGTGGGACCTGGGGCACAAGACCATATCTGCTCCCAAGGGTGGACCGCCGGCACCGCCCGCGAAGTCGGTGGCCCCGCCGGGCTACAAGCCCACGTCGCCGTCGCCGCGTGGCGCCGGGGAGAAGACCGAGCAGTGGGACCTGGGGCACAAGACCATCACCATGCCGGCCGGCAAGGGCGCGGGTGGTGGCGAGGGGAAGGCTGCCAAGCCGGTCTCCGCGTATGACAAGGAAACCCCCGAGCAACGCGAAGAGCGGTATCGCCGGCTCGACAAGGACCCGCCGATAGCGTCCATCGCTGCGAAGCCTACGTCGGCCGACACGCAGCGCGTCGCGGACGTTATCAAGAACATTCCGCCAGGCGGGGACGTGCAGGGCGCGCTCGACGCCGCCGGCCTGGGGCGTACAACCACGGGCGAGCCGGTCTTCCGTCGGGTCAGCGGGGACGAGCGCCGGGACGCACGCGCCGAGTGGGCCGCGACGGGCGCCGTGAGCGACGCGGCGCCACAGCTCTACAGGATTGGCGTGGGGAAGGACGACACGCCGCGCGACGTGACGCTCCCGCCCGCCCCGGCAAAAGACGCGACCGGGCTCGGGCTCGGGGTCCACCCGAATCCGCCAGCATCAGGGACGGCCCGGCGGGGCACGCCGGGGGAACAGACCGGATACCTGGGGGCGAATCCCGTGGGAAGCGCCGCACACAGCACGACGGCGTCGCCGGCCGTGCGCGCCGGAATCGAACGGGCACTGAGTCAGAACCTGAGCAAAGGATTGTCACGCTTCGGTGAGGAGCCCGTCACGGTGGAGAAAGGCGCCCCGCAGTCGAAGGCCGACATCGCGGCGGGCAATACGCCGAAGGGCTATGCCAAGCGGACGCCCGGTGGGTTCGACATCCCGAAGCCGCCACCGGAGACGCCAAAGGCGAAGGCGAAGGGCCCGGCCCCCGTTGGCAGCCCGGAGCGCCGCGCGTTGCAGCGCCTCGCGCATACCTATCCCGAGCATGCCGGTGGGCATGGGAAGAGACCGCTGCCCACCAAGCCCAAGTACGGGCAGACGCAGCTCGAAGGCGAGCGCACGACGGCGCCGATTGACCCCGTCGCGCTCCAACAGTTCCACGCCGACATGGACCGCAAGAAAGACCTGTCCAAGGCGATGGCGCCGGGGCGCGAGTGCGAAGCCTGCGGCGCGAAACAGTGCGAATGCGAGGCGCCCAAGCGCGAGTCCGGCCACGTGAAACCTGACGGTGAAACGCTCCCACCCGCAGGCGCCAATGTTGTCTTCCGCGCCTTTACTCCGTTGCGCGAGGCGCTGGGGCCGGCGCCGACACGCCCGCGTGCGGCGCGCGTGGTGCTCATCACTGAGGGGGCGGGCAATCGGCGCGACCGGAATTACTATCCGGCAACTTCACTGCGGTCGAGCTACCGCCTGTTCGAGGGCAAGAAGGCATTCCTGAACCATCCGACGATGTCGGATGAGCGCGAGCGGCCCGAGCGCGACGTGCGCGAGCAGTGCGGCTGGTTCTCCGACCTTGAACTGACCAGCATCGGCGGGCAGACGGCGATTGCGGCCACGCTCAACTTCTCGAAGAACGACGCGGGCGAGGAAGCCCGCCGACTGGTCGAGTCGGCGCTCGAATACTCCCGCCAGTTCCCGCAGGGCGAGGACGTATTTTGTGGGTTGTCGCTCAACGCGAGCGGTCCGAGCCATTCCGAACTCATCGACGGCGAGCCGTGGAACTGGGTGGACGGCATCGAGGCATGTCTGTCGGTGGACTTGGTCACGTTCCCCGCGCGCGGAGGCAAAATCATGGAACTGCGCGAAGCGGACCGGACGCTGCTCGATGGGCGCGTGGACCTGCTCCAAGACTTGAAGAAGCGGCTGGAGGCGGCGGGGTCGACGCACGAGCCGGAGACCATTGCTGCGCTCATGCAGGCGTTCGACGCGTTTCTCGGTGAGGAACTCGAAGAGGCGATGCGGGATCGGGAGACGGCCGACCAAATCGCCGAGCAGGAACAGGCCGCCCCGCCCACTGGGATGCCCCCGACGGGGATGCCTCCGACGGGTGCGGCGCCGACGGGCGGTGCCCTGGAGGGAGAGGACGCAATGCAGAACCAGATGATGCCGGGGCAGCCCGGTGAAGCGCCCGACCCGAACGCGCTGGCGCGGCGGGAGGCCGCCGAAGCGGACGGGTTCGCGCTCTACGGCGACGCCGACATGAGTGAAGGCGACGGTATGAGCGGCATGGCCGGCATGAGCAGCTTGGAGGCGGAGGAGGGGGACGGGGGTGGAAACCCGCCGCCGTGGATGGAGAGCAGCGACGAGGAGGAAGAGCAGGGCGGTGGCGGGGAGGAGGAGTTCGCCGAGGGCGAGGAGGCAGAGCAGCCCCCGCAGTTCGGCCACGCAGAGCCTGACGGAGACGAGGTGCCGCCCGCACAGGGCGGAGCGGTGCCAGAAGACCCCATGCTGTCGCGACGGCGCGTGGCAGCCGAGGCCGACAACTATTCGCGGTACGCCGGACCGCACCAAGAGGGAACTATGGCGGCAGAGACAGCATCCATCACGTGTGAAGCATGTGGTCACGAGATGGCAGCGCCGACGCCGCCCGCACCCCAGCCTGCGGCTCCGCCGCCTGCGATGTTGCAGCGCGAGTCCAACCCACAGGCAGGGGCGCCACGACGCGACCCGGCAGCGGCTCCGAACAAGCCGCTGGTTGAGGCGGAACGGGCCGAACTGGTCACGCTCCGCACGTGGAAGCGTCAGGCGGACCTGCGGGCTCGCGCCAGCGCGGCTATCACCAAGCATCAGGCCGACGATTTTCTCACCCCGGAGGACGTGGTCGTCTTCCGCGAAGCGGAGTGGGATGTGCTCATCCCCCGTCTCTTGACGCCTCCGCGCGAGTACGGAACCGGCGAGCGAGTCCAGCCGGCACCGAGTGCGCAGAAGGTCGCCCCGCCGACTGCGGCCGAGGTGTTCCGCCAGGCGTTCGACGGTGACCCTGCCTAACCGGCGGGGGCACAGGAAGGGAGTGAACTAATGGCGAACGTCTATCGGTTTGTGAAGGACACCTACGACGGGGTGGAGAGTTACGCCTGCTACACGTCGTCCGGCATTTCGCAGGGCGACATGATTCAGTGGGATACGGGGGCGCGCAAGGCGACCCCGCTGACCACGGCATCGGGCGCAATCTTCCTCGGCGTTTCCGAGTCGGCGCAACCGCTGGCCGGACTGGGCAGCAGCACGGTCTCCCTGACGGGCGACGTGGTGCGCGTCAAGTCCACTGGCGTGCACGCCATGAAGACCACGATGGGTGAGACCTACGTTCATCTGACCCCGGTGTTCATGGGCGGTGATGCGCAGACGGTCACCAATGCAGGCGGCCAGGCACGCCTCATCGGACGGTGCTGGGTGCCGGGTGGTCAGTCGATCACAGGTGCATCGGGCGTCAAGGTGCCGGTGCTCATCTACGGTTCGATGACCAACAACTCAACCGCGCCGCAGCTTGCCGACGGTGCCCGGTAACCCCGGGGCCCGGCGAGAGAAGGAGAACAAGACGATGCGACGCGAGTTCAAAGAAGCAGACATCAAGGCGGTCGGCGGGCTCTCGCCCGTCGAGCGCGACATCCCCGGCATCAACATCATGATGGACCTGGCGGTGGAGGCCATTCCCGCCTTCCGCCGCTGCATGGAGTCCGGGCGTGGGGTGAAGCAGTGGTGGCATTCAGCCAAGCGGGCGTGCCGGTCACTGCGCGAGGCCAACTCCGAATCCGCCCTCGGGTTCCTGCTCCGCAAAGGCGTCCAGTCCGAAGCACTGAACTGGTACGACGTATCGGAGAAGAACTACACCAAGTGGATTCTGACGACCGGCTCGACCGGCGTCGCCGAGTGGTACGCTCCACTGTACCACACCCAGCTCCCCACCCCGGTCGAAAACGGTGGCCGGTTCCCGGAAGCCGGCATCCAGGGTGAGGACAGCAACATCCGCAACATCGTGTTCGGTCAGGTCATCGCGATTGACCGCACACTGTTCGACGACGACCAGACCGGACAGATCAAGTCCTACAGCTCCAAGCTGGGCTCCAGCATGTCCATCCTGGAATCGGTGTGGGCCACCTCACGCTTCATCGGCGTGGCGCGGACCTACGCCAACGTGACGGTGCCGGCGAGCACCTACACCACCACCGACACCCTCGGCACCACGGTGACGGGCCCGTTCTCCTCGACCCTCTACGGGCCGAACAACGGCAACCGCCCGTCCACCTTCAACGCCCTCAACTTCGGCCGCCTCGCCAATGCGTACGTGCAGTTGCTCAACGCGGTCGACCCGCTCCAGAACAAAATCATCGTCAACCCCAACCGGCTCATCGTCTCCAGCATGGACGCCCTCCAGGGCCAAGTGCTCCTGGAGCCCGGTCCGTGGCCGGCGGTGATCGGCCCGTCAAACACGGCAACACAAGGCGTGCTCGGCGGCACCACCTCCGCAGCCGGCGCCACACAGGGCGCACTGATGGGCTTCCCGGGCGGCTGGGGCTCCAAGAACCCCTTCGGCGGCATGGGCATCCAGCTCGTCGTCGAGCGCTACTTCCCCGACTGGGCCTGGGCCTTCGGCGAAGGCGCCAAGGGCATCGTCAACCAAGAACGCGACCCGATGGAAGTCATCGAGGAAGCCAAGAACGCCGGCTCCTACTTCGAGTTCGACTCGATTCGCTACCGATCCAGGAAGAGGTTTAATATGGATTGGATAGGAGGCGGTTCTAGATTTTGGTGGCTCGGCAACGACGGATCTGCTACGGGAACTCTGTAATACCAAGTAGTTAGGGAAGCTAATGCCAACCTCCCTTGTTATCCAAGTCGCGATGTGCGACACAGGTAGCGAGGGAGGTTTGCGGCATGCGCAAGACGGGGTGGTGGTTCGCGGCAGACGCCGTCGAGCAGTTTCTGGAAACGGTCGAACGAACGGAGCGGTGTTGGCTGTGGACTGGGTCGCGCGACAAAGAGGGCTATGGGCGCCTGACCGTAGCGGGGCGCTCGATGCCCGCAGCGCGCATGGCGTTCTGGCTCTTTCATGGCTGGCTGCCACCGGGTCTCCTGGTAATGCATTCATGCGACAACCCGCCCTGTGTGAACCCAGCGCATTTGAGCGCCGGCAGCCCGGGGGAGAATCAGCGGGACCGCATCCACAAGCGACGGATCGGACGCGTGCGTCCGCCTACTCGTCCACCCCGTGGGGATCTCCATCGCCCACTGAATTGGATAGACCGCGCCGATGCTAAGTCCATCTTCTTATCCACGGTCGCGGTGTCGGGCGACGATGAATGCTGGCCTTGGTTGGGCGCCCGGAAGACATCCGGGCACGGCATCGTCATCGCCAGGGGCCATCGGCACGCTGCCTATCGAATCGCCTACGAGCTGTTCAGAGGGCCGATTCCTGATGGCGCACACGTGCTTCATCAATGTGACAACGGGAGGTGCGTCAACCCGAGGCACCTCACGCTCGGCGACCACCAGCGCAACATGGCGGAGGCGGTTGAGCGGGGGCGCTTCCCGACGGGCGACGCGCACTGGACGCATCGCATGCCTGAGCGCCTCGCGCGCGGCGAGCGCCATCGTTCACGTACGAAGCCAGAATCGGTCGCGCGCGGCGACGAGCACTGGTCCAGGCGTAACCCGGAGCTGGCACGGGCGACGATGCTCAAACTCCGGGGTCTCGGCCCGAAGGGCAGCGCGCACCCACAATCCAAACTCACTGAGGCAATCGTACTTCGCGCCCGCGAGCGGTATGCGACCGAGGGCGGGAAGGTCGGGCGATTGGCGGCGGAGTACGGCGTGTCTCGCAAATCCATGCGGGACGCGATCCACGGGGTGACGTGGAGCCACATATGCCCGACGTTAGCCGCCGCGTCGAACGGGCACTCGACTCGCTTCAGGCCGACGAAGTAGCCGCCCGTATCGCTCTGAGACTGGACCAGCCCGCGCCCAAGATTGTCGTAGCGCGGGTGCGGTCACGCACGCGTGCGCGCCACGACGCGATAGTCGAGGCCATCGGGGCGCGGTTTTGCGTGCGCAATGCGCACGAGCTAGTCGGCGTGGTGCGTGGCCGGCGGCGGTCGCTGGGGGCCTGCGCGGTGGCGCCGCATGCGCCGTTCAAGTGGGACTACTGGTTCCCGCACCTCGGGATTGCGGTCGACCGGGCGGTGCTCTCCGAGGAGGAGACGCACGCGAAGGTGGCCTGGGCCGATGCGCACGGGATTATCTACTTCTCGCCGCGCGCCAACGCGTTTGAATCGAAGCTCGATCTCATCGGGCTCGCAGAGGTTGCGGCGAGGCGGCGCGCAGCAGCCGAGGAGGCAGCCTGATGTTTCGCCCTACGGTTGTCATGGTGGATGTGCGCTCGGAGCAGGTCGGCGCGACCGTCGTGTCGGGCGCCGAGACGGTGATTCTCGGGCCCTTCAATTTGCTGAACCGGCCGACGAAAACCTTCACGCTCTACAATGCCGGGGCGCTCACGCTCTCAGGTGCGGTGGTCCAGGTGAACCCGGACCCCCACGGCATGGAGCTGGGCGTGATGCAGGGCACCCCGGGGCCAGCGGTGCAAATCGGCCCGAACCCAGTGCTGTGGCAGACGTACGATTCCGCGTCGTTCTCGCAGCTCGGCGCCGGGCAGGTGCGCTCGATTACGGCGAACGACCTGTTTCGATGGTGGCGGATTATTGGCCTCCATCAGGGGCCGAACACGTCCATCGCGGTCAGCGGCTGGGTCAATGCGGCGACCATCTAAATGCGTCGAGGTCGTGCGCCCGTATGACGTGCTGCTCGCGCTCTGTGCCGGGGCTGTTCTCGCGCTGATTGCGTCGGTCGGTCAGGCGGCGCCGAACTGCCAGGTGGTGACGGGCGTGTCCGTGGTGGCGCCGGGTGTGGCGCTCGGGGCGCCGTGGGGGTACGCGGAATGAGACTGCGCCTGCTCTTCGCGCTCGTCTACGTGTCGTGCTTTCTGCTCGGCGCCGTGACGGTGCAAATCGTCGGGGGCCCGTCGGTCGAGGCGCCGGCCAATTTCGATACGGCGGTAGCGACCTGCACGAACAAGCGCATGATCGTCGGCAGCTCGCAGTCGGTGGCGAACACCGTCAGCGTCGCCGCGTCGTGCGACCTGGAATTTCAGGGGGCGGGGGCGCTGTCGGTGGCGAGCACCAAGGTGGTCACCATGAACGGGCAGGTGCTGTCCCCGCGCCGGCAGATTTTCTCCGGCTCGGGCACCGTCGCGTTCCCGGTCGGGACCAAGACGCGCACGCTGTTCGCCGAGTGGTGGGGGGCGACGTGCGATGGCACGACCGATGACTCGGCAGCGGTGAGCGCACTGCTCGCGGCCTGCGCGACGGCGGGCTGCTCGGCCTCGTTCTGCCCGATGAAGTTCGGCGCCGTGACCATCAACAAGCCCGCCAACATCTTGCTGGAGCCGGGCACCTTCACCATCACCGATACCATCGCGTTCTCGCGCCTGGTGGGCGGCATGTTCAAGGGCGTCACCGGACCGAGCCAGAGTTCTGGCATTGGCACGCGCTTGGTCTGGGGCGGCGGCGCCCGCAATCCGATGTTCACCTATGACGACGTGAACCGGCTGACCAGCGGGGACTTCCGCATCGTCTCGTCGGCCGCCACCCCGCTCAACGTGATTTGGTTCTTCTACAATGGCACGGGCGCCAGCACGGTCACCCCGGGCTACCGCAAGTTCGAGAACATCATCGCGGACGGCACCGATACCGGGCTCACCACGCGCGGCGCACAGTATGCCACGCCAGCCGATGCGAGCTGCACGGCGGACAAGGTCCCGTGGTGGTGCTGTACGGGCGTCGGTACGGGCGCCTGCCCGGCCAGTGTGAATGCGAACAACGACTTCGACGTGTGGGACCGGGTGTTCATTGCCAATGGCGACGACACGCAGTTCGTCGCCTGGTCGTTCGAGAGCACGCAGTCGGTCATGCACCTCCTCTTTCACAGCCGCTTCTCGGGCGTGCTGTACGGCGTCAGCACGGCGAGCGGCCTGACGGATGCGGGGGGGCAGTTCAACTGGATCTTCGGACAAGGGGGCAGCGCAAAGGGCTCCGACTTTTACATCGGCACATCGAACCGCGAGGGGCTGATTATCGGGTTCGACAGTGAGAACTCGCAGCGCTTCCTGGATTCCACCGGCCCGGGGGCGGGCAGCATGCCGTTCACGGTGCAAAATAGCCGGTGGTCGGCGTTTGCGGCCATCGAAAACACCGCCTGTATCGGCTCCCTCAACCCGAACATATGCTGTACGGGCGCGGGCACGGGCACGTGTGAGTACGCCGTGCGCTGGCAGGCACGCGGGCCGCTCAAAATCCAAAACAGCGTCATCGGCGATTGCAGCGGCTGCACGCACGACGTGAAACTCCTCCTCAACGCGTCGAGCAGCGCGGTGGTCACAGGGGAAATCACCGGCTCGCAGATTAAGTCTACGGCGGCGGACTCCGCCATCCTCGCGGTGACGCACGCGTCGTTTGAGCGGTGGCGCTCCCTGGGGAATCTCAAGAACAACGCCGGGACGATCACCCATCTCCCGGACCAGGAGGTGCTGACGCCCATCGTGCAAGGCAGCCTGC
>ERZ1292644.301-Hain-H14-01um-R2-301-length-36689-cov-14_pt1 | contig 36689 bp, 54 predicted proteins | sample MGYA00564402_ERZ1292644 | MGnify/ENA primary metagenome ERZ1292644 (study PRJEB36523, sample SAMEA6512644) | groundwater metagenome | collected 2019-01-09 | study: AquaDiva: Metagenomics assemblies of 32 groundwater samples
ACTATGAAAATCGAATATAAAGGTCGCGACATTGACCCATTTGAGGAATACGCAAAAATCAAGCTTCAACTCGAAGCCCTGGAAAAAGAGCGCAAAGAACTTGAAATGGTGGTTATTGACTTCATGGATGATCTTTCAACTAGAGAAAAAGAAACTCCGTATGGCTATTTTCACTCAATGTCACGCGCTTCATGGGAATATTCAAAAGACGTTGAGGATATGAGTAACGCGCTAAGCATGGCAAAAAAAGAAGAGCAACTTAAAAAGATTGCCACCATGAAAAAGGTAACTTCTTATATTATGTTTAGTAAATCAAAAAAGAAGGGGGGTGAATAAAATTATGAGTCCAGAAGACGAAAAAGCAGCGCAACAATCAATAGGGGGAAATATTGGAGGTAATCAGTTGTCTACTGTTCCAAAAGAAACCACTCTTGCTCAACCAGTAAAAGGTGTCGATATTGAAGGACTTGAGGGCATTCCGGCAGCAATGGTGGCAGTCCCCTTTTGTCGCATGATTCAACCCACCAGCAAAAAAACGGAGCTAGCTGATGGAACAGAAGCCCCGCAGGGGTCATTTCTGTTCAACGACGTGCAGGAATATGTTGAAGAGTTAAATTTTGTTCTTTTAAGAGCAAAACATGAAATGAAAGCAGTTGACGAGAGTGGACAATTTGTTTTTGGAGATTACGAGGGCAAAACCTTCAGAAAGCCAGTTGTTTCCATTTTAGGAATAACAACTGAAGCGTGTAAAATTCCCGGCAAGTTGTTTATTCTTTCATTGTCTGCAACATCATTTACCGCTTTTGGTAAATTGATTGCAAAATTCAAAGCAAGCAAAATTGATAAAAGCTATCGTTTTGAATTGAGCGCAAAGACAGTCAAAACGGAGAACAAAAAAGGTAAATTCTACGTTTTAGATATAAACATCGGCGCGGAAATAACACCGGAAAATCTTGCAACAATTGCAAAATTGGCAGCAGATTACGGAGTAGTTTTGGATCGGGAGATATACCAGGACCAAGACGCTATATAGTAAGGGTCGGGAAGATACTGCCTGTCTTCCCGCTCTTTATAGCCCCCTGGATATTCGACTGGGCAGGACGGGTCATCCAAGGGGTTATAAAGAGAAATATGAAATATGAAAACTGAAATAAAAGAAGAAATTGTAGGCAAAAGAATTCTTTGTCCAGGATGCAATAAGCCTATTCACATTAATGATTTTGGAGCAGCAACAGGAGATGGTAAGGGAGGGCAATTTTTTTGGCATAGTTTTTGTTACGTTTTTAGAAAAAAATAAAAAATGATAAGAAAAATAATTTATCTATCAGAGGACGTAAACGATAAGCTTTTAGAGTTATCTGAAAAAGAAAATATTAGCGAGACTGTTATTATAGAAGTTGCTTTAATGAAGCAATTTGGATTAGATATTCCTATTATAAAAAAATTACTTGAATTAGCAAAAGAGTGGCCTAAAGCCAAATGATCAATTGGTAAACTACTTCAACTTAGTATCAGTAAACCAAGTTCGCAAAATTATATTTCCCGCTCCATGAATAAAAACCAGTATTCCAGGATCAAATAACGCTCTTGCCTGCGCTAGAGAAAGGATATCAAGAATAGTCATTAAGACGTTAAACCAGATTGTTTTCGATTTCCAGAAAGGTTTCGTTACCATATTAGTAGAATATCAACTTTTTTTTCCAAACGCAATATACTGTTTTATTCCCTACCTGTATTCGGGCTACCCTGCGGGATCACAAGAGCTTTTGTACAATCCGCACAAGAAGATTTTCCATCAGATAAACCATCTCCCTCAGTCGTTGGAGTCGCCGTTGGTGAATGATTTTCCGTGTTGAGTACAGTTGACGACATTGATTCAGTTGGTGAATTTTCCACCGAAGAAATTACAATAGGACTTAAATCTTGATTTATTTCAGGGGTTACAGGCTGGCTTATGGTGGATTGAATGATCATATCTGTTGGAATGGGTGAAACAAACTCGCCGGAGCATGAGGCTTTTTCTTCGGCGCATACAGTCGAAACGTCAAAGAGAATTAATCCTACAATAAGAACTACCCCTACTCCGGCAATTAAGAATACACCTTTTAATCTCATAACTGAACCCCATCAAGTAGTTGCTTGAATTTTTGAAGCGTTTCTTTATAAATAGGATTTACAGGCGGGCATGATTCAGGGCGTTTGGAAAGCTCTTCGATCTTTTTCAATGCCTCGTTATATCTATTCCAATTTTCGTCTCTGGCTGCAATTATGGAATTTAGTTCTTTCTGGGTTATGGTTGCCATTGGTTCTAGTGTTTTCATCCACTTTTCAATGAAGGCAATCGGATCTTCCCACCAGTCATTGAGTTGCTGTTGAGTATTAGCCACGGTATCAATGCCATTCGGAAGGGTTGCCGGATCTACTTTAAATATTGAGAAATGAATATGAACAAATTGTGTCCCTGACTTTCCCGCATGGGCTATTACTTCGTTTTCTTTTATCAATCTAGGAGCCGGGGTTATATCTGGTAAGCAATGTGCTTCATGGATCCAGCGAGTTCCCCAAGGGCCTGTAATTTTATAGACACTGTGATAACCAAACCCTGTTGCTGGGTGTTTTGCCCCATGCCAGTAGACAAGTTCCCCGTTGGCTATAGCAAATATCTCTTTACCTAAGTCGCTATCCCCTGCGCCGTTTAAATTTATATCAACGCCCTCATGGAAACCATAACTTACTTTATTCCCGAAGCCATAACCTGCCGTTGTGTTCCATTCAGTTTTGAAGTTGTTTGTCGGGTATCTCATTTTAAATTATTCAAATAACTAATAATTAATATTGTTACTACCGACCCTAATATAGCAGAAACAATAGGCAATAGCCATTTCAACAGATTGCTTGAGGATTCAAGCCGGACAAGTCTATTTTCAGTGTCTTTTGCTATCTGTATCAATTGTTCTTTTGATGCAAAAATACTATTTAATTCTTTCAGGGATATTTTTATGTCGCTTATATCGCGTTGAATATTCCCTACATTTAGATTGAGTAAGGCCACTGTTGTTTTGTCGATTACTTCTGGTGTTTCCATTTTGATTGACTGTCTTATTTTACCTTAATTTGATTACTGTTTGTCAATAGGGCCTTCAACTTCATCATCCCTTCACGGTCTATCTTTTCGTCACGCACGCCTTTACCCTCAATTTGATCAAGTTCATTCCATAAAGTTTGGGGTTCCTTCACATGGGGATTTTGAACTATCGCAAGTTCCATTTTCCATTCATCAACACGCCGTTTCATTGAGGCTTCAATAAGGTTATAAAGATCATCAAAATAGATTGATTTATCAATATAATCCTTAGTCCATCCGTATTGACTTGCTAGAAAATCTATAGCCCACCAGTACCAGTCTATGTCTCCTGCAGAGTTATTGCCTGCGTTTTTCCGAAGTTTTTTTTTAACTTCGCAAAAATTTCTTTATAATCGTTGACCTCATAAACTGCGAGAAAAACGTCAATTGCTTCATTTAAGCCAAAATCATCTTTTCGTACTTCTTCTTCAGTTAAATCAGTCGCGATAGTAAAAAGAACAACGATATCTTCGTATGACTCCCCAATCATTGCCGGAAGCATGGGTAGTAAATTTTCTTTATTTACTCCTGATAAATTATTTAGTTGAATGGGTAATTTTTGTATTCGTTTTAAGAGTTCCGCATACTTCCCTAGTGGAAGTTTTTTTACTATTAACTCTCTGGTTGGGAGTTTTACTGTTATTTCTGTTTTATTCATAATTCACCTCCTTTATGCTTATGGTATTGATCTCTAGCGCATTGACGGCATATTCTCCAGCCATGTTTATCTATATGTGTATTTTGAATAGTATATTTATGACCATATTTACATGCTTCAAGCATATCATATTTTGTATGACATTTCTTACAAAGTTCTATAAAATCCATCAAGTCACGCTTGTATTCATGACTTTTATTTGCCCATTCTACATTTTCTATACTACCGCAATTTATACATTTTTCAGCCTTACCCTTATGTCTTTTTAGCCATGAGTGTAACGCTTTATAACTAATTAATTCCCCTTTCCAGCTTGCGTGTCTTTGACCAAGGTTGCTCCCTCTTATTTTTCTTGTTTTTGCGCTATTCTTTACGGCTTCCCTGACCCTTTCATCTTCCATGCCAAGCCCCTTATTCCATGACCCTTTTTCTTTCCTGTATTTTTCAAAATTTCTATTTACCTTTGCAGCCCTATATTTATCTTTTGGAGTTATACCAAATTTTAAAACCCATTTCCTGACTATTGAAGGAGAACAGCCAACCATTTTTGCTATATCAATAAAACTTTTATCTGTATTGAGGTAATTCTCAATTAACCATTCTTTGGACTTATTAAACTTTTGAGGGGTCTTCATGTATGGAGATTATTATAGATGAATTTCAAGAGGTTGTAAAGAGGTGATTTTTATGTTATTATTAGAACTATGAGGAAGACTGAGCTTCACAATTTTCATAGTCCTATATAACTCACGCCGTGGAATCTCCAATAAGACCTAAGTAATTCCCGTCGGAACGAGTTTCATCAAGGAGAGCCTGGAAGTTCGTTTCAATGATCTTCTCTCCATCGTTTGTGTGTCCCACAACGATTGTATCTCCTGAATAGGCCTTATACATAACAATATCAAACGCCCTGGTTCCTTCAATAACAGGATGCAAGACGAGCTGCAATGCGCTGTCTGTTGCTTTTTTACCAGCCTTTGCACCTATTGTAATACGTGCGTTAGCTGCTCCCGCAAAAGTGGACTTAGGTATTGCGTTACGAAAATTGTTAATTGTCGATTCAGCAAGTGGTACTTTCGCACTTAACTTTTCTCCAATAAGGTACTTTTCAACCACTGTTTCACCATACAAGTCAACTGCTACGTCCTTATAAACAGGCTCGTAAGTGACTTCTACTCCTCCAATGGTATGACCTAGATCAACTCCGTTAAGCGTTACGCTACACACACCTACTTTTACTTTTGTAATGTCTGCCATTCTATTTTTTCACCCCCTCTCCAAATTGTGATTCTAATTTCTCTATCATTTTCTTTGCCTTTGCCTTATATTGCATTTTAAACGTCGAAGTGTCCCCGCACTTGGGACAATTGTAAATAAAAACACCTAACATAATATTTTCATAGCCAATTAAAGAGCGGCAATCGTCATTTTTACAACGCAATTCCCGGACAATATGTCCCTCAATAACAATATGATAATCTTTTTTACTTTTGTTGTCTATCATAAAAATAGCAAAAAATAAATATCACAATCACTGTGACGGTTGCAGTAATTGCGGAAGTTAAAATAGTTATTAAAATTTCACCTAACATATGCTTGAAAATTTATACTAAACTCGTCATTGCCTGCATCATCTTTGCCAATGTGTCCCCCTTCGCTTATGGCATTTATTGAGTGAAAGAAATTACCCCCCGCCGCTAAAGTTACTCCGTACTTATTGTGTAGAAGTGTCCTAATCGTGTCAAGCAGTGTTCTTCCTGTTGAATAGTTAGTGTTGCGAATTAGTATTTGAAACGTCGGCTTCTTGCTGGGAATATCAATTGGAGGAAGAAGCCCGCCTGTTTCAAGAACAGTGACACAGTTTGCGGGAGTTGGTGGCTGTTCTCCTACAAAGATGTTAGTTCCTACAGTTCCAATGCTATTATTTGCGAGATAATCCGCAACATTATCAACTACTAAGCTCATTTGATTGCCCCCCTAACTGTATCGCCATAATACTGCAGTAGCACTTTCATATTATTTTTTACAGGATCTTCAAGATATTTTCCCTTTCTACCTTTCTGAAAGTGATACTCTGGATGCTCATGCAATCGAGCCGCATATACTTTATTGTATCCCACAATAAACCCATCTTTCTCCGGCTCCACCATTCCGCTATTTTGCAAGCGTCCGGTGTCATGCGGCACTTCCTTACTTGATAGTCTCATTATTTCGCTAGCAACATCGGACAAGCCTTTTTTGTTTGCCGCCTCCATTGCTGATTCGAGTACTTTTATTCTTTTTTCAAAACTGGATTTGTCAACTTTTACCATGACTTCATAATATCATAACTTCATAATATCATAACTTCATAACTTCATAACATCATAACATCATAATGTTGACATTATAATGTTGCAAAAATCACACATTATAATGCTATGACATCTGCCACTTTGTGCATTCAATTTTGATATGATTCGCGCCGCCAACGCCATTTATTCCCTCACTTTTACCATGAACCCGATAGTCAACGCTATTGTAAGTTACTTTGTCGCCCTCATTGACAGTCGTACCGGGGGGAACGTACATAATTGCAGTGATAACATATTGTGTTTGCTGGCTCCCCTCCGCTCCATACTGAAACCTAACTTTACTTACTGGCTGTACTCTTGCCCTCATGGTAGTTCCCGAACCTACTGTTTCTTTTCCGTAGCGGTCAAAGCCTGAGCGGTTATAAAGAGTGATTGTTTGCCGCATCAATCCTACCGAACTCACACCAGTATCTCTCCTTTAATATTTTTAATTCCTCGAAGTAGTATTTTTGCTTTTGGTGCAATTAGCTTATTGGCTCCGCTTGCGCCTTGCGCGTTTGTATAAGAATAGTCCCCTATGGATTCGCTTTGCTTATCTGTTTGATCTCCCGCAAAGAATTCTTGCCCCATTTCAATAATATATTGCATTTGAGCTGCAACTGCTCTTTTAACTGCTTCAGGAATAGATTTGTAGTAAGTATCGGCCGCGTTAATACTGTCAAAATAAACATCCTGACAGCGCGGGAATTTTCCAAGTTGTGTAATTTTATAAAAACTTGTTGAATCGGGGGCTGTTGTCCAGCTTTCTGTTACTGTAATTACTCCGGCCCTGGTGGAGGTTAAAATAATCCGGCGTTGTCCGGCTCCTGTTCCTCCGATAATTTCAATTTGACAACCAGTGAAGTAGTTTTTATTGTAAGTATTTTGATGTTGAGAGTTGAGAGTAAGGGTATTTGAAGAACCTCCGGCAGCAAGTGCTGTGAGTTGACTTTTATAAAATTTATCCTGAACGCCAACGTAAGCGTCGATCATTTCTTCAGCCATGGTGATCTGATCTTCAAACTCAGTAGTATCAGTATTTGTTACGTCGGCAAACTGCGTGACTTCGCTTACGGTAACATATGCTCGCTTAGAGGCCATAGGTTAAGTATACCATGAAGAATTATTGTTCGTATACCAATCGCTATTACTTCCCGTATCGTCCCATAAGGCAACTAACGAATCCCAGGTTGCTACAGGGTCATCCCAAAGGAAAGCTCCTCTTTGACCATGGAAGGATGTATCATTTTTTGTTGCAAAAGAAGTGTTAGTGTTTGTCTCAAAAGGGGTATTATTCTTTGTGTTCCACGTCATAATTTTTAATTTTCAAGCAAAGATCAATATTTTCTTGTGTAATTTTATTCTCTTTATCTAAAAGATTGACTTGATCTTTTAATAGATTTAGTTCAACTATAGAGAAACTAACATCAATCTCTTTTGCTTTTTCATTGTTCCATCCTATCGATTGTCCTTCTTTCTTTAATTCTATCTCTTCTGCTTCTTCTATTGTTATTTTAATTTTATCTAGAATTTCTTTAACTAAAATTTGCTGCAAAATATTACCCTTTTCAGGACATAACAATCTTAAATGCAGCCTCTCTTTTATGGAAAGTATCATATTCTTTTCTCGGATTGTAACCCTATGGAATTTAGCCACTTTTCCATCCAATAATTTGGACTAAGTAAAAGTAAAAACTTTTTCATAAGTGTATTTTACTATATAAAAAGATTAAGTCAATAATCCATATGTTCGTAATGAGTCATTTACTTGTTTTAATTTTCTTGCAAGCTGGTAAATATTATTTCTGATCGCTGCTGCATCAGTAGCGTATAGTGTTAAGTCAGTATAGTTAGCTATCGTGCCATCTGTGCCTCCAGAAGTTACATTGTTTGTTAGGTTCTCTCCTGATGCTTGCTTTGTTGCTGCTGTTGCCGCAAAAAATGAAATCTTACCGCTTGCGTGATTCATTATATGGGTAGCATTATTTCCTGCGTCTACGAGAAAAGCGTCATATAAGTCTGACTCTATCCTTGTATCAATATCGGCTCCATTATCATTCAATACATTCTCTGTTGAACTAAAATCCATTCGTTGTGTTGAGTTGTATACTAAGCGAAAAGGAGTTGCGCTTCTTGAACCTAAAACAATGAAATGGAATGTCCCATCTGCATAGAAAAATGCCTCATCAGCACTAGAGTCAAGGCGCATTGTGCAGAAATCAGCTTGAACGAGATGAAACTTCTCAGCAGGCGCATTTGTTCCAAAGCCAATCCTATCAGTTGACGCATCTAGAAAGAATAAGTTACTATCATTATCTCCTTCAATTCTGAAATCTGCATCATTTCCTGCTTCATTGAATACAGCAGCTCCCGTATTTGAAAAAGTAATCTGGTCTGCTCCTGCTGAATTCTCAAAAACAGCAACTGAAGAAGTTTGCGTAGCGTTTCCTTGAACAAGAAGCTGTATTTGATCCGATCCACCATCAATAAACAACTGTCCAGTCATGGTGTCCCCAGCCTTTTCAACCCATATATCGCCTGCGCCTCCAGCAATAAGCCCGAGTGTAGTTCTTTGTGCTGATGCGTCGGCATCATCAATTAATGCCCTTCCTGCTGCTGTAAAGTCAGCTAAAGAAGCCGTTCCTGATCCCGTAAAGTATGGCAGTTTATTGGCGGCGGAAGTTAATCCTGCCAATGCTGCTAGTTCTGCATCTTGGGCTTGAACATCTGTACCTACAACAAGGCCCAAGGTTGTCCTGACCTGAGAGGGAGTTCTTGACGCCCAAGCTGAAGCGACTGAGACAATAAAGTTATCAGTTGTTGCCGTCAGTCCCGCAATGGTAGTCAAATCAGTGTCAAGCGGTTGCTTTGCATCCAATTGTGTTTGGATTGCACTTGTTACTCCATCCACATAATTTAATTCTGCGGCCGTTGCTGTTAACCCTAATGTTGCAAGTTGCGCCGCCGCATCTGCATCGTCAAGTAGAGCTAGTCCTGCAAGTGTAGGGTTTACTCCCGCATATTCATCAAGGTTGGCTGAGTACGCTTGTACATGTGTACCTATGATAAGTCCCAAATTAGAACGGGCAGTTGAAGCGTTACCAAGATCAGATAAATTATTTGCAACCTGCAAAAATGAAGAATTATTGACAAAAGAATCTACGAGAGCATTTAGATCAGTCCAGGCGCTTTGACCACTACTCGTACTATATAAAACTTTACCACTGGAAGGGGCTGAAGCTCCGATACCAAGCTTTTGACAAATGGCTAATAATTCTTCTTCTTGCTTTCCTTCAACCTGTGTATGTGTTTTTGCGGTGCTACCGAGGGGGCTAGAAGTATACGCTGAAATATCAGTGTTTTCGTGAACTGCTGCTGGAAAGTCTGCTGTAGGATTAGCCACCTTCCTAGTATATCATCATTTTAGATTTTCAATAAAGACTTTTAAAAGTTCCGCTTCTTTGTCAAAATTAACTTTTTCCTGAAATTTCCTCCTGACATTATCTACCATTCGTTCATAAGCAAGCGGTTCATTGTATTGCTCTATTTTATTTTGTATTTGCTCCGGCGTGAGTCCGTCAATACCGATACAAGTAACTCCATCCTCAAGTAATTCTCCTCCAAGTTTTCCGAGATAATATTCTTGTTTGATAATTAGCGGCCTTCCTACGGCAAAAGAATTAAATAAAATATGCCCCATGCCATCCCCTCCGTTTTTAAGATGAAGTATAAAGCGAGCTTCCGCCATTTTTGCCGCTAGCGCGACTGCGCCGTTGATGGCACCATCGCGGCAAGAGCCGCCAAAAGCACGAAAGCTCCAATCTGACATATTTTCCTCAACTTGCTGAAACAACTCCCAATCTTTTTTAAAATGATCTTGAGTTGAAAAACAATTAACAAAGGAGTATATATTTTTACTCTCTGGAGTATTTGAGTACTTAAATATTTCAGTACTAAACTCCTGATGATAAACAATGCTGTGATACTTTGGAGGAATATAAACTTTTGCGGATGCCATGATATTAGAAATTGGCATGTCTTGAATATCCCAGGTATTGCCCACCTGGTAAATTAATTTTGCGTTTGGCTTATATTGATTTCTTAGTTTAGTAAACGGCTCAATGTGTTGCGGGACTGAGGCAATAATAATATCGATATCTTTATGTAAAAATTGATCAAAAGTAAGGGCTTTTTGATTGACGTTATATTCGGGGTCAAAGAGTTCGTAGTATTCTAAGTTTTGCCCTGTCAATTGATTAAGCTGTCGTGAACCGTCAACTGGTTTATATCTCTGATCGAGTGAAAGGTATTGTTGCGCTGTTGCTGGATGCGGGTAAATATTCCAAAAATTATTAGCAAACCACTGAAGACCAACTTGTCGAAACAGTTTCGCTTCCAGTCTTTCTTCAAATAATAATCGTAAAGAGTTAAGCAAAGAATTATGGTGATAGTCTGTTAAAATATTCATTAACAAAAATTATACAAGTTTATGACAAGTTTTTCTAGTATCAGATTATTATTAATCATTTAGACCAAATTAAATATTTATGGTATTTTGATTCTCCATTAATTGATATTCTGACATGATGTGCTGGAATATTTAGTCCAGGGACTAAAAAAACTTTCAGTGGTCTACCCTTAATCATACCAATAAGTAATAAAAAATCGCAATAATCCTTTTTGCCTCGTATATCAAAATCCCATACTAATGTAGTCCTACTACTGTTAGTCAATGTAGGGTTAGAATATTTTACATCATAGGTTTTATTATTTAGCATGAGATCAATCTTGCTGTTTCCTTTCTCTGCGGTTAAATGCCTGATATTCTTCTTATTAATTCTATGATAATCTGATAAAATATTAATTGCAAATCTTTCTGAAACAAAAGTTTTTATAAATAAATCCTGATTCATTCCCCTATTATATCATACCTAATTATTAAACATAACCCCCTACTCTATTGTTTCCCTAAGAAAAAAATCTACGAGGCCAGATCCTCTTTTCTAACTCTCCCCTTTCAAGAGACCATCCCCTTTAAAACTCGCTATAATATAAGCATTTAGGCACGACTTTAATAAATAATTAAGTCCTGTAATATTATTTAGAGTTTTTTTAGCTTTTTAACGGTCGGGGAGGGCTTTTCACAAAAGTATAGCCTCAAGTTTTCACAGAAAGTTAAAACATTACGGCAATACCCGATCCGTAATTCGTGCTTCTTCTAATCTCAATCGCAAGCCCTGTTGACACTCCGGCTCCGCTACCTGTTGAAGTGAAAAGCGTTGAAGTAGATGGCGAATCTTTCCAGCAAGCCCTAACTGAATTATCCGGCCCAAGGTCTTGGGTGTCTGTAAAAATATTAGTAAATCCAGATGGCAAAGTGAGTGTGTCCGGCCCTATGCAGGCTGCAAAAATGGCATTGTCATTATTTTCAAAAGCAGATAAAGTCAATGTCATTGACATGGGATCTGTTGTATTTTCACTTTTAGTTGCCGATTGAACAATCGCATTTGCCGCGTTTGACCCAGTTGTGTTTGCAAAATTAAATTGAGTAACCCCCCAAAATGCAGACATTTGAGTTTGCCCGCCAAACGATATTGTTAACTGCCCTGATACTGCTGCCCCTGAAGCTTTAAAAACGCTTACTCTTTGCGTGGAGTCAGTTGTATTTTGTTGAGTTGCTATCAGTGTCCATGTTAAGCCACAACCGGATATTGACGGCTGATTTGCCGCTGGGCTTCCCGTATCTGATGCTTGATGTAAAACAACCGCAATAATTAAATGATTTGGTAAGGGAGAAATTGAAGCAGTATTAAAAGAATTTGCCCCACCGCCTTTATCGTTTGTTAAATGTGTTGTTGTAAGTTTCATTTATCCGAGGTTAAATATTTGTCCTACACAATAGTAATTTGTTCCGTCATAAAGGAAGAAGAAAATATCATAACGATTTGGAGTTGTAGTAAGCGTGGGGGCTGTTGCATCCGGCCATTTTATTCCGCTCCACCAGGTGACAGTTCTACTCCCTGTTCCATCCTGTTGAAGGATGACGGCGAACCCTTGACTTGTTCCGACATTAGAAACGGCAAGCGTTCTATTTCCTCCGAGAGTTGTTTTATGAATTGGTGAGGTCGCCATATTCATGGTAATAGTTGTCCCGTCTGCGTCTGACGTTGTGTCTTTGATAGCCAAAAGAGCATCCTTACGAATATTATTGTATTGATCTGCTGTTGCGTTGGTTCCGGCCACCACGGCACTTGAGTTCGTCGCCATACTATTATTATATCTCCTTTCTAAAAACTAGAGTAGCGCAAAAATACTTTTTATTTCCGTCTGCCATACTGATATTAAAAGAAATAAAATTCTCTGTTAAAAGATTATTTTGTGTCAAGAAAGTATTCACTTGTCCTTCAAGGGTATCAAGCCCTTCTCCATAAAATAATTTAATTTGTAGTTTTTTCATGATTTTATATTACAATTGTCACCGCCCACTGAAGTGTCAAAGTGTCATTGCTTGACTTCGTTCGATTGATCGCAACTCTTGTATAAATTTGCCCGCTTCCGGGAATGCTTGATGCTATTCTCCCAACTCCGTTACCAAAAAGAGCGGCTTCCTTCAATACTCCCACGGCCTCCGAGGTAGTAAAATAAGTTGTTCCGGTAAAGACTTCATTAAGATATTCACGAACTGATATTAATTTTCTGGCAAGCTCTGTTTGAAGCCCTGTATCTGTTTTTGCCGGAGCGGTTGTCCCGGTTCCTAGGGCGCAGTAAGTGATTTCTCCTGCACCACTATCTCCTGCCATTCTCTGTGCTATAGCATATTTACCGTAATTAAGAAACATGTTTTTATAAACATATCTCCTGACTTTTCCAGTCTTTACGTTAGTAAAGATCATGGTTAGTCTGCCTTTTACTTTGATTTTATCTTGTAATTTCATATTTATAATAATCCTGATCCTCCCCACTCCGCCAAATTCCAACGGAATCTAGTACTTGTCGCCTCTAAGCTATCCGCGCACCACGTTCTATAAGGCCCCGCGCTATCAATAGTCAATGATTCGGTGATACTATCCGCAATAAGACTATCTGTTAAACCTAGTAATTCGTCAACCGATTCATTGTTATCTAATTCTATCAAATTTTTGTTGGCTTCGAGTAACTCTATCAAAAACCTGATAATTCCCATTGTTTTAGCAGAAGCAATACTAACCTCGTATACATATAACCCCCCGCCAAGTGATTTTGCAATTACTCTTTGAACAATGTAATCTGCATTAACATCATATTCCGATAAATTAATATTTATGTATTGCCCTGACACAAAACCAGACGTATAAGTGTTAAATGAGCCCTCAATAATATCTTGCGCGTAATCCGTCAACTCTGCACTTGCCCTATCGCGCGCGGCCTGTGAAGTCGTGATGGATTTATCAAAAATAGCAAACTCTTTGACTCCATTCGCAAGAATACTAGCTTGATTTTCAACTGCTACCAGAATAGGAATATCATAGCTATAGTCGACTCTCAAAGTATCTGTTGTTGCCAAAACTGCACCACCGCTATCTTGCTCAACGTATTTTTCCTGAAAATTCAGATACCAGTCAAAGCCGGAAGTGTCAATATTTTTGATTCCTAGTGTCTTCGTAACCCCATTTACCTTAACAGTAACTTCATGCGGCTTGTCCGGCAATACGAACTTTACCTTTGTCCCATCCCCTTTTTCCTGATAATAGGTTGCATCCGACAACTTCGTACCACCCCGAACATATACCCTGTTTTTGAGTTGCGTATTGTCTTTTGATATTTTTAAACCAAAATAGCTATTACTTGAAGAGGTAATATTGAAAGGAGCTACATTAGTCACCAGAGGGAAATAGTGAATATCTTTTGAATAATCAATGTACCAGTTTCGACCTGTAAGATCACAGATTTGACGAATTGCTTGTGAGGGCTGGATATAATTAAAAGAAATTTGATCAATAGTTACTCCTAAAACAACATTTGTCGTTGTAATGCCAAAGCCTGAACAATAAGTTGATACAATATCTTCAATAATTGCCTTGTCTGTCATATCTTCATATGTTTTATGCACTAGATTGCGGTCAAGGAGCCATGCCTGATCAAGACACTGGACTGACGCTGCGACAATGCCATTGGGTTGCTTTTGTAATTCCACTTTTTGCACATACCCGGAAAAGATAACAGTGCTGTCTGAAAGTGTTATAGTGATTGTATCGTCTGTGTCCGGTATGCCATTGCCTGATCTGTCAATCAACACAAAAGAAAGAGTGTTTTGCTGATCGTTTAGAATGTCTTCGATATTGATAGTTTGATTTAAAATATCGGTTGTTCTATTGACTGAATTGATAGACACATTATAAGGATCTGAGCTTGTAGTAAAACTTTCCCAGGAGCCATAGACTGTACCGGAAGAATTAGTTGCATATGACCGGAAATAATAAGTAGTATTTGGGGTTAGTCCTGTGATATTAGCTGAAAAAGTTCCTGTTGAAAAGCTGCCGTTTTGTACTGTTATTTTATCTGCTATGCCTGAAACAGTATTGTATTCAAAGCCCCTGATAGTCGCATTTACTCCGCCAGTCGCGACAATCTCACCATTAAGAGTAGTAGTAGTTCTTGAAATACTTGTTGCCGGGTTAGTTGTGACTGTTAGCCCTCCGGTTATTCTATAAGCATAAAAACAAACATCGGCCCCGGTGTCGGCTGTCCATACACCGCCGGGCTTAAGTAATGAATTGCCATTATGGGAGGGAGAAGATGCGTCAACCCCAATTCGCACATGATTCCCGGGATCGCCTCCTGTATATTGAACAACGACACAGTAAGGAGTATTGGCGGTTAGTACTATTGTTGTCGAAAATTGAAACTCTACTAATTGAAAACCGGAAGTTAACGTTGATACATCAATAGTGTCTGACTCAGCTAACGCCGCGCCTGTTGGTACTCCTCCCGCGCCAAATGTTCCTGTGTGAGCGTAGACAATCGCCTTCATTGTCCCTGTTGGTGCATTTAGTTTTGCAAGATAAAATTGTACTGCTGTAAGTTCGCTATTTTGTGTAGGCTTGAAGGTTTGCCCCACTTCACTGCCTTGAGGGGAGCCTGTGTAAATTCCCCCTATTTGATCCTGATTTGATTCGGAATAACTGTCAAATATTTCTGCCATAAATTTTAGAAGCGTACATTAGCTTTGAGTCTACCAATGATTGAATCGCCAATTTTTTCACCAATTCTTTGAGCTGCGAATTGATCGGAAATGATTGCGCCGGAGAGGTCGATAGTGATATTCCCTACATTTGTCATAGAGCCTGAAGACATGGCGGAGGGGGCCATTGCGTGACTTGGCATATTGATTGGAGCCGCCAAATCTCCAAGTGCATTGTTCACTAATTTTACTCCTTTTTGCACAATATCTAGCGTTGACGGAGAATGACGCTTAGTAAAATCAAGAGCACTTTTAATTTTATTCATAACTCCCTCGACATAGTGCCACGCATCCTCGAATGGTTTTTTGATGGCGTTCAGGATATGGCCGCCTATATTTTTTAAAATACTAACAAAGCCCCAGAATCCAGAAACAAGAGAGTCAAGCATTTGTTGACCAAAAGCCTTAACTTTATCCCAATTAGCAATTAAAAGCCACCCTATCGCAATTAGAGCGACGATAGCGGCCACAACTAGAAAAATTGGAGAAGTTAAAACTAATAATGCTACATTAAGAAGCCAGGTTGCGGCGGTCATGGCGGTTGTGACTATAGTTGCCCAAACCGTAGCTGCCGAATGAGCAATAATTGATATTGTTGCTATTCCTAATTGGATTGTTTTAGCAACCAACATGCCTATGGCCTTCCATCCTTCAATGGCAAATTGAATAATGCTCCAAGTTGCATTTGCAACCGCTGTGACTGTATTTATCCCCATTTGAACGGCAACGGCTATTAGTGCCGGCACAAAAAAAGTTATCAATATCGAAGCGACAAGCGCTACCTGGTCTTTATGATCTCTCAAAAAAATAGTTAAATCTAAAATTGCAACTTCAAACTCCATAATGGCAACGGTAACTTTAGGGGCAACATCAGTAATCCATTTTGTCAAAGCTCCTGTGACATTTTTTATTGCTTCAAAAAGCCCTGTATTCATTACAATTGACGTCCCCTGTTGTTGGATAGTGTCCTGCAAATTACTTTTTAAACCTTGAAGCGATGCGCTTTGCTTTAAATTAGCATCGTGATATTTTCCACCTTCCGCCGATGCTTTCGCTAAAGCTCCACTCACCATTTCATAAGTGATGTCCATATCCTTTAATTGACTTATTGGAAGTTTTGTACTATCCGCAAGAAGCTGATACATATTAATACCATTGAAAGCAAATTGCCTCATGTCCATTTCTGTAGCCTTGCCTACGTTTTTTATTTGCTGTAAGTTAACAACAATCCTGTCCATTTCATTTGCGCCTTTTCCATTTGCGGAAATAGCGTCACCGAGGTTTAAAATATCTTTTTCTGACTGATCGGCATTTACTCCAGCGGAAATAAGAAGTTGATTGTATTTTATTAATCCCTCGACGTTAAAAGGGGTTTTTAAAGCGTCTTTACGCACTATTGCTATTTGTTTTTCTGCTGCTGCTTGATCTCCTAAAAGAGTGGTGAGGGCGATAACTTGTTGCTCATAAGTTTCTGCATCCTGTATAGCATTTTTAGTAAATAATCCTACCGCTGCAATTCCGGCAGTAGCGGCTACTCCTGAGAAGAGTTGCACCTTATCTGCAACCGATTGAATGCGATTACCAAATAAATTAACTTCATCTTGAGCTTGATTTAAACCTTTTTTAAAATCGGTTAAATTGCTCTCCAGATGCAAAACTACACTGCCTAAGTCGAACCCAGCCATGCTTAAAGTATAGCATTATTCAAAAATTTTTATAATATCTCCATTCATACTTATTTCGGCTTTTACTGTATTTGTTACAATTCCGCCAAAAGCGTTTTCACCCCTAAAAGTTGTCGCAACAATTAAAAAATCTTTCTGATCCCAATATACTGTCTTAACATGCTCATAGCTTTTTGGATTGTTCATTGAGTCCTTGATATATTTTGTAAGATTTCTATGTGAACCATCCCATGCACTAAATTGTTTTTCAAGTAATTGTTCTCTTGTAGGAGTTGGAGCTACGACCTTGATTGAATCTTCCTGTTTTGTTTCTTTATCGTCAGGGAAAATAGCGTTTAGAATGCTAAAAACCATAACCGCACTAATAATACCTGCAAATATTTTTGTCTTCTTACTAAATTCTTTCTTTTTTATTTTTTTCTTCATAATTTATCACCTCCATTAAATGATTCTGCACATAATTAATTTGAAATCATAAGCCCAATACAAATACCAATGATAATAGAACAAAAAATTATGTATAACAGCTCTTTACTATATTTAATATGTTTCATAAGCACGTCTTGCCGTAATCGAAACGGCGCAAAAGGGTTTGGAAGCCTTTGTACTACCACTATACTAAAGACGCGTGTGTTACGGGATGCTCCAAAAGAAAATCCAAACTTATTTTTCTCTGCCTTATTTATTATTCGGCAACATCCCATAACTTATATTAAGAATAATACCACACTGTCATAAACTTGTCAAGTAGTTATTCTATAAAAGCCCCTTTTCGTATTCTTGTGTTTCAGGATTCCAGCCCATTGTTTCTTTTGCAAGATCAAGAACGATTACGTTAATCGCGTGACGACAATTAGGCCCAAACAAGTGAGAATCGCTTGACGCATCATCAACTGTTGGGTATCCTTTTGTTTTTCCAGTGGCACTTAAAATCTTACCTTCCCAAGGCCCGCATGTATCAGTTGCTCCATGAGCGGAAACCTGTACTAAATCATAACCATTCTCAACAAGTCGATTGACTAAGCCTGTATTTCTCGCCTCAACACCTTTTGTCCTGATTAACATCTCCGTGTATCGGTCAAGCTCCCATTTTCTCCCGCTTTTATCTGTCAAAGCCGATAGTCCTTCCTCCTGCAAAATTCCTTTTATTTTCTTTTTCGTTTGCTCCAATGCCTCACCTGATGTTTCTCCTGCTGCCAGTCTAAATTTCAATTCTTCTTTAACGGCAGTATTTAATAACCTACTCGCAGACCTGCCAACGCCGCTAATACTTTCCGCTATCGCCTTAGCACTATCGTCAATGATTGCTAGAATTGCTTCTTTATGAACCTTGTTAAATCCTGTAGAAACCAGTACATTAGCGTTAATTGATTTTAATTGTGCTACTGCTTGATCTGCGCCAGTCTCGTAATACTTTGGTAATTCCTGTTTTACAAATTCTTGAGTATCAACTCCTAATTCTGTCAAAATCTTTTCAACTTGTTGTAGTATAGCCCTCCTGTTGTTTTTACCAAATTTGGTAGCTCCTTGAATTTCATCAACAATTTCCTGATAGGCACGTTTATAAAAAGTGGTTACTTTTTCAATATTTTGTTCATTAACTTGTACTCTTTGAGGAAATTCTGCCATAGATGAATTATAACACTATTTTTTAGGAGGAACTTTTGGGTTAGGATTTTTTGGATTGAACGGATCGCCGCCTGTATTCATTTTGGGAAGATCAATAGCATTTTGGTCTTTAATTTCTTTTGCTTTTTCCTCTGCCTGTTTATCTGTAAGATTATAAAGCCTCATTAAACTATCTTTCGTTGTGGTCAACTCCCCGTCTTTAAGAGCTGTTTCATTTTCAATTGCCTCGCTATTATCAATTGGCAATCCATCAGCCCAAGTCAACTCCGGTTTTTTAGGTTCTTTAGTTAATTTTACCCCGTCAACCTCAAGTCCCCATTCTTTCGCTAAAAGTTGAGCTGTATAAATTGTTTCGATAATGGATTGATTAAAGTAAAGTTTCTTTCGTGATACTTTGGCAATTGTCCGAAGTAATTTTAATTTCAACGCTCTGCCGGACTCAACGGAACCGCCCTTGTCCATGCCAAAGGCTGCCGGAGAAATTTCAGAAGTCATATAGAACATATCCACTAATTTATCAATTTGCTGGAAGGCCGCCTCAAGGCTTGCGTTCCACACAATATACTCCGGCTTGCCTTCTCCGGCTTCTGTTGATACCTCAATCATGCTCAACGCCTCACGCCGCACCTTACCATTTTCGTCAAGAATACCGGGGGGAACGGCCAAGATCGGGTCTGAATGAGTGTCAAGCACGTTGTCATTTTTTGTAAACCTATTGTTGATTGCAAAAAAGATACTGTCTAGATCGTTATAATCTGAAATACCAAAAAACATACCTGAAGACCGCCAGTTAGGAGTATGAATAATAAGGCTTCTGTCAATTTTAGTTTCTTCTTCTGCTTCAACTCCTAGAATAGTTGTTATGTCAACTTTGTCCCCGATTGTCTTTTCATCGCTTTGAAATTTATACAATTCATTCCGGATCTTACCTACTTCATGAACTTCTTTTTGTAAATATTTTTGTCCCTTAACGGTGATAATCCAGGCTAACTCCTGCTCTTTTGGCTCTGCTCTAAAATTTTGACTATTGAGTACAGGAAAGTAAACTTTTGGCGTATTGTCCTCAATGATACATTGATTCCTTTGCTTTTTATCAAATCGCAATTTAAATACCTGATCACCAAAATAAGAGTTACTTAGTCCGGCTTCATAGAACTGTTGATTAAGTTTATTTTCAAAAATAAGAGCATCAATAAAATCCTGATCTCCATCCTCTCCCATTTTTATTAAAAGTGGCTCAGAAAACAACATATCGGCACAAATCTTTGACACCATGCCCGCAAAATTGATCGTGATATAACGTAACTTTTGATACGCTTTGTTAAAGCTTGGATCTTCAACCCTAATGCGAAATGCTTCAAAGTGATTACCTAAAAATAGCCTTTCGTAATAATCGTAATCTTGCAATCTTTTTTTTGATTCAGCATAGGGAAAAGTCCTTTTTGTATCAGTGAGTGGGGTTTTTGCTTGCCCTTCGGTACTTGCGTCTGTAGGTGGGGTGGTGTATTCTGCCATAATTTTTATTATACAATATTAAATCGCTTTTTGTGCAAAAGTTCTCACCTTTGGCTTGTTGTATTTTCTCATTTGCAAAGCTATCATGTCACTGAATAACGCATCGTCATTTTTGCCGTCCGCGTGTTCTCTTTTTCCATTCTCTTTTTTAATAAAAGTTTTCATTTGAGAAAGAGTAACCTTTGAATTGATACCAACAACTCCATCTTCCCACCCTTTGATAAAATCGTCAATAAGCACGTCTCTTGACTGGCTATCAGTTGTAAACCCTAATTTTTTAGTTGTCTCTTTGGTTCGTTTATCAATTTTGACAGTTGTATGATAGTTTTTATAAATATCTTTGAGTATTAAAATTGTTGATAACATATTATTTTCAACCCCAATATATGCTTCATTATAAAATTCCCCCATAACCGCAAGAAGTTGAGCTAGATAATCGGGTCGCAATTTTCCGTAGTATTGTGCTACTTGCTCCTGTGTTTCATCATCATAAACACTTCCGCCGGAATAATCACCACCTTGCGTTCCATCAGAAGGATCACACCCTAAAGCATATTTGTGACCAACTTCCGGCAACTTCCAAATCCATACCTCACGCTCCTTGATTTTTCTAAGTAGCTCTATTTGCCGGGTAAATTGTCCGGGGTTTTGCGCTTCTTTTTGTTGGAAATTGCTCAAAACAGTATTCAAATCGAGCGGCGGAGGCGGCTTCATGGCATCAATAATTGTGGCATCAAAAACACTTCCAAACCCTGATTGAAACGCCTCTGTTTTTGTTAATGGGTATTCCTGTTTGAATAGTTGCGCTCCTGAGAGCCCCACACCTTCTTGCTTTTGCCTCAATTGATCCATTTTCCACCTTCTCCATAGCAATTGTTGATCTGTAACGTCAACGCTATAATGTTGCTTTGCTACTTGTTCTATCAAAATTTCATCACGTGAATACTCTTCTATTGTTCCGGGGATTGCATATTCAGAATTTTCTATCCAGGGGAAAAAATGCGTGTAATAATCGAATTCGCCTTTATGCTCTTTTGAATCGTAAAAATCGTAAGTGTCGTAAAAATCTTCAAAGCCGTTTCCGGTGGTTTCCTCAGTGATGTAACCCGTTTTTGGAACTGCCTGTTTACTCCCCGTGTTTAGCTCCTGCCTGTCTTTGATATATGCGCCCTCTGAAATATGTAATTTCTGGACCGTACCGGAACGCAAAGTGAGCGAAACATAAATAGAACTATCAAGAGGGAGTCCGTCAAAGCGGTTAGTGAAGCGATACATTCTAACGGTATTTGTTTTAGTTTTAGGTTTTAATTGCTCCGGCATGCTGTCATAAGCTCGCTTTACGATTTGAAATATTTCCTCTAAAGATTTTTGCTCATGCGCTAAGATAGCGGTGGTCATACCGGGAACCCATAAAGATTCATCAAGATAATCTATACAGTGGTAAGTAGTAAATCCAAATTGGCGGGCTTTAAGAAGTAAATTGTAGTGATGCGCTCCTCTATCGACAATGTAGCGCATTTGCATTTGATTCGGTTTAAATAAAATGCTATTGCCTTGCTTATCCCTGATCTTGTACAGGTGTGTCATTCTCCACAACTTACTTTTCAGTCGTGGGTCTATTTGCCATAAGTTTGGCTGTTTGGTCGGCGAATTCTCCATAGTCTGTTTCAAGTCCTAATTTATCTAAAAGCTCAGTTACCCCTTCTCCTGCTTCGTGTTCTACTATTTGTTTGTCGAGAACATCAAGCATTTTTAGTTTCTCACGCCACATTTTCCAATCCATTTGCCCTACTTTTTCCATTTCGGTTATCGCCCTCTCAACCGATTGACGAATCGCATCTCTCGCTTTAGGGTGTTTTTTCCATAACAAAATAGTCTGTTGCGAAACTCCTAATGCCTTAGCAATGATTAACCAATTACTTACATGCCCCTCAGATAAGAGCTTCAGAAAGGCTTCAAATTGTTCTTCTTTATAGGGCTGACTTGGTACTTCGTCCATATTACAATAAACTATATTATATTTTCTTTTCCTCTTCAAGTGCCATTTTGTTTAGCTCCTTAATAATATAATACAAATAGCCTCGTTTGATTTTAAATTCTTCACAGGTCAATTTTGCCCCCTTCTCTTCATAACTTTTTGCAATTTGCCGCCACCGTGGAAGGACTTGTTCCCGATAATGCTTGTAGCCCTGCATCTTGACTGTTTTTGTTTTGTCTTTGCCAAAAAACCCCATATTGCTATTGTAATAGCATAGTCATAGACTTGTCAAGTAAATTTTTCTAAGTATTCCCTTGCTGTTTCCTTCCATGAAGGGATAAGAGGCACGTTGACTTTCAGGTTTTGAGCTAACCATAACCTAAACTGTTCAGGCCTATAATTTGGCTCTTGTCCACTTTGTACCAATTGCCAGTTAGAAGAAAGCCCGTTTAAATGCAAATAAGTATCATCTGGCATTTGAGGAAAAGGATTTGTTTTATCAATTTGCTCTTGTATTGCGCCAAAATGATCGTAGCGAGGGGGGTTAGCGGAAAAATCTTTATTTAATGAATTAAGGTATTTTTTCTGTATAAAAAGACAACATGGATGTATTCTATCTCCTTGCTTGACTCCAAAAGCTACATAGTCATGGTGATATTTTTCTACATATTCCCAAAAAACAATATTCTTAATCATAAAATCCTGCTCAGTAAACCAAACCCAATCCCCATTACAGTATTCTAAGCCCTGATTAATTCCGACATTCCGCCAATCATCATCACCCTTCAATTGTCTGTTTGTAATAAGAATACAATCATCCTGTATCATCAATTTTTGTATTTGATCTTTTAAGTTTGGCCGTTGGTTAGTTTCAGTGAAAGAAATAATCACCTTGTTAAAACGACTGCGCTCATCGTGTATAAATTGTCGCCACAGTGGAAAATCGCAAGAAGTAGGATAACAAACAATAATATCAATTTTCACCCTTTATCCTCCTTTTTGCTTCTTCAAACGTTATTACTTTCCCGTACATAGGGCTTGATAAATCTCTTGCTAACTTTTGTAAAAAAGTACGCTTTACGCTCCGACTATCTGTTCCCGCCTTCACAAAAGAATATTGCACTTGATAAGCTGCTACCTCCTCTTCAATTCTAAATTGAGGATCAGATAAATATCTTTCCCACCACTCGCTAGGGTTTTGGCCTTGCCTTACGCTGTGAACTTCTTCATGGCGCAAAAGGTGAGGAGGGATAATGTGTCCACCAGGGTTATACAATTTATCACCATAAGTAAAAACTGTATTTTGTGTTGGAGTTACTTTTTGTTCAATTTGCTTAATATTTGGAGGGTATTCATTTACGATTTCCACTCTTACCTCCTTCTTTCTCTTCTCTTTTACAAGACTTGCATTTTTTAGGTTGAGTAAATCCTTTTTTCTTAAAAAATTCCTGCTCTTTTACAGAAAAAACAAACTCGCAACTACATTTTGAGCAAACTATTATTATGTCATTCATAATTTTTTACAGTCACCTCAATCTTTGTAATTTTCTCAATTAACTTTTCAGTCAATTCTTTAACGATTGCAAGTTCTTCTTGATTATCTGATTGTACAGATAATTTAAATCCATCCTTGTCTTCACTATTAACAATAAGTAAAAATTTCATATCCCTAAAAACCTCCTATATGCCCTTTGCCTGGCTCGTATATTACCAATACGCAATCCCATTATATCAATCACCTGTTGTATGGCAAGGTTATATGCTGTTCTAAAATCAACAATCGCATCTGTTTCAGTATGAGTATAAGAGAACTCGTAGGAAGTGAGCCACCATTGTATCCGGCGTTCCCATTCGTCCTTTTGTTGGTCGGTAGCGTACCACTCTAACGGAAAATATGTTTTTTCTTCAGCTCCTGCTATAAGTCTTTTGTCCAAGTGCCTATTATATTCGTCACGTAATACTCCGCCAACTCCGCTTGACAAACTGCCTACATGTGTCCAGGGTGCTTGTCCATCAAAAAGATACTTACCCGCTTCGGCGTGCTTCAAATCATCAGGGGAGCCATGATATTGAGGCACTATGTATATTCGGCTAATTGAGACTATTGCCCTCAACTGAATAGAAGTATTAACAAAAGTGTCACCATAAATAACTTCATCTAAAACAGTGTGATCCATTTCCTTGATATAGTCACCCTTATGCCATGCCTTTGCAGCAAAATTTTGATCAGTTTGCATTAAAAGATGTTTAGACGCAAAGAAAAAATTAGGCCAAAAATTCGGGCCTTGATCTCCTTCGCCTTCGTATGATATGCCCCATGTTTTTTGAGCCCCTTGAAGTATTTCATTGTGACAACTACCTCTTTTACTACCCACTATGTCAAAATTACCGGACTCTAATTGACTGAAGCAAAAGTCAACAATGCCGGGTTTAAATATGAAGCCATCATCCTCAATAAGCATGACCAAATTTTCTTCAACAAGCTTAAGTGTCTTTGTGATGCTTGGACCATGATCGCCCATTTGGTTGCTATATATTAACTTAATTTTTGGCCTATCGTCACAAAGTTTTTTAATAAAATCAACAACAGGCTTTTCAATCGGTGAATTAAGAGTGATATAGAGTTTGTCAATTTCTTTTCCCCAAACAGTATCAAAAAAATGAAGCCAGTAATAAAAAAGAAATGGATCGCCTAAAAATGGGAGGATTGCGGCTCGGCTTCTCATAATTATTTATTCCAATTATAATCTTGCGGGTGAGTTTTGTAAAATCCAGTAAGCCCACGAGGGGTTTCAAAATGAAAGGGTCTTAATTTATCGGTACGCACTAATTCTTTGATTGCTTCAGGTAATGTTCCATAAGGCCAATTTGGTCCATGTTCTGTCTCTCCAATTTGGTGCATATGCTGGTGAAGATCATGGATAAATATAAATCCACCCGGTTCAACATGAGGAAAAAATTTGATCAATTCAGCGAAGCGGGTTTGAGGTTCAGTGTCAAGTAAAACCAGTTTATACTTAACTCCCTCCGCTACCTGAAAATTAGCAACGTCACCAAATAGGCATTCTACATAATCAGAAAGTCCCAATCGTTGTATGCGTTCTTTTGCTTTATGATAAATTTCAGGCAAGAACTCAATTGTTTCAAAGCGGCCTTTTTTATTTTCTTTAAGAGCAGAGCCCATATAAGCAGCTCCAACGCCCCAATGCGTACCAGTCTCAAGCGCATGATCCGGCTTTAGCATACGGACAAAGGCATATAAAAACTCACCTGTTTCAACCTCTATCCCAGCATCATTAAAGGAGGAATAGCCCGCCTTATTTGAATCATATGGGTTTTTCCAGTCACCCTCATTGTGAAGCTCAAAAATCTTGTCCAGTTCGATTAATCTTTTTGTAATATCCATAGTTATTTTTTAAACATGTAAGCAATTGAAAGCCACATAATAACCCAATAAATGAAAAACAAAAAAGGATGCGCGTCTACAAATTCAAAAAAGTTCATAAATACGCATCTCCCATTTTAAAATCAGGCACTTGTTTTTTTACTTCTTGTAAAACCTCTAAAATCCCTTTTCCCTCTAACTCACAAACAACCCGGCAAGCGATAAAAGCTGGCCGTTTAAATGCTTCGGGCGCAACCACCAAAACAACCTCTCCATATTGCATTTGATATTTTACGCAATGAGCTGCCAAGTCTTTTATGTATGATGGATTCATTTTTTTAAGAGATAACCCAATATTAATATATCTATATTTTTCTACATCTTTTATTGACAAAGCCCAATCATCAGCTACGCTAACAATAGAAGTTATTTCAGGGTGCTTATTAAGCTCTAAAAGTGAGTTAATGTCACCAAAGTATAAATTGTCTCTCAGTTTGAAAGTCATACTTTTTTCCCTTCCTTTAGAAACTTAGCCCATTGTTCTTTTATAGCTGCCTTACTAAATAATTCAAGAGCTTTCTTTCTGGCATTGTGTGAAATAATTCTTGCTTCATGTTTATTCTTGAGTAGAAACTCAATTTTTTGTCTAGCCTCCGGTATTGTATCAACAATAAATCCATCCACACCATCAGTGATAATCGAATCTACCTCATAAAAATCAAATTGCTCAAATCTTTGTTGCGCTACTTTTTTGCTAAATGCCACAACCGGAATCCCGGTCATAAACGCTTCGACAAACGCAAGGGTGTAGCTTGCGGGATAACTACCCGCATAAACAAAACAACGTGACTTCTGGTATAGCTCAATTTGCTTTTCAAAAGTAACCTCTCCGCCATTCATGTAGCCTAAATCATTATTGCCGGAACCATAAATAGCACCGGGAAAATCAAGAAGCGAGCCGACAATTTCATCATAGTGACAAAAATCACTCCTACCCTTCAAGGACTGAGTGAAATTAATAACTCTTTCGTCTTCTCCTGTCCAGTCTTTATAAACGTCTTCGTCTTTGTAGAAACGAATCAACGCATCTTCGCCAAGATATTCGGGTATGTTTTTTTCTTTTGGAGAGTAGCGAACTATTTGTAGTCCTTGCTCTCTTAATCTTGCCATTTTACGCTCAATTTGTGGGGTAGATTGACCAATTGTTCGCCAAATTACTCTTTTATGTTTTATATTTTCCCAATTCGCAATCAAAACCTCTTCAGACTCGCCGGACATAAAAATAAGAGCTTCAAAAGGTTCTATTAATTCGTTTGGCAATTGGGTTTTTGGATTATTGCGGGAAAGTTCAAAAAAATCTTTGTGGTAAATTGCGCCTTTGATTGCGGGTCGAGGAAGTGAGACATGTCCCCTCGGATCGTTATAGCAACCATTAGCAAAAACATCATAGCCTATATCAGTCAAAAGCTGCATCTCGTCATATTCAAGGATTGCGTGACATGAATTGTAATATAGTTGATTTACCATAAATTATAAAAATTTTCCTTCTTTATCAATATCATACCATGTTTTACCACCATCTTTTGAGAAAATACGACCATATCTATTATTTTGCCAAATTGGATAACCATGTATCCCTGAAACATCTCTCCACTCATCAGAATTACTTGTGATAGGGGTAAGATTCTGATAGTTCAAAAGCTTATACAACACCTCTCTTGCCCATTCCGCCGAACTACCTGAATGACCAGCCTTGCTCCACACCTCAATCATCTCAAGTATATTGTTAGCTAACATAGGCTGTAACCCATCCTTATTATCCTCTGTATTGGCATACATGCCTAATAATTCTAATTCTCTTTTTGCGTGTAGATATAATTTGCTTTTCATATTTAAATAATAACAAACATGTCACAAACTTGTCAACGGCCAATTTTCTCAAGTCTTGCTTTCATCTTGCGACCCACTGCTGAGAGATTGAAATTGTCTTTGACAAAATCCCTGCCTTTTTCTCCTATCTCGCGGGCTCGCTTCTGATCTTCAAAAACTTCACGCATAGCCCTTTTTAACTTAAAAATATTTACATCAGCCCAATTTTGATCAGGCAAGTACCATTGATGATTTCTATTATTCCCCTCAAGTGGAATTTCTTTATAGGGGACTAGCTTTGCGTGAATATTGTTTTGTAAATACTCATGGATTCCTCCGCAATTCGTGGAGATAACAGGATTACCCACCAGCATGGCCTCCATTTGAGGGATACCCCACCCCTCGCCTCTATGAGAAGAAACAAAACAATCAAAACTTTTATGGAAACGATATAATTGATTCCGGTCAAGAAGTTTTATAAAAAGATAAATGGGGGCATAGTCTTTATAGTCCAGCTTGTTTTTAACTTTACGAATATAACTGATAATCTCAGAATCTTTGTTAGGGTGAAAATTATCAATGAAGGTTTTTATTGTTAAACTCACTTTCTCGTCCGGTTGAAATTCGCTCCAAAATGCCTCCAAAAGAGCGGCTGGATTTTTGCGCTCCGTCCACTCAAACATTGAATAAAATCTATATGTGTCTTCCTGCCCCGAAACATAGGGTTGAATTTTATCCAGATTCACTCCAGTATCAATTGCTTCAGGAAAAACAAAAATAGGTTTTTTTACACCAGAATTTTCAATTGCTTTTTTTGTGTAATGCGAAGCTGTCCAAATCTCGTCAACATTTTTAAGAGGATTTACGAAGTCAGGGGGAAGCTTGGTTGTTTCCCAAATTACCCTTGCAATATGATATTTATCAGGCTCCAAGTATTTAGTGATAATATTGGGAGTTACGTGGATTATTTTGATTTTATAATCTATTCTCTTGTCTAGTCTGTTAGTCGCCAAATCACCAAGAATACCAAAATCGGTAATCTCAAAAGAAAAACGGGGAATTTCAGTCGTTATTTCAACTCCCGCCGATAATAAAGCGGCTATGTCATGCCGAACCGCCTCGCCATAGCCAGACATATCCGTTGCTGCGCCAGTGTATTTTAAATTCATAAAGCTATATAATTCTCCTCTTTTGCTGCCTGCTCCTTACCACAGTGAGGACAAACAATAGTAATACCAATAGTATTTTTTGGAGAAAATAACGCATTGTTCGTACAGCCATGACAAACATATCTAAATTTATTTTCTATTTCATCACTTTTTTTCATTGACACCCACCTCCTTTCATATTTTTGGTTCCCGCAAATCTGCGGGGATCAAACCGCTCTTAATTCTAAAACATTTTTCACAGATCGTTCCTTTGGCTTCTTCGTAGTCAATTCCTTCAAAACTTCGATAAGTTGAGTTGCTGTTTTTTGAATAGTCCATTTTTTTGCATATTCACTTGCTTTTTTGCCTTTTTCTAAGGCCTCTTCTTGATGTTCGTAAACATATCTCATTTGCTTACGCAAATCTGCCACATCACATTGTACCATTTTACCAACATCTACACCTTTATAGCGAGAGTAAAGGGCTGGAACTTTACTTGAGGCTTTGACCTCATACATATATTCATCATTAAAATACTCAGAAATACCATGTTGATTGGGGACAATTGCCGGAATACCCGTCGCCATACATTCAAGCGGAGTCAAACCAAACCCCTCGCCCATAGATGGAAAAACCAAGCAATCAGATTTATTGATAATCTCCACTAGCTCAGAATCATACTTACTACCCCTTATTATATCAATATTGGGATATTTCTCTTTTGTAATTGGTAGCGGAATTCTTTCAAGAGTAGTTTTTAATACTAATTTAACTGGCTCAGTCGGCTCAAACTCCTCAGTAAACGCCCTAAAAACCTCTCTGAAGCCCTTTCTAATGTTGAAGGCATTGTAGTGGAGGAAAGTGAAAATCTCTTTATTCTGCCGCTTATTGTGGCGTTTTTGATAGGTAAAAACATTTTCATCATAACCAAGGGGAATAACAACAGATTTTACTCCGGCTTTATCAAAAACCTGTTGACACCATTTTGAAGGCACAATAACCAAATCGGCATACTTGAGATAATACACCCAATCATCAGGTATTTTGTCCGACTCAAACATGGTGTAAATTGCTAAATAATCATTGTCCATATTCGTTATAGAATATGGATTGTGAAACAATAATCCAACCTTTTGCCCCTCATTATGAAACGAAATTGGCATACCCGCTTTTGCAATCGCGTCATGCATTTTGGCCGACGCTATGCCATATCCATCTTTCCCGCCCTGTGAAACAGTCGCTAAATAAATACCGTCTATTGAGGGTCGTCTTTCGGGGTGTAAATCTTTTTCGATTTGATCTTGTAGCCCCTTTTTTTGTGATTCAACAATTGCCGTTTTCTCTTTTCTATATTGATCAACTTCTTTTTCGCTTGCGGCTCTAAACCCCGGTGTATTTAACCATTTCTCAAAGGATTCTTGATTATCTACAGCTACAATTCTTCCTGTGGGGTTAACTAAATATGCCATATAAGTTTATTACTAGATTATGACAAAAAAAACCACGTTTTGCAACGTGGTTTTTTTCTGTCTGATTAGGACAAGAGGTTAGAAAGACTCTACCTCGATATATTGAGTGTTATCAGCGATAGCGCCTCCATATACCAATTCGAGACGAATAACCAAGCCTCCTGCGTCTAAGTCATAGCCCTCAGTCAACCTGAAAGTAAGACCTGTCAGCGGATCCTGGAAATTGTTCATTCTAACGCCCTTACCATTACCATCAAGCGGCATGGGTCGGTTAACTAAAACCATACCATACGGCGTTAAAGCCGCGCTGTGATACGCAACCGGGGACCCGGTTGTCGGAACAACTTGAGACTCAAAAATATTGATATTGTAAATTCTGCGGATTGCTCCCATATTTACAGCCTCTGTGTTGCCGATGTAATCACCCCTGGAATATTTCTCAACTGTTAACAACTTGTCAATAATTGAGGTATCCAGGAAAGCAGCCTTTAGCATTGACTGAGGTACTTTATTTCTTGCGAAACGTGAACGGATTCGTAAGAAAGAAGCCTCTATAGTCGTAGCAGACGTAGCATCGAAAGTTTCGGTGTACACTGCTGAAGGGTGAAGCCCAAATAAAAATTGCTCCACTTCTTCTGCTAATTTAATAGCTGCATTTCTAGCATATGCTTGCTGAAGATCGGGCTTTTGCAGCATTTTTGTAATATCTTCCTCTAAAAGAGAAACATATTTGTGCTGGTCAAGCGTAACAGACAATTTTGTAGCCGTAGCTGCCTGGTTAGTATAATTTGAGCCAGGTGTTTTTGTCTGTGACGAAATTGATCCCGGCTTTACAATATCTAAGGTATTACCAAAGGTTTGAAAGTCTGAACCCGTCCAGTCTGTATCTTTCGACACAAACTTTGCCAGGTTAAGATAGCCCGGAAATAATTTAACAACTTCTTGAGCAATGATTGTTGGAATAGCAACTGCGTTTGTAGTTGGTGTAAAATTTGCCATAATTTTTTGTCACCCCCCCTCATGTAAAGGTTCAGTAAAGGGTAACAAAACTACTTGCGGTCATCAATAATTTGTCCTTGTGCTTGCGCTTTCATAATTTCAATTCTGTTTGCCTGATAAAAAACAGGATCTTGAATTTGTGAAAGTGTAAATTCTTTGCTATTATTGCCGCCCCCTGGATTTGAGTTGCCCCCTAGTGAACTTTTACCTGTACCTTTAAGAAAATCATTGTCCTTGAGTAATTGATCAATGGCCTCCGAAGCACCCGTCACACTACCATTTTCATCAAGAGCAATTTTCGATTTATCAATCAATTTGTCAACAAGATCAAGCCTGGTTATACCCTTCTTTGATGCTTCTTGCAAAATACTATTGTTAATTACCGATTTCTGGTATTGATCCTTCCATGAATTAGCTTCCTGCTCTTTTGCTTGTGCTAGTTTTTCAAATTCGCCTTGCTTCTTTAATTTTTCTTGCTCTGCTTTTGTTTGAGCTTCTTCAAGGTCTTTTGCTTTTTTAGCACCGTCTCTTAATTCTTTCATTCTTGGAATATTCCAAAAACGCTGATCTTCGAGAACTTTTGATAATTGAGCTTCGTCTAACTTTGAAAAATCAATGTCAGTCGGGTTATTTTGACCTCCATTGTCTCCATTTTTTACGGGTGGATCTCCCTTATTGAGGTCTTGATTTGGATTGTTATTTTCTGCCATAAACGCTTATTAACGTCAGCTACGACTATCCTAAATATGCCATATAACTATCACAATGTCAACAAGCTTGTTTATTTTTCCTTAATTCTTCTCTCTTTTGAACGGCCTTAATTGCCCTTTCCCTGCGCTGCTCAGGTGTCATATTAGCAGCGGCTTTTTTACCGCCTTTGCTCCATGCTTTTTGTAGTTCTTTAAATGTTTTCATATTTTTTAAGCTCCTCATCTCTGCCTGCTCGCTCGCGCTTTTGTGACAAACAAGCAGAGTCAAAAGCCTATACTTATTTTAGAGTTGTAACCATAGCTCTTTCTCCAAATGGATATTCACTATCCATGATCTCTCTTTCTTTGGCCGCTTCAATAGCATCCCATGCGCTTGCCGATTCCAAAACATAAACTGAAGCATCAGATTGTTTTGAACTTAAATAGTTTCCTTTGTAATCTTTTAGATATCTTATTTCAAATTTCATATTCATTCACCTCCCCTCTTTTTGAGATTAATTGGATTATATCATCTAACCGCTTAGATGTCAAGAGACAACATTTACTAGAATTGACTCTCGTAAAATGAGTACATTTTTTGATCTAAAAGTGCTTTCTTTATTTTCACGTCTTGGCTAATTTAGGCTTGAGTTCTGGATTGGCTAGCCTGTATGATTCCGGCAACTGTTCCCACTTAAACGCATCAACCAAATCCTTCTTGTGTTGTTCCGACAGGTTAGGCAACCTTAAAATTTCAGATAATGTCAATTCTTTTTTCATAAATATTCACCTCCCCCTTCTATCACCCCTCTATCGCCTTAATGCGGTAGTTGCGGGGGTTATGCGGTAGTTGCGGTAGTCCTCTTGCGGTAGTTGCCCCTTTTTTTTCGTGCCTAGTTGCGGTAGTTTGCGGTAGTTGCGGTAGTTTTTCCCTATATTTCCCCATATATTTTTTTATTTTTATATCTTTTAATAATTATTCCTTCAATATAGAAAGACAAAACTACCGCAACTACCGCAATTCGAGGCTAAACCGATTACTACAGGCTACCGCAAAACTACCGCAAAACTACCAGAAACTACCGCAAAAAATAAGCAAAAAAAAACAACCTAGCCTCAGAACCATGTTTTCTGCTCTTCAACAATCATATATTTGGCCTGTATTCCTTGATAAAGCTTTGGATGTTTACTAGTCCCTCCACCTTTGAAGGAAAATTTTTTCGATATTAAGCGGCCAAAAGCGGTACTACTTAATCTTTCACTATTTGCCACTCTTGTTTTGTTGCACCACAACTCATATTTTGCAAAAAGCGCAGACGCTTGTACTTCCATTCCTACACCAGTCTCGCATGCTTCGGTAATAAAGTTAGCAATTTTGTCGTTTTCCGCTTGATACTCAACTATTGCCTCATTTACAATTTCCGGCGTGGGGTTAAGTCCTGTTTCTTGCCACATACGGAATCCATCAATTAACCAATTTAAAATCCCCGATGCTTCAGCTTTCAATTTCTCACCCAAATTCTCATCTCTTTCCTCCTTACTGAATTGTCGGAGAAAAGGAATAAATCTAATCCTCCTCCAAAACCCAAAGCTTGTATCTTTAATTTCCGGCTTCTCATTAAACATGAGCCAAATTTTAGCAATTGGATCGAACTCAAAAAATTCTTTATGCAGAAACCTTGCCTTGACTGTTTCGCTCCCTGTTAAATCCTTCAATAGCTCCTCATTTAGCCCTGACTGTGCGGTTTCGGTGTAATAAATAAATCTTTTTCTATCAAACTGTGCTATGTCGTTTGTTTGCGTGTCCCATTCATTTTTTTTAAAAGTCTTGGCGGCGGCGGCACAAGCATAATCTCCTAAAATGTAGGCGATAACCTCTATCAATTTATTCTTTCCATTTTGTCCCGTTCCGTAACCCATAAAGAACACCTGTTCTTTGCGGGAACCTGAAATAGTATAGCCAAGGCATTTTTGCATATAGCTTACAAAGTCTTGATTGCTGGAAAAAATTTCATCCATAAACTGCATGAATCTTGGACATTCAGCATTGACATCATAGACCACGGGAGAGCGCAAGCTAATCAGATCGGATTGCTTTCCCTCTCTAAATGTTCCATCAGAAAGGTTTATTACCCCATTGGCTACTGCTAAAAGTAATGGCTGCCTGTCAAAGCCGTTTCCGTCATTTTGAATAGGGACGACATTTTTTGACAACTCAATCATATTTGCCATTTTTGCTCTTCCCTGTAATTTCTTGGCACGAACATACACACTACCCGCTTTTTCCGGCTCCTCTTTTGCACACTCCCTTGACTCCGATATCATTTTTTGAGTCATAGCAATAGCCTGACTTACCACTTCTCCCATTCTGTCCTCTTCCCAAATATGATCCTTCCATAATAGCCACCTCTCCCTTTTATGATCAAATAATAACTTGTCGGCGTGTTGATTGGTAAAGTACATTGCGTTTTCAACATCCGTAAACACTGTTTTCTTGGCCTGCTCCAAATTAAATTCTTTTTCTTTTATTTCCTCCATCAATTTATCTGTATCACTCATAAATACCTCCGTATCTTTCCCTTATTTAGATTATTCATTCTCCCATCTTTCGTCATGTGACACTTCCTGCAAAGCCACTCCCAATCAGAAATATCTCTTTTATACTCTTGAGAAATATTTGCTAAATCTAAAGGAGGAATTTTTTTACAATTCATGCACAAATTTGTTTTAGTAAATCTTGCGGTTACAAAAACATGAATAGCGTCAAGCCCTGCTTTGTTTCCCTTCCACATTGGATTTTTTTTACCCAATTTAGAAAGGGAAAGTTTTTTATTGTGTTCTTTTGTTCTTTTAAAAATTCCACTAGGCATAATTATAAATATTGATTAACCACCTCATTGAAAGTCATATTGTTTAGCTTCATCATGAAATCAATAGCATCACCATTGGCTCCACAAGCACCGAAACAATGAAATTTATTTTGATCTACATATAATACGAAAGAGGCGGAATCTTCAGTGTGAAAAGGGCAAAGAGCCATCATTCTGTTGCCCATGATGCGAGGCTTTTGAAATTGATATAAATATTCAATGGGTTGTTCTTTCGCTTGCCTCACTGCCCGCTCACGATTTTCATATGTTTTGACCACTCTTTTATTGTTCTTAAAAAATGACAGCTGATAGTTTGACAATTTTATTATCCTATCAAGCTCAACGACTTCGGAAAGATGAAAATATTTCACATAATCTTCTGCCCAGAATGTATAAAAAAAATGTTCAAAATTATTATTTCTTTGTATTTCTTTCACTTTTTTTCTAAATTCAATTATTGTCTTCAAAAAAGTATCCCGTTCGTCCGTTTGCTCTTTTATTTTTTTCTGTAAAATCTCCTTTGCTTCAGGAAAAATTTCTACAAGTTCCTTTGTACTTATGTGCGCGGGCTTATAATTATCTTGCATATTTCATTATTTACCTGGCTTTACCACATGGCTATACAGCTCCCGGTTATGCCAATAGCCTTTTTCCGTCCACAAATCCCATTTATTATCCTCATTTTTTTTGATCGTTATTGATTCTATTTTCCCCATTCTTTCCACATTTCCACACAGATCAACCACCTTACAATTAGTCTTGCCCGGTGAGGGACGCACGCCCCGCCCCAGCATTTGTATATATAGTCCTATAGATTGAGTGGGCCGGGCCATTACAATATAGTCAAGGGCCGGGTGATCAAATCCTGTAGTTAGCACCCCGACATTTGTAACACACTTTATACTTCCGTTTTTAAATCCTGTAATTATTCCAGCTCGTTCCTTTGTCGGAGTTTTGGCATGGATCGAGCGAGCTTGCGGGAATTTTGACGCAAAGTAATTTGACTGCTCAACTGAGGACGCGAAAAACAAGGTACTGTTATAATTTTTTATGCCATAATCAAGATATTCTAAAATTTTATTCTCATGTTCCTTCAAGGCGTTCTCAAAGGCTATAAGATCGTAATCAGATCTTGACTTATTAGGTTTTAACCGCCAGCTTGGGACAAGTTGGGGGGTTAAATAATCTAGCGGAACCAAGTGTCCTTCGCTAATCAGGTCTGAAATGCTTAAATTAAAGACTAGTCTAGTCCAGAATAACCCCTGCATCCTGTTTATAAGTTTAATAACAGTATATGACTCCCACCATTTAGGATTTTTTGGAGAAGGCCTTGAAGAGGTTACTAATCTAAACGGCGTTGCGGTCAGTCCTATAACTTTTGGCGATCCAATTCCCCGCAAAAAAGACGAAAACATTCCATCAACATTTTTAGGGTCAAGAAGATGGCATTCATCGAGAATAATTAAGGAAAAATGTTTGAAAAACTCCGGCTTCTGATAAATACTCTTGATAGTCGCAAAAGTATATTTTCGTATAATTTTCTCATTCATTGAAGCTGAATAAATACCGATTTCATTCGGGGAAACATAATTACACAATTTCGCATAATTTTGAGATAAAATTTCCCCATTGGGCTGAATGATTAATATATCCTTTTGCAAGCGGCTTGCAATTTCCGAAATTACAATCGACTTACCCGCGCCTGTTGGGAGAATTGCTAACGAGTTGCCGGATATTTCAGGGCTTGCCGCCCAAATTATCTTTCTTACCGCCTCCTCCTGATAGTCACGAAGTTGAATTTTCATAATAAAAAAGCGACCCTTCCGGCCAGAAAGAGTCGCTTGAAAAAAAGCTTTTATTCAAAAAAACCACCTCTAAGCGGTGGTAAATTAAAGCCCCTGACCGGTAGGTATATAAACAATATATTATCGTCATAAAGTTGTCAATCTATCATTTTACTATTTGACAATCTTTACCTATAAGTAATATAATAAACAGGTGGAAAAAATAAATTTAATAAAAAAAAGATGTCGCCGTTGTGGTCATGCATGGATTCCCAGGCAGGAAGAAATTAAGATATGTCCGAAATGCAAAAGCCCAAATTGGGACAAAAGAAAA
>ERZ1292644.66-Hain-H14-01um-R2-66-length-66402-cov-11_pt3 | contig 36640 bp, 48 predicted proteins | sample MGYA00564402_ERZ1292644 | MGnify/ENA primary metagenome ERZ1292644 (study PRJEB36523, sample SAMEA6512644) | groundwater metagenome | collected 2019-01-09 | study: AquaDiva: Metagenomics assemblies of 32 groundwater samples
CGGAACGGGGACATTGAGTTCATTGACGGGCCAAAATCTGCCCACCGGGCAGATGCGACAACCTGTCCCTCATGTGGGGAGCCGATGGTCGCTCGCGACGCGGGGTCAATGTGGATCTGTGCCTGTGGGGTGAAGCGGACCAAAGCGCAAGTGCAAGGGGGGTGAATCCACTGGCGATGTACCCGAAACCGAAGAAGAAGAAACGCTGAAAAATTTCTTTGTATCTAGGCCCCTTCTGATGTAGGCTGACGGAAGATATAGGTCAACGATCGGGCTGACCCAGAAGTCCTGGAACGCCCGGGGGACATCAAATCCCTCGGGCTTTTTTTGTTGTTGAGGGAGATGTGCGAAAACAACATGAGGTAGAAAAAGCGTGAGGAACAGGCGGTTACTCTGTTCCAGGGTTCAGTCCACCTCGGAGGGCTGTCATCGGGAGCCACCCCGAACAGGCGAACACCAAGAGGAGATCCAAGGCTAATGGCGAAAGGAACCGCCGAACTCGAGACCCCGAAGGGCCCTGCGGTCACTGACGAGGGGTATGACATCCCTGTCTTCGAGGCTGAAGACACGGAGCTGCTCCAGACGGTGACCACGGAGGAGGAGCGCGTCGAGGGCGAGGAGCCGAAAGCCGAAGCCCCCGCCAAAGCCGAACCGAAGCCCGAGCGACCCACCCCTGAACCCGTCCCCGTCCCCGTTGCGGAGGCGAAGCCCGTCCTGCAGCGGCCCCTGACCCCGATCGAGCGCGAGGAGCGCCGAAAGCGCAAAGACGCCCAGCAGCACTGGAAAGAGGCGCTTGCGGAGCAGGATCGCCTCCGGGCGCGTATTGCGGATCTGAACCAAGACATCGAGGTTGGGGAGTTCAAGGTTCCGATGGAGCGGGTGGCGTCGTTGAAGGCACGGGCGGCCAAGGCCGATGACCTCGGGATGATCGCCGAAATGGCGTTCACCGAGGCCGCCCAGTACGTCCACGAGCGGGATCAAGCTTGGTCCCGGCAGTTCAAGCGGCAGCAGTTCTTGAACAAGGTCAACAACTCGTGGTTGGGCGCGCAAATCCGGTATGGCACGAACTTCCTCGACACCCTGCAAAAGTCTGGTCTCTACGCGGAGATCGCCGAGCGGTCGGACGGCACCTACGCAAACCCCTATCTGGCCCGCAAGGTCTATCTGGCGCCGGATCCCGGGGAAGAGGCCTACCAGTTGGCCGTGGGTCGGCTGGAGTACGAGCAGGGCAAGATCACAGACCCAGACGAGGAAAAGGAGCCCGCCATGCCAACCAAGCCAGTGGCCGCCACGCCCGTCCCGACGCCGACCCCCGCCCCGAAGGCCGAGGCGGAGCGGGAAGCGGAGGCGGAGCGGCGCGGGGCCCAGACGGTGATCGAGAAGGTGGAATCTATCGCCAACAAGCCAAAGGGGATTGCCGGATTGCGAAGCGCGGGCCAGCCGAAGACGCGCTGGAGCAAAGCGGAGTTGGACCAGCTCCAGCAGCGGAACCCGGACGGCTACGAGCGCCTCGTCGGCAAGCACCCGGATCTGCTCAAGTACCACTTGAGTTAAGGAGGGCTTCATGCTGACGACGTTTGCCAGCGCGGATGCGGCCACCGCCCAGCGATGGGCGGATCGGACGTGGATCGAGGCCGTGCGCGAAATCTACTGGGGAAAATTCATGGCCGAGTCCGACCAGGCCGTGATCCAGGTGAAGAAAGACTTGGAGGGCAAGCCCGGCGACAAGCTGACGTACTACCTGACCCGGAAACTCTCGGGGGCGGGCGTGACGGGCGACGCGGTCCTCGAGGGCAACGAAGAGCAGATGACCGTCTACACCGACTCGCTGACGCTTGACCAGGTGCGGAACGCCGTGCGGTTGGGCGGGCGGCTGTCCGAGCGCCGGACGGCGTTTGATCAGCGCACAAACGCCAAGTCGGTCCTCAAGATGTGGCTCGCGGAATATATCGACGACGACATCTTCACGCAGTTCGATGCCTCACCGACGGACGTGCAGTTCGCGGGGTCGGCGAGCTCGATCGCCACGATCGTCACGACCGACACCCTGACGGTGTCGAGGATCGAAGGTCTGGTGGCGCGGGCCCAGAAGGCGAGCCCGAAGATCTGGCCCGTCCGGGTGGATGAGGGCGACTACTACGTCCTGGCCACGCATGTGGACGTGGGCTACGACCTCCGGCAATCGACCCAGTGGCTGGATGCGAGCCAAGAGGCCGGCCCGCGCGACTACTCGAAGAACCAGTTGTTCACCGGGCGCCTGGGGGTGGTTGGGGGCTGTGTGGTCCACGCCCACGAGAAGGTGCCGATCGCCACGAACTACGGGGCGGCGGGCAACCTGACAGGCGCCTCGATGCCGTTCCTCGGCCGCCAGGCGGGGTGTTTCGCCTGGGGGAGCCGCCCAGAGTGGTGGGAGAAGGAGTTCGATTATGGGGCGCAGATCGGCTTTGCGATCGGGGCCATCTGGAAGTTTCGGAAGTCCGTCTTCAACGCCGCTGACCATTCGGTCATTGTGCTGCGCGCTTTCCGGACCTCAAACTAGCCGATGAAAGGGGGATATAACGCCATGACGACCATCCGAAGCAAGATCGTGGCAAGCCTCCTGGCGCTCGGCTTGCTGATGACTCCGGTGAGCGCCTTTGCCCAGTACTACTTCTGGTGGCAGGTCCAGGACGAGTACGGTCGCCCGTTCCCGAGCCAGACGATCTCGTGCTCGGTCTACGAGCTGGCCAGCCACGGGGCGGCCGTGCTCTATTCGCTGCCGTCCCTCGCCCCGCACGCCGGGGTGCAGACCTCCATGCCGCTCCTGTCCGACTCGAACAGCCGGCTCCACTTCTATTCGTCGACCTCCAACGACAAGCGCGTGGTCTGCTTCTACGCGCGCGGCGGGGCGGCGACCGATGTGCGGTTGAGCCGAACGGTCCACTCGATCATGATCGACCGCCAGGGCCGGAAGGTGGTGCGGTTCCCGTATGTAACGAACGCCACCACCGTGCAGACGGGGATCTTCCTGCCGCAGGGGGCCACGGTGCGTGATGTCATCGTGCAGAATCTCGGAACCGGAAAAGGCGAAGGCAACACGACGGCAGATGCGCACTTGGATGTGGGCTTTGCGGGTGATCACCGGGTCGCGATCGGCCACGCCCTCGTGCGCCAGCTCGGGCTGGAGCGCGAGCAGTGGCAGCGCCCGCACTTCACGGCGAGCTTTGGTGGCACGACGGGCTTCTACGTCAACCAGATTCACCGCGGCAACTCGCTTGCGTTTGCGATCCAGGGACACCGAACCGGCGATAGCGGGCGGGCGGGCGTGTACATCGAAACCCCGTACCTGATCCACGTGGCGGGCGGGTTGGAAGTCACATACACGACCAACAACACGCCGGGCATCTCGGGACACGTGTACATCCTGTTCGACTCGTACCACACGGGTCTCAGCACGGCGCCGGTCTACCAGCAATAGGAATGGCGTGAACTGGCCGAACTGGCAAAACGGCGGCGGGGCTAGCCTCAAAACTAGCCTCGCCCGCCTTTCTCCTGCGGCGTTCGAGTGGCGGCCAACGTGTGCGGCGGGCCCTCTGTGGGTCGGCTTCATTCTCTTGGCCACCCTCGTGGTTCCCTGGTGGCCCTATACGCGCTTCCAGTGGCCGTTGTTAGAGCGCGCGGTCCCGATCATGTGGCTCCTGGTGGCGGGCGGGCTGCTGGCCGCCAGTGCTGTGGCGCGGGTCTCGTGGCCATTCGCGGCCTTGCTCGTCTTCGCCACCGCTCGAGCCGCCTTTCATCTGTTCCCCCTGCGGTCTCTTCAGGTGCTGCTCCTCTTCCTGATGGCCGGCTTGCTCTATGCGGCAGCCCGAGACTTGCCTGACCGATGGGCGAGGCTCGTGACGTATGGACTGCTGGTCGGAGTCGGGTTTGAATTCGTGCTTGGGGTGCTGAACGCGTTCTCGGTCTACCCGTGGATGGCGTGGATCTCGCCCGAACATGTCTCGAAGCCCATGGGAATGCTGACCCATCCGAACTACTGGGGCAGTTTCATGGCCTTGGGTCTGCCACTCGTCTGGGCACTCGTCGGCATCCCGGCGGCGGCCCTCGTGTTTGGCTTGATTGTTTTGACGATCTCCGGTGGCCCGGTCATCTCGGCGGCCATCGGGGCGCTCGTCATGGCCTGGCCGTTCTTTACCGCGAGAATCCGGGCGGCGGTGTTTGCCCTCGGGGCGGGGGCCACCATCTGGGTCATGACGCTCCACGAATGGCGGTTGAGTGGCCGGCGAGAGGTGTGGGCCGTCGCCCTGCCGGAAATTCTCCGCTGGCCGATCACGGGCCAGGGGTTGGGCCAGTGGCGGGCGTGGGCGGAGGACTATAACCGGGCCTTGGGGAAGTTCTTTGTCACGCTTCAGGCCCATAACGAACCCTTGCAACTCTGGTTTGAGCTCGGGCTGGTCGGCCTCCTGCTGGCCGGTCTCTGGGCCTATCAGGCGTTTCTCGCCTCACGGGTCGTCTGGCGGGCGGCTCCGGTCGCCATGCTGCCGGGTCCGACTTGGCAGTGGGGCCGGGCCCCGCTCGAGCGGGCGTGGGTGGCGGTGCTGGCCGTGGCGTTCGTCAATATGTGGGGCAGTCCGATCTTTCACCTGATGCCCCAAGCGGCGGTCATTCTCTTTGCCCTGGCTCGAGTCCAGGCTGATGCGGCGGCCCTCGGGCCGCACGCTGTCACGCTATCGGCGCCCAAGCGCCGGAAGAAGGAGGTCAAGAAGGTCTATGCCCAAGAAAGAGATTGAGGAGCTTCTCGAACAGCCGGTCCCTGAACAGACGCTCCGGACCGACCCCCCGATCATCCGGGCGCGGGTCGTGTATCTCGGGGCCAAGCGGAACGAGTCCGTTGCCCTGCCGGGGTCGGTGATGGTCGAGCATTTTGAGGAGGCGAACGGCCCCGTGACCCGCCGGGTGCTGAAGACCCCGAACGCCGACCCGAAGGAGGCCGACAACTGGGAGGAACGCAAGTTCGTCCAGACCCGGAAGGCGGTGACGGGCGGGATCTCGTCCTACGACTTCTCGACCCATGACGTCCGGGGCGGGCTGATCAAGGAGCGGCTGATGCCCGACACGGCCCCGGAGCGGTTGCGGGGCAAGTGCTTCAACTGGGTCGAGCATCCCGGCCATCTGGTGGAGTTCCACATGGGACCCAAGGATCGGGAGGGCGTGCGCCGGAAGGGGGAGTTCGAGGTGCTGGCCCGTCCGGAGGACATCCCGACGATCCAGGAGTACGTCCGACGCGCCCAGCGGGGTGAGCGCCGGCAGTTGGCGGACCTCGAAGAGGTGGTCAGAGGCTAACGAAATCTGCCCCGACCGGGCAGAATCAAGGAGGGAATCATGGTCATTGATGAGGGACTCCTCAAACGCTTCAAGGCCTTGGTGGCAGGGCAAGGTCAACCCGATGAGCGGGACTTCGCTGCGGCGCTGATCAGTCTTGACAGACACACACAGCAATTGTTTAACGAAGTATCGGATCTTCGCGGGATGATTGAGAACTTGACTGTCCCAACGGAGGGTTAAGGATAACGGAATCTGCCCACCGGGGCAGAGTGAGGAGGAGATCTGATGGGACACTATCCGTCGTCTGGCATGCCATACGCTGATCCATCCAACCCCGACACCTTTGACGTGAAGGGGGAACCAAAGAAAGTGCAGGACATCGGTAAAGCTAGCACCGAGGACCAGGATGCGGGCGGGGACGCGGCCCTGGCGGAACTCGGGGCGGGCGTGAAGAAGGCGACCCGCTCGGCGAGTGAGTCGTCCATGGGGCGGGTGTCGATCCCCACGGAGCCGGAAGGGTTGTCTCCGTCGCCGTACAACCGCAAGGGGTAGGCTAATGCGCCGCACGGCCGCCGCCGGGCTGGCCGCTCTGTTGCTGGCGGCTGGGATCGCCGAAGGGGCGACGCGTCTCTACCAGGCCAAGGTCGTGCGCTGTACGAATGCGGCGGGCGGGGCGGCGCTCTTCTCTGCGGGTCCCCGGCGGGCGCAAGTCCGCATCCTGAACCTGGGGAACGCGACCGTGTGGGTGGGCGGGCAGGACGGCACTCTGACGACCACGAACGGCTGGCCGATTCATGCGGGGGTGATCTACGGCGGGCAGGCCCACGCCTTGGCGTTGACCAACACGGCGGCGGGCATGAACTGTGTGACGGGCGATACGAATTCCATCGAGATGGGTGTGCTCGAGGAATTTGAATGAAAGGGAAGGGCCATGCCTGAGCCGACCCTGAAGGACGTGCTGGATCGGTCGCGGCAACTCGAGGAATTCGCCAAGTCGATTCAACTGGGCTTCGTCCTCCTTCGGGAGGCGTCGGCCACCCAAGGGACGCTGGAGGGGATGAAATCCCGCATCGCCGCCGCCCAGCGGGAGGCCGAATCGCTGGAGACTCAGAATGCGGGCCTCGCGGGGTCCATCGCCACGGAGCGGGACCGCCTCTTGGATCCAGTCCGAAAGGCCGTGACCACGATCGAGGCCGAGGGGATGGCCCTCCGCAAGGCCCAGGCCGCGGATCTGGCGGCCTTTGACCAGGAGCGCGGTCGCCGGGCGTCGATCCTGCGTGATCTCGACGAGCGGGCCGCGCAAGCCGCGCGCGACCATCAAGTCCGGTTGCGCCAGGATCGGGATGAGGCAGAAGCCGAAAAGGCCACGCTACGCGGGGCAATCGAGGAGGTCCGTGCGCGACTGGCGATTGCCACGGAGGATCTCGACCGGATCCGCACCGAGTATACCCAGGTCCTCGAGGCCGCGTCCCGACTCGTTCGACCCCGAGCCGGGTAGCCCGCCGGAGGATCTCGGGTGGCCATCGCCAACGGCCCCACGATCCTCTCGCCGACCGGAGGGGCGGTGCTCGCCGAAGCCGTGTTCCCGACGCCCCGCCATCTCCGGGCGCACATCCTCGTCACGACGACCTATGGGTTCGATGCCATCCTCGAGATCTGGGACGGCCTGGGAGCCGTCGTGCAGGATCTCGTCCTCAAGATCGGCCAAACGCTCTGGATCTCGCCCCAGTAAAGTGTACGGCCTGCACATCGCTGACATTTTCTCATACGACGGCGGGGACGAATCGTGTTCTCATTGTAGGGTCATCCGTGGATGATCTGTCCCCGGCTGATACGACGGCGACGTATGCCACTATCAACATGACCGGCATCGGAGCGCTCACCAACGAGTTTGACAGATCCGAGCTTTTTGGACTGATCGCGCCCGCCACCGGCGCGAACAATGTCGTGATTACCGCCGCAGCGAGTCAAGGGTCTATCGCGGGAGGCGGTGAGTCGGTCAACGAAGCCGATCAGACAACGGGGTGGGGAACCGCCGCGACGAATTCTGCTCCCACCGATACGGCTTCTACGGTGACGGTGACCAGCGCGACCAACGAACTCGTCGTGGATAATGTGGCGGGAGGAGATCAGACTACACAGACCGCGACCGTTGGAGCCGGGCAGACGGAACGGTGGGATAGCTCGGGAGTGGACCTGAACGGATTTGCCATTGGAAGCACCAAGGCCGGAGCCGCCTCTGTCGTTATGAGTTGGACGCTTAACAACGCAGCAGGCTGGGCTTCGGTCGGGGTCTCTATCAAAGAGGCGGCGGCGGGCGGCGGCGGAGCGGGCGGGCCGGTCGGCTATCGGAATCTCTTGGGAGTCGGGATGTTCGTGGCCGCGAATCCCGTGATGCGGCGGCGGATGATGCTCGCGGGACTCGCGGGCGTTGTGCTTCGCCGCCTGCTCAGAGGATGAGGGCCGTCACGGCGGGGGTCGGGCTGCGCTACATTGAAAGGGGTTTTTCCTTGCGTTCACGCCGCCGTGGGCGCACAGTAAAGTAGGTTCGGACGGCTCGACGGGGCCGACCCGGCCAAGACCCGGGACGCTCCTTTGCTGAAAGGCGAAGGAGCGTTTTTTGTTTAGCCCACCGGGCAGATCGGAGAGGGGTGGCACACGAGTGGGTGCTCTTGTTCCTGTACATCTGTGCCTCGCCGGGCACGACGGAGCTCTTTGCCGTGCGGCTCCCGACGGAGAAGGATTGTCGAGCGGTGCGGCGGGCGCTGATGCAGGGACCAGAAGCCCCGGACATCGAAGGGCGGATGGAGTGCCGCCCCGTGGAGGAGACCCGCGAGGCGGGGGGATGCTGGTCGTGGGGGTTGGGGCCGTGAGGGATATCAATGGCTGACTTCGACGCCTTTAGCGATTTAAAAACTTTCGTGTTGTCGCAGGCAGACATGCAGGAGACGGGCGACGATTTTGATACAGAGGTCGGCAATGTTTTGACCCTGGCCTATAACGACATGCACAATCGGCACCCGTTTTTCTGGGCACTGGCGACTCGCCCTGGAGCGCTTTTGACAAACGACGACATCACGACACTCACCATTACGGTCGTCGCCGCAGGATCCTCGGTGGCCGGGACGCTCTCGGCGGCCCCATCAGGGAGCATTTCCATCGCCGGGTATAAGATTCGCCCTTCGGGCCAGCCCTGGATTACTCGGGTCACCGCCCACACGGCTGGAAGCGCGGCCGTCACCCTCGACGCCGTCCCGGCAGCTCTAGCGGCAGGCACTGCCACGGTGATTTTTTCTGACGAGTACGATTTGGCGACGGATTTTGGCTATTTTGAGAATGGTCTCTGGAATGAGGACGGGAACTTCATCGAGATCTGGGATCTCGAGCGGTTACTGGCTCATTATCCTGATCCGCCCTCAGCGGGGTGGCCGCCGGTCGCGGCGGCACTCATTGCGACGCGCCGTGTTCGGTTTTCGAGTTACCCCACGGCGGTTGAGCGCATTGAATACCCGTACATCATGACTGAAGCCAACATCTCAGGATCATCGGCGCTTCGTATCCCGCAGCATCTTCGGTGGGTCGTGGCCATGGGGGGGGTCTATTACGCCCTTCTTATGAAAAGCGACAAACGGGCGGGCGTGTTCAAACAGGAATTCGAGAAAGGCATCGAAACCGCGATTGCCTTTGACCGGCGCGCGCGGATGGGCATGGGCCGCCAGCCCGCCGTCGTGGAGCGGGGACTCTACACATGGTAACTCGACTCGTTGCGGGGCTGATCTTGGCATGGTTCGTGGTGCCCACCGGGCAGATTTCGGCCCTTCCCGTGGACTTGGGCGCTGGATTGACCCCCGCCGCCGAGGTGGTGTGTGTGCCGCCGGGCGTCCCCCCCTTCTCCTCGTGGAGGATCACGAACAATTCCCAATCCGCCATTTTGCTGGACGAGGTGGGGCGCCCGATGCTCGCCGTCGTGGCGGCCTATGAGGCGCAGGGCCAGACGATCGCCACCATCTGGGTGGGGACGATCCTGGCCTCGGTCGATCCCGCCCCGCAGGATCGCACCGCCCCGGCGTGGTATGACTCGGGGGCCGTGACACCGACCACCACGCTCAAGATCGAACGGAGGCAGGCCTGCCAGTGGTTCAAACCCGCGCCCCAACCGCCCCGCGGCGAGGAGCGCACATGATCCAGATTCCGGCGGGCATCATGCTGACGATTCTGAATGCCGAGGGAAAGGAAGAGCATTTCCCGGCGATCATCCGGCTCCATGTGATCGTGCATGAGCGGGCCGATGAGGAGGTTCATCTCGCCATGAGCCTCTGCATGAACTAGGAGGACACGGTAATCTACGATTCAGTCCAGGTGGTCGAATTGACTTTAGGAAGGGAAGGTCTTTACGGTATAAGAAATAAAAACTTAGTGCCTATCAGTGGATTTATTACTTTAAGAAACGCGACCCTTGAAGATCATTCGGTTCGGACGGGCGGCGGGGCCTCTACGGTCGGGTCGGCGTTCGATGCCGCCCGGGCGGGCATGTTCGCCATCGACTTTTGGCCGACCCCCTCGCTCCAGCGGACGGTGGTGTGTGACGACAACGGGCAGGTCTGGAAGGATGACGGCAACGGCGGCGGGTGGGCCACGCTCGTGACGGGCCTGACGACCGCCGGGGCGGTGCCGTATCTCTATCCCGGGGGGGCGGAGGCCTCGGGCCAGAACCGGAAGCTCTTCCGCGCGGATCGGGTCAACGCCGTGCGGGTCCTGTCGGGGGACGGCGCGACCATGACGGTCATCACGAGCCCACCCACAGACTGGAGCGGGGCGAACCAGCCAGGCTTTGGGGTGATCCACCAGGGGTTCCACTGGGGGGGCGGGAACGCGAACGCCCCCCACACCATCTACCGGAGCCTCCAGAACGATCATGAGGACTTCACCACGACGTCCTATTCCCTCCGGGTGTTTCCCGGCGAGGGCGAGCGCCTGGTGGCGGGGATCACCTATAAGGGTGTTCTCCTGCTCTGGAAGTACCCGACAGGCGTATATGTCGTGGACACCTCGGACGCCAACTCGGCCAACTGGCGGGTCATCAAGGTCGGCTCCCCGGGGGCGGCGGGCCCGGCCAATATCGTGGGGATCGAGGATGACGTCATGTGGGTGGCGCCCGATGGGTCCTGGCACTTGATCTCGGCCACCACGGCGACCGGCTCAGTCAGGGCTGAGGATCTGACGGCTCGCAAGCTCGGCTCATTCGTGCGGGACAACGTGAACCTCGCCCAATTGGCGTCCGCCCAATTGCTTTACTACTCGAATAAGCAGGAGGTCTTGCTCGGGTGCCACGGCTCCGGCCAGACGGCCAAGAACCGGCGCCTGCATCTGGATCTCAACCGCCGGACGGAGATCGGCGAGCGGTGGATCTGGTGGGATCGGGACCGGAATGAGGCCCTGTTTTTGCGGAAGGTGAGTGAGATCGCCACGCCGGCGTTTATCGACAACGCGGGCCAAATGTTCTTGCTCGATCGCACCGACCGGAACAACAACGGCTCGGCCTATACATTCGAGGTCTTTACGCGCGACTCAGACTTTGCCGAGATCGTCCCCGGCTGGCAGGGGCGGTGGAAGAATTTGCGGTTCATTCAGTTGGAGTATGATCCGCGGTCAACGGGCACGGTCACGATGGAAATTTACGTGGACGGGTCGCTGCTCCAGACCATCAGCTTGACGCTCACGGCGGGGGCGGTGGCCCTTCCGCAGCTTCTCCCGTTCGTCCTCGGGACGGGGAGCCTCTTGTCCAGCATCCGCCGGCGGTTGCGCGGGCGGGCCCGACGGGTGGCGGTGCGGATCACGTCGGCGGCGGTCAATGTTGATATTTCGCTGGTAAGACTTCTGATCGGTTTAGAAAGCGGAGAGTGACATGTCGCCATGTTTTGCGTGGATCGTCACTTTGACCATGGCGATTCTTGCGGTACTGCCAGCCATCGGGGATGCTCATCCGGGCCGCCTCAACAAAGAAGGGTGCCATCATGTCCGGAAGGATTTCATTTACAAATCCGGGAAGATCATGAAGAAAGGCGAGTATCACTGTCACCGTTTGCTGCGAGGCCTGCCCGCCATCTTAGACGGCTCAGAGGTACTCGCTGACCGCGGAGACGATCAGCAGGATGATGAGAAAGACCGCAAGGACGCGGAATCTCCATGAGGGGAGGTGATCACCATGTCCAATTCCTTTTATAAACTGACAGCCGCCGTGCTCGCTTTAGTGCTGAGCGTGTTTCAGCCCGCACTAGTTATGGCACAGAGCGGTGGTAATTGTTCAGTTTTTAGGAGTTGGATTTGAGTCACGGGCGATAGTTTCACGGCGGCCGACGCCTCTGCGACTGCGACAAATGATGCAGTCACGACGATGACTCAGGCATGCATTGACGGCATCTCCGATACGCTCGCCGGGATGCAAACGACCACCACGCCCTACACGGCGGGAGCGGAATCCCTCGCCACCTCGGGGGCGGGCGAATTGCAGCGGCTCCGCTATGTTTTGGAGCGCGTCCTCGGCTTCGCCAATTGGTATCGTGTGGACCAGAATTTGAACTTCGGCGGCATCGGCGTCACCAAGACCGAGGTGCAGGGCTCAGGCCTCGGGGCGCATATCACGGCGGTCGGCTTGCATACCTGGTCCGGCTCCGCACGGTTCCCGGTCATCACCTCGGCCTTGTTCCACACGACCGGATTCTGGTGGCCGACTGCGGGGAGTCAACCGGCCTACACGGTCCAGCATCACCTCGCTATCTCGGTCGATTCCGGGGTCGAACGGGACAAGACGGGGGTGGAAATCGTTCGGTTCCATCTCCAAGCGATGCAATTCCACCATACGGTGGCCCTCCGGTATGCGCACTCACAGGCGGGCCTGGCGGCGTGGCAGTATCCGCACATCACGGCGGTGAGCCTTACCCAGGCCCAGCGCGGGCCAGACGGCGCCCAGCCGACGGCACCCGCGACGGGCTATGATCAGCTCATCTTCGGCCACGCCTCGACCGTCATGCGGCTGGTCGGCTATGGGGCCTCGCACATCGCGCTCGGGTCGGGTAGCTATATGGCTCTCCAGCGCCATGTCGGCACCCTCGTCCCCGCTTCCCCCGTGGCCAACGCGCTCTATGCCGACACCATCGTCAAGGCATGGGTGGTATTCGACGGCACCCTAGCGGGGGCACCCGTCAGCCAGTCCTTTGGGGTGGCCTCGGTGACGCGCAACGGCGCCGGGGACTACACCATCACCTGGCAACGGGCCTTCCTGACCGCGCACGTCGCGGTGGCGGGCATGACCTACCGGTCCGGGCAGAATAGCTTCCTCGAATTGGAAAACGGCACGAATCCAAGCGCCAGTTCGATTCGGATCTTTTCCTTGGAACCGAACACCATCACTACGTTTGACTGCAACCAATGTTCACTCCTCGCCATCGGGCAGCAATAGCGATGGCCCTGGGCGCGGGAGTCCTGCTGGCCTCTCCATCGTCGGCCAGCGCGTACCCCGTATACGTTTGCGAGCGCCCCGACGGCTCGCTCTCCGAGACGACGTTCCCCCATCCGGCGCGGCGCGAGGAGGCGATTGCCCAGATGCGCCGCGACGGCACCGTGCCGAACGCCCCGGGGGCCTGCTGGGAGATGGATTCCTCGAGTTTTCCGGCCGCTTCGCGGCCCGATCCGCGCGTGCCGGGCCAGGGACTCAACCAGCGGCACCGCTGGCGGCGCGGAGCGGCCAATACCGTGATCGTCGATCCCTCCATCCGGCGGCCCCAGGTGGAGGCGACCCTCCTGGCCCTGACCGTCCTGTTGCCACCCGCCCGGTTGGCCGAGGTACTCTCCACCCCTGCGGGAGACAACCTGTTCCGGGCCATCCGCAGTGGCGACAACACCTTGGCGCGGGCCTTGTTCCATCGGATGCGGGCTCTCACGGGTCCGGCGGCGGTGCTGGCCGTGTCGGAACTGGCCGAACTGGAGCGGATCGGGGATGCCTATGAGTGGTCCTGGCGGTAGGAGGCCCGAGATGGGGTTCTTCGACTTCGGCTCTGAATTCCGAATGGAGGAGAGTGACCAATGAGACAGAGTATTCGTTTTCTCACGATTCTTCTGCTTGGGTTTTGGAGTGTCACAGCGACTGCCGCCGAACTTCAGACCCTGACCATTGGAACCAGTTCCTTTTCATGTAACACGGTCAACGTGGAGGAGCAAAGCTGGGTCAACACGACGGGCGGGCCGATCCATGTACAGCGGGTCGTCCTTTGGATGGGGGCGACGGGCCATCCGATTGACACGGGGGCGCTGCTCAAGCGCCAATCCGATCAAATGATCCTTTCGATTGTGGCCTATGACCGCTATCAGCCCCCGGCCGCCCTGCACCAGTGGGGGGACACCTTCACGCCCCATTCGTTCCTGGTGGCACCGGGAGACGAGTTGACGCTTCGAGCGTGGTGCTATGGGGGAGCCGGCATTAATGGACAGATGTTCGCCGAAGTCTGGTGGACGACGACGCCATAAGCGGAATATGAGGCAGACTGACATGCGGCGAGGGATTGTCGTTGTGATGATCGGGCTGGCGTTCGCCGGGTCGGCGGCGGCCCAAGGGCTGACGTGCGACCAGGAGCTCCGGCAGATGCGGTTCCTCGTGCAGAAGTACGGCTCTGAGCGCACAACGCTGGAGTTTGCGCTCGCCGCATCCGAGGCGGGACGTCAGGCGGCCGAGGCTCGCGCCAAGGCCCTTGAGGCGGCGATCCAGGCCCTCGAATCTGCCCGCGGCGGGCAGAAAGGCGGGAGTCAGTAGCGGCCATGAGCTGGGGGAACGCGTTCGACTTTTTTGATCCGGGCCTGATGGGGGCTGAGGAGGCGTATCCAGGGGCGTCCTCGTTCATGCCGGAGTTCGACTTCTCGGGGTTCGATGTCGGCCAGGGGTTTGAGGACATCTTTTCCGCCCAGGATTTCGGATTCCAGCCTGGTTTTATGGGAGCGGAAGAGGCCTATCCCGGAGCCTCAACGGCTGGCGTGGAGGAATTTTACTACGACACCTCGGCCCAAGAGGTGGTGTCGCCCTCTGGGGAGCGCACTTCGTTGTCCGATATCGTCCGCGGTGGGCCGGGGGCGCCGGGGCGCGAGGCGGCGACGACCCAGCCCTACACGCCCGAGGAACTGGCCGCGAGAGGGGGCGCGGGCGGCGGGATGTTTGAGCGCGGCGGGATGCTCGGGCGTGGGGGCCCGGCGGATCGCTTCCTCGGATCAAACCTCGGCGGGGCGGCCACGACGGCGGCCCTCGGGCTGACGGGGCTGGGATTGGGGCGTCTCGCGGCCGGCGGGGCACCGAACCTCCGGTTCCCCGAACCCCGCGTGGCGGCGGGTACTCCGGCGGCCGAAGCGGCCCTCGCCGAGCAAGCCCCACAGGCCCGGGCGATTCGCCAACAGGCGTTGGGCCAGATCCCTGGTCTTATGCAGCCGGCCGCCGTGGGGGAATTCCAGGATCCGATTGAGGCGGAGCTTCGCCGACAGGCCTTGGCGATGCTCACGGGAGAGGGCGGGGTCAGCCCCCAGACCCAACGGCGGCACCACCTCGAGACCAACATGGAGCGGGAGCGGCTCTTCAAGCAACTCGGGCCGGACTACGAGTTGACGTACGCTGGTCAACAGAATCTGAACGCACTCAGGCAGCGCCAATCGGAGGAGCAATACACTGAACGGGAAGGGTCGATCGCCAATCGGTTGAATCCACAGCAAAGCCGCCAGCAGTTTGCCTATCAGGCCCCGATCTCGCGGGCGCAAGGATTGGAGCAGATCCGCCGGCCGGCCCTCTCAGATGCCGAGCGGATCGGCGGGGGGTTTGGCTTGGACCTCGCCCCTGGAAGCCAGCAGGCGGCGGCCTCCGGCACCCAGGCCGACCAGCAGCGGGCGTTGGCCCAGTACGGTCAGGCCAGCCAGCAGAATCGGGAATTGGGGGCCGGGATCGGGCAACTCTTCGGGCAAGTCGCCAGCGCCGCCACCCGGCGGCGGAGTCCTTTCGAGGACTATCTGGACGCCTACTACGGCGGCTATGGGACGGCCTAGATGGGGTCGTTTCCCTACGGCTCGAGCCTGTCGGCCTTCCTGGAGGCGTATGACCGCCAAGAGCGCCTGAATCTCGCCGAGGACGCGAGCCGACTCCGGGAAACGGTCGCTCTCCGAAACCTCTCGGAAGCGGACCGCAAGCGGCGGGAAGAGGAACAGATGTTCGGGGATCTGGCCTCGGAGATTCAGGCCCGTCGGGCGATTCCGACCGAAGCGCCGAACATCGGGGCCGTGCCGACCCTCCCGATGGGGATGGGCGGGGCGCCGGATCTCTCCCGCGCCGAGACCCAGATCGGTCCGATGGCTTCGACCGCGCCCGCCGTCGGGATTCCGACCTCACGACCTCCCTTCGGGGCCTCTTTGCCACCCGAGCGGGCCGCTCGCCTCTTCGCCTCCCCGACCGGCCAGGCGGCGATGCGCGGGGTGGAGGAGTCCGAGAAAGAGGCTGAACGCCACCGCTTCCAGCAGGAGGCAAAGGATCTCTTCAAGGTGGCGGAGGACCGCTTGAACGCCAATGACCTGACGGGCGGGTTCTTGGAGCTCGGGAAAGCGTATGACCGCTTGGGCCGTTACCAGGAAGCGAAGACCTATCGGGATCGTTCGCTGAAACTCTTGGCTGACAAAGACGAGACCCAAAAGGCGAACGCCGAGATGGCGAAGATCAGCGCGGCGGCTCAGGAGTTCAAAAAGAATCCCTCGACCACGACGCATGGGGCGTTTCTCGACGCCTTGACGCAAGCTGAGACGCCTTCGATCCGGGCCTTCCGGTTGGATCTGATCGGCAACCAGATCAAGCAGGCGATCGGCAAGGACGTGTTCGAGGCCATGCTCGGCAAGAAACTTGACGATTACTACGCCCAGGCGTTTGCGGCGGGTCGGAAGCCGGACTTTCAAGAGGCCTTGACGGCGGTCTACAAGGAGAACCCCTCGCTTGTCATGTCGGCATTTTGGGGGGAGTTGGAGAAGAAAAAGGAACTCGGCTCAGAGGTCCTCCGCTTCTTCGGGATCGGCGAGGAGATCGACCCGAAGGACATCAAGGACTTTGGTGCGGCGGCCCTCAAGGCGTTCAAATTCGAGAAGGGGCGGCCCCCGCGGACCAAGGACGATTTCAATTGGGTGTTGACCAAGCAGAATGACCTCGCCAAGGCGAGGAAGCAGGCCGAGAAAGAGGGGACGGAGGCGGTCGAGGGGCCGGAATCCCGGCGGAAGGAGGCGGCGTCTCTTCGGACGCAGATGGGCTCGTTCCGCCTCCAAGTGGACAGCCTCCGGCGCCAGCTCCAGCAGCCGCTCGATCCCGCCCAGCGGGAGCAGGTCCAGGACGAACTCAAGCAGGCGGAAGCGGATCTCGCCGACACGAAGAAGCAGTTGCGGGATCTGGGGGCGCTGCCCAAGGAAATCCCGAAGCCGTCCGAGCAGACGCGCTCGGCCCGGATGCTGAAGGCCAAACCCTTCCAGGCGATGGCGCCGGTCGAGCGGCAGGCGGTGATTTTTGACGTCATGCGGCGGGCGGGGTTGGGCGGGCCGGATCTGAACAACGGGAATCTCGCCGAACGCTACCAGGCGCTCAATCCACGGCAGAAGGAGGCGATCCGGGCCGAGATCGAGCGGATTGAGGGGCGCGGGAAACCAGGAGAGGCCGAACCCGTTCCCGTTGAGGCGGTGGCTGAATGACGGTCGAGATCAAGGATCTAGACGAGGCGTTTGGTGGCCAGCCGATGGCCCCAGAGGCTCCGCGAGGTCTGAGCGTGGCCGACCTCGATGCGGCCTTCCCACAGTCTGCCCAGCCGACGTCGTTCGCGGGTCGGGCGTTCCAAGCGTTCAAATCGGCGGTCGCTCCCGTCGAGACGGCCCTGCAAGCGGCGACCCCCGAGACGTTCGCCCAAGCCCAGCCGGTTCTTCCCGCTCCGCCCAGCCAGGCGGAGGTGACGGGGACACCGCCGGGAGTCCCCACGGCTCTCCCAGAAGCCCCCACGATCCAGCCTCCCGTTCAGGAACCGCTGCCCATCGCGGGCGTGGAGGGGGGCCAACCCGATCTGTCAGTGCTCACGACCCCCACCCCGGTCGGCCAGCCGCTCGTCACCGGGGCCAAGGCAGGCTTCCACGCCGCCGCAGAAGGGTCCAGGAACGTTCTGGAGGGCCTGAGCAAGCTGACGGGCCTCCAGGCACAGCCGGAGGGCCAGCACGCCCTGTCACGGAACCTTTTGGCGGCCCGCCAGGTGTTGATCGAGGGCCTCTTGAACATCGGGATGGCCCCGTTTATGGGGATGGGGGCGGGGGCCAGAGAGGCTTTCCGAGAAGCGGCCCCAGAATTTGAGGCCGTCCCGTTTGCCACGGGCGGAACGGCGGCGTTCTTGCGGGAGATGCTCGGGGCGGGGCCAGTCGAACGCACCCCAGAGGCCCAGGCGGCCCTCCAGCAGCCGATGACCACCGGGGAAGCGTTGGAGATTGCCACGACCCTTGCGATTCCCTTCCTAGCCCATAAGGCGGCGGCACGACCCCGCCCAGCAGAGGTTCCGAAGCCACCAGGAGCGCCTCCTGCACCTCTGGGAGAGCCGCCAGCGGCCGCAGTACCGCAACTTCCGAAGCGGGAAGTACAAATCACCGCCTCGCTGCCCCAAGTCGAGGTGCCGATGCCTCCAGGTCGCCCCCAAGAGGCTCCTGTGGCGGTCGAGGCGGCCCTCCAGCGGGCCCAGGAGGCCAGCCAGCGGGCCGGAGCGGCAATCGGGAAGATCGAGGAGCTGCCCAAGCGGGCGGCCGCTCTGCCCGAGGGGCCGCCGCGCGAGGTGCCTCCTGAAATTCTGCCCGCGGGCAGAATTGCCGAAGCGGCACCGCCCACTGAGCCAGTTGTACCGAAAGAACCCATTATCTCGGCGACAGAGATTCAGCCTCCGCCAGACTTGAAACCGTATGCCGAGTCGCTCGTGGCCAGTGGTCGAGTTCATTCGGTGACGCTGGTCGGGAGCCTTGCAGAACGTGGACAAGGACGAGACGTTGATTTGCTCTATGATTTTGGAGCTGTAGGTCTCCCCAAGCATCCTCAGGCGGCGGCAAACCGGATTGAGCGCTTGATTGAATCAACTCGCGGCATTGATCTTGACCGCTACGACAGCTTCATTCGGGCCGACGACCGCTATTTTCATGTTTCTTCAGGGGCTGGCCGAGAAGTCATTGAGAACACTGACTATGGACGTGAGCAGGCCAATCGGCCTCGCATCGTGCTTGCCGAAGCTGGTAAAGCGACGGAAATCGCCCCCAGAGCCGAAGCCACCCCAACGCCCGTTCTCCCGCCTGAAGTCCCGCCAGAGGCCAAGCCTGCCACCCAGGCGGCGGGTCTGGAGCCTGTCCCGGCCATCCCGACGCCCGAGATCGCCCCAGACTTCGGCACCCAGAACGTCCTCTTCACCCGGGAGCGGGCCGAGGCCGCCCGCCAGCGGATCCAGGAGAAGGCCGGCGGCACGACATTCACGACCGGGATTGATCCGACCCTCCTGAAGGACTATCTGGACGTGGGGGGCTATTACGTCGAGGGCGGGGTACGGGAATTCGCCCAGTGGGCCGACCGCATGGCGAAGGACTTTGGCGAGACGATCCGCCCGCATCTGCAAAGCCTCTGGGACGAGATCAATCGGAAGGACGTGGCCCCGCCGTTTTTCTCTCCGCTCCAGCGGCAGATCGAAGCCAAGATGCCGGAGCGGGCGCTCCCGATCCAAGTCGTGGGGATTCTCAAGTCGGCGGGCCTCCCCGAGGATGCGGTGAAATGGTCGGGCGTGGAGGACTGGCTCCGTGGTCTGCCGGCAGGGCAGAAGGTGACGAAGGGCGACCTCGTGACGTTCCTCCGGGAGAACGATGTGCGGGTGGAGGAAGTTGAAAAGGGCGAAGGGACGCGGGCACCAGCAAGTTGGCGAGAAGTTTCACCGGGTTTCGTCTGGACGAGCGAGCCGTCTGGATACGTCATTGAACACCTTCAGAACAACAAATTTCTCGGTCGATCACAGGGAAGTGGGCTGCAAGTCCTTGGCGATACGTTTGAAGAGACGGCGGGCAAACTCGAAGAGTTTAGGCGGAATGCACGTCAAGATTTCGCCCCGACCAAATTCTCCCGCTACACCCTCCCCGGCGGCCAGCAGTACCGGGAGTTGCTGCTACGGTGGAATCCCGCTCGTCCTGAACCAACGCCAGACATCCTCGACTTCGCCCGCCAGCTCGCCAGCCGGAGCGGAGAGGATTGGGCGCAACTCGGTCCGAACGGCCGCCAGCGATTCATCAACGAGGCGCAGCATACGAGTTTGCCCGGCGTCTATCGCTCCCCCCACTTTGACGAGCCGAACGTCCTGGCTCATGTGCGGTTTGATGATCGGGTGGACGCTCAGGGGAAGAAGGTGCTGTTCATTGAGGAACTGCAAAGTGACTGGCATCAGGCCGGAAGGAGAAGGGGATATCAACCGCAGATTCCAGCGAACAGACTGCCGGAAGGATATAGGACAGAACGATCCTCTGAGCCGGGGAGGATAGCGTCTTATCGCGTAGTGGATCCGCAAGGCCAGACGGTTGCGGAGGGGTCAAGCCCCGATGCCGCGATTGGCGTATTCCTCAATTACTTGAATCGCGGAGAAGTTCCTTCCGCCCCCTTCGCCAAGACCTGGCACGAACTTGTGTTAAAGCGAATGTTAAGGTGGGCGGCCGAGCGCGGGTATGATCGGGTCGCATGGACCACCGGCGAGCAGCAGGCCGAGCGGTATGACCTCAGCAAGCAGGTCAAATCCATTTCTTATTTCAAGCATCCAGAGCGAGAGGCCTACGATCTCTCGGCCCGTACCAATGACAACCGTTTAGTGGATCTGGCGACGCGCGCAGAGCCGCAAGAGCTGAATCGTTATGTCGGTAAAGACTTAGCCAACAAAATCCTGCGTGGCGAGGGCCAGCAGAAAGGCCTGCCAGGGGCAACCAGCGGCGTTTGGCGGGAATTCACTGGCCTTGATCTCAAAATCGGGGGCGAAAGCCTGAAGGCCTTCTACGACCAGATCGTCCCTCAGTTCCTGAACCAGTACGGGAAGAAGTGGGGGGCGCGGGTCGGCAGTACGGAAATTCGAGCTACCGGAGAGGCAGTCGGTCCACCGGAGGCCCGCCGACTTGGTCGTGCCAATGTCCCCGCCATCGACATCACCCCCGCCATGCGGCGCTCCGTCCTCACGGAGGGCCAGCCGCTCTTCGGAGCGGCACGGGAGGGAATTCCTCCCGTTCGCCCCTCCGAACCCCTGCCGCAGCCATTGCCCGAAGTGCCTGCCGGGGTCGCCGCGCCAGAATCCCCGCAGTTCGGGATGACCAACAAGGTCTTTACCGCTGATCGCCGAGATGCGGCCTCAGCCCGACTCCGAGAGAAGTTGGGCGGCGGAACGCTCCGGGCGGGGATCGACCCCACGGTGCTGAAGGACTTGGCCGAGGTCGGGGGGTTCTATCTGGAAGGGGGCCTCCGGGAGTTCGGGGGCTGGTCCGAGCGCATGATCCGAGACTTCGGCGAGGCGATCCGCCCGTATCTCCAACCCGTGTGGGACGACATCCAGAAGACGCGCGGGGTCGAGGGGCGGGAACCCGGCGGGACGGCGATCATCTCGGTCGAGCCACCGAAGGCCGAGCGGGCGGGGCCACCCGACATTCTGCCCGGTGGGCTGATGCCGGAAGGCCCGCCGCCCTTGACGGAACCCGTCCTCCAGTTAGGCCGCCACAAGGAGGTGGTGGATGCCGCCGAGACCCTGTTCCGAGAGGCAGAGATCGCCCGCGATAAAGACCGCTTCCCGATCCTGTCCGACCAGATCCTCGAGGAGCTCAAGGAAGGGCGCCTCCAGTTGCCAGTCATGCAGCGGGCCTTGGAGGCCCACAACCTGAGCCTCGCCGACTTTGGCGAGCAACTCTTCCGCCCGGCGATCAAGAACGCCGCCCAACGGTTGCAGATGCTGTCTGTCCTCCAGCGTCGCCTGAACGATCTCGCCAACCAGGCGGGTACCCGCGAGGAGGCCAAGGCCTTGACCGACATGGCTGAGCAGGCCGAACTGCTTCGCCGCGAGACGGATGAGAGCCTGAAAGCCATGTCTTGGTGGCGGCGGGCGGATAACATCCGCCGCGGCTTGCTCGTCACCCAGTTCGCCACCGCCGTCCGGAACGCTGAGACGCAGGTGGGGCGGGTCGGGCTGGATGTGTTGGATCAGGCGGTTCAGAAGGCATTCGGTGGCCAGGGGGCCGACCCCTGGAAGGCCCTGGAGACGCTCAGCGACAATCTCAGCCAACTCCGCCCGACACCGGGCGGGGCCGCCCTGCGCAAGGTCTCACAAGCCAAGATCGACGCCTTCTTGGAGGCCTTCCCGAAGGAGCATGATCGGCTCTTCGGCTCCTACTCGTCGGACATCGCCCAGCAGGCGAACAAACAGGGCACGGTTCTCACTGGCGCGGACAAGGCCTTCACGGCCGCCGAAAAGGTGGTCAACCTCTTAAACGTCTTCAACCGCTTCCAAGAGTTTGCCACCCGGCGGGCGGTGTTCTGGGGCGAGATGGAGGGGCGGCTTGAACGCAAGGGGATTGATGCTGAGACACTCGTGAAGGGTGAGCAGAAGCTGACCCCGCAAGAGTGGGAGGGGATCGAGCCGGAGGTCAAGGCCTCGGTCCAGAAGGCTCTCGAAATCACCTTCGCCCAGAATCCGGCCTATGGGACGATCGGCTGGCATTTCGTCAAGATGGTCAACCAACTGCCCATCATTCTCTCAGGGCCGATCCCGTTCCCGCGCTTCATGACGAATTCGCTGAAATTCCTGTACGAGTTCAGCCCACTCGGATTCATGAAGCTGATGACGCCGGCGGAACGGGCGAAATGGACGGCAGGTGACCGCCAGACGATCAGTCGGGCGAGCCTCGGCACGGCCATGACGGTCGCGGCGTGGCTGTCTCGCGAAGGCCAGCCCGATGACAACAAGTGGTACGAATACACGGTGCCGGGCGGCCCGACCGTGGACATCCGCCCGTTTAACCCGTTCGCCGCTTACGCCTTTGTGGGCGAAGTGGCCAAACGGGCGCGCGCGGGAACCCTCTATAAGATCGAATCAGCCGACATCATCCGTGGGATCGCCAGCGCAAACGTGCGCGGGGGATTGGGCTTGTTTGCCCTCGACAAGATGGTGCAGGGTCTCGGGGAATTGTCGAAAACCGGCAAGCTCATGGACGCCCTCAAGTCGGCGGGCGGGGAACTGCTCTCTGGTCTCTTAGTTCCGCTCCGCACGTTGACGGACCTCTACGCCCAGTTCGACCCTGAACTCCAGATCGTCCGGGAGCGTCGATCGGAACCGCTCACCGGCCCGGCCGTGTCACAATTCGGTGTCGGCGAGCCGCAGTACCTGCCGACCCGGGCTGAGCCGCAGAAGCGCGAGCAACCCGCCCTCCGGCAGCTCACAGGGACGATGGTCGTCTCAGAGAAGAACGATCTCGAGCGGGAATTGGACCGCTTCCAGTTCGACCGCCGAGAGATCCAGGGACCAGCGACCGGCGATCCGGCGGCCGATAATTTGATCGCCAAACACATGGGGCGTTTGGCCGAGCAATCCCTCGTGCCGTTCGTCGCCTCCATGGAGTACCAGCGCCGATCCGACCCCGAGCGGATGGACGTGCTGCGCAAGCGGCTGACCATGATCCGGGCACAGGCCAAGGCGTTCGCTCAGCGGGAAGAGCCAGAGATGTTCCGAATGATCAAGGAGGAACGGGTGCCCGCCCGTGAACGGCTGCTGAAGAAAGAGCGTGAAGAGCGGGGCCTGATCCCCGCACGACCATGAAACGGCGCGGCGACGATCCCGAGGAGTTCGACGGCACCGAGATGCGGGGGCGGCGTCACGACCGTCCGAACGGGCCCTGGTGGACCCGATGGGGACTGCTGGGCGTGGTGATCCTCGCCCTGCTCGCTGTGGTGACTGGCATGGTGCCGTCCGCCCTCACGCAGACCCAGAAGGCCGTGGAGCAGACCCGAGAAGAGATCCAGACCCACGCCAAGCGGCAGGAAGAAACGTCAGCGGATGTCAAGCGGGCGGCCGAGGAACAGGTCAAGCTCTTGCGGCTCCTGTGCGTGTCGTTGGCCAGGACCGATGATTCTCGGGAGCGGTGTCTCCGATGAGAACGGTCCCCGCCTTTCCTCTGCTCGGTGAACCGGATCAGTGGGATGCCCTCACCCTCTTGGCGGCCACCGTATTCCTTGAGGCCGAGGGCGAGTCGGACGACGGGAAGGTGGCAGTCGCCTGGGTGGCGGCGAACCGCGCGTCGGCGGCCAATCAATCGTTACAGGCCGTCCTGATGGCCCCGGCCCAATTTTCCTGTTGGAACGCCGACTACCGCCCGATGGCTGAGGCGCGGCTGGCGGGTGGTGGGGCGGTTGAGGAAGCCTGCTGGCGGGCGGCGGCGGCGGCCATGTGGCGGTTGACTGCTGACCCCACGCAGGGGGCTACTTTCTACCTGAACCCCGAGCTCACGAAAAAGATCAGGAAGAAGCATGATTTGCCCCCTTGGTATGATGCCGCGAAGGTTACCGCGAGGATCGGGCGGCATGAGTTCTTGAGGCTTGGGTGATGGAAAACATCTGTCCCCTCTGCGAGACGGCCCTCAAGTGGAGTCCCGAACGGAATACGTGGTTCTGCCCGAATCCCCGGTGCGGGTGGGTCGAGCGGAAGCCAACATGAACGCCATCCAGATGGTCGTCCGGTGCCGAAAGCAACAAAGGCTTCTCGGCGACGACGAACCGATGGGGCCGCTTTCCCTCGGGCCGTTCGTAGACGACCACGGCGAGATGATCAATTACGTCACCCCGTCAGTGCCAGAACCCATCGTAACGGAGGACGGTCCGTGAAGGCCACGCCTCTCCCGATGACGTGGACGCGCACCTGCCCGCACTGCGGGCAGTTCATTGAAAAGCATGAGGCGGTCGCGCCCTTTATATGCTGGCGATGTGGCTGGCGATCCTCATGAAACTCGACGACGACTTCGACCGCGATCTCTCGGACGCCCAGACGATCAAGACGGTGGCCGTCCTCTTGGCGACGGGCGTGATCCTCCTGGCCTGGCTAGGCGGATGAGCGGCAAACGCTACCGGGTGATGGGCCTGCTCCACCTCGGGGAGCTGCCCCCGACGCCGACCGAGGGCGTGGTGCAGCGGGCGGCTCTCTATCGCCCGACGGAGTGCGACAAGTGCGGGAGTCGTGAGGTGTTCGACGACATCTTAGAGCCGAGGCGGTGGTATTGCTACTGTTGTGGCGCGGATGGGTTTGTCGTGCGCTTCAACGGGAACGGCCATTGATGTGGCGGTGGCTTAGCGGACTCTCTCGGGGGAATTACGAGAACGAGCACATCGCAGGAAGTTATCACGCGGCCCACGCCGTCATGTATGGGTTCCTGATCGGCGGCTATGTGGCACTTATCATGTTCCACTTAGCGGCGGCCGGGCGGCACTTTCGGGCCGCACGAGAGGCCGGATTCGTCGATTCTGCCCGCCGGGCAGAATCTCGGGGCGAGGATGCGGATTCGGCAGGTTGCTAAGGGGCTCCCCTGGCGGGGCGTGGGAGCCTCGCTGCTCGTGATCGGCGGGATGGCGGCCCTGATGGGCGGGGTCGGCTATGCGTATCTGTCCCAAGAATTCGGCCCCCGATCCTCCGCGATCGGCGGGGCGTTGATGGGGCTGGCGGGCGTCTGTTTCATCCTGGCCGCCCGCCTGATGGGATTCACCATGACAGGAGGAGATAGATGAGACGACTCGGAGTACTGCTGTTCTGTAGTGGCCTGGTGGCGGGCTGCGCCACGATCAGCGATCAGCCGACCGGCGGGGCGTTGGCGGGAGGCTTCGTGGCTCAGGATCTCCAAGACGCGAGCGCGAACTTTGACGGGGCCATTGCCATCGGGGTCCTGCCCGCCGACGACCCGGCGGCCGGCTGCCTCAAGCGCGTGATGGCCGACCTCGGGATCGGGGGGCCGGCACCCAAGACCTTCGAGGTCAAGCGGTCGGGCCTGATCAGTGAGGCGTCCATCGTCTACATTCGTGCCAAGCAAGCGCGGGCGGGCGTGGGAGCCGTGGAGGTGTCGACGGAGTGCAAGGCCCTGTTGGGCCAGTTCATCATTGACAACGCGCGGGCCTTCCGGCGACTCCGGGGCCTCGTGCCGGGATTCTGAGACTCCCTCAACCACAGGAGGAATAGGGCCATGACCTTTCCTGGAATCAAGACCTACCTGGTGGCCGCTGCCATGCTCGTGTACGAACTCCTGGGCTACTTCCTCGGCAAGCATCCGGACCTCGACATGAAGACCGTATTTGAGGCGTTGGGATTGGCCGCACTCCGGGCGGGTATCGCCAAAGGGAAGTGACCCACGAGCGACTCCCGCGCTGGCGGGCCTGGCGGCTGAATATCTTGCTGGGTCTGGATCGATTCGGCAATGCGCTGTTCGGCGGGGATTCCCTTGAGACCATCAGTAGCCGCGCCGAGCGGGCCTGGCACGCGGATCATGTCTGGGGCCGCTGGCTGTGTCGAGGGCTGAACCAGGTCGATCCTGGGCATTGCACGCATCCCGGTCGCCGATGGATGAGTCCAGCCGAACGGCAGGCCATTCTTGACCGCCTCCAGCGGATCAAAGGAGACCCAGATGGGGAAGACCGATCCCCCAGGTAAATTGACCCTGCCGATGGACACACTCGGCAGGGTGAACTGGGCAAAAGTTCCCGGATTCGTTGAATGGGCGGTCCTCAATGCCCCCGACATGACTAACGCTGATTTCGGCGAAGCTCTGTTAGCCCGCTGGGGGCGAAAAGTGAGTGCCCAGGCCTTGAGTAACATCCGGCGCCGGGTTGGGGGCCAGCCGATGACTCCCGACGCCCGCCGGCGAGCCCTGGAGCAGCGATCCTCGGACGTGGCCAAGCAGGAACATGTCTTGCCCTCGTTCCTTCGTGACCTTGGCCCCAAGGACGAGGGGTATTTTGTCCACGTCAAGGGGGATTGCTTCGTGACATCAGACTGGCACATTCCCCACCAGAAAGAGGATCTGGTGGAGCGGCTCTGCCAGATGGCTAAGGCGTGGCGGGTGCCGACCCTGATCGTGAATGGGGACTTTTTGAACCAAGACGCCTTTTCCAAATGGAAGCACCACCGATTCAATGTCCCATGGGCCGAGGAGAAGCATCTTGCTCGAAAGGTGTTGGAGCGGCTCTTTGAGACATTCGATGAGATCGTGTACATCCTAGACAATCATGATCGTCGCCTGATCGCGGCCAACGAGCATCCGACGGAATTCACGGAGACGGACGTGGTGGAACTCCTGACCTGGGGGGTGAAGACCAAGCGGCTCCGCCCGTCCGTGGACTACCACTATGTGCTGGTCAACGAGAAGTGGCGCGTCACGAGTCCCAAGGAATACCGGCGGATGAAGCTCAGTCTGCCAAACCGGCTGGCCCAACTCTACCACCAGAACATCATCAGTGGCGGCGATCATCTCTTCGGGCTCGGCGAAGACGACTCCGGAGCCTACGTCATCGCCAACTCCATGTGCATGGTGGATCCTGCCCGCACCCCCTACATTTCCGTTCAGGATACGACCTATCCCCACTGGCGACCTGGGTTTTTCATGATCCGAGACAACCGTCTCACGGCCTTCCCTGATCGCCAGGATTTGACTGATTGGGATGAGGCGATTCTCCTCGGGCAACTCTTCGGGCGGCATTTCGACCGCAAGAAGGCCAAACGATGAAAATCCCAAAATCGCTTCTCGGCAAAGCCGTTCGCATCCAGTGGAAGGATCCTCGGAGTGCCCGCGTCAAGTCGAACTTCCCCGACAGCCACCAGGACATTGTCCGGGGGCGGGCCTCTCTGGCCACCTGGACGGAGTACGGCTTCATTGAGGATGTGACGGAGGATGTGTTGCACCTGCGCCAAGGGCTGGCGGTGGATCCGCCCCTAGAGACGGATCAGTCTCATGAAGTGACGCTCAGCATCATCCCTGCCGAACTGATCGAACTGATCGTGCCGCTCCTCGAGGCTCCTGAGGATCAATGGATCAGGTAATCCGGCCCCGCAAACTGAGCGACCTGCCGGCCCTTGATGACCAAGGCGGGCCCTTCCTGATCCAGCCCCCGCCCGAGGATCCGCCTGAGCCGGATGCGACGCCGGGCCTGCCGGTTCCTTGAACTCGTGGGGGCCATCCTGGTGGCCGAACTCCTCTGGTTCCTCCTCCGGTGGTACATCCTCTTGGAGCGGTTTGTGCCTTGAATCTGCCCGCGGGCAGAATTTCTTGACGGGGGACGGGGATCGCCCGTAGGATACACACCAGCATGGACGCGACCCCGCCGACCGTGCCCCCTGTCGTAGCACCATCCGCTATAGTGCTTAGCCCTGCAACCCAGTCCGATGCCCCCCTGCTCTACGCCCTCTGGGATGAGGAAGCCCGCCGCCAGTCCTTTTCTGGGGGGCCGACCACCCTCGACACCCACACGGCCTGGCTCAAGGGTGTCCTAGCCGACCCTGACAGGCATCTCTATGTCGCCACCGAACGGGGCCTGGCGGTCGGCTCGGGGCGGTTGGATCTGGTGGACTACGGCAAGGGGGCGGTGATTTCTATTGTGATCGCCAAAGAGGCTCGCGGTCGCGGACTCGGGAGACGGCTGATCCTGGCCCTCGAGCGAGAGGCCGCCGCGCTGGGACTGGACTTCATTCGGGCCGAGATCCTGGAGGGGAACGCTGCCTCCAGGCGGGCATTTGCCATGGCGGGCTATGTGATCGAGGAATTGAAGGACGGAGCGATTTCGATGCTCCGAACGGTGACCCATGACTCCTAACGTGGGCCACCTCGAGGGCCGCACGGTATTTGTGACGGGCGGGGCGGGATTTTTCGGACGGGCATTCGCCGAGGCGGTGCTGGATTACACCAAGGAAACGAAGGTTATTGTCTACAGCCGCGGCGAAGAAAAACACGCTCGCATGGCCGAGCAGTTGCGCCGGCACAAAGACCGCCTCCGATTCCGGTTGGGGGATGTGCGCGATCTCGACCGCCTGAAGATTGCGATGTGGAAAGCGGATATCGTGATCGCAGCGGCCGCCCTGAAGCGCGTCGATGATACGGCGATGCACCCCTATGAGCTGATCAAAACCAACGCGATCGGCGTCCAGCACACCTTGGAGGCGGCGCTTGAAGTGGGAGCCAAGAAAGTGCTGGTGATCTCCAGCGACAAGGGCTGTTTGAGTTCGACCCCCTATGGAGCCACGAAGTTTCTCGCCGAGTGTCTGGCGGTCGCCTGGAACGCCGTGAGTTTTGCCCGCGGGCAGACGGTGGCGTGTGTCCGATATGGGAACGTCTTGGGATCAACTGGCAGCGCCCTCCACGCCTTTCGGCGCGCGATCCAGGCGAAGGAACCCGTCCCCTTGGTGGATGGCGAGATGACGCGCTTCTGGATGACGGCCGACCAGGCGGTGGAACTCGTCTGCCATGTCCTCCGCATCATGCGCGGGGGGGAAATTTTCATCCCTCGCCTTCCTGCCGCCCCGGTGGCCCGCCTGATGCAAGCCCTCGACGGCCAGGCGACCTATCGGTTCATCGACAAGCGCCCCGGCGGCGAGAAGCGGGATGAAGTCCTCCTGTCCGAACACGAGGCCGATCGGGCGGTTGATCTGGGGCACCTGTGGGTGCTGGAACCCGAGTGGCCCTTGCCCGCCGAGCGGGAACCCTGGAAGGGACCGCAGCCGCCAGAGGGATTCAGATATGCCAGCGACACGGCCGAGGCTCGCCTCCGGGTGGAGGATTTGCGAGAGATGATCCAGGGGGTGCCGGAGGAATGAGCGTGTTTGTTGTTGCGGAGGTTGGTTCAACGCATGGTGGCAAGTTTCCCGCTATGCTAGAGGCGATTCAGATCGCCAAGGAGGCGGGGGCCGATGCCGTGAAATTCCAGTGGTGTTCCTCGCCTGAGCGATTGGCCACCCGCCGCCATGCCGAGGAATACATCTGGGCTTATAAAACCATCGCGTTCCCCAAAGAATGGCTGGCGGATCTCAAGGGAACCGCCGATATTCGCAGGATCGAGTGGATGTGTACCGTGTACCTTCCAGAGGATATTGAAGTTGTGGCCCTGTTGGTGAAGCGATTTAAAATCTCTTCATTTGAGGCGGCCGACTATAAATTCGTAAAAGCCCATGAGAACTATGGGAAGCAAATCCTTCTCTCTGTTCCTGGGCATGAAGACGTGTTCTACGTCGGCAAGGCCACCCTACTCCATTGCGTGTCAGCATACCCAGCACCTCCCGACGAAATGAACCTTCGCTGTCTCAAGAGTCATGATGGTTTCTCGGATCATTCTGCTCATCCACTCATGGGAGCTCTCGCTGTTGCTGCCGGGGCGCAGATCATCGAAGTCCATTTCCGCCTCGACTCTACGAGCTCTGCGAATCCTGACTATGGCCATTCATTGTCTCCTGACCAACTCGTTCAATATGTACAGAATGTCCGATTCGCCGAAGCCGCCATGGGAACCAGAGAAAAGCGACTGATGCCCTCAGAAGAGCGATGGGCGAAGTTTAGAGTGCGGGCATGAACGAATTCAAGGAGTGGTGGGGGCGGCTCTGGGCGGTCTTGATCCTCCTGGCGGCCGCCCAACTGATCCGGGCGGTGGTGGACGGGGTGCGGCTCATCCAGGCGATCCGGCTCCACGGGTGGGGGGGATGAAGGTCGTCGGCGTAATACAAACTCGCATGGGAAGTTCTCGGCTTCCCGGCAAGGCACTCCTGCCCATCGGCGGGCGGCCCATGCTGTTGCGGGTGTTCGACCGCCTGTCGCTGTGCGAGACCCTTGACTCCATCGTGGTCGCCACGACCCACCAGCCAGAAAACCGCGTGATCCAGAAGATCTGCGAACGGGAAGGGATCGGGTGCGTAGTGGTCAACCGGCTAGATGCAGAGGTCGTGGCGCGGCTCCAAGAGGCGGCACGAGCGACCTCGGCAGATGCGATTGTGCGGGTCACGCCCGATTGCCCTTTCATTGACGCCGTACTGGTGGACGAGATCATCGCGTATGGAACAGGCCAGTGGGACTATGGGCGAATCGGTTGGCCCGCCGATTACTGTTCAAACGTGTACCCGCGCCGATCCTACCCCGACGGACTTGACGCTGAATACATTGCACGAGAGACCCTCGAAAAGCTTCCAGAGGCTGAGGATGCTACCCAATACATCTGGAACTCTCCCCTGGGGTTCCGCATCCGGTCGGTGGAACAGGCAGAGGATCTCTCTCGGCTCAACTGGACGGTCAATGACCAAGAGGATCTAGATTTCGTGCGGTGGGTGTTTGAGCGGCTTCCGGAGGGGTTCTCCTGGCAAGATGTACTTGCCCTCGCCAAATGGGATCACCCGTGGGGATCGCGTTTCCCATCCGACCCCTTTCAGCCCAGGATCTGGAGAGATGACTGACCGCTACCGCGTGGCCGTGGTGGGGCTGGGGAAGATCGGCCTGGGTGCTGAGGGAGATCCGGTTCGACCGAAGCCGGCCTCTCATATCGGCGCGTGGGATTCTGCCCACCGGGCAGAATTGGTGGCGGGGTGCGACCCCGCATACGCTGGCGTATGGGGGGACAAATGGTCCCTCCGCCGTTCGGTGGCCGACCTCCTTCAATATGATGCACCGCTGGACATCGTCTCGGTGGCAACCCCGCCCGCCACCCACCGGGAGATCGTGGAGGCCTGCGCTACCGCCAAGGTGCGTCTTGTGATCTGTGAAAAGCCGCTCGCCCTAACCAGTCAGGACGCCGAGGCCATGGTGGCGATCTGTCAGAAAACAGGCACGATTCTTCTGACCAACCACTTCCGGCGATTCGACCCCATGATCCGTGAGGCGGCGGCCCGAGTCGCCAAGGGGGAGATCGGCCAGGTCGTGTCAGCGACGGGCTGGTACACGGGCGGTCTCTGGGAGGGCGGCTCCCATATGGTCGATCTCATGCGGATGTTCTGCGGGGAGGTGACCGCCGCCGAGTCCGTCGGGCCGGATCTCGCTGCGCTCCGGTTTGCCTCTGGGCTCGTCGGCACGATGCAGGGGTTCGACATCACACACTACGTCATCGGCACCCTGACGCTCCTGGGGACGAAGGGGTCGTTCATTCTCCACCGGGCGGGCCTCTGGGCGTCCTGGTATAAGCCGGAACCGACCTATCCGCTGGCAGACAGCTATCATGAGTTGGCCTTGTACGATATGCGGGGCGGCCCCCCGCGGAGTTTCTTCCCGGCCATGACGGCCCATGCGGTGGCCTGCCTCGATGGCACGGAGACGCCGGTCTCAACCGGCGAGGATGGGCGGGCGGCGGTTCGGATCCTGGAACAGATCGAGGGGCGATGAGTAACATTCGGCTCCGCTTGATGACGCCCGCTGACGCGACGGAGGAGTATGCGTCTTGGCTGGGCGACCCCGAGGTCAATCGCTGGTTGAGCGTCAAGACGGCGACCCCAGACACCCAACGCGAGTATATTGAGGCGTGGGCAAAGCGGAAGGACGCCCGGCTCTTTGCGATCTGCTGCCATGATCGTGCTCATCCACCCTTTCCGCTCCAGACGTGCGAAGGGCGCGTCATCGGGAGTCTGAAACTGGAACTCCTCCTCGGCTACCCAAACGCTTCCCCCGACGTGGTGGTCCTCGCCTTGATGATCGGGGACAAGACCCACTGGGGGCGGGGGATCGCCACCCTGGCGATCCGGGCGGGGACGGAGCTCGCCTTCCAGATGTGGCCGACCATCGTGGAAGTACAGGCGGGCATCCACCCGCGCAACATCGGCTCAGTGCGCGCGTTCGAGAAGTCGGACTACCAGATTGACTGGCCCGCCCGCGTGTGGGCGATGTATAAGCGGCGATGAGCCTGAAGGATTATCTGTTCTACGAGGAATCTGGCATCTGGATCTTTTGCGGGGACTGCCGCACGATTCTTCCTCTCTTGCCCGATGAAAGCGTGGATCTCATCGTGACGGATCCGCCCTATGGCCTGAATTTCAACAACGGCGATTTGGCCCACAACTGGGAGAAGGCCATGGGGCGACCCTTGACGGCTTCGAGTGAGTCCCGCCCAATCGCCCAGGATTCGCCGGAGGAGTGGGAGCCGCTCATGCGGTTCTGGCTGAAAGAGGCAAAGCGGCTCTTGAAGGACGACTGCTGCTGCTGCTGCTGCTGCTGCGGCGGCGGCGGCGGTCCGAAGCCCATCTTTGCGAAGTTGACGCTTTGGATGGATGAATACCTTCGGTTCAAGCAAGCCGTCGTGTGGGACAAGGGCGGCCTCGGGATGGGGTGGCACTATCGTCGCAACTACGAATTCATGCTGGTGGCCCAGCGGGGCGACGGGAAATGCAAGTGGTACGCGGACGGGCGGGACGTGGCCAACGTGCTCCGGCTACCGAAGATTATCCCGCAAGCCGATCAGCACCCGACGGCCAAGCCGATGGATCTCATGGGATGGTTCATCGATTTACACAGCACGGGCGACGATCTTGTGCTAGATCCCTTCATGGGCCACGGCCCTACCATCGAAGCGGCGAAACACAGGGGCCGCCGCGCGATTGGCTGCGAAGCCGCAGTCAAGCGCCTTCGGCAGGGAGTGTTGGCATTATGATGAGACTCCACCAACAATTCCACGACGGGCGCGCAACGGCCTTTTCGCGCGTGACGACGGACGACACGCTGAAGCGGTTCCCCCGTCAAACCGGCGGCCTGCGGATTCTCTTTGTGACCGCGCCGATCCGGGAATGGTCATTCCCCAACATCATCGACCTCGGCAAAGCGTATGTAGCGGCCTCGGCCTGGATGGACGGCCATGATGTCCGGGTGCTGGATCTGAACGCGGAGCGCGGCGGACCCGTTGAGAACGATGACGCTTTTCGTCGATGGACTGAGCGGCGGCTCGAATGGGCACTTGATCAGCACGCTCCGGACGTGGTCTGCTACGGTGGCATCATTACCCAGTACTCCACGATCCGCCGCCTGATCCGTCTCACTCGCATGCTCCGTCCGCAAGCTAAAATTATCCTCGGCGGCGGGATCGCCTCCTGCCTGCCGAAATTCATGGCCCAGCGCCTCCCCGTCGATGTCGTCGTCCAGGAGGAGGGCGAGGTCACGATCTCCGAAGTGTTGGAGCGCATTGAGCTCGGCACGGGATTCGAGGGCGTGCGAGGCACGGTGTTCAAACAGCCCACCGGGCAGATCGTGGACAACGGCCTCCGCCCATCCGTCAAGGCCGGCCCCGAGGGATTGGATCATCTCCCGTGGCCGCTGCGGGCGTTGTGGGCGGAAGAAACTGTCTACCAGAAGAACCCGGTCGGGTGGTTAAATATTGTCTCAAAGTGGACAGATGGTGCCCCGCGAGCCAATACGCCACGTTCCACGAGTCTCATTATGTCTCGGGGCTGTCCGTACGCTGCCAAGGCGTGCGATTTTTGCTACGCCGCCTACAATGGCACTCTCTATCGCCTTCGGTCACCAGCCGAGATCGTTGACGAAATGCAATGGCTGGTGGATCATTACGGGGTGCGCTATTTGCATTTTCTTGATGATCTTGCCCTCACGGATTACCGCTGGGTGCTGCGCTTCGCTGACGAGATCATTGCGCGGAAGCTCGATGTGCTGTGGGGATGCACGGCCCGCACGAACATCGTAGCGGATGATATCGCACGAGCAAAACGAGAGGGACGACCGAACTTCCTTGAACGATGCCATGAGGCTGGAATGCGTCTCGCCGGGTATGGGATTGAGTCTGGCTCACCGACCATCTTGAAAAGCATCGACAAAAGCGGTCAATCAGTTCCTAAAATGGAGATCGCAATCGCCGAAACGAAGCGCGTCCTTGGGGATGATGGCGTGGATACCTCCTGGATGATCGGCGCTCCAGGAGAGACCGAGGAGACGGTGCGAGAATCCGTGGAGTTTTGCAAGCGCACCGGCCTCAAACCGACTTGTTGGTTTTTCGTCACGAGCTATCCGGGAACAACCTTTTGGCAATTGGCGCTAGAGAAGGGACTGATCCGCAAAGCCGTGGATGGTGTACGCGGCCCGGCTGACGATGACATCATAGAAGAGTATTTTTTGCGCCTCGGGGAACAAGGCGAAATGGTGCGGACAAACTTCTCCGATCTTCCAGACGATGAAATAGAAGCCTTGGCTCGATGGGCGGTCGCTGAGTTGAATCCTCAGGCGGCCCGCTTTCGAGAACCCCATTCGGGCGATCTGATACGTGGCGCCACAAGAGCGGATCTCTAATGGCTGGCCGTGGCGGGCCGATGAACAGAGGAATCAAGCAATCGGTCACGTGGATCGAGAACAGAAATAGATCCATTCGGGCCACATGGGCACGCAAGCGGGCGAGTATACGGGGTGATCTGTCAAGGCTTGAGCGGCGCCTGAGACATCACATGATGCCAGCATTAAGCGGTTGTTGGCTGTGGACAGGATCCAAATTCCCCAACGGCTATGGATGCTTTAGTGATCGGAGATTTGATCGCCACCGTTCAGTGGGGGCACACAGAATCGCATGGGAAGTATGGCGAGGAAAGATACCCCAAGGCCTTTTCGTGTGTCATAGCTGCGACATAAAAGCCTGTATTAATCCAGATCATCTCTTCCTTGGTACGGCTTCTGACAACACACAAGATGGATGGCGAAAGGGTCGACTTACCGGACTTCATCTCCGCAATCCTGTGGTCAAAGAGAAGGCGCTAAGCACAATACGACAGATGTACCGGGATGGAATTCTCGTTACCATTCACGATTCTTCAGGTCGTTTGGTCGGAAGAAAACGCGCGATCACATGAAGTCTCTCAATTTCGGAAAATGGCCTCGCTACTCCCCCGCCTGCCGCCGAGACGTGGATCGGCTCTTGCGGGCGGGCGGGTCGCTCTCGGCGTACAGAAGTAATCCTTCGCATCCCTATGGGCCGCGCGAGAGATCGTGGGCATGGAAACTGGAGCGGAAGGCCGAGCAGCTCTTCGGCCTCCGCCACGTCATCGCCTGCAATAGCGGGACGATGGCGCTCCAGGCGGGGTTGTTCGCGTTAGATTTGCCCAAGGGTTCCACCATTGTAACGACGCCCTATACCTTTTCAGCCACGGTCGCGGCGATTATCCATGCGGGGCATACGCCGGTTTTTGCCGACGTGGATCCCGAGACGTTCTGCCTTGATCGGAAGAGCGTCTCGAAAGTGCCACTGAAACTCGGCATGGAGGCCACGTTGTCCGTGGACCTCTTTGGCCGCGTTGCCGACCATGATGGGTATGTGTATAGTGGCCCGATTATTGAGGATGCCTGTCAAGCGGTGGGGGCTAAACGTGACCATCGGTGGGCGGGCGACTTCGGTAGTGTGGCCGCTTTTAGCTTCAACGGCATGAAAAATATTCCAGCTGGCGAGGCAGGGGCGATGACGACAAATGATGATGATCTAGCCATTCGGGCTAGACGGTTCGTAAGCCATTCAGAAAATTGGGGCGGCTTGGATGTTGGCCTCAACGGGCGGCTCAACGAGATTACGGCCTGCGTCGCCTATCATGGACTCATCGCCGTGAAGAAGAACAACGCGTGGCGCCGGCTCCTGGCCGTGGAACTCTGGCGGCAGCTGAAGGACGAGCCGCGCGTGAAGGTCTTGACGCTGAAGGAGATCGAGGGTCATGCGCTCTACGTCTACCCGATGCTGCTCCGAGGTGGGGTCGATCGGGCGCGGTTCGTGCGGCGATTGAGGAAACTGGGCGTCGAGGCGAGCGAAGGCTACATCCGCCCACATCTCGGCCACTACCCGGCGTTCAAGGACGCGGTGCGGATCCCCATGCCCGTCGTGGAGGAGTTGAGCGAATCCACGCTTGTCCTCCTGCTCCAGGTCCGCCCGCCGGCCACCATCGGCCACATGTGCCATCTCGCCGCGGCGGTCCGGACGGCGCTGGGCGGCATGAAGCCATCAGCCCACCGGGCAGATCTGGGGCGGGTGGAGGCGGCGGCGTTTTGAGCGTCGGCTACTATGTCGCCCAGATCAGGCAGGCCTTTTCGAAGCGCAGAAAAGATGCGTCGTTCAGAACCATCCCGTTCGTGGACGCCATCCTGTCGGCCACGGCTCTGCCGCCGAGCGCGTACATCCTCTGCCTCGGCCCGCGCAACGGCAAGGAACTGGATGTGTGGAATCGGCGGGGGTATTTGAACGTCATCGGCCTCGATCTCCTCCCGACGCGCGACCGGCGCATCCGGTGGGGGGACATGCATCGGATGCCGT
>ERZ1292644.304-Hain-H14-01um-R2-304-length-36291-cov-9_pt1 | contig 36291 bp, 60 predicted proteins | sample MGYA00564402_ERZ1292644 | MGnify/ENA primary metagenome ERZ1292644 (study PRJEB36523, sample SAMEA6512644) | groundwater metagenome | collected 2019-01-09 | study: AquaDiva: Metagenomics assemblies of 32 groundwater samples
CTCAAAGAAGGAATACGAGGGAATGAAACTGAAGGACATCCCAGAGCCAGAAGATTGGCAGTTGGTTGAATATCACCGGAGGCGTTACAGGCAGTTGCTTAAATCAGAGGCAGCTACAGACTGGGGCAAAGACAGGAAGCTGGCGAAGATTAGATTGAAAGTAGGTTTTGAGGAATGCTGCAAGGTCATAGACTACTGCCTACAATCTAGTGATGGCTGGGTAGGCAAGCGGGGTTTCCAACAAATAATGGGGCAGGGTGTTTTTGAGCAAGCCCGTGATATAATCCGGCAACGAGAGGAGGCGTTTGGGGAAGATGGGTAAGAAGCTGGACAAGCCAATCGGCAATACAGTTGACGGCTATACGGGTTGGCGGGACACAGCGGATGAGGCGGAGATGGGGATCATCGGGGTGATGTTTAAGGATGAGGTTTGGGCGGACTGGGTAACTGACCACGTGAACGCCGACCTTTTCCAGAATAGGGATAACGCTCAACTTCTAGGCATACTCCAACAGATGAGGCGGGACGGCTTCCATACTGACCTGACGAGCGTCGGGGTAAGGCTCAAAGAGCTTGGCTTTGAGATAAGCGAAGGCGAGTTACGAGATATGCAATGGTGGTGTAGTGCTCCCAGCTTGACGCCAGACTACTACGCCTTCGTAAGGAAAGCGGGGCTGCGCACCCGCGCCTATGACATCGCCAGGGGCTTGGTTGATGATTTGGCTGAGACCGATAGGGAAACCGCCAAGATACTGGAGAAGCGGATAGACGAGCTTGCCAGGGTAGTCAACCAGATTGAGAGCGGTAGCGACTATAAGGAGGTCTGGCGCAATTTCAAGGACGCTCTGAGGGCAGCTTGGGCGCGGTGCCAAGATGTCCGGCACTACACCACGGAGCTTGTAGGGTTACCGACTCCCTTCCGGAGGCTAAATGAGCTTACTGGCGGACTTCAACCTAAGCGTGTTACGGTCTTGGGTGGAGATACATCTGCCGGCAAGACCGCAATGGTCTGCCAGATTATCCTAGCCAACCCAGGAGCGGTTATCGGGATTGTCTCACCCGATATGAACGCTCAAGATTATGTCCTTCGGCTTCTGAGCCTTAAGGCAGGGGTTACCAGCTTTGAGCTTCAACAAGGCGCGAAGTCTCCAGTTGCAGTCTCCGATGATGAGTTCCGGCGGGTAGGGGAGATTGCGAGCCAGCTAGAGGCGGAGCCAATCTTCATCAACGACACGCCTTCACTTGACATCAAAGACCTTGAACGCGGGGCGCGCCGTCTTGCCACTAGGCACGGGCTTCATCTACTTGTGGTGGATTACCTCCAGAAGCTCAGGGATAAGAGCGAGAAGCACGACAGACTAGCTCAAGAGGTAGGCTCCATCGCTAACCGGCTCCACGCCCTTAGCAAGGAGTTGAACTGCCACCTGCTCGTAGTCAGCCAGTTCCGGCGCAGAGAACGGCGGGACAGCCCTCCTACGCTTTCAGACCTCAAGGAGTCGGGGGAAATCGAGAACGCCGTTGACCACGTGCTTTTGCTTTGGAAGTCCGACAAGAGCGATGTCGCAAATTTGAATATGGCGAAACAGAGACACGGACCATCAGGGAAGTTCAACTTGTGGTGGAACAAGGACAAGACTAGGTTCGAGGAGCCGGACGCCAGGGTAGAGGATAAGGACTTATGAGGAGCCGAAAGGCAATGGAGGAGGCAGAGCTATGAAGCCAACGATGAATATTGGCGGTGGCGATTACTTAGTTGACACAACAAGGTCGCGTGATATAGGATACCCTCGGCGCGGCGCTTTACGCAAGCGCGGAAGGAGATCGCCCGTGACTGTTTGTATAGCTGCGATATGCCAGTTTAGGGATGCTCCAACAATAGTGGGAGCTACTGACCATATGATCACGGCTGGGGATATAGAATTTGAACCGCCAAAATCAAAGATATTTCCTCTAACTGAGCTAACAATTGCCTTATTGGCTGGTGATGCTTCTGACCAAGAATCCATTTGTCAGGATACTCTTGCTGCCATTAACAAGAAAACCATTGTCTTGGGCAAAGAGGGCGCGGAGCAATATGCTCAAAGTTTTCGTGCACATCGGCGCAAAAAAGCCGAACTTGAGATACTTTCTTCCCTGGGGTTGAGCTTGGATAGTTTTCGTGCACAAAGCCAACAAATATCTCCTGAGATTGTAAGGTATTTAAGGCAACAGTTAGAATTTTACGAATTTGACCCGGAAACGATTATTACAGGTGTTGATTACCTAGGAGGTCATATATATATCATCAGAGACAAGGGACATATTGAGTGTAATGACAGGATAGGATTTGCTGCCATTGGCTATGGTGCTCGCCACGCTGAATCGGAGTTTATGTTCGCTAAATACACGCCAAACCAGCTATTTGGAAGGGCTTTATTAGTAACATATTCAGCGAAGAAGCGGGCGGAGGTAGCGCCTGGTGTAGGCAAGGGAACAAGTATGTTTGTTATTGGTAAAGAAGGATGGTTTTATGTTCCCAAAACGATTGTAGACGACCTTGCTGAAAAATATAACAACCTTCAAACGAAAATCGCGGACTTAAAGTCTCACGTCGCCTCAATCCTGGCGGACATCCCGACCCCCGCCTAATCTTTCACCTGCGTAACGAGAGAGGGTTCCTCGCGTTCGCTAGCCCTTGGGTGGCTTCCCTGACCACCCCCCAAGATTTCAGAGGCTCCTAGAGCACAATTCCCTTGACCAACTCTATCGCCTGACCTGCTGGCGCAGCCTCTACGGGCTTCTGTGGAGGCAGTTTTCCCCGCCAAGCCAATAAGGACGGGCATCGCCGCCATTTTGACAGCTTTGCCCGCCTGAAACAACGCCTTAGAGAGCTTCCTTTAGCGCCTCTAGGAATACCATCGCTCCTTGATTAGGTCGAGTGTCTTGAGTGCAGCTTTCGCTAACTCTTGGGGATTAGGAGCGCCACTCGCAATAGCTTGTAAAACCTCAATGTGGACTTTATTTTCACGCCAGTGTGCCCCCTCAATATCGTCTACAATCGCCTTAATGTGGTTGACTTTTTCTTCAACTTCATCTACGGTCATCATTTTCAATCTCCCACTCTTGGCTCCTTCCACTTAAAGCACCGAACGCAAAGCAATAAGCCGTCTAGCCAGATGCCTTGTTCGCCTTGCAGGAACTTCCATCGGCAGCAGGAACAACGGCTACCAGGCTTCTGGCGTATCCGCTCTCGTTTCTGAAACCAGAGCGTCCTGGGGCTTTATTCAAGCTCCTTAACCAAATCATTTGCCTGATGCCACGCGTCTTTTTCGGTCTTGCACCAGGCAAAGTCGAACAGACCATCCTTGACAACAACGACAACACACCACCGATAGTCCTCAGATGGTGTCAGCGATATGTGCCTGGATGGGATAACCTCGCCCTTTATTTCTATCCGCTCGATGCTGTCCGTCCGTAGCCAAGTGTTGCTCAAAACCTTGATGAACCTCATCGTCCCACCTTCTTCGATTGCAAGCAGTAGTCGCACAGCAGTAAGCCCTGTCGCCAGACCCCTACCTCCCCCGCTAGGAACCGCGAGCGACAAAGGGAGCAACGCTCGCCAGGCTGTAGAGGCTCAACGTCATCGGGATATGTTTTCACTGTCGCAGGCAATTTGCGTTCTCGTCCATACTTATCTAGGGTATAGACTTCTGCCTTGTCGCCATCTATGCGGAGGAAAACTTTTCCAGAACAATATGACCATACGACCTTTAAGACCCTGACGATCCCGCTCATTTCTCTACCTCCTCAAACAACTCAAGCTGCTGTCCGTCCTCTAGCTCACCACCAGAAACAACATCTGGCAAGCGTCATCCGCTATTGCCCGTAGCTTGCCCCTGTCGTCGTAGAAGCGCCGGAGCTTGTGGCTTCCGTAGCTTATCTCGAAAACGTCCTCGCTCCACGCTTCCCGCGCCTGCGCTAGCTCCTCGTGGTATTCGCCCTGCGCCAACTTGACCTCTATCCGCTCAAATGCTATACTGCATTTGGCAGTGGAACTTCGTGCCTCGACCGCCCGTTGTGAAGCTGCCATTTTTCATTCACCACCCCTAAGTGGAACTTCGTCAGTAAATTTCAGCCTGCGAACCTTCCCTTCGTCGCTAACCGCCCAACGCTTTCCATTGGAAAAGGTAAAGCGTGTTTCGTCAGTCCAGTATTCCACACTCTCTATCTTGCCCTTAACACCGTGAGCCAACAGGGCGTTGACGGCAAAATCCGTCAGTTCGGGTATGCCATCCTCGATTGGTATTTGCATCTTATTCACCGTCCTTTCGCTAAATCTGACAGAATTGGCTTGTGGCTCGACACCCTCACTGAAACTGGCATTTTTTATTCACCTGCCTTTCTTTTGTCACCAGCAGCCTCACAAAGCAGGCAATCTGGATGTGGTGCCTTACCTGCTTCACCGTAGTAATGTTGAAGGCACCTGCTCACTTGTTCCAGTGTGCATCGCTTAACACCGAACCGCCCCAATCCGACAAACCGAATGTTATATTTTCCCGTCATATCTTGTTCAATTTTGACCATTTTATCCCCCTTCCTTAACTCGGACATCCACGTAAAGACGCCCTGCGTCGCCAGACCTGCCAGTTATTCGCTCGATTTTCGGCGTTAAGTGAGCGACAAGGTTATTCATTGTGTTGCGGCAGGGTTGGCAGTAGAATTCGACGCAAGCGCAGTTTGGCGGACGTGGGACGGTGATGCGAACTCTGAGGCTTCCCCACGCCGTTCCCTTGCCGTGAGTAACTGATATATCCTGGTAGCCGTTCTGTTGGAGAAACCGCTTGACCGCCACCCCTTCGTCTGCCATCGTTTCGCGCGTGATTTGTATCATACCCTATACAACCCCTTCCTTGTGGGCTGCTTCCACTACTCCCCGCGCCCACTCAAGTAAGAGTTCCTTCGACTTCTTCGCATCCGCGCCTTTTACGTCGGGGTTCAGCTTTCCCGTCAGGCTCAGCGCCTTCTCCACCAAATTGGCTTCCGATAGCTTTTCCCCATCCTTTGCCGTAAGCGCCAAATGGAAGGTGATTTGATATTTCCTGACCTCATATCTTGGCATACTTCACCGTCCTTTCTCCGCCGCCTGCCTTGCGGTCAGGGCTTACGCGGTCTTCGTTCTACGCTTCCGCCACGCTTGCCGTGCTTCCTCAGCGTGGCATTGACAAAGTGCCTTTAGCCCTCCTCTGCCATTCCCATCATCCGCAACCGTGTGTATCAGCCCGTGCCAATGCATTCTCGTTTCGCTGCCCTCGGCATTGCAGTTTTCCTTATAGGCGTCATTCCTGCAGCCCCGGACTTCACAAGTCCCAAGCTTGACAACTTCTATCTGACTGCCGTCCCAACGAATCCCACATTGTTCCATCTCTTTTCCTTTCTCCGCTGCCTGCCGCTAGGTCAGGGCTTAGGCGGTCTTATTGTGTTAACCTTGCGATGTCATATCAGACCACCTGGATGTTGATAGCCATTGCTCACGACACACCCGCTTAATCTCCGCACTCTTCGTCAAGACTAAGTGCTGTTTCGTAGGCTAATTCGTCCTGGCTTTGTCTTTTGTTCTTTCGTGGCAGGTAGCACCGCGCGCACAGCCTCTTCCCCGACGCTGGATCGCGAAATGTTCTCGGCAGTTTCCAGCTCGACGCACATCCACAAGACGTTTTCGTCATCTTAATCACGCTCCTTTAGTTGATGTAACTCACTATACTTTATCCAAGTTCACTTGTCAATAGCTTTTCAGAAAAAAGTCCGCTGAGGCAATGAGCCATTGAAGAAAATCTTTTACCACCTCTCAAAAAAGTTCCCGCCACCGTCTCTAAACCGTTCCATTCCCGGTTATCTATCTTCCTTAGTTACATCCTATTGTTACAGTATGTTACTAGCCAGCAAGCCGACAAATCCCTTGTCTCAAAATAATACAAGGGGTATGTCAAATTTAGTCCGCAAAAGCGTTAACTCGATCCCGCAAAAGTGCTTTTAGGGAAGTGGGCGGGGTCTTGCGGGGATGATACAATGCCTTGCCTATCCCCACTACCCTACCGCCAGGTTTAGGGGGCATTATTAGAGGGTATGCACTAGCCTAGATAAGATCATATAAATGTAGACCACCCCCCAAAGAAATAGGGGGGGATACCCCCAAGAAAGATATGTATTAAGACGACAGAGCAATGCGTAGTAAATGGTTCCCCTTCCCCCTTAACCCCTAACCTCTCCCCCCTATTATCCCCCCATCCCCAGGAGCGAGGTATTGACAGGGGTGGTAAAATAGAGGGAAGGAGGCGGGAAAGGCAATGAGTAACGTATTCTGGGGACTGGTAGGGCTAGCGTTTAACTGTTTGATGGGATTTTGGTGGGGATGGAGTGCGTGGTTAGAGTTGACGGGGAGGCATTGAGGAAAAAACTTGACAGTGGCAAAGAAGTGGTGTATAGGGATAAATAAGGGACGCGGTAGTCTGATATTGGGGTCCCTTAAATTTTATAGACTACCGCGATCCCGATAAGGAAAGAAAGGAGAGAAAGGAAAGATGGCGCATCTATGTCCAGAGTGCAAAGTGGAGACTCAGGTTGGTGGGCAACAACACGACGAGGTTGGGACTTTTGACGTAGAGCAGTGTCCGGATTGCCAGTTGTATTGGCGGACGGAGAGACTAACGGCAGCGGCACCGGTACCAGCACCGCCGCCCAACCAGTAAGCGGCTAGAGAGAGCGAGGGTTAATGAATCGGTCTTGGAGTGTCAGGGCAGTAACGCCACCCCAGTTTGAGGTAGTGTTGGCTGAGGTTCTTGGAAAATATAAGGGCGTCAGAGTGAGGCTTTTGAAGCGGGACGGGAAGTGGTATGTGGATACGAGGGTATTGTGGAAGGACGAGGGTGGCAACTGGCACTACGCCAAGAAGGGCATTACGCTCCATAGGGACTTATGGGAAACCGTAGGAACTGCCCTTCAGAAAGCTGCTGAGGTAGCGAACCACGTGGATGGGGCAAACGCCCAACCAGTCCAAACCGTGCCGGTAACGGAAGGTGAGGCAACTGTTAGCTCTTGAGCGCGGTATTTGCTTTACCTTGAACGACAGCAAGGTTCCGCTGCTGGTAGCGGGGGATTATCAGATAGCCGAGGGGCAGATAAGGGATGGGGAGCCTGCCGTTACTGTGGAGGGCAAGAGGCTCGATGTCATAGCTGGTGGCTCGGCAGCCCTGATGGTGGATGAGGAAGAAAAGATTATGGGGCTTTGGCGGAGGATGAGGAGATATACGGAGACGCTGGTTACAAGGGGGCAAACCTACTTCTTTAGCGACCAAATTACCCTCAAGGGCATCTATATCGGTGGTGAGATCATCTGGCTTCACGCGAAGGACAGCTTTGAGGGTTTCACGTTACCACTTCATTTTCTTTCCAGGACTGGTTTATGCCCCTACGATTACTTTGAGACTGAGGGTGGGATGGAGGTTGACTCCATTTGGGTGAGTATTCTTTGGGTAGGGGAGTCTGGTGAGGCAAAGTTGTATTACAAGGGGGAGAACGATGAGCCTAGAGACGTGGCTATATGGAATCATCCTAATTGGGGTGGCGACGGTAGGGTATATGCTGGGGAGCCAGAAGGAGAGGTTAAGTTTATGGTGGAAGGCGAGGAAGCCGTCAAGAACAACCCCACGACAAAAAAGCCCCGTAAGCGGGGTCGAGTTTCAAGACCCACCGCCGTTGAGGAACTTCAATGAGCGAGGATGAGAATGAGGTAAGGGCAAGGTTTGGACTGCCTGCGGATACGGTCGAGATAGCGACGTTCCCTGAACCTGTGGTGCCTTCAGCGACCCCGCCTGCAGTAGCTCAACCTTATGTGCGCCACAATTACCCACAACGAATTCAACAAACGGAACAACTCAACGAGAGAATTGGGGCTTTGGAATCCAAGTTCACCGATGCAGTTGAGGGGTTGGACAATCAAGAGAAGAAGGAAATAAGGAGCAAATGTATTGAGACGCTGCTGGAAATTATGAAGAATGCGAAAACAGATGGTTCGCGTCTAAACGCAGTGGGGAAATTGATGCAGATAGCGGGTCTGGCGAAGACAATGGCGAATAAGAAAAACCAATTTGGCGAGCAGGAGACAGAGATATTGTTTGCAGGAAGTTCAAATGGATCAGAGAATTGACCTTTTCGACAACATAAAATCCGTGAAACAAGGTAGTGATGATTGGTTTTGGCTGCGCCAATACGCGCAGGGCAACCTCTATACCTTCGAGGGAAAGGTCTTAGGATTTGAGCGAGACCGTTTGGGACGGGATGGATTTTATGCTCCCATACACGCTCCTATGGCAAGGTTTATGCAGACGGATGATCCCTATAAGATGGTGCTGGTGTTTCGGGGTGCGGGGAAAACGACGGTCTGCACTACTGGTTACCTTATCTGGCGAATCGTTTGCCACCTTGACCCATTTCAGGTAGTTTCCCCTCCCCATATTGATTACTCGGCGCTCGTATTGAGTTGGAACCAAAAGCAAGCCGATAAGATACTCGATGGAATAAAGAGGCATTTCTTAAAGACTGGCAATCTCCATCATCTTTTCCCAGAACTGAAAGCAGGCGACAAGTTCACCCCACCCTTCTTGGACTTTCAAAGGCAACACCGTGCTGCTGGCAAGGAATACGTGCTTGAGGCTCTGGGGTTAACTTGCTCGCCGGAGGGCAGCCATTATGACGAGGTTATAGCAGATGACTGCGTCGTGAGGGAAAATTCACAAAGTTCCGCTATGTTGGAAGATACGAGGATGCGGATGGCGGAATACTTGGCGTTGTTCAACCCAATTTCAAGACGTTGGGTTATCGTAGGGGTGCCTCAATGCGTTGGAGACGCTTATGACTTCATATTGCAGAATGAGGGGATAGGAGAGTTCCCAACCTACGAGAAGTTTCATTTGGGTTGTTTCGGACGGGCGGGACAGATGGAGGGGATGAGTGTATATCCTACTAGATTTACCAATCAATACCTGGCGCACGTAAGGGCGTTTAATCCAGCTTACTTCGCTTCCAACTTTACTTGCGACCCGAAAGCTGCGATGGACGGCAACTGCGACGAACGGTGGTTGAAATGGTATGCCAGCAATGAAGTTTTCCATAAAGACGTTCTGTCCAAAGCCAAGCAAATCTTTGTGGTTGACCCTGCCGCCACCGAGCACTCCGGCTCGGACTCGACTGGAATAGTTGGGGTTGCCGCGCTCAATGACGGTTCCGTCTATGTTATCGAGGGCACGAAGGGCATAGTCTCCATCACGACCGTAGCGGACCAGCTTGCGGTTTACATAGGTCGTTATCCTCACGCTAGATACTTGGTTGAGTCCATCCATTTTCAAGACTTCTATCGACAAGCCCTTGAAGCGGAGCTTCGCAAACGCGGTATCAACACTTACCTTGAGCCTACTGGTTCCTTCACTCAGGTTAACGCGAAAGATATGAGGGCAAGAAGCGTCATCGCCCGCGCTCAGAGGGGGCTTCTCTATCTGCCTTACGGCGAGACGGTCGTGAGAAATCAGTTGCTACGGTGGCATCCAGGCAGAAGGCACGACGTTGACGCTTTGGACGCACTCGGTCATTGCATACGGTATTGTCCAGAACCGACATTTGTCGTGGTGGTTGATAGGGCGATGCAGGAAGCTGCCGTTTCTTCGGGGGACGGTGGCATCACCGTCAACAGTGATTTGCTTTTGAAAGGCTCAGGGCGTATGGCAACGGACGTGTTCGGCTATCCGAGGATGGTGGTGTAGTTGGCAAAGATGACGGATGATGAACTGGTAGCCCTTGCCGAGGATTTGAGAAAGAAGTCGCAGGAATATAAAGGGCGTCCTCTCTATGACCGTTCTGGGGTTCCGACGGGACAAAGTTATCGGGATTGGTGGAACCTTGCTTGGAGCTACTACAACGGTGATTTGGCGAAGCCGAAGATTCAGGAGGATGTTGGGCAGGTTCCCTATATTCCGGCAAACCTTTATCTTGCAGTTAAGGACGCTGAGATTCCACTTTTGCAGTCGCCGAGACCCAGGATAATCGTAACGATTGACAACAAACAGGATGACCCTCTGGCGCGGGAAGTCCATCTTGTAACTCAGGCTCTTTGGAATAGATATATCTTTGGGCAGGCGACTGATGAACACGCTTTTTATGTAGCACTGTTTAACTGTGCAGGTTTCAAGCTGGACTATGACGCACAATTCCAGAGACCTATTTTATATGCCCTCGATCCTGCCATCATAGATGTTATGCCTGGTGTAGGCGATATAGCATCAAGCCCTTACGTCATCCAGACGAATAAGATAACGGGTTGGCGGCTCAATGTAATTTATCCTGGCTCTCTGAAAGAACTTGCCCCCAATATGAGCGTTGAAAGGGCGATGTATGAAAACTTTACCGTCAGCGAGAATTGGCTTTTAGATGATGACGGCAAAAACGGAAAAAGGTTCGCAACTTCTAACGGCAAGTTAATAAGTCCCGTAACGGGATTTAATTTACCTTTTGAGGGTTATCCTTATGCTTGGACAAGTTACCCCAGGCACAGCGTTGACATCTGGCGTTTCTCTGATCTCAAGCACATTAAGGTACTGTTGGACGAGTGGATGGTGGCGCTTGGGTCGCTCTTTACCTACGTCAACAAGTTTGCGAATCCGCCTTTGCTTGCCAGGACGGGTTCGGGCGTTATGGATAAGATGAGGAACCTTCCAGGGCAAATAGTCGCTACCGATAGCCCTACCACCGACGCTTTCCCGCTCCAAGTAGGCAATATGCCTCAGCACGCTGCGGAAGCCATTCAGGTTGTTCCAAAGCTGGTTGAGCTTATCTTGAACCTGCCGCCAGCCACCAGGGGCGTAAAGCCTGGGTCAGTTACGGCAACTTCCGCCTTAGACCTACTATTTGAACTAGGCACGGTCAAGATCAAGAGAATATATGAGACGATTGCGGATTCGTTGACGATTATCGGGCAAAAGCTAGTGCAGATGATTCAAAGAGTTTATTACAGCGAAGGTGGAATCAGCAGAAGGTTTGCCTTGACGGGAGATGAGGCGAGGATCGCTCAGGAGCTTGGGCTGCCGCCGGAGGTTATCACTCGTTTTGATGAAAAGATAGCTAATGCGGTTTTTGAAGTTCAGGTGGATAAGGAAAGCATAGCCTTCCTATCGGAGGCAGCCAAGAGACAGTTGGTGGTTCAGTTGGCACAGCTTGGAGTGATACAGGACGTAAATCTCATCCTCGAACTCTTACGGTTCCCTGGGTGGCGCGACATTATGGATAGGCAACCAAACGCTATGGTCAACCCGCAGGTAACTCAGCAGCTTATGCAAATTCTACAAGGGGCTGGCGGTAACGGTCAGCAACCTGCACAACCGCAAGTTCCCAATATCTTCGGAGGTTAAAAGACGATGCAGCACCAACACCACGACAAACGTATGGGCAAAGCGTTGGCGATGAAAAAAGAACATCACGCCAAATTTGAAGATAAGGTTCAAGCGATTTTAAGAAATCCTAAATTCAAGCCTCGTCGCAAGGGACAGACGAGGGAAGAAGCGGCTAGGTCAATCGTTGGAGCGATGGTAAAGCGTGAGCACAGAAGATAGATACGATCCTTATGGCATAGCTCATCAAAAGCTCTTAGAGCGGTATCCTAGAGACGTGGAGAGGGTCAGGAATAAGGGATACAGCCTTGATGAGCACCGTAAGGAGCTTGTGGAGGAAGCGAAGCGCAACTTTGGCGACCTTGCGCCAGATAAGGCAGTGAAGGCGGCGATGGAACGCGCTCAAGATATGAACCAAACTTACCGTCATCACGGTAGAACAAAGCCTAAAACGATAACGAAGGATGAACTCGCTAAAAAGGCAATGCAAGTTTTGAGAAATCGAAAGAGGAGGAAATAGATGGCAATGAATCAGCAAGATTTACCCGTGCAGCCAGAGCCGCAGGACGGCAACGTGGCTGCGCCGCCAGTGGAGCCTTTTGCAGAGTCAACTCCGCAACCGGCAGGGTTTGAGCAGGTTTTGACGGCTCTGCAAGGAATACAGGATGTGTTACAGGATAACTCAGACCGATTGAGTTTATTGGAATCGTCAAATTATCCCACTCCGTCCTATCCGCAATCGGCAGGGCAGGGGAATACTGCGGCACAACCCCAGGGGGATATTCTATCCCAACTTGGGATCAAACCGACAGCCCCAGCACCTACGAAAGATTCAGAGGCGGATAAGAGGATGGACGCTTTCGAGGCAAAGTGGGCTTTGAGGGAGGCAATAACGTCTAGCCAAATCCAGCCGCGAGATGAAGTTGGCAGAAGGGCTATCAAGGCTTTTTTCAATGAGCTTCTGGAAGACCCGCAAGCGGCAAATCTGCCGGTTGAGCAAGTGGCTCAACTCGCGGTCAACTGGTATTCGCAAGTTTCTGGCAGACAGATGGTACCGCCTCCGACGGCTGCAGGAAGCCCACAAGCCCCAACGATGCAGCCGACACAGCCACCGACAGGGGTGGCTCCTGCTGCGATGACACCGCCTAGAAATATAGCAGAATTGGCGAACCGTTTATCGCAGACCCCAAACCTTAGATTCACGGAGGAATTAAGATAAAGGAAATGGAAACTAGAACTTGGCAGCGATTGTAGCGAATTCACTGGACGCTGTAACGCACGATTTGATCGTGCCTCTACTGGAAGATGAAGTAACAAACAAAGGCGATGCTGGATTTGCCGCCTTTAAGTCTATGGGCGGTATCGTGGAACACAAAGGAGCGGATGATGTAACCGCTCCGATAGTGGTGCAGGAAACGCCTGCCGGTGAGTGGTATACCGGAGCTAAGACCTTCACGGTCAATACCTTCGATGACATTGGCAAGGCGGTTTACGGTTGGAGCTTCTACGGCTATCCCTGGAGGATAGTCCACACCACTTACAGCCTCAACCAAGACAGTCCCCAGAAGGTCATCTCCATCCTGACTTCTTCCTACGAACAAGCGAAGAGACGGACTCAGGATACCTTGCTGACTCGTTTCTTTGGCGCTTCTACGGCGGCAGCAGACCTGCAAGGACTCAAGGATGCAGTAGCGGCAGCTAACCCTGGTTTTGGTGGTAACTTTGGCGACCGAGACAGGGTTGCTGATACGAAGTGGCAAGCGACCAGAATTACCGCTGCAAGCCCTGGCAACTGGCTAACTGCGGCTGGCAAAGTTGTGCCGCAGAAGACGGCTTTGCAGAGGCAGCTAAGAATACTGGCGAAAAACCAAAGCACAGGCAGCGGTTTAGGTCCTAATCTCGTCTTGATGGAATCCAATGTGTATGACAAGTTCCGTGCTCGGTATGATGACTTTGTGGCGGTGCCGAACTTGAATACGACGATGCAGGATTGGACTTCCTTCAAGATCAACGAAAGGGCGTGGGCATACCCGTCTGAATATATTGACAGCGGGTTCATTTACCTTATAAACCTCGACCACATCAAGCTCTACGTTCACCCGACCTTATATTTCAAGGATGCTGGATGGCGAGAGCTTGACAAGAGCCGAGACCTCTTCAACGTGATTCATTTCTGCGGCTTCCTCTGGGCTAACTCTTGCCAGAAACTTGGCAGAGTTGAAGACCTAGAGACGAGCCTATAAAGGAGGCGGGATAGAATAATGGCAGCTATAAACGAACCAGCGGTAGTAACTAAGGACTTTGGTTCGGTCGCAAATGCCACTACGACCGCCATCCAGAACTTTGGCGCGGCTTCTACGCGCAAGAAGGGCTTCGTCCATCAGGTAGCCGTAACCTCAAACGCGACTACCGCTAACGTGTATTGTTTCTTCTACCGAACCTCGGCAGAGGGAGCCACTTATGACCTCACCAAGCTGATAGCGGTAGCGGTTGTTGCAGCCGACAAGACTGGCTCTCAAAGTCTGCTTGATGGTTCCGACCGAACCTCATTTATGTATGTAGATGAGGAAACCGACAGCACTAAAGCAGGGTTGCACGTGGCGGTTCGCCACGACAACGCTGGGTCGAGAAGCATCCTCCTTACGGTTATGGTGGAACCAACCGGTCGAGAGGAGGCGTAAGCTGAATAATGGCAGCTAACATCAACTCAAATCTGACCATCAAACAGGGCACTACCAGCAAGAGGATAGCTGTTTTCATTGAAAACTCGGCTTCTCTTGGAACAGGTCTTACTGCTCTCGTCTTCAACTCCGCTGGCTTAGTTGCCTACTACTGGCGAGAAGATGAGGGCAACGTGAACGCGACTGCGATTACGCTTGCTACTATGACTCGTGGCACGTGGGCGACTGGTGGTTTCATCGAGAAGGACGCTACCAACGTTCCAGGTTGGTATGAAATTGGTGTCCCCAACGCTGCTCTAGCATCTGGTGCGCGTTGGGTAGTGATTATGCTGAAAGGCGCTACGAATATGGCGCAGACGATGATTACAATTCACCTAAACGCTCAAGACCCAGGCGAACTGGCGACTGGCTCGATAGCTGCTACGACATTCGCAGCGGGTGCCATTGACGCTGCCGCCATAGCCAACGCCGCAATAGACGCCGCGACCTTCGCCGCAGGCGCCATAGACGCAGCAGCCATAGCGGCTGATGCCATCACTGCTGCTAAAGTTGCGGCTGGAACCATAGATGCCGCTACATTCGCGGCGGGTGCCATAGATGCCGCTGCTATCGCTAACGGGGCTATTGACGCCGCCACATTTGCAGCAGGCGCAATAGATGCCGCTGCGATAGCCAATGCAGCTATAGACGCGGCTACGTTTGCCGCCGGAGCGATAGACGCCGCAGCTATTGCCAATGGAGCGATAGATGCTGCAACCTTCGCCGCCGGAGCAATAGACGCGGCTGCGATTGCTAATGCTGCTATTGACGCAGCGACCTTCGCCGCCGGCGCTATTGACGCTGCCTCGATTGCCGCAGATGCGATTACGGCAGCTAAGATAGCTGCTGGTGCGATAGACGCTGCAACGTTTGCTGCTGGCGCTATTGATGCGGCAGCAATCGCAAATAGTGCCATAGACGCTGCGACTTTCGCGGCAGGGGCGATTGATGCGGCAGCCATAGCTAACGCAGCGATAGACCGAGCTACGTTTGCAGCCGACACTGGCTTGCAGACGATAAGGTCTAACACTGCTACTGCTGGTGCTGCTGGCACCATCACCCTGGATGCTGCGGCAAGCGCAGTTAATGACTTCTACAACGGCTCTTGGATATACCTGACGGGTGGCACGGGCGTTGGTCAAGCTCGCTTGATTACGGACTACGTAGGGGCGACTCAGGTTGCAACCATAAGTCCGAACTGGGCAACTAACCCAGCCGGAGACACGACCTTTGCCATCACAGGGACTAACGAAGTCAGGGTAAACAACATCGCCGACAATGCTATCACGGCAGCTTCGATTAATGCGGACGCGATTACTGCTGCTAAGGTAGCTAACGGCGCCATAGATGCAGCCACCTTTGCCGCTGGTGCGATAGATGCAGCGGCGATTGCAAACGGCGCCATAGATGCCGCCACATTTGCGGCGGGAGCTATTGACGCAGCGGCTATTGCGAACAGCGCGATTGATGCTGCAACCTTTGCGGCGGGAGCGATTGATGCTGCCGCCATCGCTGCGAACGCTATCGGTGCTTCTGAACTTGCTACCGATGCCGTCAGTGAAATTGCTGACGGGCTTATGCAGAGAGCTTCTTCCAACTGGGAAGCTGCTGCGGACAAGAAATCTCTTGGTGCGGCAGTGATGAAGTTGGTGCATAAGACCGATACAGCAGCGGTAGCTGGTCAGATGTTGATCTATCGTTCAGATGGGACTACTGAACACGCTCGTCAAGCGACTACGACGGACGCTACGGTTGACCCGATCAAGACTCTAGGCGGTGCTGCCTAATGGCTGCTAAGAGAGCTAGGGTCGCAATGACCTTTGGTATCTTCTCAGCAGAGGCAAGCGTCGCAGTAATATCGCCACCTGCTACGCCGGAAGCCGACTCGGATATGGAGCAGGGCTTTACGCCCCGCGACTTTTCCGGCACGGCGTCTGGCTATGCTCACGAGCGGGGAGCCAAGACTTATGCTCACCGTTCTGGTAGAGCAGCGGACAAGGGATAGGAAGAACGGGGCGGGGCTTCGGCTCCGCCCCTTTCTTAACAAACGATGGCGACCAAATATCACAAACTTATAACGCTTGGAGATGCTTATATCGAGCTTGAGTATGACAATGTTACTCAGTCTATAACTGCATTTAGGGTCGAGAATCCGACCGACCGTCCAATCGTCATAGGCGTCAAGGGCAAGCTGACAACCAGTTACACGGAAAAAACCATCCCTCCTCATACTTCTGGTCATAGGACGGTAAATCCCATCAGCCTGACGATGCTTTCCGAATATGCTTTCTACGTGAGGGAGGCGTAGCAATGCCCGCGACTTTTGACGCTGCCAGCAGTGCCTCATCAACTATAAGCGGCACCGACCTAAGTTGGAGCCATACCAACACCGGCAGTAACCGTTGGCTGTGGGTTTTGGTCTGCTGGAAGAGCACCTCCGTTACCGCCAGTGTAACTTACAATGGCGTAGCGATGACGGCTGGGACGCAGAGGACGGCTGGCACGACTATCCGAGTTCAAGGTTTCTGGCTCAAGAATCCAGCGACAGGAACCAATACGGTTGCCGTTACCTTCTCGGCTGCCGTAACCTTCAAGGCTGGTGGGGCAGTCTCTATGACCTCGGTTGACCAAACAACTTCAGAGGGAGCAGAAGCTGGCGGAACTGGCACAGGCAACCCCACCACGACCGTAACGAGCGCAGTCAACGAGCTAGTAGTTGACGGGACTGGTTGTAACCTCATTGTAAATTCGCCTACGGCGGCTACCGTAGGGGGTGGGCAAACCCAACGCTGGAATGTTGACCAGGGCGGCAATGGTGTCATCTGCGCTGGCTCTACTGAAGCTGGTGCTGCCTCGGTCGCTATGGACTGGACTACGGATGATGTGAACGATTGGGGTATCAGTGGGATAAGTGCAAAAGCAGCTTCAGCGACACCTAATTTTTACTCAGGTGGTTTTATGAACCAACAGCGACTTTCTCGCGGAATAGGATGGGGGATGTAAAATGTTTTTATTTCAACAGAGTGAAGCTACGGCGGCACAACGACGGGTCTATCTGCACCTGGTGGATGCGACCGACGGAATTACGGCTGAGACAGGCGAAGCCGCTGGTCAGTCTCAGATTTCAACCAACGGGGCTGGCTTTGGGAACACCAGTGCGACTCTGACGGCTGTGGGCAACGGTCTCTACTATATAGAGCTTACGGCGGGTGAGCTTGGGACGGTGGGCGTGATTGCCATCCGCTATAAGAGTGCAGCTACGGCGGAGGCGCAGGTCTTGGCTCAGGTTGTTCCGTGGGATCCGTATGACGCAGTAAGGCTTGGTATGACGGCGCTGCCCAATGCTGCCGCAGAAGCTGCTGGCGGTCTCTATACGAGAGGTAGTGGTGCAGGGCAAATTAACCAAGCTGCCAACGGGCAGATAGATACAAATGTGGCGGTGATGGCTGCTGGTGTAGTAACGGCTGCCGCAGTAGCCAACGGGGCTATTGATGCCGCGACTTTTGCAGCGGGAGCGATAGATGCAGCGGCGATTGCGGCAAATGCAATAGACGCCGATGCTCTTGCTGCTGATGTAACGACTGAGCTTCAAACTGGTCTTGCGACTTCGGCGGCTCTTGCCCTTGTGCAGACTGATACGGATGACATCCAGACGAGGCTGCCAGCGGCTCTGGTAGGTGGAAGGATAGACGCTTCGGTTGGGGCGATGGCTGCCAACGTCTTGACGGCTACGGCGATAGCTGCGGATGCGATAACGGCGGCTAAGATAGCCACTGACGCGATTGGTTCTGATGAATTTGCTCAAGCTGCGGCGGATAAGGTGTTTGGAGCGAGTGGTGCAACGTTGGCTGAGCTTGCCGTAGCGGCTCCACCGGCTACGCCTACTCCGAGGCAGGCTATGATGATGCCGTATATGTGGCTTAGGAATAAGCTCATCGTAACGGCAACAACTAAGACTGCTCATAACGACGCTGGAACGGCAATCTTTTCTAAGGCTCTTACCGATGATGGTGCTGGAACCTACACTGAATCGGAGGCTGCATAGATGCCGATAGCTGACAGTGCGGAAGCTCGAAAATCGGTTTCTGGGATACCGTGTCTAATTCCTGGGGTAACCTCGAACGCCTTGAAGGATACGCAGTGGCGACTAGAAGTTGCGTGGAGCTACTACGCCTCAATACCTAGCGTTGCCCTACCGCCTACGAGTCCAGGGGAAAGAGAAGGTTGGGCACCGAGGGACTTTGGGGGGAGCTATCACTACTAAATGGCGGGAACGATTCGCTCTACTTACCGAGCCAGTTTGAGGGTCAACCTGCAAGAGGTTGGGACGACTGAACCCTGGTCGGACACTGACCTCAATGATTACTTGGAGCAGGCTACGAATGAGGCGGCGAACCTGCTGGTTGACGATGCTTTGCAGGAGCTTTTTGACCTCAAGCTGAGCCAGGCAACGGTGAACGGAACTGACAACTATGCGCTGGATTCAGACGCCTTGAGGGTCGTGTGGGTGAAGTATAATGGCAAGTTAGCCAGGATGGTGGGAGTGAGCCAAATACCTTTGCTCGATTCCAACTCTTTTATGACTCCGAGCTTAACCGATCCTGCGGCTTACGTCCTGAACGGTAAGATTTACATAAAGCCCACGCCTGGGGCAACTGTTCCGACTTATGATTATTGTTTCGTTAAGCGTCCTGTTTGGGCTACTGGAGATGGAATAGCAAATCCTCTCAACGATGACAAGAGGAACATAGTGTTGTATCTGGCGGGAGCGATTGCCTTTGGTAGCGATTCGGTGAAGTTGAGCGAGGCAACCATACATCGGGGCTTAGCCGAGACCGCCATTAAGACGCTCAACGACAAGTTCGAGCGGTTGAAGCAGAGGACGGGCGGTTTGATGAGATGACGAGGCAAGAGATTAGGGACTACATCAAGTTCCGGCTGTTGGATTTGACCAATGCCACTATTCAGGACGGCTTAATTAACGTGATGATTGATGCTTCCAATTCTGAGCTTGCAGGGCATACAAGGGTTATCCTCGACAGGGGCACGATAGCGACTGTGGCATTGCAGGAGAAATATCTGCTCACCTCCGTAACGCCTGCAATGCTGAGGATAGATAGGCTCTATTATTCTGGTAGTCAGTTGGGAGAGCTTCTGAGTCCTTATGCCAATGCTGCGGAAAATGACCAAACGGGAACGCCAGATAAGTGGAAAGCTTTGGGATTGCACCAATTCATCATCAACCCGATTCCCAACAGTATCTATACCCTTTCTGTATTCGGTATGAAAGCTCCTGCTGCTTTGAGCAGTGATACCTCTAGCCCTGAATTTCCGCTGCCCTTCCATACGGATATTGCAGAAATAGCGTTGGCAAAGCTATTGGCAATGTATGAGCCGATTCGAGGAGAGAGGCAGAAGCAATTTGCCGAGGTTATTCTGCAAAAAGCGACAAGCAAGGGTTGGAAGATGATGAGCGGGAGTATATTGATACCGCAAGTTCAACCTTCTGCGGATCAGGGCATAACGACTCAGACTTTAGGCGCTACGGTAACGTTGAGACCAGACTTATAAGATGCCAGAACAAACCAGTTTCATTGATTTTGCGGATTTTTCAGGCGGGCAAGCCTCGGCTATGCACCCAGAAATTGGGGCTACGGAAGCCTCGATGTTGCCACACGAGGCGCAGATTTTGGAGAATTTTGACGTAGACATAGTTCACGGATTGCTGAGGAAGTCGAAGGGTTACGCCAGGTCTAACAGTGCGGCGTTGACGGGGCAAATCAGGGGCTTGTTTCGTTTCATTACGAGCGCTGGGGTGAAGATTTTACTGGCGGCGGCGAACAAGCCTGCCGGCAATGCCGACATCTGGACTATGAACGATACCACAGGAGCTTTCACTGGCTTAGCGCGGAGTTTAACGGCGAATCTGGATACCTTTTTTCTTGGTATCAGAGGCTTTGCAGCTTGGGCAAATGGAACTGATAATGTGGAGCTTTACAATGGGACTACGACAAAGACGTTGGGGATTACCGCTCCGGTAGCTGGTCCAACCGTAGCGGCGGGTGCTGCAACTTGGACGAACCTGACTGGCAGTTTCAGGTATTTCGCAACGTTTGTAACGGCTGATGGAGAGAGCGATAATAGCCCTTACTCAGCGGTCATCACCGTAACTAACAAGGAAATTGACCTAAGCGCCATTCCTACTGGTGGGGGTGGGAGTGGTGTAACGCAAAGAAACATCTGGCGGGAACGCAGGCTCGGAGGCGAATTCGCGACTGCGGTTAAGCTGTATGAAATTAAGGACAACACAACGACTACCCAGACGGATAAGTTTTTGCCAGGAGCAAATCCCTTCAACCTGCATTGGCGAGACAAAGCGGCTCCGGCGACTGCCAATTATCTTTCGGAGTCCGTCAACCGTTTTTTTTTAGCCGATCTGAGGAAGTTGTATTGGAGTGCGCCTTTCGAGGTGGATACTTGGGACTCGTTGGATTATGAAGGGATGAGGGAGCTTGACGGCTTCAACATCAGTGGACTGGCGCTGATGCCAGACGGCGGCGGGCTTCTGGTCTTGAAACAGAATATGGCGATAATCTGGTATGGGAGTTCAAATCGGGATTGGGATAAAATCCTCCTCTTCCCTGGGTTTGGCTGTGTAGCTCCTAAGACGCTGGTGGCTACGGATGATGGGATTTATTGGCTCAGTAGGAATGGGCTTGTGTCTTTTGGCTCAACCACACAACCGAGGAGGGTGGAGAGGATTTCGACTCAAGCTGGCGTCATTGGGAGGAGTGTTGCTGTCAGGGATATTATTGACGCTATACCTAACAATACGATTGCTCAATGTGCTGGCGGATGGGATGGGAAAAGATATTATCTAGCTTACCCAGAAGTAGGGCAAACAACCAACTCGGCAACCCTTGTTTACAATCCCCTATTGGACAGTTTTGCCAAGAGAACTGGTTGGGCGTGGAGTTGTTTTGCGAGCTTGGATGCGCCTTCAGAGGCTTTTGGCAATAAGACGGCGCGGTTGATGGCGGGGGATTACAATGGTTTTGTGGCGAAGCTGAACGAGACGAACCAGAACAATGCTGCCAGCTTTACCAGCAAATACCGCAGTCCGGTATTGCCACTTGAGGGCAGGTATCTAACGAAGCAGCCTGCCAGGATTCACATAAGGGGTTTGGCAGGTGCGGCTCAAGATGTAACCGTCATTGTGAGGGCGGATTACGGTGCGGTTCAAACAACCTGGACTTGGAGTATGACGGGGGCGGCGCAACCAGAGTTATTCATTAAGGCAATTCCTGAGACCGTAAGGGGCAGAGTCATAGATGTTGAGATAAGCCAGGTGGCAAATGCAACGCTGGACATCTACTCGATTTCCCTTGAATATGTTCCAAGGAGCGTGAAGTTCTAATGGAAGATGATATTTACGAAAAATTGGAGAAAGCTAAACCTACTTTAGGGGCGGTAGCCAGATTGCTAGAGAAGGTCGCGAGCAACCCACACGAACCGCAGACCGTCCTTTGTGGTGGATGCGATGTCGAAGCTGTTAAAAAAGCGGCTAGTGCAGCAATCCTCATAGCTTTTGGGAGGGAACCATCATAGGCTACGCTCCACATCCTCTATTGCCGAGGATCGTCAGGCAGGAGTTGAAGAAGCTCTACAACTCCTTAGTGCCGAGTGATACGGAGTTGGTGGAGGGGGTTACTTCCTTTAGTGGCAGCCAGCAATCGCCCTGGACGCCGAAACAAAAGCCGGCGCCAGGATGGGGCACATCTGGAATTGTAAGCCGGAGTGGAAGTTGGGGGTCGGCGTTTGTAGGTGCGAACGCTGATGGGGAACTCATTATGAGCGATGTAAGTGGCAATCTTTTGACGAGAGATATTGCTGGCGTCATAGCGGATAATTCCAGCAGTATAAGACCGATAGTGAGCGCAGGGGCGATGACGATTGGGGTTGGTATTATACAGGCAACCCATCAGGTTCAGGCTAATCGTCCAGCGATACAGTTTAGCGGAACGGCAGTGCCGGCGGACTTAGCAGCTTCTGAATATCCAGTGCCAAGCGACCATTCTGCGAGCAATTTGCTGACGATGAAGATTTTGTATTCGGTTACGTTGGGAGGGGTTGACAATAACCAGAGGAGACTTATTGTGAGGCTTGAAGGTGAAGCTGATGCCGCTACTATGGCTGCTCCTACCCTGAATTATGACACGACCGTTACTTTGGCAACCAGCAGTCAAATGAAACTTGTCTCGATAGACATAACCCAAGATTTGAGTGCGAACATTGCAATTCTGGTTCATCTGGCAAGGGATAGTAACCACGCTGCTGATAATGGCAGTGTAAACCCTGCAACGCCAGGCACTATGTATATTCACGGCTATTCCTTTACGGTGAGGTGATAGGGAAAGATGGGAATGTTTGACTTCATTGGGAAGATAGGAAAGGGTTTGACCGGCTTGGTGGCAGGAGGAGGCTCTGGGGCTGCTCTTGGGGGCATAGGGAGCTTCCTGGGGCTTCTGGGGGGCTTTGGACAAGCCGACAGGACAAACAGCCTGATACAGCAACTCTTGCAGGGGCTTCCGCCTGGCTATATCAAGAAACTGCGAGAAGCCGAGACTGGCAACATCGAGAGAGGGTCTGAGGAGGCTAGGAGCCGTTTCATCGAGGAGCTTGCCCGATATAACCGAGGCGAGGGCGGCGCCGTAGTTCGAGGTCTTGAGGGCATAGAGACGGAGAAGCAAAGACAGCTTGGAAGCCTGGGAACCGCTCTTGGCGTTTTGCAAGCTCAGGCGAAGTTTGAATCTATGCAGAACTTGATACCTTTGCTGTTGCAGCAGAGTGGAATCGAGTTTCGCGGAGGCAGCGCGGTTCCAAATTATCTTCAGTTTTTATTCCAGCCGAGAGACCGTAGGAAGCGAGAGCTCCCACCTGTTTTGCCGCCAGGGACGACAAGTGCCTCTCCTGTAAGCGGTGGATATTACACTGGTGGTGGACGGAGCTTAATTCCATAAGGACGTGATGAAAGATGCCATTTTTCAATCAGAGTGGACAATCCTTTGACGAGATAACGGACCCTGGGTGGTATTTGGACAGGGCGACTAATACCTGGCAATTCTTTGATCCTCGGCGAAAACCCAGGACTCAACCGATTGGAAACCCGCAAAGACTATCGGGGCTTGGCGGTTTTCAGCCTTTAGATTTCTTGCAGCAGCTTCGGGGCGAGGAGAGACCTTTGCCAACGGCGTTGACGACGCTGCTGGGTGGTGGAGGATTGTTAGGCAGTCCAGCATTACGTCGCGGCAGGGAAGGCAGCATTTTTGACTTGCTGCGGCAAATAAGGGGGTTGGGATAGATGGCAAGTTTGGGAGAATTGTTGACGGCTCTAAGCTATGGATTGCTAAATGCCAGCGGTATAGCGCAGGAAGCGAGGAGCGAGAAAGAGGAGAGGCAGTTTTATAGCTCGGAAGCGGACAAGCAGAGGGGTTTTTACTTGGATTATCTGTCTAAACAAAACCTCAGTGCGAAGGAATTGCTGGATATTAGTAATGCCGCGGACATCAAAATCGCAGAGATAGATCGTGATAAGGGATTGGGGATTGCCAAAGAGGGAAGCGAGCAGGAAAGGGTTAGGCTTGAAGGGGTCAAATATGGCGCGGACAAGACACTTGAAGGTATTCAGGCACAAGAAACGGGACAAACGGAAAGGACAGGAATCGAAGGTCGGTTGACAGAAAGCATCGTTGGTCGGCTTGGCGCTGCATTGGGATTTGCGGCTCCTAGCCCGACGACATCTCCTGCAATGCCAACACCCGCCATAGGTGCTCCAACGGTGCTTGGACAACCAGCGCAACCTCCACCAAGCAGACCTTTCGAAGGAGCTGGTTTCGCAGTCGGTAGCAGAAGTCCTGCCGAGAGAGAACAGGACGTTATCGGTATCCTGAATGGGCTAGGGCTTCTTCCTTACTATCAGAAGGCGGCGGATACGCAGGGGATAACCAGGCAAGGCTTAACCGACATCTTCACCGATCCTATTAAGTTAGCTTCAAGCCTGGATGATCTCTTTACCAAAGTGAAGCACCCTCAAGCCGCGCAGATAAGGGAAGCGTTAGTCAATGCCGCGATGGGCAAGGCTGCGTCAATTCCAGGCGTGGCAGGATTTCCTAGTTTGGGCAGCTTACAGCAGCCGGAGAGTTTGCTTGGAGGATAACGTATGGCAGTGAACGAGCCTAAGGCTGTTCCAGGGCAGCTTCCGCCAGAACTCAAGCAGGAATACGACCGGTTGAGGTTGGTAAAGTCATTGGCAGGGCTTATTCCGAACGAGCGGATCGCCAACATCTTCAACACTTTGGCAGACCAGGAGCTTGCTCGGCTTGAGCCTTTGATTATGAACCCGACGAAGATTGAGGCGCGGCAGCAGTATATCCAACAGATAACACCAGAGGAGATAAAGGCGAGGATTGCCGAGATAGAGCAAACGGCAGTCCCAGAAGCGCAGGCGGCAGCGGTGAGGACACAAGCAGTTAGCGCAGCAGAATTTCCATTTCAGCTAGCTCTGCTGTCTGCTAGGGCAAGTTTGCGACCAGGGCGCGCTACAAAACCTGAAAAACTGACTGCTGCTAGCGCTACCGCTGTTGTGAACCAATTAAAAGCAACCAAGAAGGATGATCTATCTGATCTCAAGGTTGAGGTGTTCCCGTTGGCAACTGGTCAACGGTTCAAAGAATTCCAAAACAGATTTTTGTCTGGAGATATTCCGTTGGCAAATGTGAAGGATATTGCGCTCCGTGCTGGCATTACTCCTCGCACTGCTTATGAATGGGCACAATCAGTATCGGGAAGGATTACAAGCGGTAAAGCACCAGCACCGGCTTTGAGCGTTTCGCAAGTTGTCAAGAGTCATATTACACGATTCGGTGGCAACATAACGGCTGCGAGAATGGATTTTGGAAAACATATCGAGGATACATTTGACAGGCAAGTCTATGCGGAATTGAAGCGACTGGAAAAGGCGACACGCGGGATACCGCGGTGGTTTTAGTCAAAATAATGGGATACGCTACTAGGCTTTATGGTGATACTGCTACGGCGGAGCCACAGGAAGCTGTGCGTGGCTATGCCAAGCGTTTATACGGTGCTCCGTCAGTGGAGAGAGCAAGACCAGCCGTTACCAGTGCAAGGCGAGAGCCGAGTGGCTTTGAGGTATTCAAGCGGGATGTAGGAACTTTGGGTGTTGGTGCGCTGGATGCTCTGAATAGGATATTTGGATTCATTCCGAGAGTTAGTGCAGAGGCGATAAGGAGTCAGATAGCCGAGGTAGAGGAGCCAGAGAGCGCACTTGCGAAACAAACGCCCTGGCAGATCATCAAAAAGGCTGCGGGTGGACAGGTTGCAACAGTGGGTCAAGAGGTTCAGCGAGCTATTCTTCCACCGGCTGCGCGGGCTGCGGGTGAGGCTTTGAAGAAAGAAGTTCGTGCGAGGGGTCAATATGCGCCAGCTAGCATAGGTGAGGAAGCACAAATACAACTTTACAAGTTGCGGAAGTTAGCTGCTGGGACTGCGGGTTTTGTTGTAGATACGCTGACTGACCCATTTAGTTATGCAACCGCTCCGGTGGAACTTGGGGCTAAAAGTCTTGCGACTATAGGGGCAAGGGGAGCGGTAAAGCGCGGTGAAAAGCTGGCGGCTGAAGCTGGAATCAAGCTGGCTTCAAAAGACGTGAAGGCGCTTTCAACTGCTGGGGGAATGATAGGTAACTTGACGGCAAGGGGTCTCAGCAGAGAGGAAGCCTTGCTGCAGACCGGCAAGGCGTTGTCGAAGATGACTGTGAGCGAGAGCGCGTCTAAGGTTGCAAAGCAAGCAATAGAGGATACCCTCAACGTTGTGGCTCAGGCGAGGGCGAAGCCTGGGATAATCTTAGGGATACCAGAGACTGCCCTTATGGAAAGAATCAAACTGAGTCCAGTAGTAACAGATGCTTTGCGACCAGTTATTGACCCGATAGGCAGTTTGTTCAGCGGTATTATCAAGAGGGCGAAATTGGGGCGAGCTTTGGCAACTGGACAGGATGTTGAAGGCGTTGAAAAATCGCTCGCACAAGAACTTGGTTTCAAGCCGGCTGAAGGGTTGCTGGATGACGTTGATTTGAAGCTGATAAAGACGGGCGCCGAATATACAAAGCTGGTTCAAGACCGCGCAAGTAGAACGATTGAGGACATTGGGGTTCGATTTTTCTTAGATACCACACCAGCGGAAAGAATTGCCTTGACTCACGCTTTGCAAGCTGAGGATGAGGCAATAGCGAGAAGCATTTTGCTTGCGGCAGAGAGACCAGGAAGAAAGGGTGCGGCAAGGGTAGAGGAGTTGTTGAGCCGACTAGGTGATTTCAAGGAAGGGACAGACCATCTCAGGGGTCTTGAAGTTGCTCATCATTTAACGGGAGTTTTCGAGGAAGAATCGCGAAAATATTTAGCCAGCTTGCCGAGATTACAGGCACAGACAGAAAGGGCTTTGTTGAAGAATTTGAAATTGGCGATGCAGCCAAAGACGGCAATGAGTGGGCTACGAGGATTGCTGGAAATAGCGCCAGAGCCAACTGCGGTAAGGCAACTGGTAGGATATTACAGCGACACGGGTGGGAAAGCAGGATTGAAGACACTGTTAAAAACAGTGCCAAGCTCGTTATGGCGTAGGTTGACCGAGCCAACATCCGATACGGCAGTTCTTCGGTTTATGCAAAACACAGGCTGGGCACCGAAGGGGCGAAGCTTTGAAGGTTATGTTAGTTTCTTGGGGCGCAACATTGAAGGCGAAGCTCAGGGGATTACAGATGACGTTGTAACGAACGTGGCAAGGTTCGCTTTGACGCTGGACGATGTAACTCCTAAAGCGATCTCAGAAGCGGCAGCGGCGACTGGCGTTACAGAAAATCTTAGGAAGGCATCGCTTGCCGCGATCGCCACTTTAGGGATGGCACGGAAGCTCTTGACTGGCAGCCAAGGCGAGAGGGTTGACTTGGCTACGAAGCTGGCTGATTATCTCTCTCAAACCACTAGAATCGGCAGGCTGGAGAATTATGTCGCAGGGATAACAAAGGGAGCGGCAGGTATACCAGGGGTCAAAATCGGTGGACTTGGAGCAGCCGAGCCTTTCTTTCAGAAGCTCAAGAGTTTTACCACGATTGCGGAGCGGGCGCAAGCAGCGAGCGAGACTGCGACAAAGGCTTGGGGGGCGCAGCAAGATTTAGCAACCTTCGATTCCATTAAATTCCTACTTAGTCAAGGCGGCAAGGACGCTCGAAAGGAACTGAAAGCAAGTGGATTGCCGCAGAAGTGGATAAATCTAGCGGGTTCAACGGAAGCTCAGATAAAAGCCTACCGTCAGGGGCTTGCGCTAAAGGTGCAGAGGCTTGCCGGAGAAGCTGTCAACCTTGACCCAGAACAGGATTTGGCAAGGATTTTTGTGTCGAGATTCACGAAGGGACATTTGTTTCAGGCAAGGGAGGCTTTCATCAATGTTTTGAGGAGGTTTGGTATCCCAGAGGAGATAGCGCACGGAGCGTTGAGGAGGGACTTGGTTGAGGCGCCGGTGCCAGAGCTGAAAGGCTTGTTATTTCCGAAGGAAGTTACGGACGAATTGGCAAAGGTTGTGCGCGGGAGCAGGTATAGCACATCTGGGAAGACTCCGCTGGTGAGGCTTACGGCTGAACAAGTCGAGAGGCTAACTGAAGATGAAGTTCAGGGCATAGGTTGGCTAGCACAGAGGAGTGGGACGAGTCCGACAGTGGTGCAGAGGGCGGGGCAGATTTATTCGACTGGTTACGCTTGGTGGAAGTTCTTGTTGACGGCAGCCAGACCAGGGTTTCAAGGCATACAGGCTCTAGGCTCTATGCACAATGTTATGTTCCTGGGCGGAGCTTGGGATCCGCGCCGTATGCTGACTGGGCTTGAGATTATGGCGATTGCAACAAAGACGACGGATGTGCCAATCTTGAGCAGCCGATTGTTGAGGAAGATACCAGGGGCGGGAGATGTAATTCAGGCTTTCATAAATCGAGCCCACCACATTGCAGATGAACCCATCAAAACTGCCTCTGGCGAATTTGTAACGCGCAGGCAAATGGCACAAGAATTGATTGAGATGCAGGTCAGGGGGCAGGGCGTCTATACCAGTGAATTGAATAACTTCTTGCGCAACAAGCCCCAGCTTGGCGGTAATGCCTTACAGCAAATCTTCAAAGGCGTATTCTCAACAAAGGACAATTATGTTTCAAGACTTGCAAGCACGGCGAGTCAGATGACGGCGTTAAACGATGACTTTTTCAGGACTTTTATGTATGTGGAGGGTAGGGTTAACAAAGGTTTGGAAAAGTTTACTTCCAGGGCAAGGGTGAGTATATTCCACATGAACTTTGAAGATTTGACGCCACCGGAGCAGGTCATAAGGGGTTATGTGGTGCCGTTCTATACTTGGCTGCGAAAGAACGCTGAGTTGCAGTTGTCTCAGCTTATAAGGTCTCCGAGGAAGGCAGCGGCAATCATCAGAGCTAAAGGTTACCTGGAACAGGATGACGACGCATTGTTCAAGAAAGCTCTGACGCCTGCGTGGTTAGATGAGGCTTTCGCAGTTTTGCCAACAAAGGGGATGGCGGTAAGCACGGCGGCGGTTCCGTTGTTTGACCCCTTTAGGGCAGCCTCAGCGCGGGGAGTTGTGTCAGCTTTGAGTCCAGTGGTGCAGAGCGCGATTGCGCTTGGGTTGAAGATTGATCCTTTTACTGGCGATCCGATTTCGAAAGAGCAAGTTAAGCGTAAGCTCATAGAGCAGTATATTCCACCGGCGGGATTACTGGGGCGGATAGAGAGGGCGGCTCCGGAGGAGAAAGCCCATATCGTAGTTGCCTGGCTGACTGGGGTAAGGACGTTTGATGTGGTACCAAATTATGTGAATCCTGATAATGTAGAGAAGCTGACGGGGATTTTGGCGACGTTGCCAGAGAAGGAAAGACGAGACTTGGCGCTAAGGCTTATGAAACATACAAGGCAGGTGCTGGTGGCGCGAGAGCCGAGGAAACGGTATGCGACTGGCGAAATCGAGACGGTGAAGGAGAAGCGGCAGCGAATACAAAAGAACATTGCTGGCATAAGGAGAGCATATCGAGAAGCCAGTGGGATAAAGGAGAAGGCAGAATGACTTGGATTCCAGCAGTAGCGGCAGTAACGGCGGCGGCAGCGGCTTGGGTAGCAATTTTTCTGGGCGGCAGGTATCGCAGGGAGGATAAGATTGAACAAAGACTCAATGACATCTACGACACTTTATCAAATCATCTGGTGGAGCACGTCAAGGAACAGCAGGAATGGACGAAGAGGATAGAGCAAGACGTGCAAGAGACCAAGTTAGAATTACGGGGCATAAGGGCGATTTTGACTGCCGTGTATCCCGAAATTGCGAAGGCTTTCAACATCGAGGGATGATGGCGGATGACGATAATCGGCATAGGTGCTGCGGTCTTGATTGTGGCTTGGCTGCTAAAGCTCACGTTGCAGGTGGGTGGGTTTGAAGCTGATATGCGCTACATCAAAAACAAGATGGAGGCAGGGTTCAGCAGTTTCGAGAAGCGGATGCCCAAAAATCCAAATGAGGAAGTGGTGAGATAGATGGAGAGCTGCCTTAGCTTAAAGACCAGACCGGCGAAGAATAAGCAACTCAGCGAGCATTTCAACGAGTTGGAACTTTGCTGTAAGAAGCATTGGCGGGTTCCGGTGGGGGGGATGGATGCGAAGCTCATTGAATTCCTTGAGAAGCTCCGACTGGAGTTGGGCGTCCCTTTGCACATTCATTCCGGTTACCGTTGCCCTGAATGGAATAAGGCGGTAGGGGGCGTGTCCAGCAGCTTCCACATCAAGGCTATGGCAGCCGACATTAGTAGCCGAAACCTGAGTCCTAAGCAGATAGGGGCGAAAGCCGAGGCAATGTTCGGTATTCAGATAGGGCTTGGCGTCTATACGAAGAAGAAAAGTTTTGTTCACATTGATAGCGGTAACGGCGTGAAAGGCAAAAAACGGAGGTGGACAGGATAGATGGAACTGATGATTTTGAAACTGCTGGCGAAACAGTTCCTGGGCAGTGTTTTCGATAAATCTGTAGACGCGGTTGAGAATAAATACTTTCGTAGGATAATGGAACGGATCAAGCGGATGCAGGCTAGTGGCAAAAATGTGGATGCGAAGAAGGCGGTCATTGTGGCGGTGGATGAGGTCGCAATGATTCAGGACTGGGGTAACATAGTGGTTAAGATTCTGCTGGCAGCAAAAGGAGAAACCAGGGGGAGCGTCAAGGACAAGCTGGCAAAGGCTATCATTCCTGAGTTAGAACCTCTAGGTGGTGTTGCGATGGCAGTGAGAAGATCATTGGCGATAATCCGGCAAAAGCAAAACTGGGATGCTTTATTGAAAGAGGCGACCAAGATTCTATGAGGGAACCGAAGGTAGAGGACATAGAGCCTGTCTTGCGATCCAGCCCTTTTGAGGCGGTAGTGCTGGTGCCGAGGCAGACGAAGGAAAGGGTAGCTTCCAGGCTTGCGCTGAGGAAGCGTAGGAAGGGCGCCAGGCGTTCGCGGGGGCAAGGTGGGTCAAAGTAGCCACGTCATAGCTTTCAGAGGCGTAGAGGCAAGGATTTTGAAGAATTGGCAGAAAGGAGGGTAAAATGCCTTTTTCTGGATTCAGGACGTATATCGGGGCAGGTTTACTGCTAATAGCTGGCATACTGGCGGCGTTTGGTCTGTTGCCTGGCGATGTAGCGGACAAGGCACAGAATATATTGCTACCGGCGGTGTTGCTGGCTCTGCGGGCAGCGATCGGCAAGAACGGCAAATAGTCTTATACGGCTCCCTGGCGCTCTCCTCTGTGCCCAGCGACAGACACCTCGATAATCCCCAGCCAGGGAGCCTCCCTCCAAAAATTCCCCCAAGAATTTTCTGAAAAGGCTTGACAGCCGTTATGACGCTATGGTATCATAGTGGCAGGTGAGGTTAAATGATGAAAGCGCAAATTAAGAAATTGACTCTACGGCTTCCAGAGGAATGTTGGAAACCACTCAAGAAAGCCAGCTATACACTGGATATTAGCCTGAATACTTTGGTGGTGGCAATAATCAAGGGCTTCCTATCTGAAAACCTCAAGCCGAAGGGCAAGAAGGGGGAGAAGTAAGATGTGGATAAGCTACACTATGTATAACGCAAAGCCCGTGGTCTCGCGCGATAGCGGCAGCCTATACATCTACATAAGTGGGGGGGATGGTTTCCACGGCGGATTGCCAGAGGCGGAAGCGCGCAAGTTAGCATTGGACATCTTGGCATTATGCCCCAACACCAATGATATACCGGAAGCCTTGCAGGGAGAGAGGGTGAGGGAAGATGGCTAGTATCCACGTCTATAAAGATACCGTGGGCGAGTGGCGGTTCAGGATAAAGGCTGAGAACGGGAAGATTACGGCGGACAGTGGAGAGGGCTACAGCCGGAAGGGAAATGCAGCAAGGGCAGCCCGCAACCTCATCATTGACCTGACGCAGAAGGAACCGGTCATCACGGTTGACTACGTCCAACCTAAGCCAAAGAAAAAGAAAAGCGAGGTAATCTGAATGGCAAATAAATGGTTTTGTGATGAGTGTGGGAAAGAAATAACAGGCACACGCCTTTCTCTTACGGTTTATGACGCAAAGAAAGACAAGAACATAGTAGAAAAAGACCTTTGTGGGGCGTGTTCCTACAAATATGAAAACAAGGAGGATGTAACACCTCAGCGAAAGAAGAAGCAATGACAATATTTCGTGTAGCGGTAATATATACAGAGGTATCAATAATCGAGGTTCTAACTGACGATGCCGAGAGAGCACGAGTTGAGGCAGAACGCCTCGGATTGCATAGGGACCCGTTTGGCAAATCCCTCTGCCGAATAGCTCAGGCTTTAGTTCTAGCTCACCAAGATAAGGAGGTGAAGGCGGAATGAGCCTTATCACTGGCAGGGATGAGTGGTATGACTGTGGAGACGATATCCATACCTTCGCTGGTTGGCTAGAGGAGCAGGGGATTTTAGAGACTGCTTCCAATGCTATTGACTATTTTGAGAAGCCCTGGAAATGGGAGAAAGAACATCGGGATTATTTGGCGATGGAACGGGAAGGAGCCACTTGCGATTACGAAGATTGGCTCGATAGGCAGGATGTAGAGGAGACAGTCAAATGATGAGGCAGCCTGGGTTTTCAGCCCCTTATCCCCATAACGATCCCCGTGCTGGCACTCAGGCTGCCGTCAAGGTTGGGGGCGCGGGAACTGGCAGTAGTAAGCGTCAACTGTTCAGGGACTGCCGCGCGGGCTTACACGCAGAAGGCAGCACTGCGCCCTCTTTTCTAAAGACTGGTTCGGGAAGCCACCCAGGGCATTTCAGGGGCTTCTAGCCCCTCTAGCGTGCGTCTGGTGAAGGACCAGGAGGGAACTGAGCTATGAAAAAGAAAAAACCAAAGCTGACGATTTGCCTCTATACTCCCTATCCCCCCTACTGGGAATGGGAGGTCCACGATTCCGTTGGGGTTGTGGCGAGTTCGCGCAGAACGTATCGGAGTTGCTCCAGCGCGATGGATGCGGCAAGGCGGTTTATAAAATCGCTCAGCGAAGGCAGCTATGAGTTCGAGGTGGAGGGCAGATGATTGATGTAGAAGTCTTGGCTTGGGTGGCTGGCTTCATAGATGGTGAAGGCTGTGTCAGCATATACAAACAGCGGTCTAAAAGTACACGTCTTGGATATATCTATGTAGGAGCCATTGACGTAGTCAATACCGATATCAGAGGACTCTATAAACTGCACGAGTTATTCGGCGGTTCGGTTCACAAAAGACGGGAGGTTCGCGCTTCAGATGCCCCCGTGTATGTATGGCGGGTAGCAAATAGGGCAGCAGCCAGGGTAGCTGAGGCGATATTGCCGTATCTCGTAATGAAACAGGAGCAAGCCAAGCTGCTCATTGCACTGGCTACCGACAAGCGTGGCACTACCGCCAGCCATACCTTGAGTAAGTCCGCCCTGGAATGGCGTGCAAATTTATATCAACTTTCACGCATATTTAATGCAAAAGGCAAGAACAAGCGGGCGTTGACTTTAGTAACACACCCGCCAAAATCGAGCTTTATCAAGAATGATGTTCTACCTTTATTCAAAGAGGCGGGTGAGCAAAATTGCAAATAGACGGCAATTCGTCAACCCAACACGAGGCTCGGCAGGAGCAGATGGATCAAATAATAGTGGAGTGTCAGAACCCAGATTGTGGGCACTGGGGCGAGGCTGGCAGTATGTTCTGGGCTTACGAAGACAAGGAATATGATGCGGAGAGCGTTGTTTTCCGAGGCTTGCCCTTCTGCACTCAGAAATGTCTCAAGGAATATGAGGCAAAGGAAAAGGAGGATGAAGATGACAGCTGAGAATCGCTTCAAAGTTCTCGTTGCCTGGTATGCGACGTATATGACGCAACCCTATGGCAAAAAGGTCTTTAGCCGCAGATACATTATCAAGGCGACAAGATTATGGTGTTTCTGTCCTGCGGGATGCCACAATTATCTCGATGTTCCCGTTCACTGGACGAGCAGGGGCTTGCCACAAGTGCAACCTGACCTACTGTTTTTAGTTAAATCTGAAGATGATTATTGCGAAGCATTATTTAGGGAAACCGTGAAGCGCGCAATAAATCTGCATAAGGGGGCTGACAATGGGAGCGAGTAAAAGATTATTTGAGCAGCAAGAACTGGAACGAGAACCGATGGGAAATAAAGAGTTGCGGGATTATCTCGATGTAATTCTCTCTGAAATAAGAGAGTTGCGTGAGATAGTAGAGCGTAAAGAAAAGGGGGACAAAGATGACGAGGCTAATCCTGCGCGCTAGGCTGACGAGCTACGGCGAGGACGGCTACAAGGGCTATGTTCAAATGCCAGTGGGAGCCGAGGTCATCAAGGGCGAAATCTTGCCGGCGTGGGGCGATAGACTCTCGTTCTCAAAGGCTATGAAGGCAGTCTGCGCTTTTGGCTGCGTAGTCTTGGTGAACTACCAGAGGATTTTAGCGCAACAAAATTGAAGGAGGGAAAATAATGGATATAAGTCCAGATGTATATCTGCTTCAGATTGGTGTCAGTCCAGGGAATATGCCAAGCTTTGAAACCTTGAAGCTAATAATCCACGAGGTCTTCTATCGGGGTAAATGCACCGGCTATGCAGATGCCGTTGAGAAGATGGCAATTAACAGCTATGCATTACAACAAAAGTATGCATTACCACAAAAGGAGGATAAGAAAGATGAGTGAGCAACTGCCAATGACGGTTGAACAAGATTTTGACGAGCGCGATAAGGCAATGCAGCAAAGGAAAGTAGATTTTGAAGGGCAGGACAACATTGCCTTAGCCCGCAGAGGTGCGTCAGATTTGGACTATGCAATGTCCTGGGCTGAGTTTGCGAAGCGGGCGAATTTGGTTCCTGCGGAGACCAATAAATTTCAAGCTGCCGCCATAGTTCAAACTGGCAAGGAGCTTGGGATTCAACCCTTGCAAGCTCTACGGCAGATGTCCTTCATCAAGGGCAGGTTGACGATGTATGTCCAGTTGCAACTTGCGATGGCTATGGCTAAAGGTGTCCAACCGCCCCAGATAGTAGAATCGCCAGGCAAGTGTTCGGCAACTCTAACCCGCAACAGCCATAGTGTAACCTGCGAATACACGCTTGAGGATGCCCGCAAAGCGGGACTAGCCCGTCCCGACGGCTCCTACGACAAGTATCTACGGCAGATGCTTCGTTGGCGGGCGATTGGCGACGCTTTGAGGCTTATAGCTCCTGACGCCGTGCTTGGCATCCTATCGCCAGAGGAAGCCGAGACGCTTGGACCTGTGCTGGTAGAGGGTGCAGTCGTTGAGAAAGAGGAGACACTGGAGGAAGCAGAACTTAGAGAGCGCAAGGCTAAGGCAGCAAAGGCAGCTTGGGATGAATTGTTGGGCTACAAGGCTTTGCGTTTCACCAGCAACGAGGATTTCCTGTTGTTCCTGGACGAGAAGGGTATCCTGGCTATCAACATAACGCAGTTGCAGAATGAGCCACAGTTGGCGAAGCAAGCTACAGAAGCGGTCAGGGAATTGCCACTCCTAGCTGAACTGGAAGGCGAGGAGCCAATAAGCCCTGAGCAATTCGATCAAATCGTTGCACTCTGTAATAAGCAAAAGGTCTCGGATAAGAAACGGCATACAGGCATTAAGAAAGCCACCAACGACCGGACGGAACATTTGCCCTACATCACCCAGGCGGAAGCGACAAAGCTACTTGAGGCGTTGGAGGCGTAAGATGACGGATAAAGAAAAGCTGGCAAGGCTCAAAGAGATATTGTCCCAGGATTTCTTAAACTTAAAGTCGTTGATTACGGAGAAAGGTTTGACAGTGCCATACGTTATTGTCTCTTCCGAGCACATCACCGAGGTTAAGCAGCTACTCGGAATGTCAGACTGGCTTGAAGAATTGGTGGAGATATATCTACGTGCTGACAATCCAGAATGGTATGACGAGTATGGGAAAGCTACCAGCTTGGGGGACTCTGCTGTGGTAATAGGCGTTGAGGCTGTAAAAGAAGGTGCATTAAGAGGGATCAAAGCCGTCCTTGCCAAGCTGAAGGAAAAGGCATCTTGGCAATCACCAATAAGCAATACATATTCCGTCCCCTTTAGATACCTGGACGTGGAGGAATGATGACAGACCGAGAGAAGCTCGATAAGATTTGGGAACTTCTAATAAAGGGCTACGGACTCAAGAGACCCCAAGATGTGCCATTCACCCTCGACGACTTTCGCAAGATGGTGGAACTGTCCCGTCCGTCCCATAGCTGGTTTGAGGGACTGGTTGAGGATACCACTGGAAGGTTGTTCCGAGACCGCTACTTCCATCCGACAACACCAGAGAACGTTTCAACATTAGCAACCTCCATTATTAAAGCCGTCCTTGCCAAGCTGAGGACAAAGGCAATGCTGCATTTGCCCTTAGCCACAAGTTCTGAGAGACCCGAAGGATTTTATACGATTGGACGCCAATACCTGGACGTGGAGGAATGAGATACCCCACTAGAAGCCCTCTGTGGCTTCC
>ERZ1292644.38-Hain-H14-01um-R2-38-length-78928-cov-31_pt2 | contig 36072 bp, 56 predicted proteins | sample MGYA00564402_ERZ1292644 | MGnify/ENA primary metagenome ERZ1292644 (study PRJEB36523, sample SAMEA6512644) | groundwater metagenome | collected 2019-01-09 | study: AquaDiva: Metagenomics assemblies of 32 groundwater samples
GCATCGGCACTGTCTGCGGCGTCATCGGCAGTGTCATCGTAGTCGTCATCTTCATCAGCGGAAGCGTCACTTTCGTCGGCGTCGGCATCGGCGGCGGCATCGGCGTCAATGGTCTCGTTTCCATCTTCGGGTTCATCTTGTTCCTCCCCATCGCCGGCATCTGGCTCATCGGCACCATCATCCGGGTCCACGCGGCTGGCGGCCGTGTCCCACCACGGCTTGGCATCCGTATCCTTGGCACCCGTCGGCTCATCCCATTCGCCGGCCTTGCCCACGCCGGCGTAGTGCGTCGTCTCGCAAAGCTCGCGCAACAGGAATTCGCCGTCATCGGGATGCGACCGGACATCCGCCACTCCGGACCTCAGTCCCGACCGCCACGCCCCAAACGCCTCGGGAGGAATGTACGCACCCAAGGCATCATGCGGCGTGCTTCCCGTCTTCAAAGACACGGCATGAGCAACATGACCGACGCCCTTCTTGAACTCGGCAACCGACTGCGGCGACGGCAGGTTGTGGACGACATGCAGAGCGACTTCCGCGATGCCGACGGAACGCAGATCGCGGATACGGAATGCCCTCCCCAATGCCGTCAGGTATTGCCTGACCGAACCGCCGTCAACATGGAACAACGGACCGCCGCCGGAAGTCTGCTCATGCGACAGGTGCGTCTGTGGCCCACCCCCTGAAACCCGTTCATGGATCATGGCCGCCAACTGCGTGTCGCGCACCATCCGGTTGACATCGATGCCGCGACCGGACTTGAAGTGGAAGTGAACGGCCTCTCCCGAGACACTGACGTTGTGGGCGGTCAGGCCTGCAACACCACTCACCCCACCGCCGCCGCCGGTCGCCACCTTCCCTTCCGGAGCCGCCGGCGACACGATTCCGGGCGCATCCGAACCCACCTTGGGATCTGAACCGCCGCCGCCCGGCCCCACTGCCGATCCCAGTGCGAATCCCGTCTTGTAGATGGCATACAGGACTGACGCGGCTTCCTTGTTCTGACTTCCGCCAGGCTCGCCCGAGATGTCGTTGCCGATGGACTTGCTCAGGTTCGGCAACGCCTTGACCAACGCCTTGACCCGCGCGAACTTCTCAGCCGCCCCCTTGGGACTGTTGGCGGCCGAGAACAGCCGGTTCTCCCGCCCCATCGTGTCCTTGCCGACCGCCTGCAGCGCCGACTTGGGATTGGCCGAGAGCTTCACGTCTGTCCAGGCATCCGGTACGCGCAGGCTCTTGAGGCGACCGGATTCTTCCGGCGTCAAAGCCTTGTTCTTGTCCCCGTGCGACGGAGAACCGTCCGGTCCCTTGCCCACGGATACGAAGCCGGTGGGTCCGCCCTTGGGCGCAGTTTGGGGCATCGCTTGCGGCGGTGCTCCACCGGCTTCCGACCCGCCACCCGAAGGCTTGTCCTTCCCCGCCACGGGAGCCTTGTCCGCGAAGGTATCCTGTCCGGTCCCCGGCGGCTGTTCTTCCTTTGGCTTGTGCCCGCCGGCCTGCGGCCGGTCGGTCAGCTTCGGCGGCCTTTTCTTGGCCGGTCCATGCTTTGGCTTGCCACCCGGCTTCTTGGTGGGCGAGGTGAACTCGCCGCCGGCCGGATTGCCGACCGGAATGTGCGGCTGGCCGGGATCGTAACGTGCGGCATCCGGTTGCGACAAGGCAAACGGCTTGGAAGTCGGGATCACGATGGTCACTCGGCAACGGCGCGGGAACGCCCGCTTCAACACGGACAACTTGATGGGGTTGCCCTGCTCCAGCCATCGGATGAACTTGTCGCTGGCCGACGCCGCCAAAGTGACCGCATCCTCGTTGGCACCAATGCCCACTCCGCAGTATTCGAGCAGCTTCCACCGCTCATGGATCAGCTCCAAACCCTTGCCCCAGCGGTCCTGCTCATCACGGGTGGGGATGCGGAAGGACACCGGATCAAAACCGACGCTCCATCCGCGGAGATTCCGGGTGTGGTGGAGCCAGAGCATCACGTCCGGCATCCACTCGGAAGCCTTGGGAAGACTCGGGGGGCGCTCGGCCGTGGTGGTCTCGACCAGGATGCCGGCCGAGGAGATGTTGAAGGCCGTACAAAGGCCCAACACATCGCGGGGGACGATGTACGAATGGTTGACGAACACGCTCCGCGCCTTGTCGAAACGCGACGTATCGCACCCATCGGACACCAATATGCTGTGGTAGGAGTCCAAACCCGGCGTGCTGATGAAGTGCTTGATGGTGCGCGCAGCGAGATCGACGGCCTGCGTTTCGCCGGTGACGGACCGCTTCGATGCCGTGGCTGTGATGTCGGGCATGGTCATACCATCAAGATCAACATCAGCATCGTTGCAACAACACCTACCAAAGCCATAAACAGCACCAATGCCGATTGCAGGGGACTCAGCGACGGGTTCACCATGTCCATCATGCGCCACAGATTGGCCAATGCCACGCGTTCGGCTTCATCGCGGTCGTGTTTACAGCGGTCGTCTTTACCACGAGAATTGCGGTTCGTGGGCCGCGGAACTTTTGCCGGAATGAACACGATGCCTCACTTTTGTCTGCGGACCGGCCGGACAAGCTTAGACGCCAACCACATCGCCGCCCGACACCACCATGTTAGAGGACCGGGTTCCGGTTCGGCAACAAAATTCCCATCGGTCGTTTCCTCCCGGACGGTCGGTTCCCGTTCAAGCGTCGGCGGCGGCAACGGCCATTGCCTTGGGTCGTCGGCACGACGGGGAACCCCCGTGATGTCGCAGGATGCCACACGGTGCTTGACGAACTCCAGGAGCGTGGGCTTGCCGGCCATCAGGACCACCGCCTCTAGATCATCCCCTGCCACCGGAAGCCGGGTTGATAACGAAATCCTTGATCCACTTGAACAGGCCGCCGATGGCCGTGTTCAGCGTATTCCAAGCCCCGCCTCCGGTCGGTGTTCCAGGCGGCTTGGAGCGTGCAACCGGCAACTGCCGGCCGATTCCTCCCGGCGGAATGCCCGGTGTCGATGGCCTGCTCGGCACACCACCAGTGATGGAGGTCGGCAACGACATCGGCCGCGGCAATCCTCCGCTGCCCGGAATGGTCGGCATCCGGTTGGGCGGCGGAACGAAGGCCCTGGCCGGCAAGTCCATCGGCAAGTTGAAAGGCGTGTTGCGAACCACCATCCTGGAGAACTGCAAGACGTTCTGTATCTCTATGGTGAGTATTTCACATGCGCACCTGGCTTTGCACATGCGCATCTTGGGTCTAACCATGATGCCAGCAGGCAATGGCCTGTTTGCCGTCGTCAAGGTATACAGCAAGCACTGCGGACACGAAACATCGTGTGAGTTGCCGGGTATGTTCTTCTCATAGAATTCCGAACCGGGTTTGAACGCCATACGTCACCTGCCATCTTCATCGTCGTCGTCGTCATCACGACCATCACCCAGATCGTCCGCACCGGCCAAGTCCGGATCATCAGGCTGCGCGAACGGCACCCCATCATCGCCAATGTCGTCCGCCACCGCCGACACCGCCCCCGCCAACGGGCCGCCGGGGTCGGCCTGCGCCGTCGCCGGTATGACGGCCTGGGCGGCCGGACCGGGCGGCATCGGACCGGAGCCGGCAGGAGAAGCGTCCGAATCCGATCCGCCCGGCCGATTTCCGCCGACTTCCCCGCCCGGCATCGGTCCGTACCCCAACTCCTGCCGCGCCTCGTTGATCGTGATGATGCCGGCTTCCAGGTTCTTGAGGACGAAATCCTGGTTGCCGGCCAACCCCAACGGGTCCTCATGTTGGTAGAACAGCCGGTCGTCGTCGAACGCCTTCACCAGCACGCGGTTGAAACGCTGCTCGATGATGTTGCACAACGGGATGACCGTGTGCTTCAGGTGCCACGGGTCGGCGTTGTCGGCGATCCCGCCGCTGGTGCTCTGGTTGTTGCTCACGAACGCATAAGGAACCCCCCACACCGCACACAACTCCTCGACGATGGTGTCGCGCGAATGCGAATTGCCGGCGGCCACCATCCCCCGCGGCGTCGGTGTCTGGTTCAGGCTCACGACCTCCATCCCATGCCGCAGCACCATCCCCAAATCCATGTTGTCCGGGTTGCGGAGGAACCCGCGGATGGAATTCTGCAACTGGAGCGCCTGTTCCTCCGAGATGGTCCCCTGCGGCACCAACACGAATGGCGGCGTCCCGTGGTTGTCATAAAACAACTGGTCGTTCTTATGCGCCTTGGTGTTGCTGAGTATGCAATCCCATCCGGCTTGTACAGACGACCATCCGTACAACAACCCAGTCCAGTCCCTTCCTTGCGATCCAACCGCAGGCAACTTGACATGCGATATGTCTCGGTTTGGTACGAAGTTCTCTGCGGCATACCCGATGCGGTATCCGCTGACACCGCCACGCGGATCAAGATCAACCCAACAAAACTGGGACGGCAACAGGAACAACCCAGCCGGATTGTCCATCGAATCCCGCAAAGTCTGCAAGTAAGCATTACCAGTGTAATGCAGATACAGGATGAGCTTCATCCGCATCTCATACTCATCCTGCATTTCGTTTGGATTGCGGATGAGTTCAAGTGCAGGATGCTTGGTCAACTGTATCACTTCTGTCGAGTCGTCGTAGTTCCCCAGTGCGTACTGCCGCTTGGTTTCCGACAAGGACAGGGAACGGTGTCCGATGGGAAAGCCGCACCTCGCCGGGTCCGGCCGACGCCCCTTGGGAACCCGCATCATCAGGTTCAGCTTGACCGAGGCCACGGCCTTGGCGTTGTACATGCTGGCGGCGTAGGCATAGGACGTGAAGAACGCCAGATTCCGCCAGATGTCCTGTAGGTTCCGGCCGTACAGACCCGTGCGGCCGTGGAGGACCGTTTGGAGTATCTGTTGGATCAGCGTTTCCTGCTCACCAGGAACCCCGCCGGTCGGAAAGCGGCCGACGGACGGACCCAACGGAGACCACGGCGCGCGGTCTTGCGTTCGGACGTCGGCATGGCCGTTGGAAGCATAACCGTTGGTGGTGGATGCGCCTCGGTTCATGTGGTCAGGTTTTGGGTTTCCACTCCACGTCCACCTTGCCGTGCTGACGCATGACCATCCCAGTTCCTACGGAAGCACGCAGAATTATCCCGTTTTCCGACAACTCACCCATCTTACGATGCTCAAACAACTCAGGGGACATCACATGGCTGTCTGCCCATCCGGCTTCGGTATCGAAAGCGAAACAGTACGCCACTTCCTTGTCGTTGACAAACACGCGATTCACTTTCTCACACATAGATCCATTGACGTTCAACTTCATGTTTCCTCCATGTTCTACAACGCCTTCCACTCCACCGTCACTTGGCCGTAGTACCTGACCCACCGGGCCTCACCCGTCAGTTCATCCGAAACCTGCCGACCCTTCTCATCAAACAGACGACCGATGGCCCAACCTTCTTCGACATTCCAATTGAAAAAGCGTCTCACGATCTTTCCGTTGACCAACACCCGTTCCGCCTTGTCGAGGGAACGATGAGACATCTTATGCGGCGGCAACGACCCACCCCAGATTCCGTACATAGCCTCACTCCGGTTCCGACACGTTGATCGTGTTCGTCCGCCCCTTGCCGACATCAACCCCGACCGGCCGACCCGGCTTGATCTCGGTTTCGGTCAGCGTGACCTCATCCCAGCCCGACGCCAGCAGTTTGCGGTCCGCCACGAGTCGGTTGAACGCCAAGTTCACTTCCCGCTTCAAGTGAACCAACAGCATCGTCTTGCTCGCCGCCTGCGATGGAAACACCAACGCATCCACCGCATACCCGATGCGCTTTTCCCCAAGGTACTGGATATGAATGATCGCCTCTCCCATCCCCGGCGAGAACAGGCGCACCGTGTTCCCGCCCGTCTTGTTGATGAAGCACTCGTTGACGGCCCCATACAGGTCTTCGGTAAACCGCGCGTAGCCACTCCCGGCACCGGTCTGTTCCTCCGCCCCAGGAGTCCACAACATGTCCGGCATCCGACATCCCCGCATCATGTGAGCTGCAACCGCTGACCGATCTCGGTCAGCACCGTCACGTCCTGAACCGCACAGCCGTTGGTCAGCGGTCCGTTGGTGAACGTGTACGAGTTCAGCTTGCCGTTGTTCAACAACAACTTGGCACCCTTGTACAGGTTCGTGCTGGTGATGGTGAGCGCCCGCTGGTCCTGGCTACCGTCAAAAGTGGCGTTCCCGAGATTGAGCGTGGTGATGGTCCCGGTGCAACGGCGGATGAACTTCGATTCCGAGTTGTAGATCGACAACGTGGTGAAGATCGTGCCCCCGAACACCGTGGCCGTTCCGCCGCTCTGATAGAACGTGGTGTATGTCTTGGTGGGGGAAACGTCGTCGTCAACGCTCAGCAGCCTGCCGGCCGCCATGTTCAGCGTGGTGATCGTCACGCCCTTGCCCAGGATCACGTCCGGCGGGGAACCCGTGGCCTTCACCAAACCAATCGTCGAGAACGTCGAAACCTCAGCCGCCGTCAACGAGGCAACCCCTACAAGGCCGCCCATGACATACAAGGCGTTGCTCGCGTGGGTGCCCAACACCTGGACGGGTTGCACGCCGGTCGAGGTTGCCGACTGGCTCGTGGCAAACACCTTCATCGTCGTCTGGACCGCTCCGAAGTTGATGTTGATGCGCCCGCTGCCGCTGGAAACCGTGTTGAGCGGATTGAGCCCGATGATGCAGTTGGTCGCCCCGACTTGCAGGTACGCCGAGGCCGTACCAATCTTCCCCGTGTACGACTGGTCGACCTGAAGAACCGCCAACGTCACCGCGCTGGCGTCCAAGCCGGCATCGATGTCATACATGGTGTCTTGACCATATATGTACACGTTGTCGCCGGTGATGGGGACCGTGGCCGGCGACCAGTTGGCGGCCGTGGACCATGTGGTGGTCGCGCCGCCCGCCCCGCCGATCCATATCCTGTTTGCCATGCGTCACCCCGGACATCACATGCCGATGTTGACATAAGCGGTCAGCGACGCGCCCTGTCCTGAGATGGCATCCACCAGCAACACGAAACCGGACGAGCCGGCCGCCCGCTCGATGTCCAGACGCCGACGCAACGAAGTGCCGTTGCTCGTGAGCATGGCGATATCGTACATGTCCCCCTGGATGAAGTACCCATCCGTGGACTGCTTCCAAAAGGCCACCACCCGCAACGTCGGGGCGCTCCGCAAGTCCGTCACCGCCAACACCAACTCAAGGTTCACCCTCTCGTACATGAGGCAATCCACGGGCGTCGGCGTGTCCGGCCGGTACGCCGTGGAGTAAGTGTACGGGACGGCCGTGGTGGCGACTCCGGTTCCCTGCAAGGTCACGTCAACTGCGCCGGCCGCTCCGCCGGCAATCAGGGTGCCGACCGCCGACACCACGATCCCGCTCGCCCGCTGTGCCTCGGTGATGCGGGCGACCCAGAGCGGAGCCACCGCAGTCGACATGAAGATGTCGTACCCGTCCGCACCGGTCACGGCCGCGAACGCCGCCCGCAAAACATGGGTGTTGTTCCCATCGTTTGCAGTGGTCACGCTTGCCACCGCAGACGGAAGCGTGGTCCCGTAGCGGTTGTACGCCGCCGCCGCCGCCCGATAGGTCGTGTTGGCCAACAGAACGCCGCCGGAGGTCACGTCTGTCGGTGTTATCGTGCCTGGAGACGCCACTTTGTCGGCGGCCGTCACCGCCGACCTGTGCGCCACCCCAGCCGTCCGCTCGCGGTAGATGCTCACCGGCCCAAATCCGGGACTCGCGGTTGCCATGCGTCGGGCCTTTCAGGAAAAGCGTCGCGCCCTGCGGACCCAACCGTTCGTCGGCATGGACAGTCGCTTCGTGGCAACGTCCCACTCCGCCGTTTTGCCGGTGGGCCGGACAGTCCGTTGGTTCATCCGCAGGGCGCGTCGTTTTCCTGCTGCCCGGACGCCCGCAGACGACCGGCACGCATTTTCAAAAGGTGGGCACCGACAAGGTTTGTGAAGAGACATATCCCGTTTCCGGGGTGAATGGGTGTCGCCACCCGCCCTGTAGTCCCTTCGGCATTCGGACGCTTCACCAAGTTCAACACCACATCATACCGGCCGACACGGCCGACAGTCAAGGATCACCACCCTTTCGTTTCCTTCCTCACCACCCCCACAGCGCTCGGCGGCTCCGGTTCCGGAGAACCATCACCAATAGCCTGACCATCCTGCCGCGCCGGCACATACTGATTGACCTGTCCGCAATGACACATCACGGACACGGTTCCGTATGCTACATGTCTACCATTGAGTATGACACGCCCATCAGGGCGTATCTCTCCTATGGTGTCCCAGCAGCCGCTCTTGCGGCATTTCCAGAGTCTCTTGGGCAAGCGGATACCCTGATGGCCAAGCAGATCATGACGCGGCATCCGGCACCGGTTCCGCGGACGGCGCACATGCAGCCGAGTAAATCACGTCCGCCTGAGCAACCCTGGCGCTGGAATTCACCGGCACGCCGACCCACTCCCCGCATCCACGATCATCCGCCGCCGGCGTGTACCAGATCGTCCCCGACTGCAAGTGGAACTGAACCGCCTGTTGGTTGGGACCTCGCAGAATGCCCTGCGCCTGCACCGGGAAAAACGTCCCCACCACCGTCGGCGGATTCCTCCGGCACTTCCCCACCTGCACCCCGCGCTGATCCCGCGGCATGTCATCATCGTCCCAATGCCGGCATCCTCCGCACACCGGACCGGAACACTTGCTCGCCGTCCCGTTGCCCGACGCGATGTTGACGATTTTCAACGGCTTGCTCACGGATTCACTCCCCTTCCCCACCAGCACGTCGTCACTGATGAAAACAACCCCGCCGCGAACAACAACCCCCAGAGTGTCCAGAATGCGACGTGACCCCAACCAGCCCACCGCCTCACGCCCACCGCCCCATTCCCGCGTCCGACGCCCACATCTCCATCCCGACGACCGCAGGTGCGGCAGTACCTTGTGGCCCCTTCGGCAACGCAGGAGGGGGCAACCGGGGTCTTGAGCGGCGATGCGGCCTCGGTCTTTCGCACATCGCCCCGGATCCGACCCAGCAACCAATCCGGCATCAACCGCCGCAGCCGACACCCTGCGCAGTAAAACCCGATCCCCGACTCATTCACCGGCGTCGGCACCCAATTGAATCCATCCCCACAATCCATGCAGATGCGGGACTCGGGCTTCGGCTTCTGGTTGATGATGTTCAACAAATCCAACGCCTTCATCAAACACAACCAACACACGCTTTCTTTTGCCGCGCACTGCGGCGCAGGCGCAGTGGCAGGCGCATAGACATGGGCAGTGGCATGGTCATGGGCACGCGCATCACCCATGTCAACCTGACATGTGTACGTCCAAAACGGATTTGTTTTGTTCACAGTCATGTCAGTACTCCCCAGGCTGCGCTCCCTTGACGTTCTGATGCCCATGCCGACCCGGCATCGGAACCGTTTCAACCACATGCGCCAACGCCGCCTGCATCCCCGTCCTGAACGCCCGATCCGCCACCCGTCCCGCCACCACCATCGGCGTCCCCTGCCAATCGACGTGCTCCTGCCGCATCCCTGCACGGCCCGCCAACATCGCCAACCGCTCGTTCCATTCCGTCACCAACCCGCTCCGCGTCTTATTCAGCAACCGATCCCGCAGATCGATCGCCTCATCCGTGAAGTCCACGACCACCGGACCAGACGCCGGCACCGGAGTTGCGACCACGACTCCCGCCTCCGCCTTCTTCCCCTTGACCACCGCCATCACGTCCGTTTCCGTCATCCGGGCACCTCCCGTCACAACGTCGTGCCAACAAAAAAACCGCCCGTCTTCAGCCTTCATCCATCAACATCCCGCCCAATATCGTCATCCTATCATCACCGGAAACAAATTGCAAGCAAGGATTCGGACCCCAACCTCACCATTTCCCACGCGGAGCACCCGCCGGCACAACCCCCCGCGCCGACCGCCGATTCTCATCCGCCGCCGGGTCCGTCCTCTTGATCAACGTGATCCCGTACCCCATCCCCTGCGCCCAACACAGATTCAACGCATCCATCCCGTCCGGCGACCTCCGCAACCGCTTCTTGGTGATCTCCTTCCCCTCCACCTCCCGGAACCCACTCCCATCCAACTTATAACGCGGAGCCATCGCCTGCAACCTCAAAATCCGCCTCACCTCCGGCTCCAGCCTCCCCAAATACATCCTCCCCGCCAACGCCGCCTCCACTGCCCCAAACCACAACTCCGACCGCCGATTGTGGAAATCCCCCACCGCCGCCGACGCCGCACTTATCCCTATGAAGTTGTACCCCTTCGCCTGATCCACCACACCACCACCCACCCCATCGACATCAATCTTCACCAGCACCCGCTCCGGTCCCACCCCGCACTTCGACCCCCACTCGTCACACAACCACCTCAACCTGTCCGCCGTCACATTCAACGCCTGCCCCGTCACCCCCTCATAATACACCGCCACCGACCCCACCCTCACCACAATACACGTCTCGTCATCCCCAAACCTCGCCACGTCACACCCGATCTCCGGAATCACATTCATCGGCAACTCCGGCACCTCCATCCCACACGCCCGGTCAAACGCCGCAATCGGCCATACCCCATATGCCGACTGACTCGGCCACCGACCCATCACCTTCGTCTCAAACTCCACCTTCGGCTCATGCCACAGACCACCCCCAGGCGGCCACTCAAACGCCAACGAAGACCGGTTCGACACCGCACCAATCACCGGCGCAGACCACAACCTCACCTTGTCCTCCAGCCACCCCAACGTCGTCGCCCCAGGAAACGGTTCCGCCCTCCCCTCCAACCCCGCCAACACGTTCGGATGCTCCCTCACATCCATCGCAAACACCCGCCACCGACCACTCTCCTCCTGCGCATACGCCGCACTCCCCGGATCCGTCGGATTCAACGTCGCCAACCACCGGTTGTCCGCCCCAGTCAACATCCCCTCCGCTGCGATCCAATACTCATGCCCTATCTTCACCGCCTCGTCGAAATGCAAGAACAACCACGGATTCTTCCGCCCCTGAAACGCCTCAGCACTGTCGCTCGTATACCCCACGGCGAAATGCTCCGGACCACCCTCCATCCTATCCGCCTTCGGCATCAACTCCGTCCTGGCTCCAGCCTGAATCCTTATGTTCTTCCACATGATGTCATGCACAGATGCTTGTGACGGCGCTGTGGTGATTACTATGCTTGGTCTCCATCCGTCATACCTCCACAACACCATCCCACTCGCCAACCACGACTTCCCTGTGCTATGCCCACCCCTCACCATCGTCCTCGGGTTATCCCTTACCGACTCCGCTATCTCCCTCTGTAGGTTCGTCCATCTCGTCCTCAACTTCTCCAACGCATACCTAGCCGGTTCCCTCCTATACATCAAATGCCTTTTCGCATCCTCCGATGTCAACGCCCCCAACTGACCATCCGTCATGTACGCATACATCCCACCCATCTCCACACTACACGCACGCCTCAGCCCTCGACTTATTACTCCCATACCCCCCATTCATCCCCACACATCACGGAAAAGTCAACATAATAAATATTTTTTGTCTCTTACCCAATATTACCCAATAATCGCACGCAAGGATGAAAGTCTCCCATCCCTTTCTCAGTTTACACTAAATTGCACTTAACCCAATCCCTAAACCCACGGCTTTAATAAATCGCAGGCAAGGATGAGGGTGAGATTGAAATTTGGAGTCTGTAGCGCTTGGGAGCTAGTTTGTGATCTGGGCGACTGCCGCCCCCACCTCTCAAAATCAATCAACATGGCATCGCGTATGCCATCTGCAATGCCCCAGGTTGCCACCACAATCGCACACTGCGTATGGCTTCAATGTTAACATACTGCGCCTTTCTGTGCAACAGCATGGCGTGCGGTGACGACGATCATGAGCGCCAAACCCATTGGGGCGCAAGGGGTTTGTGGGCAGCGCCAAACCCATTGGGGCGCAAGGGGTTTGTGATGATCGACAAACCCATTGGGGCACAAGGGGTCTGTGGGTAGCGCCAAACCCATTGGGGCGCAAGGGGTTGGTGGGTAGCGCTAAACCCCTTGTGGGGCAAGGGGTTGGTTGGTAGCGCCAAACCCATTGGGGCGCAAGGGGTTGGTGGGTAGCCAAAAACCCATTGGGGCGCAAGGGGTTTAGCGATCAATCCATCATTTCCGCATTGTTAGCCGCGCGCGCGGCGACCAGGCGATGGCTACACTCTCCGTAGTAATCTTCATCACTCAACCATCCATCACCGACGTTCCAAATGCGACGCGCGCGGTTTGAACCCAACCCCTCAGACAAAACGTTGGGTACGCACACGTCGGCTCGAGCGCGCGCGCGTCCGCAAGCGGCCGCCGTCTCCGTACACCAGTGAGCGGCGAGCGCGGCGAAAAGTTCGGCCGCAGTATACTCTCCCGCCTTGTGGAACCTCTCCGCATCGCGCGCGGCTTGAGCGGAAGCTGAAGCGGCGAACCTAGCTTCGAAGGTCGGTCTAACTCCGGCCGCCGCGGTGGCGCGCTCAGAGTATTTCGCGGCGAGCGCGGCGGCGGAAGCGGCGGAACCCCATGGACGCAGCAAATCAGAAAGCGTTGTCACAAGCCTCTCTCCTGTTGGTTGTGCCGGCCCGACGTCGAACCGGCTGGTTGTCCTCACTCCGCGCTCGAGCGGTGGCGTTCGCGCCGGCAGCTACGGGTCTCACGCCGCTCCCAAATCGGGGCGTCGCGGCGGATTTTTTCGGGGGGGGAAACCAGGTGGCCCAACCCCAGCCGCCGCAATTCTTCCTGCCAGTCCTCGACCGACCAAGTCTCCAAAAACCGCCGCAGTGACTCGGGGATAACCATTTTTTTTCTCCGTTGTGCCGGCCCGACATGGGCCGGCGGGATCACAAGACCGCGCGGCCGCGCGGCCGAAACAAACCTACGTCGGATCCGGCAGATTTGGCCACGGCGGAAGCTGCGCGGTACAACCGCCGCGCGGCAGAAAAAGCTGCGGCGCTATAGTCTTCTTCCGCCAGCAGGTGCGCTATCTGCGCGCAAGCTTCCTTAATGTTTATCCTACAAAGAAAGGGGAACCTTTGTCGCGCGAAGTCGCGCGCAACCCTGATGTGACTGACAGCTTGCGAACAACGAGTTCTCATGGTTTTCTCCATGTGTAGCTACCGGAGTCTGTCACACGACTTCGACGACCGAGCGGACCGACCCGACGTAGGTCAGCGCGTCGGCAACATCGCGGTAGACGTGGCCGTTGGCACCGAACGCACCGCGGACACCACCCCCGACCAGCGCGATCACTGCGGCATCTTCGCGCTGCAGATCCGTGGCCGAAAACAGACCATCCAGCAGCATGCGCGGGCGGACGCGGACGATGGCGCGGGTGCCGTTGGCGCGCTCCACGCGGTAGTGCCGCACGCGCGGCTGGTCGGCGCGATGGGAAACCAACTCCATGTACCGGCCGGCCGCGCACTCGGACAGCCGCGCGGCGCGGTCCGCGACTTCCGCCGTCTTCGCCGCACGGGCCGCGGCCGGCTTGCTGGCCGGCGTCAAACGCCAATCCGCATCGGCCGCGGCGGCCGCTTCGGCCGTCCGGGCCGCGACGCGGGCGGCGACGCGGGCCGCGTCGGCGACGCGTCCGTAGTGAGCGGCGGCGGCCGCGAGACTGCTGGGGAGCGTGTCCAGGATGGTGGCGGTGGTGGTGTTCATGGCTTTCTTCCTTTTGGTTTCCTTCCCCTCACCCCTATCTTACGATCCCCCAAACCCCATTGCAACATGAAAATCCAAAATATTTGTTTTTCCGGTTGCAACCTGTCCCATCAACGGTTTTGCGCGACGAGAGCCTCAAAGTAGGACACGGCGGCGTCGGCGGCGGCGGCGGCGGCGGCGGCGGCGGCGGCGTAGCGGGCGGCGGCGGCGGTAATGTTCACCCAATGGTTTTGCTGGTTTTGCGCGTCGCGGTCCGCCCGGACCGCCCGGGCCGCGGAGTCAAACCAACGTCGCGCGCGGCGAAGGTCGCGGTCCGCGGCGACATGTTCCGCGTCCAGGTCCACTCCCGGCCGGCCAGGCCGGCCCATCCAGGCCCGCCGCAGGCACCTATAGATGGCGCGGGCGTCAAGAACTTCCATCCGCGCGGCCGACAGGTAAGTGTGGTTTTGCATGATCCCCTATACAGCAACCGACGTGCCTATTGAGTTTGATTGGGTAGGTTTTTTTTAAAAGACAGCATCATCAAGGGTTTAGTGCGTGCGGAGGAGCTTCCGCGCACCACGTCACAAAGTGGTCTGACAACCGCTAATGGTTGCCCTACTGATTGCAAATGCACTAACAGACGCCGATGCAATTGTGGTTTTAGACAACCCCATCAACGCTATTGTGTGGTTGCAACGCCAGAGCGTTGCGAAAACACAAATCCAACGTCAGGGCGTTGCGCGGGCCGGCCCGGGGCAGTCAGCCCAGGGCGGGCCGGCGCACACACTAATTACGATTTGCGTGTTTCCCATCCTCCGGCGCGCGGTTAGACTGATGGTGTGGGGGACGTGGACGATGGTTGGACATGAAAACGACGACGACGACGACAGATCCGCATAAGGACAACGACCAATATCGGCAGGCTGGAAGCTAAGGCCTAACGCCAGACCAGTTGGTCAGACCAATTGGTCAGACCAAACTGGTCAGACCACTTCAACTGGTCAGACCACTTCAACTGGTCAGACCAGTCGCGCCTTGAGGGGCCTTGAGGGGCCTTGAGGGGCTTTGAGAAATTACCATTTGACATACTGCTAATAGTATGTCATAGTAAGTGCGTATGGGGGATGAGGAGAACATACAATGGACACTCACTACCAACGTCGTTCTGACTGCCTAGACATGCTGTCCAGTTCGCGCGCCAAAGCGCGAGAAGCGGGCGCGTGGGTACTGGGCTACATCGGCAACCAAAGCTCGGTGCCGGCCCTTCAAAAACTGTTGGATGACACGGATCCGCTCGTGCGGCAAACCGCGGCATGGTCCCTCAAATGCCTGACCACCAACAGCCCACGGTTGACGGTTGACGGTTGACGGTTTATTTAATTTCCCTGTTGACCATCTTCCGCGGCGCGGTTAGACTGATGGTGTGGGGGAATGGAAAACAAAGGAGTTCAACCGTGAAACAGCCATACAGTGAAACCATGTCCATTATGGAACATAGTCCACACGGCGTTTTGATGCGGACGTTTGGTATCGGGGCACCGCCGGCCGGCGGACCGCAAGACCTTGCCCGACTGTCCGCTTGGGTTGACGCTGCCCCGGTGCAACCCGGACAGACATGGGTTGTTGTCCACAACCGCAAGCAGTACAAGACAACCAGAAACGCGGGCGATGTCTACAACAAGATCGTCTACCGTGCGCCGTGAAACAAATTCCATGTCGCCTTAACTAAATCAAGGCGGTATGGAATACTGATGGTGTAGGGGAGACGAAAACGGCAGGGAGGTGACAGTGAACACTTTCGTATTCCGCAACCGTAAAACATGGGAAGTCATCACCCTTGAGGGCATGAGCCAACAGTTCTCCGCACTGCTGGCGGCACAGGACCAGTGGCCCAAAGCCGCGACGGTCCACCACGACCACCACGAATCATACATAGTGTTGGACATCACCGGATTGAGGCTTGGATACATCGACGTAATTGCAACACTTGGACCAATGGCCACCATTGCCAATAAAGCCCTGGTGGACGCCTTTGCCGCGGTGTACACGGCTGCCGACCAGAGGGCCGCCGCAGAATACGCCCGCACCCTCGCCGTGAAATTCCATGAGGCCGTGGATCTCGACAAGGACGACCGCCATCGCCCAGAACTCGACTTATAAATAAAAAAAAACAATTTCCCTGTTGACCATCACCGACGGCGCGGTTAGACTGATGGTGTGGGGGATGAGGAGAATTGGACGATGACCCAAACGACGACCGTGAAACTGATGCGGAACGGTGTGGTACTGTTGCGGAAGGTGGTCTCCGCGGACGAAGCCGACCGTCTGATCGGGCTCGGCCCGGTCGGTCTGGACGAGGACGCCCGCTGGGTTAACGACTGTGAGGATGTTTGTGAAATCACAGCGTTGCACGGGGACCGCAATCAACAATGCTACGTCTACAACTGTAACGAGAAATCGCAGTACAAAATCTGCGTGGGAGGTGGAAACATGGTCTCGGTCATTCACCTATGCGAAGCACACAAAGGGAAACTGACGACGATGGCCATGAACATCTGAATGGTACGGAGAAACAACCGTGAACATCTACAGCATAGAAGAGATCGGTGCGGGAACATGGTTGCAGCAGACGGCCGCAACCCCGCTTGAAGCGGTCCGCAAAATCGCACCGTATCTAAACGCCGGCGCATGTCGGGACATCCGACCCGACGCAACCGATGATGGTGTCTTTCATATGCACTACGGCAAGCGATCATTGCAAACCGTGCGCTACCGCGTCACGCGGACTGGAGAAAGGAAAGTGCAACCGTGAAAAACTTCATCGTGCGATATGGCGAACATCCCGACAGCATCGGCAGAACCGTAGAGGCAACTTCCGCCTTGGCAGCCGCGATCCGGTTCGCCGACGAGACCGAGTACTGGCACATCAACTCCGCGGAATTTCTGTGCGAAGTCAATCATCACACGACAATCGTTTTGCAACACGGGTTCGGGTGCGAACAAACCCTGACCGTGACGGAATGCAAACGAAGGAAGGTGCAACCGTGAAACAGTACACCGTGCATCTTTGGGATGCCTATTCGATCTACAAACCATTCGTCGTCATCTGCGGAGGATCCGCTGATGCCGTCCGGGCCGCCGTCCGTCGGCAAAACATGTGGCCGGAAGACAAGACTGTTTGGAAAAGCACCGTGCCGGCCGGCAAACTCTACCAGTGCGGCGGCTTGTCCGCCCTGGTGGTGGAAGGGGGCGAACCGTGAACCTTGCCGACAAATACGCGCCTGCCCGACTGTCCGACATCGTTGGACAGGATGACGCCGTGCATCATCTTCGCATGTTCTGCAAAGACCCGTCGCCGTGCGCTTTCCTGTTCAGCGGACCGACCGGCACAGGAAAGACTTCGGCCGCCTTGGCCTTGGCCAAGGAATTGGGAGTTGACGCCGGCCTAGACGAAATGGGCGGCCTGCATCAAGTGTCGTCGGGAGAGCAAGACGGCGCAACCGTGCGCGACAAGCTGCGCAGTCTGCACTTGACGGCGCTCAACCAAACGGGTTGGAAGTGTCTGGTGGTCAATGAGTGTGACCTGATGACCGCCGGCGCGGCCGCCGTTTGGCTTGATGCCCTGGACAAGGGCAAGATCCCCCGGAAGAGCGTAATCGTGTTCACCACCAACGATACCCGCAAGCTCCCGCGCCGGTTCGTGACCCGTTGCCAGCACTACGGTTTCGACGGCGGTGCGATGTTCCTCACGCCGGCCGTGAATAACCTGTGCGCCAAGGTCTGGGCCGCCGAGGGCGGCGATGGGCCGGCGCCCACCGTCGCCGAGCTTCCCGACACGATGGACGATGACGGGAACCTGTCCATCCGGCAAGCCCTACAGGGATTGCAGCGCCGGCTTCTCGGACGCGGTGCGCCCGTCCGCCCGACCGTCACCGTGCCGACCGTCGCGCCGGCGGTTCCCGCGCCCGTCAAGGTCCGGAAGGTCCGGACCTTGGAACCCGCGCCCGCCGCCCCAGTCCCGACTGTCCCAGTCCCGGTCCCGACCGTCACCTTGACCGGCACAGAGCGGGGTGAAGGACGCCGCGCCTTTTACATTGCCGATGCCGCCGCCATCCGTGCCGGCAAGCCGCGGCCCGTCCGACCCGCCGCCCTGTTCCCTGATTCCGATTGGGCCGTCCCGCCCGTCAACGCAGGCGACATCTTCGCCACTTGGCCGGCCGCCGCGCCGGCCAAGGCCGAACCGTGGCCGGCGCGCGAAAGCGTAATAGCGCACTTCAGGAATTGACTTGACAAACAAACATCCATATGCCATACTGATGGTGTATATGAAACTCGGAGGATGAACCATGAACCAAGAACCCATGCTGCCCAACACCACCGCCGACAAGCCCACAGGCATGGAACCCATGCTCACCGGCAACCGTCGGACCCGTATCGGAAATATGGTGTCCGTAAGAGACATTCGACATCCGAAATACGGTTCCGACGGCCACGACCTCAACGCAGACATCATTCCTAAGGTGAGCATCCGAATCTTCGGGGTGTTCTACGGAACCCCGTTCGACCAGACCTTCCGCATCGGAGACCAAGCCGAGTACGACAGTTACAACCTGATCTTCTACGGCCCCGTGCTATCCATTACCGACAGAACCGTAACCGTGGCAACCACAGGCTGCGGGAATTTCAGAAACCGACGATTCCGTCTGTTTGAATTCGCATGTAAGAATGCGAATTTCAACCTCGACAAGATCATCGAACACAACCGGATTGAGTCGCAGTGCATTTGAACGGTGGCAACCGTGAAAGGGAAATGCAATGACATTGACCGAACTCCATGAACACAAGCACATTACCTTGGGAGACCCGCCCACCACCGCAACACTTGGACCGAAGGCCGCCATTGCCGATAAAGCCCTGGTGGCCGCCTTTGCCGCAGTATACACGGCAATCGACCAGAGGGCCGCCGCCGAATACGCCCGCACCCTCGCCGTGAAATTCTGGGAAGCCGTCAATCTTGACAAGGAAAACGGGTGGAAAATATGAACCCCTACCGTGCCGCGGAACTACAGGATGCCCTGGACCGCGCAGAACGGCTTTCGCAGTCGGCCGAAATCTGTGAACACATGTTCGGGGTATCCGGAGACCACCTTCTATCCGAGGCCGCCGCGCTCCGCGCTTCCGTCGCCGCCGAATACGCCTCATGCCGGGTAGGATGGTGGCGATGGCTCGTTGGACACGCCCACACCCAACCGTCGCGCTTCCTGCACGCCGGCCAACACCGAACCAGTCTGCGGTATCCGGGCCGCGGTCCGCCATTGCCCAGACACCGACGGATAAATAAAAAATGATTTTCATTTTGACCATCCGGAGCGGCGCGGTTAAACTAATGGTGTGGGGACGGGGAGGGTTGAGACCATGATCACGATCCGAAAAACCCGGAACGGCCAGTGGGAGCTGCGAACCCCGAAGAGCCAGAGGACCTTGCGGTATTACTCGACGCGCGCCGAGGCGGAGACCGCGGCGGCCGCCAGGAAGTCGGCATATGCCGCCGGCGAGTCGGCCCGGCGGCGGCTGGGCCGCGTGTGACAGTTGGGAGCGGGGGGGGCGAACGGCCGGCCGCGGGCCTAAACCGCGGCGGGAAGATGACGATGACGGACCAAAAACAAAAGTTCGTGACGGTGCGGTACTGGGTCGGGACGCTGGAGCACGAGGGCCGGGCCACCACCTACGCCGGCGCCAAGCGGATCGCGGCGCGGACGCGGAACGCCACGGCCCCCACCTACTACGCGGCCGACGGCCGCAGACTGTACGACCTGGGCGTCTGCCTGGTGCCGGCCGGTTCGGACGCCGCCGACGGGAACCCCGTGGCCTACCTGTGATCCGGACACGGGGGGACACAACGGCAAGCCGCGGGCCGAAACCGCGGCGGGGAGGATTGAACGTGACTTCCAACGACCGCCTGATCGCCGACCTGACCGCCGCCCGAGAAGATGCGCTGCGGACAGTGCGCTATGCCCGCGCCGCCTACGACGACGCCAAGACGACGGAGCGGCAGGCGGCCGATGCCGCCGCCGCCGCCAACTCCGCTCGTCAGTGTGCCGAGCGGATCGTGGCGAGGATGGGCGACGCGCTGGACCGCTTGACGGCCGCCGCCGTCGCCCAACAAGGAGACCAACCGTGAACCCAACACTTGGACCGATGGCCGCCATTGCCGATAAAGCCCTGGTGGATGCCTTTGCCGCGGTGCATACGGCTGCCGACCAAAGGGCCGCCGCAGAACACGCCCGCACCCTCGCCGTGAAATTCTGGGAAGCCGTGGAGATTGACAAGAAAAACCGCCTCGCCACCGAGGCCCGCGACCTTCAGGCCGCCGAAGACGCCGCCAACATCGCCTTGAGCGACATATTCACCCACGACACCCCTTGAGGAACCAAAACATGATCACCGACTCACCCACAACCGTCGCCCTTGAAGCCGCCATCGCCAAACCCCACACAACGGCCATCATCCGCAACCGCGACGAAAGAGACGACTTCGGCGTCTCTTTCCGTTGGTGGACCGACCTCCGCCGCTGGTCCACCGCTGACCTTGACCCCGAAACCCCACGCCGCACATGGTTCCTTTCCACGGACTCCAGACTCGCCGTCGTCACCCTCAACGACGGCGTCGTTGAAGGCGACACCTTCCACCTCGACAACACAGCCCTGGCCCACGACCTCTCCGCCGGCATCCGCGGCGAATGGGTCATCGACGCCGCCGACATCGACTCACTCCGCACCATCCTCCGCCCCAAAGGCGACCTCGAAATCCTCTGGGTTCAACCGTGACAAACCACTCCTTTCATTCCGGACACGTCGGACCCCCCAACCCACACCACCAATGCTCGGACTGCGGACGCAACCTCTGGACCGCTCACCATAGGCTCCGCAACCCAAACGGTGCGCCGGAAATCAACATCGACACCCACGGACGCATGCGCTGCAGGAAATGCTTCTACAAGTATCTCGACCATCAAGACTCCCCATGAAACCCGAAACCGTCATCGCAACCATTGCAGCCGACCTCCGCCGGCTCGTCCAGGCAATCGACGCCACGCCGCCCGGGGAATCCGCTGCCCGCTCACTCCTTGAGGCCATTGACCTCATCGCCGGCACGGCACGACGCTCCATCGTCGCACTCCTCGACCGTCGGCCGCCACAGGAAGGAACCCAACCATGAACCACTACGACCAAGCCGTGAAACACAGCCGCACGCACCGCAAACACCGTCTCAATAACTTCGGATTCTCCACCGGCACCGGACCATGGCCGTCTATCTGGGCAGACGCCCGCGAATGCCCCACATGCTCCAAGGAACGCCCAACCTTCTTCTTCCGCCGCAACCGTTGCGATTCCTGCGACCATGACCTGGAACGAAAGCACGAGAGCCTGGCCGCCGAAGGACTGCACACCGATTGACATCCCCAACCGTCATGGTATCATATCAACCGTGGCCTACTCCGACCCCACCAAACAACAGACCGACGACATCTGCGCCGGCATCCGCGCCGGATGCAACTACGACACCGCTTGCCGCTCCGCCGGCATCCCACACGACCTCTACACACAATGGGGACGCTGCTTCCAAACCATCGTGAGCCGATACCCCAACTACGTGATGAACGAGTTCCGCATCGCCATCACACGCGCTATGGCCGAATGCGAATCTGGAGCACTCAAACGCATCGCCGAAGCCGCCGTTGGCGGCAAAACCGTCGAGGTCAAACGGGAATACTACCCCGAAGGAACCCTCAAACGCACCATCGAGAAACACTCCCACCCTGATTGGTTGGCCGACGCCTGGCTGCTCGAACACGCGCTCCCCAACAAATGGGGACGCTCCGAACGCAACTCCATCAAACCGCAACTCCTCATCCAACTCGCCACACAACTCACCGCCGTCACGCGGCGATACCTCCCCCCAGAGCACGTTGAAGCGTACAACCGGGATGTGGAAAACGTCCTCGCCACGATTGAGGACTTTGCCGATACCAACCAACCCCACATCACCGCAAACCTCATCCCGGAACACCCACCCGACGACCCGGCGGGCGACACCCCTCACACCAACGGCCAACAACTGGCCCAAATCGCCTAACTGGCCACCCGCGGCCCCTGCGGCCCGCCCTGAGCCACCGTGGCCCCTACGGCCCACCCTGAGCCACCGTGGCCCCTACGGCCCACACTGAGCCACCGTGGCCCCTACGTCCCGCCCTGAGCCACCGTGGACCATACGGACCGCCCAGGCCTCCCACGGCCCCTACGGCCCGCCCTGAGCCACAGTGGACCCTGCGGCCCACCCTGAGCCACCCGCTGCCCCTGCGGCCCACACTGAGCCACCCGCTGCCCCTGCGGCCCACCCTGAGCCACCGTGGCCCCTGCGGGCCGCCCTGAGCCACCGTGGACCCTGCGGCCCACCCTGAGCCACCCGCTGCCCCTGCGGCCCACCCTGAGCCACCCGCTGCCCCTGCGGACCACCCTGAGCCACCCGCTGCCCCTGCGGACCGCCCAGGCCCCTCAGCGACTCCCACAGCCAGCCCCGAGCCGCCACGGTCTGCCAAGGCCAAAAGTTCCTAGTCCGTGTTGAATAACAAAAAACACACTGTAACAAAACCACAAATCACCAGTATTAGTGGTTTGTTAGGTGTATGTTTTGGCTTTTGTGGTTTTGTTACACAGGGTTTTATGGGATGCTGGTTACATAAAACAGGAAAAAGTGGGTAGGTTTTGGGGTTAAGACAGCGTAAAAGCCCAGCAAAACGATGAATACCGTCAACTTGAGGTGTTAAAGGGTGGCACGTGGTTGGAGATTGTTAAAAAACGAGTAGTGTGTGTAGTCACAAAGTCATTGTGTAGCAGTGTCGGTGTATCTGGGAGAGTTGTTTTAGCATTGATGTATATGGTGGTGTATCTAGTGTGTATCTGGGTCAAAACCAGATACACGCGCCTATCACGTTGTGGGTGATAGAGATGCGAGTTTTTGTGCATCTTGTGTATCACTGCAGGTTATAACACATGTACGGGAAGTGAATGCGTGGGCGCGCACACGCACGCACACGCATACTTAATAGAGTAACAACTTTGCACTAACTTCCCTTATACTGTTAGGGGATACACCGAGATACACAACAAGGGTTTTGAATAATGTAATCAAGTGGATTGCGCGTGTATGTGGAAGAAACAGCAGATACACACATGGTCTTTCAGATACACCAACGTTGTCTCCCAAAGCTCGAACGTGGTTGTCACATACACCGGCATTGTCTGGCAAGGACAACGATGGAGAGTTGTGACAAAATCCGCCGTTTTATGTTATCGTTGTGACCAAAAGTTAGTTATTATGATCGCACAAAAATGACAGGTGGGCACTGGTTCGGGGTTTAGTAGCACTAAAACTCACCTAACAAACGATGTCGTTTGTGTTAAGACCAACGATTGTGTGTGCTTTTATTACTGTCTTGTACGCGGGGGCGCGCGCCCGCGCGCCCGCGCGCTCCCGCGCATACTTAATAGAACAACATACTTGGGCGCGGAAGGCGGCGTCATCCCGCCGCTCCTGCACCTGAGCGGCGAGCACCTTGAGGTCGGCGAGTGTGTCGGTGGTCATCGGGCGGCCTCGGGTTGGGGGTTGCGGCGGAGCCAGTCCTCGACGGCGGCGGCGGGCGAATCGCCGATGGCACCTAAATTGGCTTGGTCGGTGTACCGCTCCCCCCTGGCGATCCAGTTGTTGCCGACGAAACAAGATGGCTCAATCATCAACCTGTGTTTCTCCACCGCCCGCATGGCGGCGGCGAGGCGCTCGGTCTCCCGCAGGACGTGCCCGTTGCGGGACAGGCAGGGGTCGAGGTCGGTGGTCATTTCGGCCTCCCATTGCTGTCCGTCGGCAGGCAGTCGGGCGGCAACGAGCCAACCCAGCGAAACCCGTCTTCCCAGGGTTCCGTCTGCCAGTAGTCCCACACGATGCCGCCGCGTATGCCGAACACCACGAGCCGCTTGCAACCGCAGCGAGTGCAACGTTGCCACACTCGGGCCTCGTGGGTCGGCAGGTCCCGCCAGCGGTGGGGGGCGGCGGTCATAGGGGGGGTTCCTCCACCTCGTCCCGGTCCGGGTCTGGCGTCTGGTACGGATGGGCGGGGTCTTCAGCGGCAGCGTAGTCGGCCAGCAGTAAGGTGCGGGCGCGGGCCACGCCGGCCTCGGTTGTCGCGCGTTCGGCCTCAGCCAGCGCCCGGCGCAACCAACCGGCGTTGATGACGACGGTCTCGCGGTGGAGACCGGGATGCCGGGCTGCGTCCAGTGGGGCGAGAATTATCAAGGGTCGTCTCCTGTCTCGGCCTCAGCGGCTCGGCGGTTGGCCAGGCAGTTGGCCAGGCAGTTGGCCAGGCAGTTGGCGTCGTCGATGGCGTCCACCTGTCGGGCACGGGCGTGGCGGCGGGCCTCTTCTTCGTCGGCTTCGCGGACCGAAAAGTCTATGATGTACCGCTCGATGCAATCTGGGCACCAGTGCAAGGTGAACGGATGTGACGACAAGTCGTTGCGTGTCCGTCTGCACTTGTGGCAAGGTGCGTGAATCGTCACTCCCATACTATCCATCCTTTCCATATTGAACGGCGGCTTTTGTGCTACACCAGACGCCAGGACGTGCCGGTTCTGGCGCGTTCTCCGGAGTCGAACATGAGCATGGTGGATGTCAGTTGGCCGTCGCGGGTGATGTTGACGGTGACGACGCGGCGTCGGACGCTGCGGATGGCGTTTCCGAGAGCCCTGGGGGACGGCAGAAGCCCGGTGCGTGTTGGGCAGAATTCGATGATGGCGGTGCGGAGGTCGGCCCATTTGTCTGGTAGCAGGGGTCCGGAGTCGTATCCAGGGGTTTGTGCGACCAGGCGGAGCAGGTCGGGGACGGTGAAGAGAGCGCGGTTGGGGTAGGCTTCGGCGAGGCGTTCCACGAATTGGGTCAGGGCGATGGCGGATGTGTCGGACATGCGGCGGAGTTCCTGTGTGTTTTGGCGTGGGTCGGGGAGTCCGGCCCAGACGACGGTTGCCCGGATGAGGTTTGACCAGCCGTCGAATCCGCCCCATGCGGGGAGTTTTTGGTTTGGGTGGTCGGCCTTGATGTATCCTTTGAGGAGCGAGATGGCGGCTCCGAGGAGGAGTGGTCGGTTGCCGAGTATCCAGTTTAGGAGTGAGGGGTGGACCCAACCTGTGCGTTCGTCCGGATGTTCAACAGGGGATTCGAGTCGGCAGTGGCAGATTCTCCTGGCGCTGTCGGCCAGGATGCTGAGGTTGTTTCCGGTTGCAGCCCACGTGATGCGCATGGGGATGGAAACCGACGTGTTGGTGTGCAGCAACCGGTCTTGCCATACTGAGGTGGTGAGTGCCAAGTCGAGGCTGGGGTTTCCAAGACGGCCGACGACGTTGTCGAACACGACGTTGGGACATCCGCACATCAGGGCCGATGTGATGCGTTTGCGGACTTCGTCGTCGTCGTCGGCGGCGTAGCTCATTTTCGGGGCGGGTCGTCCGGTGGCGATGACGGCGGCGGCGTCGGCGAGGAGTCCCTTGCCGGAGCCGGCGGAATTGGCGTCGATGAGGAAGAGCGGGGAGTTGCCGGCGAAGGCGGCGCGTCCGATCATGGTGAGGAGGTAGGCGAACCATGCGGAGCGGTGGGCTTCATCGGTGAATGGGAAGTCGCTGATGATGTCGGAGAGTGTGTCGAGTGCTTTGTGTGTGGACATGTTTTTGGGCATGTCGTTGGCAAGTGCTGAAGCCTCTGGGGTGATGAACAGACCGGTGTCGCGGTCATAACCGGCTTGGGTGAGCAGGCGTCCGTCGGCCAAGAGTGCGGGCGAGTTGCAGACGGCCTCAATTGCCGGGAGTTCGGGCCATTGCCCGCGGGCGTAGATGACTTGGGCGACATCGGTGGGCGGTCTGCAGGCGCGTTTTTTTCCGCGTCGGTCGTGGTTGGTCCAGAGGATGTGGGCGGCCAGCCGTTCGGTCAGGTTGTTGACGGTGATGGGTGCGATGCGTGGGATGGCCGGCTGCTCCTCGGAGGTTCCGCGGAGCAGGATGGGGTCTGTGACGACGTGGACGAGGGTTCCGCCGCGGCTCCATAGGTGGTGGTCGGAGGCGGCGAGGACGGTGATGGCGGCGTCGGCGGCCAGGTGGAGTTCGGTGGAGTGGGGGATTTCGGGTCTGGTCTCCCGTTCGGGCGGGGTGTTGGTGGAGTCGGGGTCGGGACCGGCGGTCGCGGGCATCGGGATGTTGCGGATGTGGGCGGCGGCGATGTCTGCATCGATGAACACGGCGGCGGGTTCGGCCGGCGGATCGGGATCGATAAGCGGGTTGGCCGGGGTCATGTTGGCTTGGGGGGTCGGGTCGGCCGGCGGATTTCCCTTTTCCTTGAGCGACGGGTCGGTGTGGTGCATCGCCTTGTCAATCGTGAAGCCGCCGTATGTCGATTTTCCGCGCCTCTCATCCCATTTGTCGCGCATCAACGACGAGGCGCGGAAAATCCGGTCGGCGGCCAGTGGGTCGCGTCCGGTCCACCACAACAAGTGCAGGATGAGGGTGTAGTCGGCGCTGCTGGGGTCTCCCTTCGGGTGACTCGGTGAAGCGGTCAAAACGATGTTGCCGTGCCAAAGGAGGCGGAAATTCGTGTTTGTTCGGCACGCTTGATGGACGAGACGGCGGTCTTCTTCTTGAAGGTCCGACCATGCGATCCGGCTGTTGGTGCTGTTGGAAGAGGGTGGCTTTGAGGGATCGATGGGGGGCTGACGTTCGGCTTTCGGATGGCTGTCGAAGGTCGGGTCTTCGGGTGTTGGGAGTGATGAGTCACACTCGGGAGGAAGTCCCCATCCCTTGTCGTATTTGGTTGATCCGTCCGGCGCGGAGATGGGCCATCGCATTCGATTGAGGGTCTTCTCCGGCGCTTCACCTTCGGCGGCCACGACCGGGACCGGTGGTGGTGGTGAGGCTGTGGATCTCTGGTCTGCGGACCGGAGCCTGGATGCGCTGTTGAGTCGGCGGATGATTTCCGTGATCAACCACTCGGCGGCGACGGGTTCGGCCGACCACGCCGGCTCGCCGGATGGGGCGGAGAAGATGCGCCCCGTGACCGTGAAGAAGCGTCCGGCGTCGTAGATCTCCACATTGCCGATGTCGGCCGAACCGTTGAGGGCGGAGATGGTCCCGCGCCGTCCGTTTCCGGGCAGGCTCCCCAGCACCCACAACTTGACGCCGGTTCCGCTGGGCGACACCTCGGCGTAGGTGGCGGCGATCCGCAGGATGTCCATCGCCCAGGGGTTGGGGGTTCCGTCGGCGGACAAGCACTTGTCGAGATCGATGCCGACGATCCCGTCGGTCCCGTGGAACACGAAACCGAGGCCGTCGAAATCCTTGACGCAACCCAGCGCCTCGCCGTAGGTGCCCCAGGTGATCCTGTTGGTGGTGCTGCCCCAACCGCCGTGCGGCGACATGGGTATTTTCGTCCACTTCCCTGTCTTGTCTTTCCAGACCCACCGCCAAACGAGCCAACGGTCCAAACTCTTGAGTTTCTCCGGGATGTTGTCGGTCAAAGGCGGCATCCGTGCCGGTTTGGGGGGGTGAGCGTGTGCGGGAGACATGGTTGATTCCCGACGCCAATCCGAAATAGCCGGGGACGGGGGCACCCGTCCCTGGGCACCCGTCCCGACCGGGCGCGACGCTCGGGAACCTCAGACACTCAAGCCATCCAGGTCCGCTGCGTCCACTCCGGCGCGGTCCACGTCGTCGGCCCGCACCGCCGCGAACATCGGGCCCAGCAGCGACACCCGCCCTTCAAGCAACCGGCGGTCGTCCTTGCCCAACACCCCGACGCACGCGAACCGGGCTTCGGAGTAGTCCGGCCGCTTGCCGGCCTTCGGGATGGTGACCAGCGTCATCCGCGAGATCAAGCCCGAGATGGGCTGCGGGCGGCGGGCTTTCCCGTCTCCGCCCTGGTCCGCCGGCGTCAGCGGTCCGGGGTTCATCAGTCTCCGTGTGTAGTCCAGGAAGGGCTTGATGGACATCGGCGGCAGGGAGATGATGATGGGCATGAGGTCCGACTCCCGGATCATGAACACCAGCCGCATCTCCTTGCACCACTTCTTGCCGCCCTTGACGTTCCCGCGGGCCTCGATCTCCGCCGTCAGTTCCGTGATCAAGCGGGGAGCGCGGCTGCCGTCGGCCAACCCGGCCTTGACCGCATCGGACATGTTGATGTCGCCGGACCCCCACATGTTGAAGAAGCACTTGGCACAGTCTCCGCCGGGCGAGCCTTCCCCGAACTCGCCGCCGTTGGAGGCGCACGCGGGTGGGCCGGACTCCGCCTGACCGAACTTGTCGATCCACATGGCGCGGGCGGTTTTCCAGTGGACGATCACTCCGGTCAGGTGTTCGGACTCCTCGTTTCCTTCGGGGGTCGCGCACCGCCACTTGGTGCCGCCGCCCGTGGGGATGGTCACGCGGACCAAATCCTTCGCGTCGGGAGCCCGGCCCCCGAAGTTTTCCTGCAGGATGTGGCGGAACTCCTCGGGTTCGGTCTGCGCCAGGATGTATCGGGACAGCAGGGAGGTGACGGCGGCGGGGACCGCCAAGGCGGCCGTCGGCGGCTCCGCCGCCGCCGGCGGCGCTTCCGAGCCGCCGTGGGCCGACGGGACACCGGCCCACTTGGGAGCGGGCGGAGCCTGCGCACCGGCGGTTGAGGTTAAGATCTTGGCCATTGGGGTTTTCCATCTGGTTCAAGCTCCGGCCGTTCCTCCGGCCCGACAGGGCCGCGCGTTCCGAAGCGGGACTCACTGTTCTACCTCGCGTCGACCGGTCCGTACACCACCGTCCGGCCTCGATTCCGAAAATCGGCGGTGTTGTCGGTTCCGAGCTCGATCTTATGTCTTTGGTTCTTTCCGCTTATACGTCTCACTGAATGACAGATTTCATATGACAATCAGGATTCCTTATGTCAATGTGGACTCACACGAGATTTCCGTATCCTTCCAATGGGTCGGTTCGCACGACGTAATCGTTTCCTTTTACGACTTCGGCTGCGGTTGATTCACAATTGGTGCTCGGTTCCTTTGAGCAGTACGGCTTCGATTCCAACTCACGTTTCTTTTTTGTGGCTTGGTCTGATGCGATCACTTTTTCCCGCCGTTTCGTTTCTGGAATGCGGTTCGATCCTCAATACGGTTCTTTTGTGATTGCGTCTCACTTAATCGGTACGTTTCCATCGGAGGTTCCGGATCACTTCGCTTTTCGTACTCGTTTCTTTCCGATGAGAACGTGTTCTCTTATCTTGATGCTCATGTCTTGTCTTCCTCCCGCTTCGGACCCCACGTCGGCGGGATGTGGTGTGCGTGTCCCAACATGGCGATGGCGAACGGCTTGGGCGGGTCGGCCTTGAAGTGGAGCTTGTACCCGAACTCCCAGTAGTTGCTCAGGAAAATCTTGGTGGCGTATCGGCAGGCGCGGCGCTGGATGCGGCCGGGCGGCAACTTGCCGGACGCATAGGATGCGTAGGTCGGCGTGCTCTTGTCATACTTCTTGCTGCGCAGGGACTCCTCGGCCTGCTCCCGGAACTCGCCGGCGTCGTTCTTGCGATCCTCGATGACCCGCCGCTGGGCATACATCAGTCCGTATTTGCTGTTGGGGTTGCCGCTGACCTTCATAAACGATTGGCCGATCTTGAAGCACAGCAGCTTGAAGTCTTGGTTCCAGGGCGGCTTGGACATGAACTTGACGAGATTGGCGCGGGTCATGCGGGTCTCGTCGTGATTGCCGTCGGTGCCTTTGCAGGTTCCACGGATGATGTTCTCAACCCTTCTCCGGCAACGTTCGGAGATGGCGACGAGATGGTCGCTGGTGACGGCCTTGTCTTTGCCCATGACGCTCTCGACCAAATCTGCGGCCCCGGTCTTGCCGAGCCACTTGACGCGCGGGTCGAGGCCGGCGTAGCTCCATACGTGGCCGACGGTGGGCGGGAAGCATGTGCCGTCGGACCGCTTCTCGAACCGGACATGGGCCAACAGGCCGGCGGCCAAGGTGCCGGCGATGCCGATTTGCGACATCGCCCAGCGTCCGAGCGGTTGCCCTTCGGCATAACAGCGGAGCATGATGGCGATTTGCGTCTCCAGCCGGGTCTCGTGTCCGGCAAGCCAGGCAATGACGGCATGGGGTTCCCCGAGCTTCGTCAGCGCGGACTCCTGATTGTCGGACTTGATGCGGGCTTCCTGCCGCCTGTAGTAGTTCTGAACCAGCCATCGAGCCTCCTTCACCCCCAGGGTTGCGGCGGCGGCCCGGATGTCGGCGTTGAGCTTCTTGATGGGGAGCAGGTCCAGGGTCTCCTGGTCGATGACCGGAGCGGCGACGGGAATGGGAACGGCGGCGTTTTCAGTCATGTGGTGGTTCCTTTCAATTTGCGGATGTCGTTTCTTTGGGTGGTTTCGTTTTCACTCTATGTGGTCGAATCTTTTGGGAGGTTCAATTTCACTCTCTGCATACGATTCCTTTTCGCCTTACGGTTTCGCTTCGTCCTCGGGGTTCTTACGGTGATGACGGATTCACTTGTCCCAGACGGTTCTTATTCTTTATTCGGTTCGCATTTACTAAGCGGTTATTGCTGTTGAATCGGCCCGCATTGCCAACGTGGTTCATTTGAGTGCTGCGGTTTCGCTTTCTAGCTTCGGTTCCATTGCGCCCGTGGGCTTGTTTCGCTCATGCAATTCGGTTCCATCTTCACACGCGGCTTTTCGTCCCGTGCGCCGTCACTCCGTAGTTCCCGGATTGCGCGCCTTGTTGAGTTCGAATTCGGAAAACGCGTTACGGAGGTTTTCCGGACTGTCCGACAATCCGCGCTCGCGCAGGTAAACCCTGGCCAGGCGGCAGTATTCCATATTCCCGATAATCACGGCATAAGCGGCAAAGGCCTGTTGGGCCGCGGCGGCACGGGCCGCCGGTCCGCGGTGATCGATGCACATCGAGTAGTCGGTGAAGCCGCGTCCGAACTCCTGTCCGCACTGGGAACAGGATGTGTTGTCGAGTGTGGGGAGGAACTGGGGCATTGGGTCATCCTTTCATTTTGTTTGACTTCCCCCCGCACACCATCATCTTGCCACACTCCGGAGAGTTTGTCAACCACAAAAACAAAAAACTGTTTTTGTCGGCGGATGCGTAGGCGTCAGGCGTCACTGGATCTTGTCCTGAGCGCCAAGGCTTGGTTGCAGGGGTCGTCGCCGTCGCCATCTGGTGCTTGGACGGTAACACACGGCTGATGAGTGGTCATCGGATGTTCCCGGTGCAACGTGATGAGTTCCGCCAAGAGGCGTTCCGCCTCTTGCAGCGCAGCATCCGGCAACCTCCGGACGATCTGGTGACACACCTCGCGGATGATTTCATAGTCGTCGTTCATGGCGTCTCCACCTTCCCATTGACGGCCAACTCGGCCAAGCGGTCCACCGCTTCGGACTGTTGCTTTTTGTCTTCGGCCGCCAACTCCTCAGCCAAAGACGCGACATGGCCGGACAGGGCATCGCCGACGGCGATGAGCTTGCCGATTTGGCTGCGGGCATCCTCCGTGGACAGGACATCGCCGTCGGTCAGTTCGTCCCACATCTTGATTATGGCTTCATGGGTCACGGTACGTCCTCCACGGTTCTTGTCCTGGCATGGTCAATCCAGACCTCTCCGCACTGAGTGCACGCCGATGTTCCGCTGAGCAGTCCGCCATCAACCGAACTCCTGTCCGCACTGGGAACAGGACGTGTTGTCGAGTGTGGGGAGGAACTGTTTCATGTGGTCATCCTTGGTTTGACTTCCCCCCGCACACCATCATCTTGCCACACTCCGGAGAGTTTGTCAACCACAAAAACAAAAAACTTGTTTTGTCGGTGGCGTGTGGCGGAATGATGGTCAGGCCACAGTTCTTGTCCTGGCATGGTCAATCCAGACCTCTCCGCACTGAGTGCACGCCGATGTTCCGCTGAGCAGTCCGCCATCAACCGGATGGTCGTACCTATGGCTCTCGGGGTGATCGCATCGGCAAGGCAATGCGGACAAAGCATCGTGAAAACTGATGCCGCAGACCAGGCACTTCGACAATCCCGGCAACGGATTGTCGTCCCAGCGGTGTAGGCAACGTGTCACAGCATGTCCTCCACCGTCCCGGCACCGACCGTCTGTTCCTGCAACGTCCGCTTTTCCTCAAGGGCGGCATGGACCTTGACATCGACGGTCCCCTGTGCCAACAGGTGGATTTGCAGGACATGCTTCTCCTGCCCGATGCGGTGGACCCGCTCCATCGCCTGCCAGTGACTCACCGCATCGTCCGTCTTGCAGTAGAAGATCTCCGTCGCCGCGGCCGTCAGGGTGATGCCTGTGCCTCCAGCCTGCGGGGTGGCCACGATCACGTCGATCTTGCCGGCCTGGAACTCCGCGATGATGCGCTCACGATGCTTTTGAGGGGTGTCGCCGATGAACTCGGCAATGGTCAACTGCGGATCTGCCAGACCCAGGGCACGGCAAATCATCTTGACTCCGTGTACGAACGGGCTCCAGACCACCACCGGCTTGGGACAGTCGGCGAGTATCTCCGTCAACAGGTCCAGCTTGGCGTTGGGAACCAAGTCGGCGTCCATACCGTCTTCGTTTCCTGTTGCCATGTCAACATAAGTGAATTTCAAAGTGTTTTCCCGGATCACTTCCTTATCGCAATGGACCCATCCGCCGGCGATCTGCAACAGCCGCAGCCGCTCCACCAGCACATTGGACGCCGTGACCGTCCCGGTTTCGTTCTTGATGGTTTGCAGCCGCGCCACGGCATGGGTGCGCATATCCTTGTAGACGCGGGCCTGTTCTCCGGCCAACGGAACCCGACGGACGGTGACGATGCGTTCCGGCAAGTCCAAGCAGTCCTCCTTGAGTATGCGCGACGAGAAGCGGCGTACCTTGGCATTGAGTTCCGGCACGTTCCTGTAGGCTACGATCTCGCGGTTCTCGAAGCCGCCGAACACCGCATACCTCGATTCGAAGGCCGTCTTGCTGAACGTCCCGAACGCCTGGGTTCCACGGAGAAACACCCCGATACCGAAGATGCTGGTCGGCCCGTTGCGGGCCGGCGTGCCCGTCAAGGCCCAGCGGTGCAGTATTCGCGGAAGGTGGTCTTTCAATGAGTACCACGACAACTTCATCAGTGCGCGGTGGGTGCGGGTGCGGACACCTGCGATCCGGTGCGCCTCGTCGCAGACGACCGCCGACCAGCGGATCTTCGCCAGCTCGGCAAAGGTCCGTCCGATCAGTGTCTCGTAGTTGGTGACGCATATTGCCGGTCCGCCGTTCCGACCCCCAATTCCGTTGACGAAATCCAGTTGCTTGAGGGCATTGCTCCGCTGCTTGGCGTCTCCAACCACCGCAATCGAACCGACGCCGGCGTGCCGCATGAGTTCGCCGTCGGAACCCGTCCAGACGCTCACCACGGACAGGGGGCAGAGGATGAGCACCGGTCCGTTCAGGTCGCCGCTGGCGAACCCATCGCGGATGCGCACGGCGGTTGGGGCCGACTTGCCGCATCCCTGTTCGGCGAACAGCCCCCACGATGGGGCGGACCACAGTTCGGCGAGTTGGCGGACCTGATGGGCGTAGGGCGTCACCGGATGATCAGGCGTGCCCCAGCGTGCGCCCGCTGCGGCGTCCAAGGCCCATTGGGGAAGTTCATCATCCGTGCCGACGATATCGATGCCCGGCTTGATGATCATCATCGCCTCACCTTGCCTTTCTTGTTGTCTTGCTTCTCGTCATCCCACTGCAACCGCCAACCGGCCGGACAGTCGGATTCAACGCTGGCGTGGTGCTTCTTGCCGTGACGGATGAACTGCCATGCCTGTTCCGGAGAAGACACCACAACCCATGCGGCTCCGACCGCTGAAAGGGCGTCGGCCTCACGCTTCTGCAGCTCCGATAGGTCTTCACCGGGCTGCTTCACCTCCATGTGGGTGTGTTCGCAAGGCGAAAGTCCGTCGCGCCGGTCCATGTTGAGCATCACCAACAGATCGAACATCCCGCGGGTGTACCGGTCCGACAGCTTGTTGATTTTGATGTCGGGAAACTCCGTCTTGAGGCGACGGATCACGTCATCTTGGATGCGTCCTTCAGCTTGGCGGGACATTTCAGTCCTCCTTTCCCGCCCGCACCTCAACACCCCACCTCGTGAAGGTCTTGAGGTCGGCGTGCATTTCGATGCCGTGTTCCGACAACTCGCGGCAGAACTTGCCGAACGCCTGATGGTTGACGCTGATGACTTCTTCTCCGCCCGGAACTGTCTTGAGCCACTCCATCACGGATTCTCGTTTCTCCGGTTCCGATTTGGACGGGAACCCATAGTAGTTGCGGCTCCTCACGCTGAACTTGCCATCCGGAGTGGTGATGCTGCTCAGCCCCATGCGGGAGAGTTCCTCCATGAACACGGATTCGGCGGCTTCCAATTCTCCGTCCGCCCGCAACTTGGAAGCGTTGGCTTCCTTGCACGCGGCACGGGCGGAGAGAATCGCCTGTGCCATGCGGGCGATGGTCGGGCTTTCGCCGTTCACCGCATCAGCCGGCTCCGGCTGTTGTGTTTGTGGATTCATGTTCATGTCAGTCCTGCTTTGTGATGCCGCAGCACGGCGTTCTACGGTCCATGGTCCAACTGGCCTGGGGTCTGGTCAGGTAGGGTACTTCTTTGCGATCATGCTCAGTGCTTCGACCGCCGACTGACGGACATTCGGGTCGGCGTTGGAGGTCAGCGCCGTCGCCAACGCATCCACCGCCGCGTGGCCGCCGATCCGGCCCAGGGCGTAGGCGACCAGCCGATGGAACGCGGTGTCGGCGTCGCCGGCCAGCGCCGCCGCCAGCGCCGCAACCGCTTCCGGTCCGCCGATGCGTCCCAGTGCTTCGACAGCAAACTCGCGGACCCAGGCATCGGCGTCGCCGGTCATGGCCGCCTTCAGCGCCGCCGCGGGGCCGCCGATGCGGCCCAGCGCCACGACCGCCTTCCGACGGACCGCGGCGTTGGCGTCGCCGGCCAGCGCCGCCATCAGCGCCGCAACCGCCGCCGGTCCGCCGATGCGTCCCAGTGCCTCGGCCGCCAGCTCGCGGACGTAGGCGTCGGCATCGCCGGCCAGCGCCGCCATCAGCGCCTCAAGCCGACTCCATTCCGCCGGCGTCAGATCCGGCTCCGGAACCATCGTAATTATCATGGTCAAAACTCCTTGTCATTCGCTGATGTTGCGTCAGCAGGGAAGGTTATAGAGAAGCTTCCAGCCGTTAACGGTCCCCAAGGATTTCTCCGTCCTCACCGCACCCCGCGCACGCCTTTGGCGCGTTCGTGCCGTGATTGACCAGGCCGTCGAGGCACTGCCGGCAGTAGGTGTACCCACACACGATGCATCCGATGGACGCGATCCGTTCGCGGCAAATCCAACAGGTCTGCACCGGGGCGGCTGTCCGCTCGGTGATCTCAAATCGAATGTCTTCTTCGGTCATGGTCAAAACTCCTTGTCATTCGCCAACGTACCATCGGACTCATGGTCACGACGGGGCGTCCTTGAGCGTCGGGGAAAGCGCCTCGGCCGCCCACCGGCGGACCACGGCGTCGGCGTCGCCGATGATGCCCAGCGCGTCGGCCGCCTCCCGGCGGACCCAGGTGTCGGCGTCGCCGGCCGCCGCCAGCGCCAGCGCCGTCACCGCTTCCGGGCCGCCGATGCGGCCCAGCGCCACGGCCACCCGCCGGCGGACCTCGGCGTCGGCGTCGGCATCGGTGTCGCCGGCCAGCGCCGTCGCCAGCGCCGCCACCGCTGGTGGCCCGCCGATGCACCCCAGCGCTTCGGCCGCCAGCCGGCGGACCCCGGCGTCGGCGTCGCGGGCCAGCGCCGTCGTCAGCGCCGCAACCGCCGCGGGGTTGCCGATGCGCCCCAGCGCCTTGGTGGCCTCCCGGCGGACCCAAGTGTCGGCGTTGCCGGCCAGCGCCGCCGCCAGCGCTGCCACCGCTGCCGCGTCGCCGATGCGGCCCAGCGCTTCGGCCGCCTGCTGGCGGATGTCGGTGTCGGCATCGCCGGCCAGCGCCGCCGCCAGCGCTGCCACCGCCGCCGCGTCACCGATGCGGCCCAGCGCCACGACCGCCCGCCAGCGGACCACGGTGTCGGCGTCGCCGGCCAGCGCCGTCGCCAGCGCCGCCACCGCCGGTGGCCCGCCGATGCACCCCAGCGCGTCGGCCGCCAACTCGCGGACCACGGTGTCGGCGTCGCCGGCCAGCGCCGTCGCCAGCGCCGCCACCGCC
>ERZ1292644.307-Hain-H14-01um-R2-307-length-35973-cov-6_pt1 | contig 35973 bp, 54 predicted proteins | sample MGYA00564402_ERZ1292644 | MGnify/ENA primary metagenome ERZ1292644 (study PRJEB36523, sample SAMEA6512644) | groundwater metagenome | collected 2019-01-09 | study: AquaDiva: Metagenomics assemblies of 32 groundwater samples
AGTTCCTTCACGCGGCGGCGAAATTGTGCAGGCAGGGTCATGAAACCGGTCGTCGTCAGGGTGCCTGGCGCGAGCCCCGTATTCGCCATGGTTGATGACGGGGACTATGCGCGAGTCGTGGCGAAAAAGTGGACGCTGTGGGGAGGGTACGCTGTGGGGAACTTCCAGCATCCGACCCGCCGCCGTCATCGTTTAGGGAAGGGGTCCGATCGAAAGCCGACTCAAATCGGGATGCACCGATTTATTCTAGGCCTTGAGACAGGCGAGAAAGTTGAGACAGACCATCGCAACGGAGATCGTCTTGACAATCAGCGCAGTAACCTTCGGATTCTCACTCGCGCTGAGAATGCCCAGAATCGACTCCCAAACAAACCGACTCGACACTCGCAGTCTCAGTACTCGCAGTATCGCGGCGTGCATTGGGACCCCTCAGCGAAGAAATGGAAGGCTGTGGTGCGCGGTAAGCGCATTGGTCAGTTCTCTTCTGAGGAAGAAGCCCATGTGGCCGCGTGGACGGCGAGGAAGGCGACGATGCCATTTAGCGAGCACGACAAACTCAGGCGGACAGAATGAAGAAGGGCTGGAGCGTGTGATGCGCGGCCGCAAACCTGTCCCGACGGCGCTCAAGATCCTTCGCGGGAATCCCGGCCAGCGGCCCCTGAATCTGGCCGAGCCGAAGCCTCCGGCCGCGTTCGATGGCTTCGCGATGGCGCCGGCCGAGTTGAGCAAGGACCCGGTCGCCCTTCAAGAATGGAAACGCCTGGCGCCCCTGCTGCATCGGATTCGCCAAGTGACGGAGGCGGAGCGCACGGTGCTCATCGCGCTCTGTGAGCAATGGAGTGTCTACCGAACCGCGCATGCCAAAGTCGCCGACCTCGGGATGATCGTGAAGTCGCCCTCGGGATATCCGATGACGAATCCCTATCTGTCGGTGGCGAACAAAGCGCTCCAGCATTGTGCGAAACTCTGGGCGGAGCTCGGGCTCACGCCGAGCGCGCGAAGCCGCGTGCGCACCGACGAGGATCTGGGCGGCGCGGCGGATGACTTCGCCGCCTTCGATAAGCCCCTGCGACCGTGGGCGGGGAAGCGCTGATGGGCTGGGCGGCGCGGGCGCACGAGCGGCGAGGCAATCCGAGTCCTGAACGGCTGCAGATTAGGGCCATCGACACGCGGAAAGTCGAGGCGCATTTCAAGACACATCATGTGCCGGCGCCGGTGCAGTTCAGCGATAGGGCGTACACGATGGACGCTCGAGGAACGCTTCGGCGGGCGAGCTGGCGCGTTATGGCGCAGGCTCCGAACATCATGCCGAAAGCTCATGGCGGCTAACGCGCTCGATCGCTACGCCCGCGCCGTCGTCGACGGTCGCCTCCCGGCGGGCCGCTACCATCGGCTCGCGTGTGTACGCCATCTCGCCGATCGGGCGCGCGAAGGACAGCCCGACTTTCCGTATCAGTTCAGCCTTCGGCACGCTCGTCGCTTTTTCGCGTTTGCGAAACAGCTCCGCCACTACAAGGGTGAATGGGCGGGCACGATCGTTCGGTTGACGCCCTGCCAGCAATTCCGGCTCGGGTCGCTGTTCGGCTGGTTGCAGGTTGAGACGGGCCTGCGCCGCTTTCGCACGGCCTACAATGAAATCCCCCGGAAGAATGGCAAGACGCTCGAGGCCGCGCTCGTCGCGCTCTACGTGACGTTCTTCGATGAGGAACAGGGATCGGAAGGCTATTGCGTCGCGACCAAGCGCGACCAGGCGAAACTGGTGTTCAATGATTGCAAGCGGTTCATCCGGACGAGTGACCTCCGGCGGCGCTTGCGGACGTTGATCGGGAACATCCATCAGGAACGGACGGCGAGTAAGCTCGAGCCGCTCGGGGCCGATGCGGATTCGACCGATGGCCTGAACCCGCATTGCGTGATCGTCGATGAGCTGCACGCGCATAAGACGCGCGATCTCCTCGACGTGATGGAAACTGCGACGGGCGCGCGGCGGCAACCCGTGACGTTCCAAATCACGACGGCGGGCGACGATCTCGTGTCCCCCTGCGGCGACCAGCACGAGTACGCTGGCAAGATTCTTGAGGGGCTCGTGGTGGATGAGAGCTTTTTCGCCTTCATCGCCCACGCAGACCCCGGCGATCCCTGGCAGGCCGAGGCGACCTGGCGCAAGGCGAACCCGCACTATGGGATTTGCGTCAAGCCGGAGGACTTGCGGGCGCTCGCGCTCAAAGCCCGGAACATTCCGGCGGCCGCCGCCGCTTTCCAACAGAAGCGGCTCAACCTCTGGGTCAATGCCGCCCAAGTCTGCCTCTCACTCGCCGGGTGGCGCAAGGGGCAAACGACTTGGGACCCGGCGACGCTGGCGCATGAGCCGTGCTACGTGGGTGTGGATCTCGCGTCGAAAATCGACCTCTGCGCCCTGGTCGCCGTATTTCCGCCGCGGCCGGGTCGGGCGCAGACGCGATGGCTGATGTTCGCCTGGACGCCAGCCGAGACGCTGGCCGATCGGGCGCATCGGGACCGCGCGCCGTACGAGGTCTGGGTGGATCAGGGCTGGCTGCGCACGACGGCCGGCAGCCGGATCGATCAACAGGTGATCCGCACGGTGCTCGCCGATCTCCGCCAGCAGTACGACATCGAACGGATTGGGTTCGATCCCTGGCACGCCGACAAGCTCGTCGAAGATCTGGTGCGCGAGGACGGCTTCCCAGAGGCCCAAGTGCTCGCCGTCCCGCAAACGTTCGCCGGCATGAGTTCGGCCTGCTTGCGAGTCCAGGCCGACATCCTGGCTGGCGAGATCGACGCCCGAGGTTGCCCGGTCACGGCTTGGGCGGTCTCGAACGCGGTCGGCCAGCGCGACGGGAAGGATAACTTGATGTTTGCGAAGGGGCGCAGTCGCGGGCGAATCGACCCGCTCATTGCCGGCACGATCGGCACCGCGCTCTGGCTCCGGCAACCGCCAGAGGTCGCCTCGGTGTACTTGACGCGAGGCGTCAGAATTCTCGGAGCGTGAACATGGCCTCGGCGCGTGAGATGATTGTGGTGGTCGTCAGGCAGATTGATGCCGCTGATGTGCTCGGGCTTGTGGGGTTCATCGTGCTCGAGGCTGGACTCGTGCAGGTCTCGCCGCCACTGGCCTGGATCGTCGGCGGGGTGATCCTGATGGCGCTCGCCGTCATGCCATTCATGCGCTCGCGAGGACGGAGATAAGCGTTTATGGGCTATCTTCAGCGCTTGCTTGCGGCCGAGGACCCGCCCCGAATCCCGTCGCCCATCGACGACTTTTGGTACCAGCCCTTCGGCTACGGCCTCTCGGCCGCCGGCCAAAGCGTGACGCCGGAGACGGCGCAGAAGGTCAGCGCGTTTTTCGCGGGCGTGCGCCTCCTCGCGAATGATGTCGCGAAACTTCCGCTTGAACTGTACGAGCGGCAAGCGGGTGGCGACAAAACGCGTGTGCCGGACGTGCCGCTGTATGACGTACTCCACCGCCGGCCGAACGCCTGGCAAACGTCGTTTGAGTGGCGGCGCCAGGGCATGCGGCATCTCATCTTGCGCGGGAATTGGTACAACCTCATCCGACCGGGCCCGCGCGGGCCCGTCGACCAGCTCGTGCCGCTCAATCCGGATCTGGTCGCGCCCGTGCAGCTCGACACCTTGCGCGTGGCCTACCGGGTTCGCGACCCCAAGACCTACGAAGTCCGCATCTTCACGCAAGATGAAATCTTCCACGTCCGCGGCGTCTCCGATGATGGTGTGGTGGGGAAATCTGTTCTGGCCTGGGCCCGCGATAGCGTCGGTGTGGCCCTGGCGACCGAAAGTTACGCCGGGCGCCTCTTCTCGCAGGGCGCCCTCCACGGCGGCGTGATCACCGTCCCGGGGGTCTTGACGGATGAGGCGTCGACGCGCCTCGCGAAGTCCTTTGCGACCACACAACAGACGTGGCATCTTCCGCGCGTGCTCGAGCAGGGCGCGACGTATGCCGAGTCGGACCTCACGCCGGAGGATTCGCAATTCCTCAAGTCCCGTGAGTTTTCTGTGACGGAGATGGCGCGCTGGCTCGGGCTGCCGCCGCATAAGCTCGCGGACCTGCTACGGAGCACGAATAACAACATTGAACATCAGGCGCTCGAGTACGTCATCGACTCGCTCTCGCCCTGGCTCATTCTCATCGAACAGACGATTGGGCGCGATGTGATCATTGAACCCGCGCGGTATTTTGCGGAATTCAATATCGACGCGCTCTTGCGTGGGGATTCGCAGGCGCGCGGCGACTTTCATTCCAAGCTCTTCAACATTGGCGCGGTCTCGCAGAACGATGTCCGGCGCCGCGAAAACATGAACACGATCCCAGGTGGGGATACCTACTATGTGCCGGCGAATCTGCGCCCAAGTGATGCGCCCTGGACGGCGCCACTGCCAGCCGCCGGCCCTAGCCGCGAGGCGGCGCCTGTCCCGCCGCGTCGCTCGCGATCGCCGCAGCCGCCCAGAGACGAAGAGGAGGAGGGGGAGGAGATTGAGGCGCGGAGCCGCGCGGAAGGCCTGCTCGCGGCAACGCTCAGTCGACTTCTCCGGCGCGAAACGAAGGTGATCCAGAAATGCGCCGTGCGCCATGCGGACAACTCGGAGGCCTTCATCGAACACGTCGCCGCCTTTTATGCCGCCCACGTTGCGCTTGTCGGCGAGACCCTCGCGATCGATCGCGCAGCGGCGTCCCGGTACTGCGCGGGCCAAGCCTCGCAGCTTGTGGCGGCCGTGGAGGCGAATGGCTGGATTGCGGTCATTGAACGCTGGCAGGCGCCCGCGTACGCCAAGGGCCTCGCGCTCTTGATTCTCGATCACGAACTGTAACAATCGTTCATTAGGAAAGGATCTTCGTCGATGCCCTCCCCGCTCACCTTCCCGACCTCGATCCCGATCGTCGGCCAACCGTTCACGCTCCATGCGTGGTTCGCGACGGTCCTGATCACCTGCAATTGCCCGGCCCATACGCCGCTGATGATTGTCGGTCCGACGCTCGCGCCTTGTCTCGCCTGTAAAAAGGGGTACCAAATTCAGTCGGTCACGTTCGATGCCCGCACAGGCAAAGCCCATGTCAATCTTGCGATGTTCGCCATCGAGCCTGAAGGCGGCGGCAGAAATGGAGGGGTCCTCCCATGAAGTATGCACACGTCCTCGACTACGTGGCCCGGACGCCCTGGGCGATTCTTGAGGCCAAACTCCATGATCTCCTCGCCGTGCTGGCGTTCCGCGCCGCCGGCGGGTTCTTTAGCGCCGAGGAGATCCGGGCGCGCCTGGGCGACCCGGCGCCATCGGCCGACTCGGGCCGCCGCGGCACCGTGGCGGTGATTCCGCTGCGCGGCATCATCGCGGCCAGGATGGGCTCGATGGAGGAATCGAGCGGCGGGGCGTCCGCCGAGCGCTTCGCGGCGATGGTCACGGCCGCTGCGCGCGACGAGACGATCGATGCCATCCTGCTCGATGTCGACAGCGTGGGGGGGACGGTGCCCGGCGTGCCGGAAGCCGCAGACGCCGTCTGGCAGGCGCGGCAACTGAAACCCGTCGTCGCGCTGGCGAATGCCGCGATGGCGAGCGCCGCCTACTGGATCGCGAGCCAGGCTGAGGAACTCGTCGCCGTGCCGGGGGCGCTCGAGCGCACGATCGGTGGGATCGGGGTGTTCGCCGTCCACCAGGATCTGACGAAGGCCCTCGAGAACGAGGGGGTCAAAATCACCCTGATTCGGGCGGCCATCGGCCCGCGCAAAGTCGACGGGAATCCGTTCGAGCCGCTTACCGCTGAGGCCCGTGCGGACCTCCAGGCCGCGGTCGACGTGGCCGGCGAGCGCTTCCTCAAAGCCGTTGCGCGGGGCCGGGATTTGACGCCCGCCCAAGTGCGCGATCGGTACGGCGAAGGGCGCGCCCTCACGGGACCGGAAGCCAAAGCCGCCGGCGTCATTGACCGCATCGCGACGCGCGAGGAGACGCTCACGCGCCTCCTGAGCCGGACGCCGCGGCGATCGGCGATGACCCGTGCGACAGGAGATCGACGGGCCCTGCTTTGAAGCGTGCGCGATGGCCATTGAGACGTTGATCATGATGGTGAGGGTCCGGGGTCGATAAGAAATATCGGTATCAGCGATAATTTCTATTGACGTTCTGGGTCCGATCCGGGCCTCATTTGCACGGGCCTGCGGGCCTGTGCTAGACTCGCTACCGCATTCACTCGGCGCGGCTTCCATTGAAGGCGCGCCACTTTCGTTGAGGAACAGTCCTCGGCGCTGGTGGCGCGCCTTTTTTTTGGGCTTCGTGAGGAGAAGGACCGCATGGACCTCAAACAGCTTATCCAGCGCGAGACGAACCTGACCGCGTCCATCGCCAAACTCAAAAAGGAAGGCCGCACGCTCGGCGCCTTGAAGGACCCGACACCTGAACAAGCCACGCGGTACGACGCGATCTTTGTCGAGCTTGACGAGCAGGAGGGCCAGCTTGCGACGGTGACGACGACGGATCTCCCTCGCGCGCGCCGCCTCCAAGAAGAGGAACGCGCGGCCGCTGCCGCCCTCCCCGCTGCGATCGAGATGGGCGCCGATCGTACCGCGCTCAAACCCTGGGCCAACTTCGGCGAACAGTTGATCGCCATCCACGCCTTCAAGACCAAAGGCGTCGCCGATCCGCGCCTCTTCGCCGCCGCTCAGGGCGCCGGCGAAGCCGTCGATTCCGATGGCGGCTTCCTCGTCGGGTCCGACGTGGTGGCCGCGATCGAAAAACGCATGTTCGAGAACAGTATGATCCTCGGCCGCTGCCGGCAGATCGAGATCGGTCCCGCCAGCAACGGCCTCACGATTCGCACCGTGGACGAAACGAGCCGCGCGACCGGCTCGCGCTGGGGCGGCGTGCAGGGGTACTGGGTCGACGAGGGTGTGGCTCCGACCGCCACGAAGCCCAAGTTCGGAAAAGTCGTCCTGGTCCTCAAGAAAGTGGCGGCGCTCGGCTACGCCAGTGATGAACTCCTGGCCGACTCGGTCGCCATGGGATCGGTATTTGAGCAGGCCTTCGCGGAGGAATTGACGTTCCTCGTCGAAGACTCGATTTTCAACGGCACCGGCGCCGGGCAACCCATCGGCGTCATCGGGCATGCGGCGACGGTCTCGATTGCGAAGGAAACCAACCAAGCCGCCAGCACGGTCCTCTTCGCGAACATCGTCAAGATGTGGGCGCGCTGCTGGAGCCGGGCCCGCGCGAACGCCGTCTGGTACATCAATCAGGATATCGAGCCGCAGCTCTTCCAGATGGCCTTGTCGGTCGGCACGGGCGGCGTGCCCGTGTACCTGCCAGCGAATGGCCTGTCGGGGTCGCCCTACGGCACACTCATGGGCCGACCGGTCGTCCCCATCGAGTACGCGGCGACCCTCGGCACAGTGGGCGACATCACGCTCGGTGCCCTTCGCGAGTACGCGGTCATCACCAAGGGCGGCGTGCAGCAGGCGGCCTCGATGCACGTCGCGTTCACGACCGACGAGCAGGCCTTCCGGGCCACGTACCGAATCGACGGGCAACCGCTCTGGCGCGCCGTCCTGACGCCCTTTAAGGGGAGCAACACGCTGTCGCCGTTCGTGACGCTGGCGACCCGCGCGTAAGAGGAGAACTCCGATGCGTGTGTCTGAATCTTTCATTCTCATCCCGATCCTCGAGGCGTTGGACACGCAGGCGGGGCTCGACGGGCAGTCCGTCAACATGGGGCTGCTGCACGCGATCTGTTTTCCGATCAACTTCGGCGCCGTGACCGGGGACGCCGTACTCAAGTTCTACGTCGGGGCGACCGACGGGACGAAAACGACGGCGGTCACGTTCCGGACCCGCCTCTCGACCGGCGCCTACAAGGCGGCGAGTGCCGACCTGTACGCGACCACCTGGACGACGCAGGCGGCGGCGGGGCTGACCCTGACGGCCGCGACCTATGCGAACAAGACGCTCCTGGCAGAATTCGACAATCAGGAAATCGCGCCGGCGACGCCGTGGCTCACCCTCGAGCTCTCGGCGGCCGCCACCGTGCTCCTGACGGCCTGCGTGGCCATCGGATTGCCGCGTCAGGCCTCGGTCGCCGGTACGACGGTCGTCTAGTAGGTTCGATCGTTTCGTAGAGCGGCGCGCGAGACGCGCGAGACGGACCCATGTATACGAATCAATTTCGCGACATCTTTACCACGATCGGGCTCGGGCTTCACTCGGTGAAAACCGCGGCCACGCTTCCGGCGACGACGACCCAAAACATTTTCACGATCAGCGCCGGCCGCTGCGCGGTCTTGCTCTTGCTCGGCGAAGTCACGACGGTCATCCAGGCGCAAGCGAACAACCTCAAAGTGACGAGCGCGCCCACGACGGGCACCGCCGTGGATCTGGCGTCGAATCTGGACATCAACGCCGATGAGGCTGGGCTGCTCTATCTCGTCGAGGGCGACGGCACCGCGCTCGTGGGCGCGAATGCCGGCGCGGCGTTGAGCGGCGTCGGCGCGCCGTTCTTCATTGTGCCCATCGGCACGATTCGCATCGAAACGAGCGCGACCAATACGGGCGCGACGAAATGGGACGTCTGGTACTTCGCCTTGGACGAAGGGGCCTCGATCGTCTCCGCCTAAAGCGATGGTGCGCCTCGAGGGCACGATCAAGCGGTTCATCGGGCTGTCGACGGATTTCAAACCCGAATCGACGCCCGACGATCCGCTGCCGCCGGGCTCGAGTTTCCTCGAAACCGACACGGGCAAGATCGCCCGCTACGGCACGAACGGCTGGGAAAAGGCTACGGAGGCGGATGACGTGCGGGATTTGTTGGCGGCGCTGCTGGACGAGGTCCGGCGCCTCACGCTGATGGTCGGCCTCGCCACGGGCGTCGAAACGCAGACGCCCTCTGAAGGGAGATTGCCATGATTTTGGAAGGGATCGTCAAGCGGTTTCAACGTGTAGGCACCGGCGGCGCGACGGCGCTGCGGCTGACCGAGCTCGGCAACCAAGCCGTCGACAAAGTCCTGCCGGACTACGCGCAGCTCGCCAAGGCGCGGCGCATTTTCTGCGCGTCGACGGGCGCCGGCACGGCCATCGCGCCCGTGACGGCGATGCCGACCACGGCCGCCACTTGGGCCCTCTTCAACGGTGAAGAGCCCGGCGGAAAGAGTTATAGCGTCATCCTGGCCGGCTGCTATTCGGTGTCGGGAACCCTCGGCCTCGGCTTGGCGCTGCTCGGGACCGTCGCCCTCTCGGCCACGACGGGCACCAAACCGACTGCCTACGCCTCGTCGGTCACGACCAACCTGACCGGCAGCAAGGTGGGCTCGCAAGGGTTCCTCGCGCAAGGCGTCACGATGGTCGGCACGCCCGCCTGGGCCGTCCTGGCGAGTCGCGATCAGGTCTCGGCCGTGTCGGTCGGATCAGGCCTTGTGGCCGAAGTCAAGGGCATCCTGAGTGTTCCGCCGCAATTTGTCGGGGCGTTCACGGTCCTCGCGCCGGTCGGCACGACCGCGCTCTTTGGCGTGTCGGTCGTCTTCGCGGAAGTCGAACTCGACCTCGAGTAAGGGCGGGGGGCGATGGCGCTCTCGCTCTCGACGGCGCCGACGGTCGAGCCGGTCACGCTGGCCGAAGCCAAGACGCATCTGCGCGTCGACCACACGGCGCAGGACGACTACATCGAGGATTTCCTCATCCCGGCCGCCCGGCGCTATGCCGAGGTGTACACGGGGCGGGCGTTCCTGAATCAAACGTGGATCTTGCGCTTGCGGGGGTTCAGCGAGCCTATCGTCTTGCCCTGGGCGCCCCTCTCCTCGGTCACGAATATCAAATATCTGGATTCGGCTGGGACGGAGCAGACCTGGGCGACGACTAATTATGACGTGGAACTCCCGAGCGGAGAGCTCGCGCTCCACGGTGCCATCCATCTCGGGTACGGCGACACCTTCCCGACGACGTACGGGATCGTGGACGATGTGCGGATTACGTACGTCGCTGGCTATGGCGCGGCGGCGACCTCTGTGCCGGTCGGGATCAAGCACGGCGTGTTGATGTTGATCGAGGATCTCTATCGGCAACCGTCGAGCGCCCTCGTGGGCGCCGTGCAGAGTCCAGCGGCGTTGACGGCGCGACATCTGCTCGATCCGTTCCGCGCCCGTCGATTTGATTTAAGGTTCGATTGAGATGCGCGCCGGCCTCCTCAGTGAACGGATCGGCTTTCAGCTCAATACCACCACGAGCGACAGCCAGGGCGGACGCGCGAGTAGTTGGGCAACCTTCGCAAGCCTCTGGGGCCAGGTCCTCCCACTCAATGGTCGCGAGACGCTCGAGGCCGCCGCGATTGGCTCGACGCTCCAGTACCGCGTCACGGTCGCGGCCCAACAGCTCCAAGCGGCCAACGTGACCGTGAGTTCGATTACGCGGTCGGGTACGACGGCGACCGTCACCACGTCGGCCGCGCACGGACTGACGACGAATGACTACGTGCGGATCGCCGGGGCGGTTCAGACGGCCTACAACGGGCAATTTCAGGTCACGGTGAGCACGACGACGGTCTTTACCTACACCGTCAGCGGCAGCCCCGCGACGCCGGCGACGGGCACGATTACGAGCGCGCGCCTGTTGCTGATCAGTTCCAAGCTGCGCCTGAGCTGGACGCCGAGCTGGGATGCGGCCCAGGCCGCGCGCACGCTCCAGATTCAGGCGATTCGCTTGCTCGGGCGCGACTGGCTCGAGCTCGATTGCGGGGAGACCGTCTGATGGCGCGCGGAACGCGGATCGAGATTCGCGGCCTCAAAGAAGCGCAGAGGGCCTTTGCGCGCTTGCCCGACGTGGCCCGCGAGACGTGGAACGAGCTCGCGATCGAGCCGACGCTCAAGGCCATTGCCCAGCAGGCGAAGCAGAACCTTCAGGCGAGCCCGTCGATTCGGACCGGGAGTCTGCTGCGGGCGATTGGCTGGAGTCTGGATCGCCGCACCGGGCAGGGGAAAGCGGGCATTGAACGGGTGTCGACGACGATCGCGATCCCTGGCCGGCGCCGCGGCGTGCGCGTGCGCGGGATTGTCGTACCCGGGCGCGGCGGAAGCGCGTTGATGAGTCAGGGCGCGCGCGTCATCCGGCCTGGTCGCTACGGCCATCTGGTGGAGTTCGGGCATGCCGGCCGGCGGGCGGCGCGGCCCGAACCGTTCATGCGTCCGGCGGCGGCCAGCCAAGAAAGCGCCTTTCTCGCGCGCTCGCGCGCGGTGGGGCCGGTGCTCGAGCGCCGGATGGCCGGCGGCGGGGCCGCGAGCGCCGGCGGGACAGGCCTGCTATGACCACGGGCGCCCTCGCGAGCTCGGTGCTCCAGGATGCAGCGTTCGACGCCTTGAATGTGGCGGCCTTTACGGCGCTCTCGACGGGCGGCGTGTTCACCGATGTGCCGCAGGATACGGCCTTTCCGTACACGTGGCTGGCGTTCGGCGATCCGGCCGAAGATCCCGTGAATGAGACCTTTGGGCGGCTCGGCGTGGTCGTGCATCTCGAGGTCCAGGCCTTCAGCGATTATCAGGGCGACGATCAAGTGATCGACATTCTCGACAAGGCGGCCGAGCTCCTCCATCATGTGAATTTGACGGTGACAGGCTGGGCCGTGCCGTACATCGGCCGGACAGTGTCGACGATTCAACTCGTCGAAATCAACGGCGTCCCGGTGCGGATCGGCACGCTCCGGCTCGATGCGCATCTCATCAAGAGCTGACGATGGCAAATTACGGCCCCGATGATGTCGGCTTTGTGCTGGTGGGCGCGTACAACCTCCTGGCGGACTCGGCCGCGATCCAGTTGAAGATCGAGCAGTTGACTGACGAGAGCACGTCACTCGGCGACAGCTGGACCGAGCACAGCTTGCTCGGCCTCTTCCGCGCCGACCTCAGTCAAAACGGCTACTTCAACGACGCGGCCGCGGCCAGTAACGCCGCCCTGGTCGGTCTGGGCGCCGCGCGCGTGTTCAGCGTCGGCGTTGAGGGCAATACGATCGGCAAACAGATGATTGGCCTCGAGGGTGCCGTCCAGCTCGATTACGAGCGGATCGCAAGCCTGAGCGCCCTGCACCGCGCCCGGTCCATGCTGCGGGTGACGGGGCAAGTCGATCACGGGCTCATTCTGCACGCGCTCACGGCCGAGACGGCGAACATGGATACGGAGGGAGCGAACTCGCAAGACAACGGCGCGAGTTCGGCGGCCGGCGGCGTCGGCTACCTGCACGTCACGGCGTACTCGGGTTTCACGAACATCATCGCGAAAGTCCGGCATTCGACCGACGATGTCACCTATGCCGATTTGATTACCTTCGCGACCGTGACGGCGACGACCTCGGAACGCAAAACGGTCAGCGGTACGGTCAACCGACATACGGCGATGAACCTCACCGTCAGCGGCGCCGGTTCGGCGACCTTCATGGTCGGCTTCAAGCGGGGATAAGATGACGACGATGAGGCAATGTCGCCAAGTTTCGCAGCGCTTCTTCGGCCGAAGCACGCTTGATGCACAAATGAGGCAGAACGATCTGCAAGAACCGGACGCAATCCTCGCGATGTCCGATGCTCCATCGGTAGACCTGTCGTCGGTTGGGAAATGGTTTCAGCGCGCTGACGTGGCCACCCAATATGCTCAACCACGCCATGAGCGTTTCATCGGTGTTGGCGATACTGATACGGACCGATCGAGCGTTGCGCATGCTGATCGTGCCTTCGCCATCGAGAATACCGGCCAGATAGCCAACCTTCTCGGCTGGGAGTTCGTCAATGACCGAACACAAGCACGGTCGTCGAACTGGCCGACAAGCATGATGTCCCGGAATGAATGGTCTCGGATGGCCCTTGAACCACCGCAGGCTCCGATTTGTGCGATCGACTGGATCGGTCGATTTACCACAGCCGCATTCACAGAGACCCGAGGGAATCTCCTCAGGCGTGGGCACATACGGCGGTGTCCCTCGATGTACCGCTTTTTGATTATGGCCCTGCAGATAGTTGACGGCGTAGTACCGCGAATGACGCGTGATGCGCACCGGCGCGCCGCAGCCGCACGCACAGAGCCGGATGTCGCCCGTCGTCTGCGCACGTGGATGATGGCCCCATCGGTAGTCACCACGACTCTTCACAAGCTGACCGCAGCCGCATTTGCACTGTTTCATGGGCTGAATATTATCAATCCTTAAGGAGATGTCAAGTGGCAAATTATGGCCCCGACGATCTGGTCATCAGCTGCGACGATTCGGGCGGCACGCCCCGGACCATCACCTCGTACATCCGCACGATCGGCGGTTTCAAGATCGAGCAACTCCTGCAAGAGTCCCATAGCTTTGGTGACACCTGGTTCGAGTCGCTCTTGGTGGGCATTCAGCGCGGGCAGGATCTGACGCTCGGCGGGCTCTACGACGACGCGGCGACGACCGGCCCTGATGTGGTGTTCAAGACGATGACCGGCTCGCGCACGGTGGTCCTCACGTGGGGCTCGACCAAAACGAGCACGTTCGAAGCGTGGGTCATCAGTTATGAACGGCTCGGCCGCCTGAATGAGCTCACGATGTTCGAAGTCGTCCTGCGGCCCACGGGCAGCGTCGTCGAGGCGTAAGCAGAACGGAGAAGGGAGCGCCAATGTTGATCGGCACGACGGCCGTGCGTCTGGAGATCCCGCACGAGCCCGGGGAGTGGATGGATTTGCGGGCGCTGCCCTGGCGGGTGCTCGAGACGGCGCGTCTCGCCGCCGCGGCCCACTGGCAACGGACGAACGCCGAGATGGCGAAGGCCTACGGCGTGGAGTTGCTCAAGGAGCTCCGCGACATCGATCTCGCGCGACTCAAGGCGGCGCTCGCCGAGGAGCAGCAGGCCGCCGCCAGCAACGGGGCGGGCGTGGGCCGCGACTTCGACCTGAACACGTTGCTTCAGAAAGGGATCGCGGGGTGGAGTTACAGCCCAGACCCGCCGACCCCCGCGCAGATCGATGAACTCGACGAGCGGACGGCGGGCTGGGCGGCGGCGGAAATCGCGCGCCTGAGCCTACCGCCCCAGGATGCCGACGCGCGAAAAAAAAGTTAATGCTCGTCCAGCGCGCCCTGGATGGCGATCCCGGCGTGGGCCCGCCGCGCGAGCTCCTCGTGAGCCGGATCTGCGAGGAGTTTGGGTGCCTGCCCTCCGTGGCCGAACGCGAACTGCTCGATGGCGACAGCGTCCTGCTGTTCGATGTGCTCGCGCTCCGCAGCTATCTGCGGGCGAAGGCACAGCTTGACGGGGCCACGCGCCAGGGGGACGTGCCGATGACGCCAGCCGTGCGCCAAGTCCTCGAGGTCCGGATCGCGCTCTTGGCGGCGCGGCGGCCTGATGAGCCGATTGCGTGACGCTCTTCCCGAAGGCGACCGCCTCGGGCATTCCTGGCGTGTGGTGGCGATTTATGGATCCCGTGCTCCGCCACGATTGCGTCGTTCTCAGTTGTCCACGATGCGGCACCGCGATCCGCCTCGAGCGCGATCCCGAGGTCGTGGATGCGCGCGGCGCGGCCGTCACGGGGCTCCTCGTCTGTCCCCTCTCCCGCTGCGACTGGCGCGATCAGGGGCGGCTGGAAGGCTACGTGGAGGCCTAACCCATGGCGGCTCCGATCGCGTCCCTCATCGTCCGCGTGCTGGCCGACCTCTCCGAGCTCAAAGCTGGGAGCGCCGAGATTCAGACCCAACTGGGCGGGATCGCCACGTCGGCCCAGCGCGTCGGCGCGGCGCTCGGCGTCGGCCTGAGCGTCGGCGCCGTCGTGCAGTTCGCCAGGAGCATCGTTCAAACCGCCGATGAGCTCACGCGCCTGAGCGACCGCACGGGAATCGGCGTCGTGGCCCTGCAACGCCTCCAGGGGATTGCCGAAGATTCGGGGAACACGCTCGAGCAGGTGACCAAAGCGATCAGCCAGATGCAGGTCCGGCTGGTGTCGGGCGATAGTTCGGCCGTCGGCGCCCTGCGCGCGCTCGGCGTTTCGCTCAATCAGTTGACCGCCCTGGATCCGGACGCGCAATTTCTCGCCATCGCCCGCGCGATCGACCAGATTCCGAATCCGGCTCGGCAAGCGCAGCTGGCCGTGGAGATTTTCGGGAAAGCGGGTCTTGAGATCCTCCCCAGCCTCAAGGCCGATGTTGATCGATTGGCGGCGAGTACGTGGACGATGAGCGAGGACACGGTGCAAGCCCTTGATCGCGCGGGCGATGCGTGGCAACGCGTCTGGCGGAATACCAAAGGCATCATCGGTGAATTCATGGCCTCCCAATTGCGAGGCCCCGGGGCGTTTGGCGGCGTGCCAGAAGGGACGGGAACTAAACCGACCCTTCCGCCGGCGCTGGGCTTCCCACAGCCAACGGGTCTTGGGCCATCGGCGGCCCCGGCCGGCGTCGCCCTTCGCCAAATCATCGAGGATCTCAACGCCGAACGCGACGCGGCAAACAAAGCCCGGGAGGCGAATGAGGCGCTGGCCGCGAGCTTGGCCCGCATCGCAGGCAGTGGCATGACGGCGGCCACGATGTACGAGCAGACGCGACGCGTCCTGCTCGACCTCGGGGAGCGCGTCACGCCGGTCGCGGCCGAAATGTTCGAGCGGCTTGAGAAGGAAATCTCGGACGCCGCCAAAGCGGCCGAGCAAGACCTGCTCCCGCCCCTCGAGAAACTCGCCCCCCCGATCGAGAAGGCCGCCGCGGCCATGTTCGGGTTCGCGAGCGCCATGGCCGGCTTCAAGGTGATCGGGGGCCCAGGGTTCGGGCCCATGATGCAGCATCTGTCCCCCTTCCTCGCCATCCAGTCGATTTCCTCCTCGGGTCTCGGCCCGCCGCCTCCGATTCCCGGATTTCAAGTCGGCGGGCCAACGGACGAAGGCCCGGCATTCCTGCATGAGGGCGAATTCGTCGTGCCGAAGGGCGGGGCGCTCGTACGCGGCGGCGGGGGCACAGTCGTCCACGCCACGATCAACTATCCGATCATGCGCGATCCGCAGGCGATGCGGGAGCTGCTGGAGATGATTGGGATGGAAATTGCTCGGCAACTGCGGAGCGGCGGCGCCCGGCTGCCGACCGGCGCCTGATATGCCGATCAGCGGGAGCGACGTCGCCCTGATGTACGCGCTCTCGGCGGTCGCCCGCTCGGGCGCGACGCGCAGCGGGCATCACAAGGGCCTCGTTTATCTCTCGATTGGCGGGACTGAGCGCCGCACGAACGTCATGTTCGGCTCGTTGGTCATCACGGACCTCGTCGACGAAACCCCGAACCGGCTCGAGATGCCCGTCCAGGGGATCGTGCCCACGAAAGCCCAGGAAGTCATCGTGCGGCTCGGCTCGTCGAATAATCGCGAGCGGATCTTCGGCGGCCACATCCTCCAGATCCGGCAGGCGCAACGGCAATCGGGCTCCCCCGTGTTCTATCACGTCGCGGCGGTCGACTACACCTGGCTCCTCGGCAAGCGCCTCGTGCGCAAGCGCTACACGAACCAGACGGCGACGGCCATCGCCCAGGACCTCATCTCGAGCTACGCGACGGGCTTTACCTCCAAAGGCGTCGCGAGTGGGCTCATCACGATCGACGAAATCACGTTCACGGACGAAGAATTGCCGGCGGCGTTGAGCCGCCTCGCGAAACGGATCGGCGGCTACTGGTACGTCGACTACCTCAAGGACGTGCATCTCTTCATCACGGAGACCGGCAACGGGACCCCGGTCACGCTCTCGACCACGCACACATCGTTCGCGGACTTCGGCTACGACGTTGACATCGGGCAGGTCGTCACGCGCGTGTACGTGGAGGGCGGGGGCGCCGCCTGCCTCGTCGACCGCGTGGCCGGCGACCTGACCATCCCGGTGGCAACTTCCGCGTGGTACAACGCCTCTGGCTGCACCATTGTCAGCGGGCCGCAACGCATCACCTATACGGGGCTCATCGCAGGCGGGGCTGGATCGCTCGTCGGCCCCGGCGTCACGCCCTCCTCAGGGCCCACGGCGACCCTCGCCATCGGGGCCGGCATCGACGATGGCGCGCACTATTACGCTTTTACCTGGGTCACGGCGGCCGGCGAGACCAAGCCGTCGCCCGCCTCTGCGACGATTACGCACGGCGCGGTCGCCGCGCCCACGGTCGCCCCAACCAATGAGGGCCTGAGCGGCGATAGTGAGGGCACGACGAACATTGCCATCGGCACGACCTATGAGTACGTGTACACGTACGGCCTGCACGCCACCTTCAATAATACGAGCCAAGACACGGCCGAAAGCGCGGCCGTGGCGATCGCGGCGGTCGTGGCGGCTGGGCTCGGGGCTCCGTACGCCCAATACCCCACGCTGCGCGTGACACACTCCAGCAATGCCGCGGTGCAGTGGATTCACATCTGGCGGCGTGTGACGGGCGTCGGCACGTATAAGTACCTGAAACACGCGATAAACGTCACGCACTCACTGTCCGTGTACGAAGCCTCGGGCGCCGACCTTCCCGCCGCCAATGGGACCCAACGACAAACATCGCTCTCCGGCATCGCGGTGGGCCCCTCGGGGACGACCGACCGCAAAGTCTATCGGGTCGCGGCGGGCGGGAGCCAACTCAAGCTCCTAACCACGATTGCGAACAATACCGCCACGACCTACACCGACAGCAGTGCCGACAGCGCCCTCGGCGCGAACGTGCCGACCTCCGATACGTCGGGACTCACGCAGCCGAACGGGACGATCCTCGCCGGCGATACGAGCATCATCGTCTCCAACGCGGGCCCGTTCTCCTCGACCGGCGGCTGGGCGATCATCGGGAACGGGGCCCATGTCATCTCGTACACGGGCAAGTCGGCGACCGCGATTACCGGGATCCCTGCGACCGGCACGGGCGCGATCGTGGCGCCGGTGAGCTACAATTCCACCATCAGCGTCGCGCCGATGCTGACGGGGGTCCCGGCGACCGGGACCACGGGCGCGATCCTCTATCCGATCACGAAAGGCGACGATGTGAACCTCCTCGTCCAGCGCGATAATACCGGCGGCCAGGGTGCGCTCGGGACGCTCATCGGTGGGGGCGACGACGGGATTGTCGAGGAGACGATTCAGGATCGCCGGCTCTCCGAGGAAGAAGCGATCGCGCGGGGCGATGCGCTCCTAGCCCTGCGCGGCGCGAGCGAGGCGAGTATCCGCTACGCCTGCCGCGACAAGCGGACCTCGTCGGGCAAGAGCATCACGGTGAGCCTCGCAGGCGATACGAACGTGAATGCGACGTTCAAGATCCAGCAGGTCCGGATCTCGCAGTTCTCGGTGTCGGCGACCGTGATGCCGACCTACACCGTTGAGGCCTCCACGACGCGCTTCTCGTTTGAGGATCTCCTGCGCATGGCGCGGCGGGAGCCGCGCGCCTCATGACCGGGTTCACGGTCGAACGGATCGGCGCGGTGCGGGAGACCGACCGGATCGTCCCAATCTACGTCGTGTGGAGCGAGGAGGAAGACCTCCTACTGCTGGCGCAGCATTTGGCCGAACGACGATGGGCCTGTCCAGATTGCGGTCGTATCTGGCCGCTCGAGCGTTCGGGCGGCATCCTCGCACGCTTGCGCGCTGGCCGACACATTGGCACTGTCAGCGACTCCTGTTCGGCCTGCGGGGCGCGCCTCTTCCTCGATAACACGCCGCCGGCGGCGCGTTCCACGCTCCGCTGGCCGGCAGCTGCGGTGAGCGGATCCTGACATGGCCGCGACCCTCATTTCCAGGTCCACCTGGACTGATGATTCGGGTGGAGGGACGGACGGCACCGTCATCAACAACGCCGAGCTCGCCCTCATCTACGACAAGATCGACGGCCTCTTCAAGCGCACGACGGCCGGCGACCTCACGCTCGAGCTCGAGAACACCGACGTCACGGGGACCTCGGACACGGGCGTCGTCGTCCGCACGGGGAGCGGCGCCGCCGGCGACGCCTACTTCCAGGCGACCAACGGGACGACGACCTGGACCTGGGGCCTCGACAACTCCGACAGCGACAATTGGGTGCTCGCCGCCAGCGCGAGCCTGGGCACGACGAACGTATTCACGGTCACTACGGCCGGGCTGCTGACCTTTATCGTGGCGCCGAGCTTCGGCACCGTCGGCTTCAAATCCACGAGCGGGAACTGTTTCATTGGCGACGACGCGAATGCCAACATGACCTTGGGTCTGACCATCAACCAAGGCGTCGCCGACAATGAGATCCTGGCGCTGAAGTCCAGCGATGTCGCGCACGGCGTTACGGACGTGGCCGAAACGGACACCTTTTTCACGATCACGAAAACTATCGCCACCACGGGCGGGGCCCGCTTGCGCGGCTTTTCCTCCGACGAGGCGGCCCTCGCGCTCGAAGGGATCGGCGTGGTCGACAATACGACCAAAACCACCGGCGCAGGGGCCTATTGCCGCTTGATCGCCGTCAAGAAAAGCGGCACGACGACGGCGCCCCCGGGCGCAAACGCGAACATGGTCGTGTTTCAGGACGGCGGTGGCAGCGCCCGGTTCATCTTCGATGTCGAGGGCAGCGGGTTCGCCGACGTCGAATGGATCACCTACGACGCCCACGACGACATCGCCGAGCTGGATCGTCTTCAATGCGTGCTTCGGCAGCGGCGACCACGGCTGACCCCCACCCGGCACGGGCCCAACGCCTTACTTAGCCATCGGCGGCATTTGGAACGGTTAGGCATCATCGGACGCAATTCCTGGCATATCGAGCGCGCTCGGCCCCGGAGCATGATTAATTTCACGCGCTTGGCGATGCTCCATCACGGCGCGCTTTTGCAATTAGCCGATCGGTTGACCCGCCTGGAGGCCGCCTGAGATGGGCCGCGCCGCGCGCGTGAAACGCGCCCGATCGCACGGTCTGCGCCTTGAAGAAGCCGAAGCGCGCGCCCTGCTGCGGACGCAGCGTGACGTCGCCCAGGCGCAGCTGCGCGCCCGCGAACTGGCGCAACAAGCGCAGGAGGCTGTCCGGGCGGCCGTCGTGGCCCAGCAGCAGACCTTCGATGGGCTCGTGAAGAAGTACGGACTGGATCCGCGCCGTCGCTACGTGCTCGACGATGAGCGCCTGACGTTGACGCCGGCGGCGGCTGATGGGACAGTCGCGATCGCCCGGCCCTCAAAGAGGATCCCCTAAGCCATGCTCGCCTTCGCCCACGATGCCCACGCAATTGGACGGCGCCTCTCGATGATGTCGACGGCCGTCGGCTTGCTCGCCCTCGTGTTCACGGCAGGGTACAACTGGAGCCGGATCGTGGAGCTGCGGGAATGGCGGGACACGCACGAAGGCGAATCCTTGCGGCTCCAGACCGTGTACTTACGGGCCGACGTCGCCACGGCCCAGCTCGACGCGATCCACATGGAACTCGCGCGTCTCCGGCAGGAAATTACGGAACTGCGCCGCCACCTGGAGGCGGCGCCGTGACGCCCTTTGAGCTCGGCCAGCGGTTCGTCGGCGAAATCCGCGAGCAGCCGGGCGCGGTCGATCATCCCTTCGTCCAGTGGGCCTTCTCGCTCTGCGCGGGTTACGGCCTTGACGAACCGGACGAAACGCCGTGGTGCTCGGCGTGGCTCAATGCTGTGTGCTGGCTGCTGCGGCGACCCCGTAGCAAATCGGCGGCGGCGCGCTCTTGGCTGGCCGTGGCGCGGGGCGTCGGGTTGGCCGACGCCCAGATTGGTGAGGATATCATCGTGTTGAGCCGAGGCCTTGGACCGCAGCCGGGCCCCGAGACCCTCGCGGCGCCCGGCCACGTCGGTCTCTACGCCGGGCGCGACGAGGCCGGGCGTGTGCTGGTACTAGCCGGCAACCAGGGCCAGGGCGTGAGCGTGGCGGCCTTTCCGGTCACTCGCATCCTCGGGATTCGCCGTCTTCGGGAGTCCGCATGAGCAGTCTTTGGCGCCGCAAGGGGCCCAGTCCGCCGCCCGAGCCGCCGGCCGCGATGCAGTACCTCAGCGTGACGGGCCTGCGTGAACCGGGCACGGTCGTCACAGCCCAGGCCCGTAGCCCGGACGGTCAGATCTATTCGGGGACGCGAGACTGGAACTTTCCGGCGATTGGGCGGTTTGCCTTCCGCATCCCTGACGCCGAGCGTCGGCTGGGCGCGCTCGTCACGGTCCAAATCGAGGCGCCCGGCTTCCGGGTCGCTCTCGTCGAACGGGCCATCGGGGCCGGCAGCCATGAATGGGCTGGCGTCGCGCTTGAGCTGGTGGCGCCGCCCCTGGAACGACTGGTGATTGACGGCACGACCTGGCGCATCTCTGCGGGCCGCTGGCGCTGGCAAGGGGTGACGGCCTTCCGGTTGATCGAACTTGTGGCCCGGGGCGAACGGGGCCGGGCGGAGGCCTATCTGGGCGAAATGGTGGCGGCCGGGGTCACGCTCGTCCGCGTCCTGACCCGAGCGCGCCACCTCTTCGATCTGCCGTTCGAGGTCGGCCTGGCCCATCTGGCTGAGACGGCCGCGCTCGCCCGGGCCGCCGACGTCTGGATGGAAGTGGTCGGGCTGGCCGATACCCGCGAGACCGATCCGGCGACGTGGCGCACCCAGCTCGCCGGCCTAGGGGCCATCGCTAACGATGCGCCAGGTCTCATCGTCGAGGTCGCCAATGAACCAGATCATGCGACGCAGGCGGGGCTTCTCCGCGACCCCGGGCAGCTCGCCGCGCTGGCTGCACTGCTACCAACCGTCGTCCCCGTCGCCTACGGGGCCGCGCACGGGCCAGACGATGAAAGCCGCGCGTATGTCGGCGGCGATTACGTGACCGTGCATGGGGATCGGGCCGAGGGGGACGATGGCTGGCGGTGGGTCCGGCATACGAACGAGCAGCGCGCCCTCATGGAGGAAATCGGCAAGCCGGTCGTCAACGATGAGCCCTCCCGCGACATGGCCGATCCCGCGAAACATCTGGCCCTCGGCGCCTTCTGCGCGCTCTTCGGGCTCGGCGATACCTTCCACTATGCCTCGGGGCGTGATGCCCAACTCCCCTTCGGGGACGAGATCGCGTGCTTCGCGGCGCGGCGCCGCGGGTGGGCGGCGATCCCAATTGACTGGACGGGGACGTATCAGAACGCGGGGTTCGCGGACTCGCCGGTCAAATCCTTCAACGGCGCCGTACGATCGTACAGTTCGATCGCCGGCGGCGCGGGGTACACGTTGGCCTTCGGGATTGGGCCGGACTTCTCGATCGAGTGGCGCGCGCCGTGGACGGTCCGGGACATCGTCATCGACGACGCGACGGTGAAATTGTGGAAAGTGGGGCGCACGTAATGGACACCGACGCGATGGCGCATGTGACGACGGCCGCGATGATGGTGTACTTCCTCGAAGCGCTCAAACGGATGGCGTGGTTGCGGTGGGTCCGGATGGACACGAAGGCCGTCAACCGGATCTTGAGCGCCGTCCTGGCGGCGGTCGCGGCGGCGGGGATCGACTGGACGTACGATCCGACGGTGGGCAAGCTGGTCATCGAAGGCTTGACGTGGGGTGCGGTCGGCACGATGGCGTGGGAGTGGTGCAAGCAGTTCGCGACGCAACAATTATTGTTCGATGGAATCGTCCGACCCGATCAACGACGTCATTGGGATGGGCGCACGGATCGGCGCAAGATGAAACAACCGTAGGAGGCTTCAGATGAGCGTGAACTGGAAAGCCGTCGGGAAGCTCGGGCTCGCCGCAGCGAAGCAAATTTATCCGGCCATCGGGGCGGTCGAGTCAGGGGTGGCGGCCCTCCGAGCCGCCAAGGGGGCCGAGAAGCTCGACGCGGCCGAGGCGCTGGCCCTAAATGCTATCGACCTCATCGAGGATGTGAGCGACCGGGACCTGCTTCGCGAGCAGAAGGTGAGCGAGGCCTACCGCGCGCTGCTGTCCAGTCATGTGCACTTCATGAATGCGCTGGCCGCCGCAAAGGCCGCACGGGTCTCGCCCGTCCCGCCGGGTTAAAGGCCTCGATAGTCGCCAGCAAAGTTGACGTAGGCGTCGGGGCGTAGGCGTCGGGCAAACTCTGCTTCATCGACAGCATGAACCTCTCGATTCCCATCTGGGCAGATGACGATCTCGTCAATCCTGCCGTTGAACAGAATCCCCATGTCAGGGAACGAGACTATAATCGTTCGCCCGAGACGCAGCGCCGTATCCCGCGTGCGGAACGTGGCCGTCGTTGGGGCGTAGAGTGACTGCTGAATCGTGGTGTAGGCATCGGCAGGCACGTTGGCGGGCGTCTCGGTAGGACACCAGCGCCATGGCTGCGCAGCTACCGCGAATCCTGTCCCAACCAGGAACCCAAACGCCCGCCGCGTCATGCCGCGCTGCGCCCGCTGGCAGAGTCGATCGTTCGCGTGAGCTTCGCCGCACCAAAAGCATCGAATCAATGAATCGCTCCCAGCGCAGTGTAGCACAGCCAACAAGGCCCCAGAAATTGAACGCTTGACAACGCATCGGCAACGGACCTAAGATTGGCGCTGCGATGCGGAGACCGCGCCCGAAACGCCGTTGCCAGGAATGCCACGACTGGTATCGGCCCGTGCGCCAAGCCCAGCGCTTCTGCTCGCCGCGCTGCCGCGTGGACGCCTGGACGCGGAGCCATCCCCGGCAGCGCCTAGGTACCCAGCCCATCGACGCGACCCTTCAGAAACCACGGGAGGATTCTGATGGCGCACGGCGCTAGGCATCCGCGCCGCCGATCGAAGGCGCGCGCCGCGCTCGTGCGGCGGCCTGCGGCTCATCCGGCGCGGCCGCGTGTGGCCCCGCCCCCGCCCGCCGCGTTGCCCGCCACGTTGGCGCTCGCCGGCCTCGGGCTCTCACAAAGCGGGTTCACGGAGACCGAGCGCGCGGCGCTCATGGGGCCCTTCGTGGACGAGCAGATCGAAATCAAACCCTCCGGCGAGGTCTACGTCTCGCACATCTTCATTCGCAACCGGCTGAGTGAAATCTTTGGGCCCGGAAATTGGGGTCTGCTGCCCGAGGACCCGGTCGACAAGCAAGGCCAACTCATTCAGAAGTGGACGCTGCTGATTCGTGGCCGGCCCGTCGCGGCCGCGTACGGTGAAGCGCGGTACATCGCCAATAACCCCCGGCATTCCTGGGGGAAAGCGCTCGAGGCCGCGAAAAGCAATGCTCTCACGCGCTGCGCGAAGGATATCAGTTTAGCCGCGCGCTGCTGGGAGCGGCGCTGGCAGTTCTCCTACCGGATGCGCCACGGCGTGCTCGTCAAGGTCCGCGTCAAGGATCGGATCGAGACCCAATGGCGGCATGTGGACTCGCCGCCCCTCTCCGCTGAAATCAGTCTCGATGATCGGAGTCCGAACGCCGACCGCTACCAGCCGCCGACGGCGGCGCGGCGGGCGGCGGCCGAGGCGAGCTGGCGGCCGGCAACTGAGGACGAGCAGCCGACGGTCGAGGCGCAGGAGGCCCGGGCGGCCGAGCTCGTGCCCTTCGGCGATGGGCTCATTGACGCGCGGGGCCATCGCCAACTCCGCGGGGCGATGCGGACGCATCAGCGCAGCGAGGCCGATGTTAAGGCTTTCCTTAAAAAACAGTGGGGCTATGGATCAACGGCCGAAATCCGACAGAGTCAATTGAACGCCGTGTTGGATTACGTGAGAGCGCCTTACGATGTATAGGCTCGCCCTGGGAGATGACCTTAAAAGGGCGGTTTAGTTTCGATGCCACTGCACACCTCTATCGGATCGGTCAGTACCAGGTCCCTGGCACGAGCGCGGTCCTCGAGGCCGCCGGCTATTTGGCCGGGCTGCGTCGGGCCTCTGGCGCGAGCCGGTGGCGCGGAGAACAAGTGCATGCGCTCGCGGCGGCGGTCGATATGGGCACGCTGGCCTCCGAGCCTGAGGTCCGTCGCTGGCTGGCGACTCATTCCGGTCCAGCGCCACTCGCCGGCTGGCTGGCCGGGTACCGCGCCTTCATGGCCGGCAGCCGCCCGCGCTATACCCTCATCGAGACGCCTGTGGTGGATCGCCGGCGCGGCTTTGCCACGGTCGTTGACCGCGCCGGATGGCTGTTCGGGGCGCCGATGGTCCTCAATCTCAAGAGCGGCGCCAAGGATTCGGCGCATGCCGTTCAGCGGGCGCTTGAGGTCCTGGCGCTTGATGGCCGGCGCAGTCGGCGCCGGCGCTTCACGCTCTACCTGCGGCCATCGGGGCGCTTCCGCCTCGAGGAGCACATCAACGACGGCGACTTCGATGCCGCCGAGGAGGCCCTAATCCTGTGGCGGCAACACGCGCACGATCCAGCACGGCACTATCCGCTCCGACTCGTCAGACCCTTCAGGCGAAAGGCGCGCTGACGATCGATCCGGCCTTGAAGCGCCAGGCCGCGCGCTTCGTGCGGCGGCTCGAGCAGCTCCCGATCCTGAAGGGGACGACGACGATCGTGCTGCAGACGGCTGAACAGCACGCTGAGGCGGACGCCCTCTACCGTGAGAGTCGGGCGCTTGCCAAGGCTCTGGAGGCCTCTCGCCCGTACCGAGCCGCGAAGGCCGAGCGCGCCGCCCTTCTCCAGGAGATGCAGGCCGCGCAACGGCCGCTCGAGGAGAGCGCCGTGCGTCTGTCGGTCGCGATTACGATTTGGCGCCAGGGCGAGGATGCGAAGATCGCGCATGAGGCCAAAGAGGAGGCCCCGCGCGGCCAGAAGAATTCGGCCGTCGCCCGGGTGCTCGCCGCGCAAGACAGCGAGCGGGCCGAGGCCGGTTTGACGCCGAGCCGGGACTATTGGCACGCCGAACTTGATGACCTCGGGGCCCTTGCCGCGCATGTTGTCGCCAGCTCGGATGTGTTGTATCAACAGGCGACAGAACTCCGGAAAGATATTCGGCTTGGCCGCATGCTGGTTAACGTCAGCGCGCTGGTTGGCGTGCGGCGACATGGCGACCGCGATCTCGAGGCCTCGCCGGTCCTCAACGGGCTGGCTGAGCAATTCCACGACCTCCTCAGCGTGGCTGGCGTGCGGGCGGTCAAAACGACGGGCGTGGTGAATCGATGAGAATCGTGGAACTCACAGAATGCTGACGCTGCGGAAATCGGCTTATTTGTGGGTCACGCATCTTTCGGGTGTCCTCGCTGGTGAGGATCGTTGCCAATTCGCACCCTGGGTGAAGGCACACTACACGTACGAGAAGCGGGTCGATGAGGACGGCGGCGAAGCCCTTTCGCGGTGGATGGCCGAACATGATCGATTGATGACGGCGCGGGCCGCCGAACTGCGTGCCGCCGGCTGGACGGTGATGGAGGAAGCGCAAAACAAGATCACCGTGCGCGGCCGGACGACCGTCGCAGGCCAGCCGGACCTCGTCGCCGTCAAGGGTAAGACGCTGCTCGTAAGCGATGCGAAGGGCGGCGCGCGGAAGGGCAAGTATATCTGGCAAATCCGCGAGTACCTGGCCTTGCTGCCGCTGGCGCCGATGGCGTTCAAGAAAGGGCGGCGGCTCGTCGGTGAACTGGTCTATCCAGATGGCCGCGTGGAAATCACGCTCGAGGCGGGCGATGAGACGCGGATCTTCGCGCAGATTCGGGCGAGCGGCGAGGGCCCAGAGCCCCCGACGACCCCGAGCGCACGTGAGTGCCGGTACTGCGACATCTCGGAATGCCCCGACCGCTTCGTCGGCGAGGCGCTCGAGGGGAGCGCGGGCGGGCGGTTCTGAAAGGAATGTGCCTCATGGAACGCCGAGTCTTTTATAAACCTGTTTACTTACCGGTCGTGTGGTGCCCTGACAATTCCGATGGGTCCTATTCGTGGCCGAGCACCATCAAAGGGGCGTGGATTGTGATTCGCACGCTCGCCGATTTGCCCCGGCGATATCTTCGGCCACCGCGGGTCGAAACGTCGAAGGCAGAGATGGGAGGAGACTGATGATTGTGCCCCAGACCAAAGAATCGTACCCGCTCCATTGGCCGGACGGGTGGCCGCGCACGCGGCCGCAAGATCAACGAACGATGAGCGCGTGGAAGCGAACCGCCAATCAATATCGGGAGGCGCTCGCCCGCGAGCTCACGCGGATGGAGTCGCCCTCGTTCGTTATCTCCTCGCATGTGCCGCTGAACCAACGCGGCTCGATGACGCCCGCCGGGATTGAGCCGCGCGATGTGGGCGTGGCCGTGTACTTCTCGCGCAAGATCAAAGAGGACTTCGCCTGGCAGGATGCCCTCGAGCTTCACGACCCCGTGCCGACCGAGCTCCAGATTCAAACTGCGTTCCGCCGCCTCGCGCAGATTCATCACCCAGATCGGGGCGGGGATTTGACCATGTTCCAATCCTTGAGCCGGCATCGGGATGCGGCACTCCGTTGGGTGAATCGCAACGAACATCAGCACTTTGATTACGTGATTGCCTGCGATCAGTTCAACGCCGTCCGGTTGAACATCGCGGCGATCATGTTGACCATTAAGGCGATTCGGCAGATCGAGCGTTGTGGGACATCGAGCCTCCTCGAGCGCGCCTTCAAGGGTTTTGCCGCGCTCCCCGCGCGCGGCGAAACCGTCGGAGCCTAAGCGATGGCGGGCGGCGAACTCATGCGGGTCGAGGCTGTGCCGATTGTGGACGAGCGGGACGAGATGCTCGTCGCCCTTCGCGCTGAGGCGCGACGACTGCGGGCCGAACTCCTGACCGCGCGCCAAGCGACGCAGGAGGCAGAGGCGGGCTCTCAGGAAGCGCGGCGCGCGCTCACGATGCTGCGGCAGCAGTTAACCCCGCTCTATCGGGCGCTGCGGGCGGTATTCGGCGAGCTCGAGGCCGTCGCCGACATCCAGCCTTCCGATTCGACCCTAGCCGGCGCAGGAGACTCGCGGATCGCGGCCGTTTGGGAATCGTGGAAAACAAAGCTCGGCGGCCAATGCGCGAAGGTGATCGATGTCTTGCTGACGCACGGCGAGATGAATACGACACAGCTCGCGATCGCGGTCGGGACGCGACGGCAGAATATCCCCAACCTGATTTACAAGCTGAATCAGGCCGGGCTGATCAATAAGAATGGTGGGAGGTTTAGCCTTAAAAGCCTATGAGGAAAGAAAGTTCTGGACCGACGCGCCCGCGGAGGCTCTCATGACCCAAGCGGTCGACAAACTGGCGGATGTCGTCGAGATTCTTGGCCGAACCGTCGAACGACTCGCGAATCTCGTTGAAACGGCTGGCCGCGCCATTGAGAGCGTCCGGCGCGACGTTGGGAATCTTCAGGCCCGGCTCGACGCCCTCGAACGGCTCACGCCGCCCATCGTGCCCGTTGCCGGGCGCCGTGGAATATCTCTAGCGTCGGCATCGTCGTCCTGGGCGTCGAACGAGGATGAAGATCCGCGCCGGTAAGCGAGTTATGCCAGATATTTACGCCTTCGATCCCAAACGCGTGAGCGCGGCCCGGGCCGCGCGGGCCGCCGATCGCGTGCAAGCGCTGGCCACACTATTTGAACTCTTCATGCGGGCCGAGCGTGAGACCGGACCGACGGAGCAGGAACGCCAGGGCTGGCTCGACTTGGCGCGCCGCGCCTACGCCGAAAGTCGGCAGAACGGGGCCCTCGATCGCGCCTGTGCCATCGGCTATCGGGCGGCTTGTGCCATCTGGGAAACGAGGCACGCGACCGGCGCCGCGCCGCACGGTTTCGTCCGTGAGCTCTGTGACGAGTACGAACGCGTCCGGCAAATGCACCTGGGCGGCGGGGACGGGTTATGACGGAGCCCACTCTCCCCATCGCATGGGTCGTGCGTCGGCTCGCCGGCGGTCTTATCGCGGCGGCGATCGCCTGGATCGGGTGGCGCGCCCTCTGGCGCTGGATTCACGCGGGCGCGACCGATGCGAAGATCGATGGCTTGATCGCGGCGAATCGACCACGCCTATGCGATCCGACGTGGCAGGGCACCGACTGGAGCAAGGTCGAGCGGGCGGGCCGCGCGCGCTGGCGCGAAGTCCTCCGGGCGCAACTGCGGCCTGACGCGAAGGCGCGTGAGCGGAACGCCTCGACAAACGTGCGACCGTTTCAGGAGCGACGCTAGGTGATCGAACTATGAATCCTGAATTCGTGCTGCGCTTCGGCACCGCCGTGGTCTATTTGGTCATCATCAGCCTTGCCGCTGGGGCACTCTTGGCCGCCCTCGATGCGTGGTTGAAAGGGCCGCGGCGATGACCCTCCAGGGCGTCATCGTGCGACTCGTCTTGGACCGGCTGACCGGCCAATCCCGTGGCTTCGGGTTCGTCAAGGGGGATGACGGCCTCGACTATTTTCTGCATCGTTCGGGTCTCGAGCAGACAACGGTCTCGTGGGCGGAGCTCCGCGAAGGCCAGCGCGTCGAGTTCACGCCGATCGACGGCGCACCAGGAAAAGGGCCACGAGCGATTGAAACGAGGATTCTATGACTGCAGATCAATGGCAATTGATAAAACACGCGCCCCGTGATGGTTCGCGGTTTCTCGCGTGGACCATCGGACGCGGCTGGGGCGCTGCCGGGCCTACCTATCTGGTGGAAATTGCGCGGTGGTCTGGGAATTACTTCGCGAGCACGAGCGGGGCCACGCCGACCCATTGGATGCCCTTACCCGCGCCGCCCGTGACTGAGCAATCCGCACCGACAGGGGGATAGATGCAGCAAGGAATCCGACTGATCCTCGCCGTCGGCGTGCTTCTCCTGCCCTGCTGCGGCTGCATTCAAGGAGCGTCGTATCCGCTGCCGACCGCGCCGAGCATTCCGGCTCGATGCACGGTGACGCCCTGCCCGCCTGAAGCGCCCGCTCCCGGTCCGATTGTCCTTCTGTCGGTCAATCTGACGCATACGACGGCGCCGTGGGCCGTGCCGTTCGTCGGCGAACGGATCAGGTTCCGTGTCGAACTCATGAGCGAACCGGAATCCGTGACGATCGCGCGCGTGCGATGGGACTTCGGCGACGGCCACGTCGAAATCGAAGACTGGCCGAGCATGAAACAGAGCGCCCGCGCGGAGCACCGGTGGACGGCGGCGGGGTGGACGACGATCGCGGCGCGTGTCGAGGCGAACGATGGGCGCGTTCGCGAACCGCAGATCGAACTTCACATCAAACCGGCGCCCTGCGAGTGCCCGATCCCGTGAGGCCGAATGTCAGATGAATCCTGCATCTTCGTGTACGCCGATGGGACGGTCGGGCTTCGGGCCCTGTCGCCATCCATGCTGAAGTTAGCAACGTACCGAGAACCTCGATGGAAAACGCTGAGCCGACGCGTCGGCGAATACGAATTCATGCCGGGCGCCTGTGCCTTCGCCCTCGAGGAAGCCTACGACGAATATCTGCGCTGTGGTCGAATGTTCGATGGGCGGCCCGTGCTCTGCGCGCCGCCGTACCGCCTCTTCCAAGCGTGGTTCACCGCCGTCGGCCCAGTGGATCTCGAGGAAGAACGCAAGCTTCTGAGCTACATCCGAGATTCGATCTACGTCTTCATCCGGGATCGTTTTCCAGCGTTCGTCAAACTCGACGAGTGGGTCGGCGAGGTTCCCTTTGACGAAACCGATCCCGATCTTAATGCGACGCAGCTCATCAAACGCGGCGCCCGTGTCTTGATCGCGGCCAAACCATCGGAGGATCGGAACTCCGATGCGGATTAATGAGAAGCTCGGGCTGCGCCAGGAACGGCAGCCGCATCTCAATTTTTGAAGCGGCCCCATGAAACGCAACCATCGCCAAATCGTCAGTTCATGGGTGGATTCTATTCGCAACGCTATTCGCGTCGGAGATGCTGATGCTGCCTATCGGCTCACGAGAGCCTTGATCGGACGGCTTCGCGAATTAGGCTTGGAGTTTTTTCTTGACAGTCACCGTGGGCGGGAGTAGAACAGGGGCACTCTTGAGGTTGGGAATGTCCTCAAGGGCAAGACTCGGCGTGAGATGCACACGCGAAGCCAGGGCGGCGGTTCCCGCTGCCCCTCGCCCGCCATTGTCATCCACCCGCGGATCTTCCGTCAACTTCCTGGTCCATCATCGGACGGGTAAACCACCTGGGATGATGGCTCGCTGCGCGCAAGCCAGCCACCAGGACGAGAGCAAAGCTGGCAGCCTGGACCCAGATGGTCAGAGGGCGCTCTGGACGGCGTGCGATGCCGACGAGAGTCTGACCTGCCGACGCCGGATCGTGATCCCGAAGCGTCGGGCTCGCGATGCGGCCGGGCTCCGAGGGCTGAAGCATCTCCGAGTAGTGGGTGCCCCCTTCATGGGGACCCTCTGCTCGTTTGCGGACCGAGCAACCGTGAGCTGATATCTGAAAATGCGATTGCTTCCAGCTATTGCTTCATGGCTAAGATCCTGATCGCGAAGCAGACGTGGACGAAGCTACGCACCGCCTTAGGCGATCTTGGATCGGATCTTGACTTCGCTCGTGACTTTATCGGGGACGAAGCCTTTCTCACGCTCGCCCATCAATTCTCGGCTGGCGAGGTTATCGTGGCCTGTGGAATCCAAGACGCTGCGGCGACGGTCGGCCTGACCTTACGAACGGCCCCAAATGCGCGCGATCAGCAATTGACCGACGCTGTCACCGCGGCGCGTCAGGAACACACGAGACAGAGGCCATGATCGTCTCGCTCTCCGACTCTGAGCGCGTGGAGCGGCAGCGCGATCTCTTGCTCAAGGAACTGGTGAGCCTGCGAAAAGTTGCGCGAGAGTTCGATGATCGGCTGGCGCGCCTTGAGGAACTCGTGGCCTTGGGCGCGACCTCGACGCGGGCTCTTGTGCTTGATTTCGTGGTCGGATGGGAACGTCGCACGGGCGACCGCTACGTGGAGAACTGGTCGCGCGACCTCGGAACGATGCGCCGACTTCTGCGCAGCCTGGCGGCCGAGGAGCTCCGGCGGCGGATGGGGCGCTTCTTCGGCCTGACGGATAGTTTCGTGCAGCGCCAGGGCTATAGCTTGGGCGCCTTCGCGCAGATGGTGGCCACCCTGGGCGCTGTCGCGGCGCCGGGTCCGACAACCTCGCGCGCCGTGGCCATGCACCGCGAGCTCGCCGAGACCGGATTTTTCGATGAGGGCCAGCATGACTGAGTCAAGCCGCTGTCTCGTCAATGCGACCGATTATCGACGGTATTTTCAGGGGAACGTACCGGCCGTCCTGGCGCGGGCGCCGGGATGGAATGGCGTCGAGCGGCGCGTCGGACTCTCCGATCGCCGGAGCACTAACCATGATCGGCGCTGGGACGCGACCGCTGGTCGTCGGTATCGCCTCGCGGATCGGCGGGCGCCGCGCCATGCCTGAGACCGCCGATCGCAAACTGCGGCTCGAGGCGAGCTATCACCGGCTCTGCGCGGCCTTCCGCACGAAACCCGACACCCAGGAATTCCTTACCTACGCGGAGACGCTGGCCGACCTGCCGATCGAGGCCATCGAGCGCGCCGAGCGACGCTTGCGGCGAGAAGGGACCGGGCCGCGCCAATTCTTCCCGGCGTCGCCGATGTGGTATCAGCGCGCGCTGGAGGAACAGATCAAGGTGTTACGCGCGGGCCTCGCGGCCGCGCCGGCGCAACGCCGCTTGGTCGCCGGCCCGGCTGAACGGGCGACACAGCTCACGGCGATTCGACGCGCGCGCGCCAAAGCGTTGTCCCTGCTCAAGCGCTTGGGCTTTAGTGAGCTCGCGGCTCGGTGGGCACAAGGGCCCATTCATCATCCGGCCGATGATCCGCACGCGCCCGAATGTTTTAACTGCGACGACACCGGGCTCGTCCTGGGCACCCGTCAGGACGGGGCGCGCATCGCACTGCAGTGCGCCTGCATTCCGACGAATCGCCGCTTGCAGCTCCGACACCTTGAACATGCGATGGCTGAAGGCCGTCCAGCGCTGGAATTCCCCGCTCGCCGGCTCGGATCGCAATCGCCACCATGAAAACAGTCACACTCGTCGTTGAGATCGACATTGACGGCGATCACAAATTCAGCAAACAGGCCGAGGCCCACATTCGCGAGGCGGCGAACAGCTTTCGTGACGATCTCGCTTGTTATGGTGATGCGCGTCTGACGAAACTGACTATTCAGAGGATGCCGCCTTCGGCGGCTAGTGGCGATGCGGAAATCTGAGCCCAAGCGCCAGATTTCCTCGGCGGCTCGCGGGACATACTATCGCGCGCGCAGCCGCCGCTTCCTTGAGGGCGAAGGCTATGCCGTCGCCGACCTTGAGAAGATGTTCCGCGTGTTCGATCGCGCCAAACCCGAGCGCGTGCTCTGGACCAAACGCGACCAGCTCGGGGCCGACCTGCTCGCGGTGAACGCGCGCGAAGTTCTCTTCGTGCAGGTCCGCGGTGGCCGGACCGCCCGCTCCAAGGTCGCTGCAGCGCTGCGCGAGTTCGCGCGCTGGCCCTGCCCGCGGCGTGCCCGGCAATGGGTGATGGTCTGGGTACCCAGGGCCAGGGAACCGCAGATCGTTGACGTAGCCGAGGAACGGCGTTTTCGAGCGATCCCTGTTTTGCAGATCGGTGTATCTCGTGAACCGCCGGCATTGAAGCCGGCCACCCGCTAGGGAGAATGTCGATGCCGAAACGCAAGCAAGCAAAACCCCGCCAGCGCGAGTTACGCCGATATCTCGGTCGGGCTGCCAAACGCCTGCGAGCGCCGCGCTTACCCGGCCTCGAGGACACCGCCATCGAGGCGATTGAGAACGCGGCCACCGATTACGAAGAACACCGAGACGAACGCCTCGCGGCGAGCAAACCGGAAGTCGCCGCCAAGCAACGGCTGATCGGCGTCATGCATGCGCATGGGAAAAAACAGTACCGGCGTGGCGATCTCGTCGTGGAGCTGACCTCCGAGAAGGAAAGTGTCCGCGTCCGCCGCGTCAAGCCCGGGAAGCCCGAGCCCGAGGATGAATCGGCGGTTGCCTAAGCCGTGAGCGACCAGTTCTCCGTCACCGTCGGCGCGTACGACTTCAGCGAGGCCGGCCTCAGCCTGCGTGGGGAGCCGACGTTCGAGGACGCGACCCGGGTCGTGCAGATGTTGGCGGCCCATCACGAACAGGGGCCCAGGTGGATGGGCCTCTTCTACCTCGACGTCCGCAGCCGATTCCCCGAGACGTATTCCCAGCTGCTCGACCCGAGGTTCGACCCCGACACCTGGGAAGGCTACGCGCGCGTCGTGCGCTTGGTGCCCGACTGGGAGCCGGAAGTCTCTTTCACCCATCATCAGGCCATCGCGACGCTGGATCGAGCCACTCAGCGTCGGCTCCTCGAGCGCGCGAAAGACGAGCGCTGGAATATCTCGGCCATGCGCCAAGAAGTCCGCAAGGCGAGCCGGCAGACGATCGCGAGCGGGGCGCCGCGTGGCATCTACCGCGTGGCCTATCTCGACCCTGAGTACGGCGAGCGCACGATCGAGGAACTTGCGGCGCTCCCGCTCACGACGCATCTACTCTTGAACGCGGCGATTTTTCTGTGGTGCCCGGAGCGGTTCCGCGACATTGTTCCGGCGCTCTTCGTGCCCTGGGATTGTCGGCATGTCGGGACGATTATCTGGCACTCGCAGGCGCACGGCGGGCCGTCGGCCTACCTCTCGACTCGGCACGAGCATCTCCTCTGGCTGGTGCGCGGCCGCTGTCCGCCGGACGAGCTGACGCCGATGATCGAGAGCGTCGTCAGCGTCAAGACGGGCGACCCGGGCGTGAAACCCGAGCGCTTCCGTCAGATCATCGATCGGCTCTACACGCACGGTGAGAAGGTCGAACTCTTCGCACGGCGGGCCTGGAAACTCCCGCACTGGACGTACTTCGGTCGCCAGATCGGCGAGCGAGTTGCGTGAACCGCGTGGCGACTTTCCTGAAACCAGGCAGCATTGCGCGGCGAAAGTCCCTCGACGCCCAAGCGCGGGCGCTCATTGTGCGCAGCGTTGTGATGTCCCGAGACCGGGACTGTCGATTTCCAGTCGCCGGCCGTGCGCGCTGGCCGTGTGCAGGCCCCTGGACGTGGGCGCATCTCCCCTGGGCGCGCCGATCGTTGACGCGCGGCCAACCGCCCCAGCAGCGCCACCGCACGGAAAGCAGCCTCGGACTCTGCGTCGCGCATCATGACCTCCTCGACCATCAAAGCTTCCTTCGTGTCGAGGTCGCGGATTCTGAACTGGGCGCCGACGGCACGCTGCGCTGGTTTGCTGATGATGAGTTGATTGGAGAAAGCTGATGCCCCCGCAGGAGAGCGAGACGCTTAGTGATCATGTGCAAGCGATTCGCGATCAACTCCGCGCAGACCTCACGACGCGCTTGGCCGAACACGGCACTATGTTTTCGCTCGAGCTCACCGAGGCTGATGCGTTAGACCTCGCGAGCGGCTATGTGCCGACTGCCGTCAAGGCGGCCATCCTGGCGATGCTCGATTGGACGCGGGAGGATGAACGCCGGGCGGCCCGGCCGACCCGTGTGCCGCCGGGGGGGAGCGGAGCCGGCGCCAGAAAGGCCCGGGAAAGGGGCCTGGGAGGGCCATAGGCGCGACCGGAGCATGGGCCTGGGGGTCTGGGGTTGGCCTGAAAGGGAGAGAGGCTGAGATGGCAAAACGGGCGAAAAAGCTTGGGGCGACCGGTCTGATTAGCGGCCTGACGCTGGACCCGGAGAATCGGCGCCGACGGACGGCTCGCGGCGCGCGGATGCTCGTGGAGGCCTTGGGCCAGGTTGGGCCCGCGCGCTCGATCGTGATCGACGAACATGACGAAGTGCTCGCGGGCAATGGGGTTGTGGTCGCGGCGCAGGAAGTCGGCCTCACGAAACTGCTCGTCGTGGAACCCGACCCCGATACGCTGGTCGCCGTGCGCCGGCGCAATCTCACGCCGGAACAAAAACGCGCGGTCGCGATGTACGACAACCGCGCGGGTGAGCTCGCGGAATGGGACGCCGAGCAGCTCGCCGCCGACAAGGCGCAGGGCCGCGAGCTGACGCCCTGGTTTGATGATCAGGAACTCCGCAAACATCTGCGTGCGTCGGCAGGCCTGCCGATCAGCGTCAAGGAGCTTCCGGCCCCCGCCGTCGGCGCCGAATTGTGGCTGGCCATCCG
>ERZ1292644.309-Hain-H14-01um-R2-309-length-35855-cov-8_pt1 | contig 35855 bp, 53 predicted proteins | sample MGYA00564402_ERZ1292644 | MGnify/ENA primary metagenome ERZ1292644 (study PRJEB36523, sample SAMEA6512644) | groundwater metagenome | collected 2019-01-09 | study: AquaDiva: Metagenomics assemblies of 32 groundwater samples
CTTCGCACGGACCTTTGCTCTTGAGTAATGCTTTCGTGATGACTAGGTTAGGCATTGGTATCCTCCTTCTGCCGTGTGAGTTTCTTCATGCAGTCACCTCTTTCTGCCCATGATCATAGAGCCGTGTGATTGTAGCGGCCTTCCATGCTCGGAGGATTGAGCCTTTGGGGTGCCAGCCGCCGAAGGGGTCGCGCTCCCACTCGGTGTAAGGCCCGACGTAACCCTGAATGCTAGCCCACCCCTGAGCCGCGAGCAGTTTGAGGGGCTTATCTTTGATACCATTCACCAAGAACGTCTTGTTCCCGTAGTTGTACCACGGGCCTTTGGGGTCGGTCTTGAAGCCGATCCCAAAAACCTGGACGTGCATCCCTGTCCCCATCCGTCCCGTGGAATTTGAGTAGGCAATGAGCACCTTGTTTCCCGCGGCCGTCGCGATATCCCAAGAATTGAAAAGGCGCTGCGCCCGAAGCTGTGCCCGTGTAAAGACGCTTCCCTTAGTCATGCCGTCACCTCCACTAGCTCTACGGGGACCCACAGCCCCCAAGCCATGCCCTGAAACTCTGGCCACCGTTGCTGCCTGGCGGTAGGGTGCGAATAGTTGATGCGCCGTGCCACCGGATTTTCCCGGTGTTCAGCCTTGATGTCTCTGTACGCTGCCCACGCAAGGCTCGTCCCCCCTGGCGGCGTCCTGGGGTACGTCCCCACCAGCACATACCGCTGCTCCCCATCGCGCTTCATGCGGGGTGCCGCCCCGCCGCGCTGGGCGATGCCGTGGTTGCGTGAGCCACATGAACACGAACAGCTAGGCTCTTTGGCCTGCCAGCAGGCGGTGCTACAGGTGGTGGTGGTGGTGGTCATCTTTGCTCCTTATCTAGCCCAACGCTTTGGAAATCTCTGGACTAAAGCCCCCTAAGCGATCAAAGCGCGCCTTGAAATGCTCGTGAAGTGGCAAACGCTTGTCAAAGTAGGGATGACCCGCTGGCGCGTATCGCCACAGTTCCGCCATCTCATACCTGGACATGCTGGCTATCTGCTGCGTGTGTTCGGCAATTTGCTGGTCAGTCATTCCGTCACCTCTTTCTTGCCCGCCCAGGCTTCTCCCTCTTGGTAGCTGCCAGCGGGCACCTCAACGTAGAACTCCGTTTCAACTCCGAGGCGCATGACGGCCAGCTTTACGACGGCCTCAGCGTTAGGCAGCGTTTTCCCCTCTCCTATGAGGCGGACGGTTAGAACGTCCATGCGGACGGCTACCACATCGTAAAGCTCACTCATGCTGTCTCCCCGGCTGCTGCCAGGGCGTCGCGGAGTTGAGCCCAGATGGGGCGGCCCTCCTCTCCTATAACGCGCATTGCCGCTCGGCAGGCGCTCACCAGGGCGGGATAGCCGTTGAGGAGTATACTGAGGGCTTCTGCCTTTTCGACAAACGGATAGCCCTCAACCCTCAGTAGGGTATACTCATAGGCCATATCCCCTTTGATCAAGACGCCCGGCTCCTTGATGTCCCAGTGATCGTGTAGGTGTTTCATTCTCTCCTCGCTTCCTTGATAACGGCCCGAAGTTCCCGCGCCCGATCTGCGTATACCTCGGCGGCGCCTGGGCTAAAGAGTGCCCCGGCTGGATTGCCTGCGCTCCTCGCTGCGCCTTCGAGTACGTGTGCTGCCCGCTCTGCCGCTGCCAGCAGGTCGTCCTGGTGTGCTACGAGCCTTCTGTCACCCCTTCTAGTGCTGCCAGGGCTGCCTCTCTCTCGGCAACCCGCTCTTTGTGAACCCGTATCCGCAAGAGCAGGTCTTGTTCTGGGGCAATGTCCCTCCGTCCGTAGCTCAAACCTCCCAGTTCTCCCTGAACCGTGGCCCGAACGCGGGCCGGAATATCCGTTCTTGTGAGGAATTCCCTGTACTCGTGGAAGAGGTCGAGCTTTTCAATGGCTTCACGGAGACCATATCTGGCGTTTACCACCGCCTGCCGCGCCTCCGCGAGCTCGTGTTCGGCGGGGTGCTCCCCGGTCGCGTGTTTTTTCGTGGCGAAGTCCCCGTTGGTTTTCTTCCCGCAGTATTGGCATGTGTTCCAGGTCATACCGTCTCCTCTCTATCATCGCCGTCGCTTGGGGCGCAGTTATCACACCACGATTTGATGGTAGTGCGCCCATCATGCTCCGCGGTATAACGGGCCACGGCATTCTTAGGGAACACCCTTTCGCGTTCAATCCCACAATCAGGACATTTCAGCGTGACTGTGAACCGCTCAGGATGGTCACGGAACTCCTGTTCCGCGTCCAGTATTCGTTGCGTAAGCTTGTCCATCATCATGCCCCCTTTCTTCGATAGTCCGCCGGTTGGCGGCTCCTCGCGACGCACCATCGCTGATACGTTGGCAGCAACCGTCAATATAGCCACGGTGCCCTTCTTAGGGGCCTTGCACGGCACACCTCCTCCGTGTCGATGATGCCCGACGCCATGTCCGTAGCCAGTGCGCCCACTGGTAGGCGATGGTGGAGCGTTGGCGGCTCCCCCCCGAGCGCAAGGCGTTTGCGCCCAGGCAGGATACGCTAACGCTTGACCTGGCTCTTGGCTATGGTCTGATTCTTGGCACGGCAGGCGTCGCAGTGACCGCCTGCGTAAGACTCCCGTACATCCTCAGTCTGCCGGATGTCGGCTTTGCACTCGTCACATTTGACTGCGTACATTATCCTCGCTCCCCTCTCGGCCTGCTGGCCGTCTAGCGTCCCTGTGCTGCTAGGGCGATGTCCCACAATTCGTTCAGCCGACCATCAAAGACTTTCTCCCAATACCCATTCAGGCAATTCCTGAACAGCGCGACGCGGCTGCGGCTCTCTGGGCAGATGATGGGGGCCTGCAAGTGTGTATCGAACCCCCAGGTGATCTTGATGGGCTTGGTGAGCATCCCCGCGGGAAAGTACACCTCTGGAACGTCCCCGTGGGAGACTGGCTCCATCTGCAATAGACAGAACTCTTCGGTAGTGTCATCGGCTGGCCGCGGTGGGGTTGCTAGGCCCATCCGCCAGTCCGTCCCTGCCCCCTTGAACGGGGTTACTTTGGTTATCATCCTCTCTCTCCTCTCTCTAGTCCGCTGGTTGGCGGTCTTTCACGCCGGATGTGGCCCTGGCTGGCCCGCTATGTACTGCCGCTAGGATTTGTTCATCCAGCGCACTACGGCCTAATTGAGGTATCCGCACAATCGTTTGTGTTCCGCCAACCAGGGTGAGGTTGATCCATGCCTTCATGCGGCCAAAGTCGATAGTCCCCCCGTTTTGCCGGAGCCTGCCTTGCTGCGCCAGTTTCAGCGCGAGGGCTTTACTGATCATCTCTCTTACTCTTTCGCCTCCTTATCCCATGTCCGCCGTCGGCATTTCCCGCATCGTGCAGGGCGCTTGTCTCGGCTCTCCCATTGCTGCCCGCACTTCCGGCAACGGTGAACGTACACTGTTGGTCGGTACTTTGTTGGCACTGGCAACTCCTTACCGCTCTTTGTGGTAACACCTTACCATGACTGAAAGCCCCTTGTCAAGCCCCCTGGCGAGCAATTTTCCCACGAACTTCCTGTGGGTTAGTTGACAACCTCCGCGCAAACCCCGCTATTGACAAGCTCCTTGTTTTGGGTTTAGTCTACAGGGGCACGGGCTGGTAGCTGCCAGTCCGCCCCGGGTTCTGTGCCAGCTTGCGGGAGGGACTATGAGCCTAAGAGACACCATCACGCGACTGCTCGGTGGCAAGGTGACGACCGCCGCGCCCTATAGCGTCGGCGCTCGCAAAGGCCTCCGTGGCTGCCCTGAGATTGCCGAGCGCGAAGGCCCCTTAATCCGCTTATGCGCCCTCCCTAAGGGCCATGCAGCCGAGCACCTACCAGCAAAGCGCCCTGTCAAAGGCCACAGCACCCCCCCTAATTTCTCTCCCACCGTACTTCCCATACTGACCTGGCCCCAGACCATAGTCACCGATGAGGACGAGCCATGACCACCGACAAACCTGCTTGGATTGATCCAGTTGCCATAATACTGGGCTGTTGGCTAGCCTTGCTAATTGCCGTCAGCATCAGCGGCCTACTGATTGTCTCTATATCTAACCCCCTCTGGCTAGCGTTGTTTTTTGTCCTGTTGCCGCTGATGCTTATGATTATCGTTACCTATAGCAACCTGGTAGTTTACGGCAACCTGGACGGAAGTTATGAAAGGCGGCGCTGGTAATCCCATGACCACCTCGAGAACTACCGACATCACCTTCGACCTCACCGGGCTTGAGACCGCACGGAGACCCGCTAAGTCAACTGCTGATGGGCCTGGCTTACCAGGCTATGCTCCGCCCTGTCTGTACTGTGAGGGCTACCAGGCCGAGATTGCCATTGGAGTCGCAGAGGTGGAGGCCCGACCCCAGACCATCGTGACCGATGAGGAGGATGAGGTATGACCAGAGCGCGCCGCCCGCGGTCCTACTGTCCCATCTGTGAAATATACTGGGGCCGGGCAACTGTAGCCTGCCCCACGTGCGCTACTCCATTGGTGTTACGATGACCCCTGACCAAGCCCTCCTATGAACTCTCGAATGGCTGAAGCCCTGGCGCGTGTTATGGCAGGCGAATCCGCTGCCGCGGTTGGCCGTGATATGGGTATCCCCTCCACGAACATCCGGCAAGCGAAACTCCTGGCTAACGCTAAACGGACCGTTATAACGTCGCCCACGGCAGCTCAGAGATTGCAGGATCGCCTTGCCGTGTGCCTAGAGGCCATGCTAGAAACACTTACTACCCATGTGAGGTATTATGGTAGCGATGACTGGCGCACGAAGGCCACCGCCTCAGAGTACATGGAATCTTCCCGAACTGTCGGGAGCCGTTTCACTGCCATCATGGACCGAATTGGCGGGCGCACAGCCGATGCAGGCGACACAGACAGCTAATCCTGCGTCCATCGAGTCCGACTACCGGACATGGCTCACCACGCTCTGGCCGGAGACGTATGTGACACGGTCCGTATCAAGTTTGAGCGAATCCGCCCCGCGTGACGCTACGCAACTTGATACAGGACAGATCAACGTTGGCGGTCTGGCCTCCTATCACGCAGAGTATTGGGACTGGCTTTGGGGGATAGTGCCAACGGGACCAGGGCCGGACGGCAATAACTGCTTCGTGCAGGTATGGGGTCGTGGCTGGGGCAAGAGCACAAATATAGAGACAGGATGCGTTGCGCTTGCTGCTCATTCTCGGCGGCGGTATGGCTGGTACATCTCAGGCAGGCAGGCTCAGGCCGACGACCACCTGTATACCGTCTCGCAGCGGTTTCTCTCCCCTGGCGTAGCTCGCTACTACCCACAGCTAGCAGAGGCCAAAACCCAGATAGTGCATCAACGGGGGCGGCAGCTCGCCTGGAATCGGCGGCGGGTGTGGACTGCTGACGGATTCGTGATTGAGGCGGTTGGGCTGGATGCCGTGGGTCGTGGCGCAAAGCTCGACGATCAGCGGATCGACTTCATGATCTTCGACGACGTTGACGCCACGCTGGACACCGACGAAACGATAGAGCGCAAGATTGCGGCGCTCACCCGCACCATCATTCCTTCGCAGGGTCCGGGCTGCATCTTCCTAGTGGCTCAGAACCTCATACACCCCAACGGCATTGTTACCAGGCTGGTGGACGGCAGGGCAACGTATCTCGGCTCTAGGACAGTCTCAGGGCCGCATCCTGCCATTCTGGGCCTAGAGTATGAGGGTATGGGTACGGACGCTATAATCACCGCGGGAACGCCGACCTGGGATGTTCTGGGGATAGCTGAGTGCCAGCAGAAGATCAAGGATGCCGGCATTGACAGTTTTCTTGCGGAGTGCCAACACTCGCTAACCTATTTCGGAGAGGCGCGGTTCAGCCGAGAGTCCCTGGCGGCTCACGCCGAGAACATACGGCCCCCGCTGGCTGCTAAGGCGTTGACTGAGCATCCGTGGGCGCACGACCCATACCTCTCGGTTTGGGGTCTCCCGATAGCTGGCGCGCCCTATGTGGCCTACTTCGATGGCGCTGAGGGGGTCGGCTCGGACTATTGCGTGACCATGATCCTACGGGCTGACACCAGGCAACTGGTAGCCATGCTCCGGGACAATAAGCGGGAGCAGGGCCAGCACGCGAAGGTAGCGGCTGAGGTGATCCGGCAGTACAACAATGCGTATGTGGGCTGGGAACGCTCGCATGAGGCGGACTTTGCTGCTATTATGGCGGCGGAGGGCATCACCCGAATCTACCGACATAAAGAGGAGCAGACGCGGGCGCAGCAGATTAACGGCACGGACCCGACGCAGCGCACAGGGTATCCTGCTAGGCAGAGGGAGCGGCAACGGCTCGTAGCACGGGTGGCGAACTATATCGTCAACCATGAGGGGGTGATACCGTCAGAGGTAGTGATTTGGGAGTTGCAGAGCTTTATCAAGACACAGCGGCAGCCGGACGGTGAGGCAGCGGCGGGGGCGCACGATGACACCGTGTTTGCTTTTGGGGGTGCGCTCCTGATGTGCGAGCAGCCTGGGGCGCAGAGCCTCATAACCTTTGAGCCGCGGCGCTCAAAGGAAGTGCCGTGGGGATTCTAGGAAAGGCTTCTCCGAGACGGCGCCCGACGATAGTAGAGACAAACGAGATGAAGGAGGGGGTAAGTGAGTAAGAACGGTGATGGGCCGACGGTTCCTATGCGGGTGCCGATATTGGGGAGACCTATGGTAGTAGGAAAGGGACGGAGCGGGGGGCAGGTAGCCGGGATAGCGCGGAAGCTGGACGCTGCTGGCATGTTTGAAGTTGACATAGTGCAGGGGCCGGACGGACAGCCTGTGCCCTCGACGCGGCGCGAGTCCTTCATGGACGCGGAGGAGTTGCTGGCAGCGATAGAAGCGTCGGTGCGTCGGGTTATGCGGGAGGAGCTAGCGGCGCTCAAGGAGGCGTGATGGGCGGCTCAGTGCTCATTATCTCACGTGAATCTGCCGAAATATTGGCCAAAGTCTACGCGATGCCGTGTTTGGCCGAGTGTGGGAACAGCGACCTGCTGAATGGCGGCCGTGAGACGCACGTAGTCACAGATCGCTTTTGGCCACCCCCAAGTGGGGCGTACCGTTTCAAGTGTGCGTGCGGATATTCTTTGCGCCAAGTAAGCCAGTTTGAGTGGGAACCTGATGGCCGATGGAGAGACCTGGAAAACAATGTTGGTGGGTATCGGATACAGATAAACAATCTTGAGGCTGCGGAACACGGAAGCTATGGAGAGGAAGCCTCGTGACTGAACACCTGGACCAGGCGGAGAAGTTGCTAGCAGCCATCCGTGACTCATTGTGCTGGCTCACAGGGCATGTCTTATGGCAGCGGACAGGGGAATACTCCTATGCGTGTATTTGTATGAATTGGCGCGCCACTGACCTAACTTTTCGCTTTGAAGCCTGGAAGCGACGGATTTGCTTCCCTCTCCGACACCCGCTCACAAGACGCTGGTGGATTCAGCTCCCCCCGTGGGATAACGAGCACCAGCGATGGGCGAATGGAGCGTGGCGCTCGGCTTGCTGGTGTGGAGAAACGGGGGCAGTAGAAAGCAAGCGGGGATTATTCCTCATAGAGTGACTTACCGGAGAGGATTGGCACAATGTCTGAGCCATTACGAGATAACATCCCGTGGACGCAAGAGGATTGGCAGGACTTTGCCAGTGGATTTGATAACGCTGGCATATTTTACTCACACCTTTCCCCTAACGCTATTGCGGAGGAGCAGCAGCATCCGCCACACTTTCGCAGCGTCACAGTTGAGATGACCGAGTCTATTAACGCTTCTGGGGAGACTGCGGCGGGGGAAATCATTGTTGAGTTTGCCTCTGCCCTTAATCGCGCGGGTGTAGTAGGGCCTCGTTGGTGGTCGCGGGAAAGGAGTAAAGATCGGGTATGTGTCTCTTGCTGGGGATACCAGGATGGTAGGCGGTATCAAGAGGACACACTAGAGACGGGCCCTTCTTGGCGGCGGCTTATGCGAGAGAATAAGCATATTAGGTTGGCTGCACTACATTACTTACAGACAGAGGGGGACTATGCGGCACTTTTACGGCGCGGGGATGAAGCACTACTAGCTGCCTGGTTGCAGCGAATTCAAGAACTGAAAAGCAGGACTTTAAGGAATGCCTGAGCATCTGACGCAGCAGGAAATCATGGACCTGCTATCCGAGTACCGGCGCACGGTATACGGCACGATGCATCGCGATATGAGGGACGACCAACGGGTTATTCACGCATCTGCTGGGTGGGGCCGCTCTATCATGCCGAAGTATCTCAAGGGCTTTCCTACGGGTTTTACGCCGAACGTGCCCCCGCTTGCCAAGAAAGGGGTTGAGATCGCAGTAACAAATACTGTCATTGGCGAGAAGCCTGGGGTAAAATACAGCCTTCTGCCCGGTGAAAAGGTCACGGTAGAACGAGAGCGCAAGCGCGAGGTCACGGAGAATCTTTACAACGCCATCCTTCAGAATATCGCAGACCGCACGACGGTGAACCCCTTCAAAGAGATGGCGTGGAATCAGCATGGTCTCGGGGGGTGCGCCCTATCCTTTCCCTTCAGGTGGGACTTGTGGAAACAGTTGCAGAAGGCCATCCAGGAAGACGACGAAGGTGTAGATCGGCTAAAGCGCAATCTCTGGATGTGGGACGTGCAGGCAACCTCGCCGCTGATTATTGTACACGACCCTGATCACGATCCCCCAGAACACTATATCAGGTTTGACAAAATCTCTGGACGGATGGCAAAGAGTCTCTATCCAGAAAAGAAAGACCTGTTCACGGAAAAGAATAGTAGGGTGGACAGGGTTATCTACCTTGACGAACAGCAGTACACCGTCATAATAGGCGGGCAGGGCGTTGTAGATGGGGATAATCCTTGCGGGATGCTCTGGCACGAGTGGCTGTGGGGTGGCTATGGGCACATGGACGATGAGCGCAACTTTGAACACTTGGGCAAGGGCCTTATAAGGGATGCCAAAGATGTGCTTATCATGCTGATACGAGCCATAAACCGCAATGAGGCTATTCAGGACGTGGCCGCCTTCTCTCCCGTGTGGATCAGGGCAGAAACAGAAGAACTTGCCGATCATTATGGAGACAAACTTGAGTTTGGGCCTAATAAGATCATGGCAACAGGGAGAGAGGTGGACAAAATAGAGTTTCTGCGACAGCCTGAAGTCTCACAGGCTACGCAGTGGACGTATGAAGTGACGGTGAAATGGCTAGAAATCGTTTTTGGCCCCAGCATCTTCGGCGGCGCGTACCCAGAGACAACGGCTTCAGGGATGCGGCAACGGGTGAACCTGGCACAGACCCCCTTTCAGCCTGCTAAGGTAGCGGGCGAGCAGGCGATTGCCAACATGCTTCGCAAGATGGGCAGCTTTATCAAGCGGGAGCTGGGAGAGCACTACTTCATTCCAACAAGCAAGTCTGGGACAATCCTGGACGTTGACCCTGACGATATTCTCGAAGATGGTATTATTGAGGTGGACTGTGCGCCGCCCTCGCCGGAGGACATGGCGCTTCAGCAAGAGAAGGACATGCGGGAGATGGAGAGTGGCGGTATCTCTCGACAAGAGTATAGAAGGCGACACAACATCACAGATGGCGAGAAGCAGGACACCGATAGGGCATTTGAGATGATTCAGTTTCACCCTTCTATGGTGGAGGCTGCTGTTATGGTGGCGAGGCAAAGGCTCTTAACGCAAATTGCACCGGAGCTGGCAGCCGCGGCCACAGAGACAGTTCCCGCGCAAGAGCCGATGTCCACGCCTGGGCCTGGTATGCCAGCAACTGACGGGCGGATGCCGACACCGCAGGAAGGCGTGCAGCGAGACGCCAGAGCGTTGTTCGGTATGCCGAGGGGAGCATAGTGAACATTTATCAGGACGCCGTGGACCGTGCTGTTGAGTTCTGGGCTCAGGTCTTTGAAGAAAAGCTCGGCGAGAAGGTTTCGCGTGAAGAGATCAAGGCACGGTATGAGGAGCTTCGGGAGACGGCGCCTGAGCAGTTTGAGGCCGAGTTCGGAACAGAAGAACTGCTTCACCAGGCCAGGATAAGGGGGAGACAATCTTGACAAACCGCGAGCTTGACGCCCTGGTACACGAAGCAGTCTTTGGGTATCCGCATGAGTGCCAGTTGATAGGCGCTGGAACTGAGGGCGACCCAAAGCGCCTAGATTTTCCGGATGCAGCATATCGGCGGCGCAGCACGGAGGACAGATATTGGGAGAGATTTTCCCCGGATGGAGCGGAGGTTGTAATCAACTCGTCCCTTCCTCATTACAGCACGGGCATCGCGGCCGCGTGGCAGGTGGTGGAAAAACTAGGTGAGCGGGGGTGGTATATTAGTTTAGATCCGTTCGCTGGTAGGGAACAGACCACGGGTATGCCTAAAGCCGCAGATGTGGCGCGGTATATCTGTGAGCAAGCACTAACAATACCAGAAGGATATGCTCTAGGTAGAGGGACGAAAGCGGAGGTGCTTACATGACAAATGGATACCCCGATCTGGATACTGAAGTAGGTGGGGAACCGTCAGGTTCTCCAGGGCGCCGCCGGCCAGAAGTTACCACAGTAGACCTCCCTGGGGGCAGGAAACAGGATTATGAGTGGCGTGAGGGAGAGGAGTTTAATCCAAAAACCAACAAGATGGAACCTTATGCCGGGTGGGTAGCTATCGGGTCGCCCTACTATCCGAAGGAGCAACCTGGCATTACTCCTGGGCAGGCAGCGGATGATGCGTTGGCTAGAGAAAAGTTTGAGTATGAAAAGAAGCACGATGCTGATCTGGCCGCGTTAAGGGATGAAGAGCGGAAGGCAGAGCGAGAAGAAAACGAAGCAAAGAGGAAGGCTGACGCTGCGGAGCGGGCCGAGAATAGGGCAGAAGCAGAAAAGTGGCGGCAGATAGAGTATGATGCTCGCGACCGCCGCTATGCCGCGCAGGATAAGCAAACCGAAATAGACAATACTTACCGAGAGCGGCAGGCCCAACAGCGGACAGAGGAGTTTCAGACTTCTCAGACAGGCTACATGGGTGGTGTGCCAACCCTGAGCCGTGAGGAGTTCGAGCTACGGCGCCGGGAATCAGAGGAGCGACGAGCCAACGAGCCAGGGAACTACTTCAACATAGCCTTCCGTTCGCGGGGTATGGAGCCTCCTGGCCAACCAGGGGCAGTGGCAGGCGAACCGCAAGGGCAACGGCCCTGGTGGGAGAACTACAGCCTTCAGCGGCTTGAGCGGTTCCCTGACGAAGAACTCGCGACCTTGCCACCAGAGATACTAGCGAAGTTCCGCAATGAGTTTCTTTTGAGCCGTCCTGCGCTCATGGCAATGCTTTCGCCAGAGCGTATCCGTGGCGAAGGTCAATGGGGGGGTACAGGTTTTGCAGAGGATGTGATAGCGAAACACGGTGTGGGAGCGCCAGTCCCGCCTATGGCAAAAGCTAAACCTCTGGACACGGGGCCATCGCCTGAAACAGCAGCCATTCCACCGAGCACGTTCACGCCTGGACAGACCCTTCCCATCGGAGGTGTGGGCGCAACGATAACCATGCCTGGCACAAAGCCTGCGGTGGTGCAGAGCAACCCCGCGGTGAACGGGCAATATCCAGGGGGTGTGGTTCAGAGTACAATTCTCAACCCTGCCGCTTCTGGTTTTCAAGCGCCTGGGCCGACGGAGCAGGATGCTATCGCAGAGCTTGATAGGATTCGAGCGGGGAGATGAGGAAGATGCGAACTGAAACAACGGGCATTGCCGCGGGAGAAAGTGTCGTAAAATCATGGAGAGTGAAATCCAACAAGGGCTACTTCCTTCACAGTGTGACAGACAATGGGAGGCATTATATTTGGGGGCCTGAAAACACTCACTGGGAAATGGTCGAGATAATTCCAGCGGGCTGGCAAGGCATGGGAGCTAGGGAGATGACAAGATGATGTACAACGGTAGGCCAGTTCGCGGCGTAGGCTACGGGTCGAGTGGACAGGTAGTCTCCGACAAACCGATTGATCCTGCGACAGGGATGCCCGTCGGCGGCTTCACTAAACCATCCTATAGCCAGACGGGGCCGAATGGCGCAGTGTTCAACGGCAAGTGGTACTACCCTGGGTACGAGCTGGATGACCCTAACAACCCCTACAACCCGAACTACAAGGGCAACTGGGGCGGTGGTGAGGGTGGCAGTGCCGCGCCAGGGCCGCGAGGCGAAGGGCAGGGTTTAGCACAACCGCCTACCGCGCAGGCGGGTCAGCGTCCCTTCTACATGAACTATGACGCTGCCGCTCTTATGGAGTTGGTGCGCCGCAACCCTGCCTTCAAAGACCTTCTGCCCCCAGAAGTGCGGCAAGGGTTTCCCAATGAGTATTTTCTTGAACATCCAGAGGAACAGAGCATTCTTACACCGGAGCGACGGATGACCTTTGGGCAGGGAGCACTCGCCGCAGTTCCCGGACGCACGCGCGTTGGTGGGGGTGGAGGCTTAGTGCCGGGAGGCTTCCGGCCACTGCAAGAGCCTGGTGGTGGGGCTGGCCCAGCGCCGTGGACGACAGGAACGCAGCCAGGGCAACCAGGAGACACGCGCAGCGCAGCAGCGGGCGATAAGACGGGGTATCTTATTCCTGGGGGGACTACTGGCATTAGCTTGCGGGAACCCGATATTGGAGGCGGGAAAACCACCGAGCTTTCCCCCGCCGTGGCAGCGCCCATCACGGGAGCGCGAATGCCGACCTACCGCACGTCTGGCGGAGTTCCTGTCTATTCAGCACAGGCTCTGGCTCGTATGATGCCAGGAGAGCGAGCTGAGGTGTCTTCCCTAGTAAACCGCGCTGGCGGGCGTGCTGAGGACTACTTTGAGCAGCAAAAGAAACTCTTTAGTTCTCCGCGTGGAAGTGGGGTCAGCTATGCGAGGGGACGGCGATATTAAATGAGCCTCATACTCGCAATCCACAAAAGCCCTGAAGAAGTCCTGCTTATGGCTGACTCCTGCCATTCTGATGGGGATAATCAGGTAATATTTCCGCATGACCCGAAGATAGCGGTGCTTCCGCAGGGCTGGCTTCTCGGTATGACAGGCAATGCAAACGCCGATCTCCTTCTTCTACACGGGTTAGATTATGAGCGCATCGAAGACCCGCTTTATCATCGGGAACGGTTCAAGACGCTGAAGGATAGGGACGAGGATGTGCAAGGCAACTACTATCTTGCTCGTGGTGGAAAGGTATACTGCCTCAACGGTGCCGGGCGGTTTTGGGAAGTGGCAAAGCCGTTTGCCACGATGGGCGTTGGCTCATCCGTTGCGCTCTATCTATTGAAGAAGGGCTGGCCGACGGGCGACTTGCTTGGCCTCGGCTATCGTGTTATCAAAGAGTGCGTAGAGCACTTTGACAGTCTACGCTTACCGATGGTGTGGGCGTCGAGCGTCGGAGGCGAAGTGCATACCTACGAGGCTGAAGACTAGATGGCTCGTACTGCGCGTGATCTTTTCACCATGCCAGGACTTCCGCCGGGCTATGACGTGCCTCTGAGCGAGTTGCTGGCGGAAGAAGAACGGACGCTAGAGCAAGAAGCACAGGAGCAGCTTGACTTAGAGGCAGGCGGTGGGCCGTCAAGACCGCCTGCCTCTATTCCTGGCCGCTACCCTGGCACGACGGGCGTGCCGATGCCGTACAGCACGACGCGGCCAGCAGCAGGCGCAGAAGAACGTCTCCGCGAGATACAAGAGGGCTTAACGCGCAATATCGGAGAAACGGGCCAGAATATCATAGGCGCTACGGAGCCTTTTGTCAGCCCTGTCCGAGAGAAGCGGCAAGGCTTTATGGACACCGCCTTGCAGGAGATTGCCTTAAGCCCGATCCCGTCGCATCTTCGACCCAAAACCTTTGAGGAACGCCAGGCGCTCGTGGAGCGAGCTAGTGAGGCTGCACCCTTTACTAAGGGGCTGATAGAGGCGGCCATAGACCCGTTGAATCTAGTTCCAGGCTTTGGCCCTGGCATCAAGAGCACAACCAGAGCGATAGAGGCAGGCGCAGGCGCTGCTGGACGCGCGGGTGTCCGTGCTGGCGAGGCCGCGTTAGGCAGACTGCCCACGGAGAAGGCGTTCGCGCTAGGCGAGCAGGTCATATTGCCACGGGCATCAGAGTTGCCCGCAGCCATTGCAGCAGCAGAAAAAGGGATATTGGAGCAAAACCAGGGTAAGATCACCGATATTATTGAAAAGTTGCAGAAGGTGGCGGCCTCTCGCAATCTGAGTGAGCAGAAGTACCTGGAGGCACTAGAAGAAATCGCGCTCCGCCAGAAGGTGCCACCATTCGCAAGCGTAAATGAATACTTCCGCATTATTCAGAGAATAGCTGGCGAAGAAGTGCCGCTTGAACGGGCGCCGTCCGAACTTGGCCTTCCCGCGACGGCCCAGCAGCCCCTAGAGCAAGCGGCGGCACGGCCAGGGGCACGAACGGTGCAGGCGGGACGGAAAGTACCAATTCGACGCCAACCAGCCACGAAGGAGACTGCGTCATGGATTACGGCAGAAGGCAAGTTTGTAGACCCGCTAGTGGATCACGGTGACTCTGCGCGTTCTATTCTTGGTAGTACCGCAAACAACCTAGTAGATGAAGACGCGGTATGGGCATTGATAACGAAGTATGGTGATATTAGATATAACTGGATCGATGGTGAATTAAATGTAGATATTCGGTCGGCCATCACACGGGAACAACTTCAAACGATTAAACAAGCGGCGCGACGTAATACTATTGTCTATGATATTTGGAATCCACAAGACCACAGGCTCTTAAAATCAAGAGGCATAGGCATTGATGTCACAGTAGAAGACTTAGCAGGGGATTTACGAGACCTCAATATGCTAAAGGAGCCTCAGCAGACCCCGCAGGCGGGACGGAAGGCGGTAACAGGAGAGATACACGCGGAACGGGGTGCCGCGGCCAAGCCCCTAGAGCAAGCCGCTGAGGGCGCGGCGCGTGGCGCACAGGACGCGCTAGGACTCGAAGGTGGCAGATTGCCGCCGCCAGAAACGCTACAGCCGCCTTCAGGCGGATCGCCAGGGGGAATACCACTTGAACCTGCGCCTGTCCCCCCTGGTGGGGAGGGTTTTCCTTACAGCGTTTCGCAGAGCGCGGAAAAGGTTGGCCTGACGCCAGAGGACATGGAAATCCCGCGGTATTATTCGATGCAGCGCAACACTGAGGCGATGTATAACGCTATGGGCGACCTTGTGGCAGCCGAAGGCGACCCCGTGCGCTCCATGAGCCGTCTTGCCTCTAACGCAGAATGGCACGATGAGGAAATCATGCAGGCCGCTCATGTGCTGCAAGGACTCAGCAAGTCCAAAGATGTGGCAAATCACCAGCGGTGGCTTGAAATTATGGATGCCCACGGGTTAATAGGTGGTAGGGACACCCAAGCATGGGCGGTGATAGGACGGTTTAGCGAAGAAGGCATGATGCTCGCGGCCAACCGTATGATCAAGCGCGCTGCTGAAACGGGCGGGAAGAAAGCCACGCCCGCTATTGAGAAAAAGATAGCCGCTGCCAATGAAGCCGAGATCGTCAGCAGCGCAGAGGCGGAAGCCAAGAAGATACTCGATGCGGCCCATGCTAAACTCGCGGAGACGCAGAAGAAGATCGCTGCCCTGGAACGTAAGCCCGTGAAGGTCAACAGTCTCCTGGCAGAGATAGACGCGCTCTTTGGCGGTGAGTCCGGTATGGCGCGTCTTGCCCAAGATACTATTTCCTATGAGCAGGCAGAAGCCTTTCGTGAGCAGGCCGCCGCTATCAAGCTGCTCCCGAAAGAAGAGCAGGGTGCAGCCGTTGCTAAGCTGAAGGACGATATTCTCAAGGCGAGCAAGGCAACGGAGACGCCCAAGAAAGCACCGAAGCTGCGAGAGCCAGAAGAGGTTGGGGATAAGGTCGATTCGCAACGGGAGAAGGATTTTAAGTATCTGACCGACGACACCGTGCGAGATGTAGAGCCGCGGATTGTTACCGCAAATCGTGAGGCCATCACAAAGGTCAAGGCGATGTTCAAGCAAGCCGGTCGAGAGATGGATGATGATGCGGCAGATTTGTTTCTGGATGAAGCGGCAGAACTAACGTCGAGAAGTGATATTGTCGCGCTTGTGGACAAGCAGCGTAGAACGGTTCAGTCTGCCCGTGGCGCGCCTCCGTTTGTGATGACTGACGAGTGGTTGCTGAAGCAGGCTGTTGAGATTGAGAAGTTGACCAGCCCTGAAGCGCGGCAGGCATTCCAGCGGTTGCACTCCATAGAACGGCTTGGCATGGCCCGCATCATGGCGGCACTGCGACGTACTGGTACGGCCCTGAGCGAGAATGACGCCGTTGACTTGGTCACGGAACTACGCACACTCCGAAACCTGAGTACACAACCCCTGGATGTGCAAACGAAGGCGCTTGACGACGTTGTGAACCGATGGAAGTCACAGGAACCATTGGCAACGGCTCTGGCTGAACGCAAGGCGGCGCTGGATGCTGAGGCGGCAGCACGGCAGTCCGCGAGACAGCTTGCGGCGGATATTAAGCGCATGACCACACAGAGAACCCCCGGAGTGCCCGCACTCCCTGAGGCATCACGTGTGGCACTGAACAAGATTGTGCGGATACTCGACAAGGCTGACGTGCAACTGACCGTTGAGGATGCCACAAGAGTGCGTGAGGCCGCCTACAACCTGAACATACTGCAAGGCCCAGCCAGAGATAGGGCTATCCGTGACTTGGTGGAGAGTGTAGAGCAATTCGACCCCGTGAAGATTAGGTTGCAGGCGATTGCTGATGCCGCAGCTAAGAAACAGGCAGACTTGAAGGACTTGGCAAACCTGAAGCTCCTCACAGAGTATATTATCCCTGAAGCGAAGGTTGCGGCGCAGAACAAGAAAGCGCAACTGATAGCCAACGCCAAGAAAGTGACGGCGCAGAACGGCTTGGCATGGCCGGAGGACTTCGCACTGATGATGATGGAACGGGCGAGAGCCATTGAAGCGATGGGGCCGGGTTTTCAGCAGAACCGCAAGTATGCCGAGTGGATGAGCGATGTGAAAAACCTCACGCCAATGTCTTTCTGGGATAAGGTTCTCGACCTGTACGGCCTGCCCATCGGCGTGAAAACCATGTGGGACTACGGCTTTATGTTGCGTCAGGGGGCGCTCTTGGGAGTCAAGCACCCTGGGCGCTGGAAAGAGGCGGGCGTTCATGCGCTCAAGGCGTCACGAGACCCTGCCTATGCTGTACAGATACAAGACCAGATCGCCACGCGTCCGTGGGCGAACGTTTGGGATGAAGCCGGACTGATTTTTGACGAAATCTGGGAAAGCAATGAGTTCTTCGGGAGCAGGGTTGCGCGGCGTATTCCAGGCTATCAGGGATCGCAGCGATCCTTCGTGGTGCCTGGCAATGTGCTGAGACATTACGGGGCGGGCGATGTGATGAGCGGGTGGCTGCCAAAAGGGTACGACGCGGCCGCTGACCCTATCAAGAACCTTGCCGATGCGGTGCGTGTCACGGGAAAGTCGGAACAGGACTTCAAAGACCTTGCCATGCTGTACAACGCAGCCACAGGCAAATCCAATATCGAGTGGCTGAAGAAAAACCCATTTTTCTTACGGCTTCCTTTTCTTGCTCCGCAATGGGCATTGTCTGGACCTGAGTTTGTGGCCCGTACCCTCGCGACGCCTGAAGGACGAAAGGTCGGCGGCGAGATATTGGCTAAGTACGTCGGAGCGGTCATGGCTATCGAATGGGCCGGAGAGCAGGCTGGAATATGGGAAACGCAGGCCGACCCGCGGAGTTCCACTTTTGGGCAGGTGCGAATCAAGGGGACACAGCAGTATTATGATCCCACGCTCGGACTTGGGGGCTGGATTAAAACCATCGCGCAGATACTCCCGACGCCCAATGAAAAGGGTGTCTGGCAACCATATCACAAGACGGCATCTGGAAATCTCGTCCCGCAGCCGTGGACAGAAGCCCTCGGAAAGTTTGGGCGCGGGAAGCTGCACCCCATCCCTGGGGAGTTGTGGAACTGGCACGAGGAACAGAACATCGTGGGGGAGAAGCGGCTATTGACTGGCGTGAACGCCGAGTCCGCGTTATCAGTGCTGAACACAGCCAAGAGTCTCTTTGCATCTCTCACACCGCAGGACATCGTTGAGGGATTCCTGGACGACGGGTTGCGCGGCGGCGTGCTGGCATTGCCGAATATCGGCGGTTTGCCGGGTAGGATGTATGAGACCTTCGGCGACAAACAGCAGAAGGCCACGGATACCCTGTTTCCCGGAAAACAGTACGGGGACCTTGACCACGCCGACAAGCGCAAAGTGAATGACAGCGTAGAGATCAAGCTGGAAGTCGAAAACATGAAGCCGCGCAACCTCGATATGAGAGACGTGGTGCAGGATCGCTACACGCGCTACAATGCGGTCAAGGAAGAAATCGAGCAGGGAACTGAGGCAACGGCAACCAGACCTGCACAGCCTGGCCTCAAGGACTATATCGAAGCAGGGATGACGGGCAAAAAGTTGCGGGAAAAGATACAGGATGCCAAAGCCGCTAAGTACCGAGCTGCCCGCGACCTGCTCACCGAGGATGTGATTGCCTATTCCACGCAGAACACGGACGTGAAGCTCCACGATGCCTACGCAGCGATGTGGCTGAATGTGCCCCTGGAAGAGGACTTGACCACAGGTGATCGGAATTACAAGAAACGTGATGCAGAGCGGGCGCGGATCCTTTTAGAAGCTCAGGATGCCTTGAAAGCCGCGGGAAAACCCAGTTCCTATATCACGGGCACAGGGAAAGACACCTTCAGGGGGCAGGCGTGGAAAGACCCTGTAGTTGCGAAGGTCATGGCAGAGTACGACGCTGACATGGAGACGCTGCGGCCCTACTGGGAGATCAAGGACAAGTACCTGGCGGAGTACCCCAATGCAATCCCGACCTTCATTGATCGCATCGTCAGCGCGCAGCATGATGTATTGCGGATTCAGAACAAAGAGATACGAGAAGCCCTTTTGAAGTGGGAGTATACGACACAACTGTTTCCCGAATCAGCAGGAACGTCTACAAAGCCACCAGGTATGCGTAAACCTCCTGGTATGCGTAAACCTCCTGGCTTAGTCCCAGCGGGTGTACGATGATACAATGTGAAGTGCTCCCCCAATATGTGATTGACCAACTTCAGCTACTTCGGCTTGCGAAAGAGACGGGCACCGTTCTCTTGCATCTGAAAGATGGCGAGATTAGAGACGCTGATTTTCAGCCGCCCAAGCGGAAGTTTAGGCCGAGCGAGGCGGAGCGGTTGGAGCAATGTGGGACATTGCCTACTTGACCCTTACTGTGGTCGAGTATATTATAAGAGAGACATCGCAGCAGCGAAGGGAAGAGATGAGAGCGGGACGCATAGCCACAACCTTATATAGTCAACTGCCGAATACGCAGGTTGGCTCATGGTTCCACGCGTCTGATAAGGAGCCACCTTTGCCTTAGTCTAGCAACAAGAGATCGGTAGACTAAGGCGGGAGTAGCAAAAACCTCTCGCCTTTTCTTTTACCTTAACAACTGAATATGGTCATGATGTACGAGTAGCCTAACGGTAGGGCGTCAGGTTGTGGCCCTGATCATCGTGGTTCGACTCCACGCTCGCACTCCATCTGCGTGTAGCTCAGCCCGGTCAGAGCACTTGCCCTGGGAGCAAGGGGCCGCTGGTTCAAATCCAGCTACGCAGACCTCCGCGGGCAGGACACACGGTCAAGTCGCAGGCCCCTTAAGCCTTGAGGAGAGGGTTCAACTCCCTCGCCCGCTACCATCTAGGCGTGGTATAACGGCATTACGTAGCGTTGCCAACGCTGAAATCAGAGTTCGACTCTCTGCACCTAGACCATTGATCCTTCAGCTACCTTAGTCCAATTGGCAGAGACAGCAAGCTCAAACCTTGCGTGATGTTAGGTTCGAATCCTACAGGTAGCACCAAGCCTCACAAGCATTGTTGGTGATGCAGGGGTTTTGTAAACCTCAGATACGGGGTTCGATTCCTCGGTGAGGCTCCAATTGCTCCCATAACTCAACAGAAAGAGACACGCCCTTTAAGCGGAATGATCCAGGTTAAAGTCCTGGTGGGAGCACCAGCCGGTTTAGTACAGTGGCAGTACGCTTGCTCGGTAAGCAAGATACGCAAGTCCGATTCTTGCAACTGGCTCCACGCTCTGGCAGCTCGACGGTCGAGCGCCTGTGTGAAGAACAGGAGGTCGTAGTTCAATTCTACGCCGGAGCACCACGCATCTGTAGTTCAGCGATAGAATCGCGGTCTCTTAAACCGACGGACGCTGGTTTGAATCCAGCCAGATGCACCAGGCCGCCTTAGTTCAGCGGTAGAATGAGCGGTCCGTACCCGCTAGACACGGGTTCGAGTCCTGTAGGCGGCTCCACCTTACGGTTAGCCCTTGTAGTCTAGTGGGAAAAACGGCTCTCTCCTAAAGAGCAGACCTGCGTTCGAGTCGCAGCAAGGGTACCACGCCTCTGTAGTGAAACGGAGATCACGCGACGCTTCGAACGTCGAAATGCGGGTTCAATTCCTGCCAGGGGTGCCACTGGGCAATAGCTCAACGGAAGAGCTTCGGTCTTATAAACCGATGATGAAAGTTCAACTCTTTCTTGCCCGACCAATGGGGACTTAGCTTAATGGGAGAGCGTCTTCCCTGCAAGAAGGAAGGTGAGAGTTCGACCCTCTCAGTCTCCACCAAATGGACTGCTCATCTAACGGAAGGATACCGCCCCTTCAAGGCGAGAATGTCAGTTCAACTCTGGCGCAGTCTACCAAACGCACCTGTAGCCCAACGGTAGAGGCACGTGCCTTAGGAGCACGTCAGTGATGAGTTCGAATCTCTCCAGGTGTACCAGTGCCGCCTTAGCCCAACGGCAGAGGCAGAAGGCTTAAGCCCTTTCAAGTCTAGGTTCAAATCCTAGAGGCGGCACCACATGCCCGATTAGGTTAACGGCAGACCTTCTCGTTTACACCGAGAGTGTGGGGGTTCGACTCCTTAAACTTGAACTTATCAAGTGCCAACTGCTCTGCAAGGAGTGTCACGAGATAAAATCTGCGAGGGAATCTAGTATTAGGACAACGGCTCTGTTTCTTAATCCTGAATATAGGTTAAAACATGCCCGCGCTGTTAGTTCTAGTCTTTCGGGGAGAGAGCTTACAGAAGAACACAAGCTGCATATTGCTGCCGGTGTCTCGAAGTGGTGGGCAGACTCAAGGAGCATACGAATGTCGTCCAACGGCAGGGCACCGCCCTGATAAGGCGGCAACGGTGGTCCGACTCCACCCATTCGTACCAAACTCCGAAGTCGTCTAGCGATAGGACGCAACGCTCTGGACGTTGATACGGTGGTTTGAATCCATCCTTCGGAACCATACGGAAGTCGGGCAGTGCGGCAATTGCAGCGCCCCGCTAAGGCGTAGGGGGTAACACCTCGCTGAGTTCGACTCTCAGGACTTCCGCCATTGCAGAGTCGTTTAATGGTAGGACGATGGTCCTTGGAACCATCTATGTTGGTTCGACTCCAGCCTCTGCAACCAACTTGACAAACACATAAGTATTCTTTAACGTGTAGGTAATCGAATATGGTGTAGGGACACCGATAGCAAGTCGGCCCCGCTTGAGCGAAAGCTCGGCGGGGCTTTTGTTTGTCCAGAAGGAGAAGGAATCATGGCGGATGACGTTGAGCAAGGAAGCGCAGAGCTTTCCACTGACGAGACTACTGAGGTTCCTATCGAAGTACCCTTCGAGGAGCGCGTATCACAGCAACTAGATGCGCTGGTAAAGGACATTCGGGATACCAACGCCCGGATGAGCGGAATACAGGGCATTTACGACCGCAATACCGCTGAGATAAACGCACTCCGCCAGGCTTTTACCGAGGGATACGGCACATCCAAGAAGGCCCTGAGCCTTTTTGAGCAGTTTGTCCGTAGCTCTCAGGGTGAAGAAGCCTGGAAAGACTACGAGGAGCAGCAGGAGATTCAGGACCTGCGAGACAAGGCAAAGAGGCCACCCCAAGACGCTACTTCCAAAGACCCCCCTCCTCCAACTCCATCGAATGCTCTTTGGGATAAGCGGCAAAACGCCTTTTATGGTCCGGTGCTAGCGGAAGTCCACGAGTTTGCACAGCAGAAGGGCTTTGCGCTTGACCTTGCCGGATTGGGCAGCGTGTTCGGGACAAAGTTCCAGAAACTTGAATGGGGAGCGCCAACAGATGCGGACGATCTTGGAGCACGCCCATTGGTCAAAGCCATGAAGGACATCATCACCCAAGAGGCGGTGCGCTTGCGGGCACAGGCAAAGCCGCGGGTTACGCCTGCGGAGACACTGCGAGGCACTGGGGGGTCGGCTGATGCTAGGACTGCGTATCTTGAAGCACTGAGAACAGGTGCGCGGCTGCCGACAGCCGCGGAGATCGACAAAATCACGGCGGAATACGCCACCACGTAAGAAAGGGAACGCTAAGTTGGGGAATGATGGGTAACTTGTTTCGTAGCTGGTTGCAACGGTTGAGGCGAGGTGGTAAGGCCGGCTGTTACTTCTCTGTGGCAGCGGGAGCAAAGGGCCACCATGTTACCGATCACATAGTCGCCTTGAGCAATAAACCTGTGAACCTCGGATCGCATCCGGCTGTAACCGCAAACTTGACATGGTTGCTGTGCTACCCAGACCCGTCCAGCGGTGTCAATGTGCCGGCCCGTGCGCGTTCTGGTCACGCGGAAACGTTGGTAATGCAGGGCACACAAACCCTTAGCTGCGTGGGGAGATTCGCACCCTGGGATAGTGCATTGTTTCTTTTCCGAGACTTTAGTGCGTCGTTCCGTGTAGCACTCCCAACAGTGAGTGGACTTCGTGCCCCTTTTCATCTCCTTGCCACAATCTTCACACTTTGGCGCTGGTGGAATGCGACATGGCTTACAGGTAGTGACTGCTGCATTACTGTAGCGGCTCAGCGGTTTGCCGCAGGTGTCGCAGGGGCGTTGCGGCGCAGGACCACGAGCCTGCCAGCATTTTCGGCAGTGAACTGCTGGACTGTACTTTGGAAGCGCGTCGCCGCAGGTTGCACAAAAAGTAGGTACGTGCTGGTAGCAACTCCGGCACAGTTTGGTGGTTCTTCCGTGGGAGGTGATCGTAGTTCCGCACTTCCCGCATTTGGTGATCATGGACGAAGTTACTTTTGTCATGTGCGCACCTCTCTTTCAGGAACTATTATACCACACCTCAGTGTATGAAGGAGTAAAACCAACATGCCAAATGTTACCGCAGCCACCGCGGCCCGTTTTATAACGGAGGTCTGGGGCGATGAGCTTAACAGGGCAATCGAGTTCGACATCGTGATCTCTCCGTTGTTCGCTGACTGGACATCCAGGATGCGTTCACAGGGGGCGGACATCTTCCACTATGTGGCCCGCCACAACCTCACGGCGAACACCAAAGCCGCCTCGGTAGATGCAACACCAGAGGCCATCACCGAAACTGATCAGGACTTCACGGTCTCGACCCACCAGATCGTGGCGCAGGAGATTGAGGACTTCGCGGCGGTGATGTCTAAGTTTGACATCCGCGCCGAGTTTACTGAGGCCGCTGCGTACGCGCTCGCACGGGCACAGGATGTGGCCTGCGCCGCACTGTTCGATGACAACACCCTACAGACCGTGGGTATCCTTGCTGCCGAGATGACGGACGACAACTTCATCCGTGCCTGGCAGTACGGCGGAGACAGCGCGGCAAAAGGCGAAGCCAAGTTTGTAGTGTCTCCGGCCTGTTGGGGTGGCCTACTGAAGATCGAGAAGTTCACCCAGCAGCTCTACAACGGCGACACCGCTGGCAAGGCTCTGCACATGGCCCAGATCGGCAAGATTTACAACGCTATGGGGTATCAGAGTCAACTCACTGTCGGTACAGCGCCCAACAGTTCGGGTGCTCTGTGGTGGGGCGACCACTTCTTCAAGATCATCAAGAAGCAACCTACCCTGGATCACTGGTTCTCCCCGCTCGCCAAAGCCGACATCGTGGCCACCGATGCCATCTACGGGGTTTTTGAGCGTCAGGAAGCCGATGAAGCTGCCGCGGCTACGACCGTAGCAAGACTTCATGGTGTCAGATGCCAGAGTTTAAAGGCCCTGGCCTACCTCATCCCAGCGGCTACAACAATCGCTAGCCTCCTGGTTGGAAGCGGTCTGGGACAGGTGGTGGCTTAGGGGAAGTAAATCCGAGCGAGTTCTTCAGCGGTGATGGCGTGATACACGATAACGGTCAAGGGACGAGGGAATATGGCAATCTGCTCATCAAGCGAGCGGCGGGTCTGCGTGCTCTTTCCTTCCGACGACCACTTGCCCTTGAAGTGATATAGATGGCTGAAGTAGCTGCGCCGAGCTTCATCATTCATGCTGCGGGAAGCGTGGGGAACCGCGCCGACCCTGGCAAGCGGCCCTATCGCTTGAAGTTCAGCGTGGTGGGCTATCCCGACATGAGCATTGAGATGCTGCGGGTGGGGCTATCGAAAAGCCTCACTGAAGTAGAGCGGCAGATGAGGCAGCGGGGCTTCGTGTTTGCGGGCGAGAACACCATTAGGTTTGTGCGCAAGCAGCCGCACATCGAACCGATGACGATCAGAATCTACCGTCCGCCGAGCGTAAAGGAAATGCTGGCGAACGGCCTTATGCAGGGCAATCCATTCCGTGCGCCAGTCGAGACGCTAGCACAGCCCATGCCCTTGTTGCGAGAGACAACGGCTTGGGAGTACATCTTCTCCGCTATCTTTGTTCATGACGCTATTCGGGTGGATGCCCCAGCCCAAAAGGAGACTGTATGACCACGCAGGTAGAGGACCGTATCGCCCAGCTTGAGGCGGAGAACCAACGACTCGATGCCATTCTTGCGGCGACCAAGCCAATAGATGAACTCGCGGAGCGTATCGCCCAGCTTGAGAAGGAGAAGAACCGTCTTGACGATGCGCTTCAGGCGGCAACCGCGCTATCGCTAGGCCAAGAGAACCCAAAGGTGCGCCCCACCTATGGTTATTATCGGCAACCGAACGGCTGGATCACGCTGTCTCCGGCGATGAACACTGACGAACTACGTTATCGCCGTAACGGGTGGACGCCATTGCGTCAATATGGCAACGTCGAGATGACTACCCCTTACATGGCGAACCATCCGCTTGAACCATTGTTCATGCAGGGCGGAGCCTTTGAGCTGCCAGAGGATCAGATCAGGGAACAGGGTCTCTACATGAACCCGCAGCTCATCCCGACCTGCCGGACTCCATTGAACCAGGATCACAAGCACCATGAATACGCCTGCATGGAAAGGGCTAAACCTGTAGTGTTTCCGCAGCTTGCGAGAATGAAAGACTTGGGGCCGTTCAAGTGCACGATCTGTGATCGTGTGCTGCCGACCATTGAATCGCGGGAACAGCATACGAACGTCATGCACGCGCCGGAGAAGTCGGATGAGCGGACGGGGCAATCGCTTTCCGAAGCGTTGATCAAGGGCTTGGGCGGCGGCTCCGCCTCATCGAGTGGCAATACGTTAGTCCAGCAGTTGACGGAGCAAATGGAAGCGTTAAGGCAAGAACTGGCAGCACTCAAGGCAACACCCAGGGCGACAACGACACGCAGGACGCGTCGCGCACGGACGGTTAAGACCGAGGTTGGCGGAATATCCAGCTAACCCCGACAGGGGAAGAAAGATAGGGGGTGATTCCAATTCCAAACCCAAATCCAATTCTCAATCAAAAGCCCTTCTCGTTAGCGCATCTGCGTTCAGCCTTCGCGCACAGCGATCCGAAGGCGCTGGCGGCTATGGTTCAGCTCATGCCGTGGGACTACTTCTATGACAGTGATGAGTTCACTGGCACGTTGGATACCGTCAAATGGACGGCACCAACGCAGGGTGCGGGAACCACGGCCTTTGCCTTCAATGCGCAGCGCAATGGGGCATTGCAGGGGACGCCGGGAGCCACTGACGATTCCAGTATTGGTTTGCATTACGCCAACGTCATCTTCGACCCCGCCGACAAGCCGATGTTCTGGCTCAGATGGGTGGCTGGAGCAACAGTAACCGGCCTCCAATTCGAGATCGGTTTCAGTGACGCCAAAACCGATGAGGCGTTGCCTGGGGTTACGGATGTGGACGCTGACCCGCCAACTGTGGCGAACGGTGCTACGGACATTGGCTGCGTTCACATGGATACAGACCAAGCCGTGGCCACTGCAAGATTGGTAGGAGATGGTACGACTGGCGCTGCGGTGGGCCTCACGCTGGTAAATCGGGCGGGAACTGCATGGACACCGACTGCGAGCGCCATCATTGACGTGATCGTTGGTGTGGAGGCGAACCTAACACGGTGCTGGATATGGGACAGCCTAGCTCCGATGGGCATCATGCAGTCAGTCGCGCAGGGGCCGGACTCCGGCGTGCTGGTGCGGCCCTACGCCATGTTCCGCACCCGAAACACCACCGTCAAGACGATCAGCATCTTAAAGACAGTCATAATTAGCGAGGAGAATCGAACTTCTTAGGGGAGGGCAGCATGATTACTACTGAGTTACGTTGCGGCTGTGGTGCTGAACTGGTGTTCGTGGGTGATCGGCTTGGTGAACGACAAGCACGCGACCAATGGGCACTCGCACACGACGGTCATGCAAGCGAATCGCCTGCCCCCGTCAGTGATGTGGGGGAAGTCGTTGAAGTCGCCCAAAGGAACGTTAGTCGTGCTAGGAGTCATAGATGACACAACCGCCGTTTCCTGAGAGCCTGCGTGAGTCCAACCCTGGAAGCGGGCCGGACTTCCCGGGATCTTCTGGCGACCGAGAAAGGGGGAAATTCAGGCCGTCAGCCACACCGCGGCTAGTCACCGTGGCAATCTCGGGCGATGATGGGCGACCGATAGCCCGGACAACGGAAGAACTATTGGGCGATATTTTGGTGTACCAGCGGGCGATCCTGCTGGCGCTATCGCTCACCGCCGACGGAGTGGGCTTCACTCCTGAAGATGTACTCACGGAAGTGGGCTAGTCAGGTAATGAACACTGTCTAAACATGTAGCGCTCCGCTCTTGATGGAGGGAGCAGAAAGGGTAAGTCATGAAATTCGAGTTCCCATTCCTGAGCGGGAAGACGGGTAACGCCGAAGGAGTAGCTGGCGATGAGGGACAGCTCGTCGTCGGCGGCTTGCACGGCAAATACTACGAGGTCAACCAGAAGTACGGGATGTTCATGTCGTCCTGTACTCCACTCGGCCTCGCCATTCCCATCTACACTGCCACTGCTCTGGCGGGCGGGATGCCGCTGTGGAATCCCGCGGGGTCTGGCGTTGTAGCGGTGCTGACGAAGTACCAAGCGGCACACGCCAGCGGCACCGCTGCCGTGTTCGTCGCTGGGCTGATGGCCAGAAACGGCATGGGGTCAGTCATCGGCACTGGCACGCAGATCACTGCCTTCGCTGAGACCGTGCCGATCAACGGCAAGTTGGGCCTTGTGAACAGCATTGGTGGGGCCGGCGGTGGCCTCGCTAGCAAGGTAAAGTCCTCCAATGCAGGCACCGTGACCATCACGGCTGGCGTAGCTGGAGAGTGGGTCGAAACCATCTTCGGCACTGGCATCGAGGCTGCGGCCACGGCGAATGGCATCACCCGTGTTGACCACGACTTCGATGGCCGCATTGAGGTCTACCCTGGCACAATGGTCTGGATCGGGGCGACCCTGGCTTCCGTGGCCCTCTATGGTCAGAGCCTGGGTTGGTACGAACGTCCTCTCTAGGGGCGTAATTACTGGGGCCGGGCACGGGAAACGGTCATGCCGGGGGTAGCCGCTGTCAGGTGACAAACCCCAGACCGTGCCCGGCCTTACGTCAAATGAAAGGAGCTGCCAATGCCGAATATCAGCGCCAGTGCCGCTACTTCTGGACTCACCACGGCGTCAAAGCAGACAGAAAGCAACACGCATAACCTGGCCGAACTGCTAGAACTGCTCCGCAATGAACTCCGGCGGCTGCGGCTTGGCGATACATCTAGCCGAGAGGAGAACGTGCTATGAAGCTACGGATAGGCACTGCACTCGGTGGTGGACAGATTTCGACCGACAACGATGCCTGCCTTACAGTCGAATTCCACGCGCGCTCAACCAACGCTGGGAGCGTCTACGTCGGCATGAGCGATGTGGGGATCAATAACGGGCGGGAACTCCCGCCTGGTGAAGCAGTCACCATCAACTGCGCGCTGGAAGATACCGGACGGTCATCGGGGTCAGTCATCCTGTCGAAGTTCTACATTGTGACCAATGGCGGCGACAAGGTGGATTACACCGCCATCATTAGGGGAGACGGGTAAGAGGTAAGTCATGTCGGTACTTTCAGAGATACGCGATACCCTTCAGGGCATCCTGCGCCGTCGTACCGAAGGTCTTTACTACACTTCTATCACCGTTCCTGGCATCGCGGCTGCTGACGCGTTCGATGCTAACGACGCGGTGGGGGGCTTGTTCTTCATACCCGTTCCTGTTAATGGAATCATTGAGACTGCAAAACTCATTGACCCCGATGACGATACGCTGGCGCTGACCGTGCATCTGTTCACGCGCACCGTCACTGTGGCTGCTTCGGACGCTGCTTTCACGATCTCCGCGAATGACGCGCTCTATTGGGTCACGTCCATAACGTTTGATACCCCCATTGTAGACATTGGCTCTGCAAAGGTGAGCGAGAAGTCTGGTTCAACCCATTACTACGCGCCTTTGGGATACCTCTGGGCACAGTGCTCCACTACGGGAACGCCTACCATAGCAGCGGAGAGGATGCCTGTTATCCAGCTTGGCATCCGGGTAGAGGCGTAATATGGCTGAGACAGGCACCTTCGGATACGAGCAAGCGAATCCTTTCACAGGAGAAATAGACTCCTTCTACAATGCGAAGGCCGCGCTGTGGGCTCCCTATTATCACAACCGTCAGACGCAGTTGGGGAACACGGCCACCCTGATAAACTTTGGGGACAGGAATAACTACGGGCTGGAAACCGCGGCCACGGGCACCGCTAAGAAGTTCAATGCGTCGGGAAGCTCCGCCGTCTGGACACCTACCTCTGTCCTGAGCGCCTGGGCAACGGCGTTCGACCTTTCACAGGAAAGCAACTGGCTGGGGCTTGCGCCCATCCTCACGTTCGACGGCACGAACGACGGCTTTAGTACGCCCGACATAACCTACTTCAGCCGCGGCGACGGCGCGAATGACTCCGTCGTGTCCATCGTTGTCTGGGTCTACTTCAAGGCGACGGGCAGCAACGAGATACTGTTCTCCAAGTCGAATACTGGCCTTACCAGCGACTCTGAGTATCAGTTCCTAAAAGGTGGTGGCGAGTTGCTGGGTTTTGTGTGCCGCGACGCAAGCGTCCCCATCAACGTTTCACGGGACACTAGCGGGGCTATCACGGTAGGAGCGTGGCACTGTGTGGCCATGACCTATGCCGGTACTGGCGGAGCTACCGCCATGAACGGCGCGGCGATCTATGTGGACGGCGCGGCCGTGACTTCTGCCGCCACTAATCAGGCCACCTATGTGGCTATGGAGAATGGAGCGCAGCTTAACTACATCGGCTCCCGTTCAGGCTCTCTGCGGTTCAACGGCAAGATGCTGGGCGGGCCGTGGAGTCCCCTTTTCGTGCAGGCCGAGTTGACCGCAGAGCAAATAGCGAACCTCTACCAGGTGGAGCGCTTGGGGCTAGGGGTCTAGCAACACCGTCAAGAAGGGAGAACACAATGGCGACTCACAAGGACCACAAACCCCCGAAGGGTATGCCGCCGAAGGGTATGCCCAAAGGCTTGAAGATGCCGATGCACGAGCAGGCGCACGCCAAGAAGAAGGGCAAGAAGTAATGCCCGCGGCACTGGAACGCAAACTGAAGGCAGAAGCCAAGAAGAAGGGCCTGGGCAAGAAGCGCACAGGCGCTTATGTTTATGGAACTATGCAACGGGTGACCTCCTGGAAGCCAGGCCGTGCAAAGAAAGGTGGCAAGATCCACAAAGGGTAATGCCGTTTGAAACATCGTAACGGAGTTCTGGATACCCTTTGAAAGACTGAATATGATGAGCGTGCAGGTTTTTTCCCATCCGTCCGCAGCGTTGGCAAGTAAAGTGATCCCGTCGATATACATCGCGACGCCACACAATATATTCCTGCCTGGTACGAAGCAGTCGCTCCTCACTAGTTATACCACCTTTCCAGTTCCAGTGGTCTTTGCCGCGATGAGGCGGTGGCTTATTGCCATTAGCCAACGCTATCTGCCTCATCTTTTCGGCATACTCTATGTTATTGCTGGACTTTCGGCCAAGCCAACTCGCTTTACATGTCAGGCTGCAAAATTGGCGATGGCATACTTTATATGCAGAAAAACCCCTGGTGCACTCCAGACATTTAACGATTTCCCAGCTATTAGGATTGGAGCGTGGATTATTCACCCTACTGTTGTGCCCAGAAATATAACGACGAGTCCTCCCCTTCTTATCCAAAGGAGTCAGTTCCAACATACAGCCGCAAGCACACTTAATAGTCTCCATAACTTCATTTTAACACAAATTGGAACCCTCCGTAAGACGGGATGGAAGCCGAGCCGTGCTAAAAAGGGGAAGTAAATGCCATATTTCTTGGCATCAGCCACGAAAGCCAATCTTCGCCAGGCAACCTCAGAACGCCTGGCGGACTGGTGGAGCCTGACGACCTCCTCGGCTGGTAATGCGGGTGGCACCACCGCGGTCTTTGCTTCCCTCATAGGCATCCCTACCAGCTCCATAGACAATCTCTATCTTCTCTTAACGGGCGCTACCAACACTGGTGAATGGCGGCCTATCACGGGCTTTGACCCTAGCAACGGCATCATCACCGTAGCCCGTGCCTTCACTGCACAGACCGCCATTACAGAAACCGCCGAGCTTCATGCTATCTCCCCGGCTCTTTACACGCTAGCAGGTAACGAGGCTACCGCAAAGTCCTGGGATGCGGTCTTTCGGCCTATTGATGGGCACTTTATCACAAACCCCAGCCCAGCCCAACTCGGACGCATCGGGCACTATTCCATAGGCAAGCCCAGGAATATGCGTGAGGTAACGCGGATAGTTCGTGTTGGCCACGCCCACGTCGCAGACCTGTTCAAGCGGGCGGACTCCGCCACGGCCCCCGGTCTTTCCTGGACAGCTAGCACGGGTACGTGGGGCACTACCTCAGAACTTTTCTACTCCGTTACCGACGCTGACGGTGACTTTGTGACGTGGGATGCTAAGTTGAAGGACGGCTACCTGCGGATAGTCGCGCGGGGTGATACTACCACCGCAAACAATCGCTGGCTTGCGGGAGCCTTCCGTATCAGAAAAGATTATCTGGGGGCGCTAGACCTCACGACCTGCCTGCGGGTACGCGCGCTGAACGGGGCCGTAGACCTCGTAAAGAGAGACGCTGGCAGTGATACCACCTTAGCCACCTCCACGCAGACGGTGGCGGACTCTACTGATTACATGATAGAGGTAACGTTCGAGGGATCACGCATTCGGGTATGGCTCGACGGTGTAGAAGTTATTTCCTATGAGCTTCTTGGCACTGACCTAAAGTATCTGGACTACGAGGGCTTGGGGACGAGATTGGAAAAGACGGGTTCGCCCGGGGCTGCTGCTAGGGCAAGCGCCTTCTATGCCTACTCAGGCAATCCCGTCGAAATAGCCGAATGGCGGCAGAACGGTGACAGGATAGAAATAGACCAACCTGCCGCAAACACCCTCCTGCAAATTGAAGGGATGGCGCTGCTGACGGCTGGGGCCGCTGACTCAACCTTTGAGACCATTGCATCTCCTACTACAGCGGTCTATGAGATACAAACGAGTGACCCTGGCTGGAATGTCCTGGTAGATACCGCGGCTGCTTTGCTTCGTGCTCGGATTTCCCCCGATATAGCCCAGAGAATCAATGCGCCAGAGCTAGCGGTGGCAATGGGACTAGCAGAACAGTCACGTTCCCGCTACCGGATGCCGCGTACGCGCAGTGGCTTTAAGCACCCCTAATGGTTCAGCGCAACATTGTCCCCATTGATATTACTTTCGGGAAGGGCTGTGGCGCTTCTCAGTACCACAAGGGCTACTATGGCCTTATGCTCAATGGGGATGGGCGATACAATGTCTTCATGCCCGGCCCCCAAGAGGTTGCCGACCTCACGGGTATAGCGGCGGGCTTTCGTGTCGTTGCCTTCTGCCTTCATGTTGACGTGCCCCTGCTCGCAGCGACGGATGGGACGGACACCAAGATTTATCAACTCGCGACTACCTGGGTAGAAGTAGCTAACATCGCCTCTCGCGTGGTGGCCGGGCCACAAGCTCTTGTCAGCTTTAACAGCGTAGTGGCAGTGGCCTTTGGGCGAGTGAACCCGTACCAGTTCAGTACGAATGTCACAGTGAACGGGACTGCCTATACCTTTACGGCCAGCACCAAGAGCGCTGCCAACGCCGACTCTGCCAATGCCTTCTGGGTGCAAAGCAGTGGAGTCATCACCCCCAGGGTAGCCTACGCGACCAGCCCGAATGACGCCTATTACACTGAGGACTTGACCAATGGGGACGCCACTGGTACAACCGCTACCTATCTAGGAACGAACAACACTTCTGACAACTATGTGACTTCAATCATCGAGGATGACGCGGGCGCCGTCTTGGTCGGCACGCGACGGGTGCCCTGGAAATTGACCGGAAACTGGTCTACACCAGAGCGCCTTTTCCCAGAGGACTTTCCCGACGGGCCGGGTGAAGCGGGGGGGCAGAGTGACAGGCTGAACTTTGAAGACCCCGAGATGATTGAAGGCCGGATTTACATGCCCTACTCCGGGGACGAGCTTTTGGAGTATGACCATGGACGGGTGAATAAATATATGGCTCCGAAGCACCAGGGCCAGAACATCCCTCGCATGAATCTACCTATCAACGCGATGCGCGCCGTGGGGAATACGCTTATCCTTGCAATCGGCACGAAGAATACGAATAGAATAGCAACCTACGCGCCTGGCGGCACCTCTCGTATCTCCAATAGCTTCGGCACCACCTCAGAGCTTTACTACGGGCAATACATCGAAGATGATGAAGGAACACGCTGGACTTGGCACGGAGTCACACTTGTATGTACGGACCCGATCAGATATATGTGGCTCCACGAGGATTCTGATTACGTTTACCTGGCATCGGGAGACGCTGAGAGCGCCAATCTACAGCAGCGGCGGTTCAAGTTTGTGAGGACTAATCCTCTATTCACGCTCATTTCCTCTCAGATAGTTCTCAGCCTTCAGACAGCGCAATGCGAAGTTTTAGGGATTGATCTGGGCCTGCCCTTTGAGATCAAGCGGGCCAAGCACATTTTTCTGCGGACAATGGGACTCGCCTCTTCTACACCGAGCATGGAGGTGGAATACAAGCTCTCAGACTACCATGTGAGCACTGCCTTTGAGTCGGCCTTTGTGACCTTCACTGACGTTAATGATGGGTTGAATGGGCGTGACTTTCCGGCTAACTCTGAGTTCCGCACGATGGATGTGCGTTTCGTGGAGATACCATTGGACACGGCAACCGACCTCTTTGGCGTGCTGTTTGATGCAACGATAGAGGTGGAATTGACGGGCGAGCAAAGCAGGCGGTTGCGACGGTGACTTGGAGCGGGCGTCCCTGGCGGCAGCTTCTTGGAGGAGGCGGGCGGGAATCCCCGATACCGTTCCAGGAGCTTGATGTGCGCGAGAGCGACTATGAGAAGATAGGCGACCACATTCAAACCAGTATCGCCCTCTCAGACTACGACCGCATCATCAGCCCAGCGGCGACGCAGCGGATAGACCGCTGGGACAGCTTTGACGGGCTCAGGCAAGCCTCCCCCAGCGGGTCGGTGACTATTGAACGTTACCAGATTGTTGACGGGTTTTTCGTCAATGACACCACCACGGGCAAGAATGCATTTTCTACCGACACAAGTACGGCTGCTGGCGCTACCGGATATATCGCTCTACGAGGCGACGTTGTGGCAGGGCCGATAACCGGCGGTCATGCTGTACGGTCTGCCGAAAACTGGTGGTTTAAGGTGCTGCTGGCTCAGAGCGTTGCACCAGTGGGCGGAACCCAGGAATACCTCGTAGGGTACTTGGAGGCCCTGCCGGGAGGCACTCAGGTGGACGGGTTCTATTTTCGCAGGGTTAACACGAGCAACTGGTTCCTGGTGTGCCGCAATGCGGGTGTGGAGAGCACTCTGGATATGGGGGTTGATGCAACGACTACGGTCATTTTGCTAGAGTTCCGTTTCAGCCTCGATGGTGGGGCTGTTGATGGTTACTATAACAATCGCAGAGTGGGCAGAATAACCACGAACATTCCAACAAACCTTCAGAGCGGCCCCTTCATCCTGCACCATAACAGGGCAGCTACCGTGACCACCGCAGGCAAACTGCGCTGCTACGGCTGGGGCTGGAAGGGCGACTTGGTAGCGTAAGTCCGGCAGCCATAGTGCGCTGCCCACAACCATGATAGAGGGTGTAACTTGCCTACTCCTGAGCTTCTGAACAGTCTCTCGAACATCAGCGTTGTCGGCCTGCTGTTCTTCATTCTGTGGTCTGGCCTGAAACAGTGGTGGGTCTGGGGCTGGCTCTATCAGCAGTCAGAAAAGGAGAAGAACGAGTGGAAGAACTTGGCGCTCAGGACTACGGGCCTGGCGGAGCATATTGTCAAAAGCAAGGACTCGTGAACGCGCCTCTGGCTTTCCTGCGGAAACTCCTTCAGCGGGTCCGTCCCCTGTACAGCCCAGACCCAGACTTGGAGAACGTGCGCCGCAAGCTGTTAGAGCTAGAAAGGCGGGTTTATCTGTCCGGTGAGGAGAAGAAATGGAAATAATGGACATCATTCGTTTATTCATAGCTGTCCTGGGCCTTCTTATCTGTGTAGTGGGTACGGTGGCCTTCATAGAGGCCCGTCGGGATATAGCGGCCCTCCACGCAGCCGTAAACGGCAGGCGTGTCATTGCCGAGTCCGCCCAGCGGAGTACGGCCCTTGATCTCCTCACGGGGCTGATCTTAGCCCCTCAGATGGTGATGGGTCTGTTGCTCACAGAGTACCCTCAGCTCGCTGACCCGCGAGCCTGGCTGTTGGCGGCAGTCTTTGTGCTTCAGCTACTCCGCATGGTCAGCCAGCGGCTCACACGGCACAAGCTACTCAGGAGCCGAAGACGGGACGATGGGTAGCTGGACATAAAACCCACCCTTGCGCGGCTTGAAGCAAAGCTGGATACTATAGTCAAGGGGGGGAGACCATGAACGAACAACCCACAGGTACTACCTACACTGGCACAGCTACCATCACCTTGCCTTGTCGGTGTGGGGTTTTCCACGAGCGAAAAGAGGACACGCAGCAGCACGAGTGTCTGCATATCAGTTCACTCTACCGTGTTGGCGAGAGACAGGCTATCTGTCCCCTCTGTGGCGCGAGCTGGGAACTACGGGGCGAGGAGACGCCATGAAGAATGTCTGGCAATCAAAGACCGTGGTGCTTAACCTTATCACGCTGGCCGTGCTGGTGTTGGCCGCGCCAGAGGTGCAGGCGCTCCTGGGGGACCAGGCTCTCCGTTTGGCCGCGGCGTTCCAGGCCATCCTGAACCTGGTGCTCCGCGTGTGGTTCACCAACACAGGCATTAAGGCTCCCTAGCCATGACTGAGGGCGACAGATGCACGTCATCATCTGGGGGCGTGTTGACCGGAAGATCACCTTCGAGGAGTTGG
>ERZ1292644.310-Hain-H14-01um-R2-310-length-35761-cov-6_pt1 | contig 35761 bp, 62 predicted proteins | sample MGYA00564402_ERZ1292644 | MGnify/ENA primary metagenome ERZ1292644 (study PRJEB36523, sample SAMEA6512644) | groundwater metagenome | collected 2019-01-09 | study: AquaDiva: Metagenomics assemblies of 32 groundwater samples
TCGCCTCGTGCTGCTTGATGAAAGACGCCGTGAGCGTGCGTTGCTGCCTGATCGCGGCGGCCCGCTCGTTCCCCGACAAGTCGACCTCACTCCCATCGTCGGCCGCGAACATCCGCTCGATCGCCTCGCCGTCGCGGGCGTAGTCGATTGGCGGCTCTTCGCCTCGGTCGATCATTGCCCAAAAGTCTCGCGTCGCTTGGATGGCGCGGTCGACGACGGCTTGGTGCATAGGGATCTCGATGATGTGGACGTCGATGCCGTAGTCGACGACCAGGGCAGCCACGTAAGCGCGCGCAGAGCCGGTAAGACGCGCCTCGACGAGGCTCTGAACCACGGCGTAGAGCGGAGGCATTAACTCGCCGGCCTCGTCACGCCACTCCTTTCGGAAGACGGACGATTGCACGCTCTTGATTTGGCAGTTGGCGTAGCCGATCTGCCCATCCTCCTCGACGAAAAGATCGGGTGTGCAACTCAGCCTTACTTCGCCATCGCGATAGAACTCGCCGCCCGGCATCGGGTTGGGCTGCAGTTTCCAGTCAGGCCTCTCCTCAGCGATCATCTGGACAGCGACCTGCTCAAGCATTCTGCCGCGGCGGAGGGCCGGCGAGTCGCTGTCGTCGGTGATTTTGCCGGTCTTCTTCGCGAAGAGTTCGAAGCCGCTGATCCATGGATGAACGCCAAGGAGCGCGCCGACCTCGCTGGCACCGACTGATTGCCGGCGCGTCGCGAGCCAGTCATCGCGGCTTGATGGGCGTAGGATTTCAATCGACATCTTCGTCTCCTGGACAACCATCGACGTGGTCAAAGATTGAGGTGACGGGTTCTCCACACGTCGGGCAGCGATTGGGTTCCTCGCCGGTGATCAGCGGGCGCGGACAAACCGTATCGGGCAGCGGCCCCGTCGCGCCCTCGACAGCAATGGCGCAGTCGCAGTTCGGATAGGTGCAGGGCATCAGAGCACCGGGACGTAGCCGCAGCCGGGGACGATGCGGGCGTACTCGCTCTGCTGCCGATTGACCCGGCAGTGCCGGTAGAAGGACAGCCAATGGCGGCGCTGCGGCATGATGCTGAAGTAGTGGGTCCACACGAAGGACCCGCGTGGGCGGTAGGCGACGAGGATCATTTCAGTCTCCAGCAGAGTGGTTGGCCAGGCGCCGCGAAACTAGCGCAGGGTTCCCGAAGGCAACCGATGCGACCGTCTGTCCCGCGGCCCTGACGAACGACTCTGCTCGTCTCGTGTCGCTTTACCGCACCGCGTGTTGCCAGTCAAGCGTCCCTTGACGATTATTTCGTTTTGTGTTTTGGTCCGCGTCGATGAAACGCAAAATCAATACGTGGGAAGACCTCTTCAACCACATCGACCTTGGGCCGCTCGCGCTGGGGCAGGTGCTCGGGGTATCCAGGCAAACCGCCCACTACATGCGGCGGGGCCAGTTCATCAATCCGGTGCACTGGAACAATCTGGTGGCGTGGTCGGCGGAGAATCGTCCCGAGATTACCCACGATTTGCTTGGCCGGATCGCGGCCGACTTCCCGTCGGGTAAGCACCCGCCTCCGAAGAAGGCTGCGGCCGAGTAGAGATTCACGGAACGCTCAGCGCTTTCTTCCTCCCTGCGCTGGGCAAACTGATCGGGCGCGGTGCGCTCGATCTTCTTCTTTCGAGGCTCGCATGACGTTCGAGGTTGTCAGCGTCTCGCTCGGAGCCACGTCGACTTGGACCGTAGAGGCCAGGGGAACGAACGAAGCGCGACGGATCGCCCGCGAAGAGTTGCGGCGCGTCTCGAACGGTTACATCGTGAGCGTTCGTCCTGTCGGCTATAAGCCGAAGAAAGACACCAACTGAGGAGACGATGATGGCGAAGCCTGGACGTCCGAAGGGATCGAAGAACCGGCCGAAGGAGGCGCCTGCCAACGGCGCCGCCACGAGCGACGGGCAGCCGCGGCCGAACGGGCTGACGGACGACCAGCGGGAAGCACTATTCTTCCAGCACCTCCCGATCTACGAAGCGAAGTTGGCCGCCAAGAAGACGGCGGACGCCAATTTCAAGAACGCCTGCAAGGCTGCGCGCTCGGAGCTGGGCAAGCACGCCATTGACGAGTTCAAGTACGCGATCCGGCTTCGGGATAATGAGGACAGCGACGCCGAGATCCAGGCGGAGATCGACCGCATGCTGCGCGTCGCCCGCTACATGAACGCTCCGCTAGGCTCTCAGTTGGGTCTGTTCGACGGCGAGGACCGTCGCCCGGCGACCGAACGCGCCTACGCTGCCGGCAAGCTGGCCCGCTTGCAGGGCGAGCCGCGGCGCTCCCCGCACGATCCGTCGCTGCCGCAAAATGATTCTTGGCTGACCGGGTATGCAGACGGTGAGAAGGCGCTGATCGCGGCGCAAAAACGCGACGATGAGTTGGCGTTCGGCGAGACGGTGCCGGCGACCGCCGATCCTGTCGGCGACAGCGAGATCGGCGACGAGGAATCAACCTACGCCGACGCCTGATGGGCGTCGTGCTTGCCCTCGACCTAGGGACCACGCTCGGCTTCGCCGTAGGGCAGCCGGGCGCAGTCCCTCATTCAGGCGCGGTGAAGCTCAAGAAAGACAAGCAGTCTCGGAACGTCTCGTTCGGTAATTTAATCTCGTGGCTCAACGCGCAGATGATTGGGGCAAAGCCGGACATCGTCGTCGTCGAGGCGCCGCTGGCGCTGCAGGCGTTCGCGAAGCTCGGCGGGCAGGACGTCGTGCAGGTGACGTATGGCTTCCACGCCATCGCCGCTGGCCTCGCGCAGCGGCACGGTATCCGGTTCGAGGAAGTGCATGTCGGGACGGTGAGAAAGCATTTCCTGGGCCGATCGAACCTCGGCGATCGGGAGAGCACCAAGGCGGCCGTCGTGGCGCGGTGCCATCTCCTCGGCTACATGGCGAAGGATCGAACCAGCGATAACCAGGGCGATGCTCTGGCGGTGTGGGATTGGGCGGTCGCCACGCTTCTGCGGTCGCCTCCCAAGGAGCTTCATCTGTTCGGCGAGAAGCCGGCGTCAAAGGGAGTGGAATGGTAATGAGGCACGATCAGGAATCGTGGAGCCCGGAGCGGACAGAGCGCTTGCGGACGATGCTCGCTAACGGAGCGAGCGCGGGCGAGGCGGCGAAGGTGTTGAAGATCACGCGCAACGCAGTGATCAGCAAGGCGCACCGATCGAAGTTCGCCTTGAAGGCGCCGAACACTGGTCGGCCTCACGAGGATGGCGTCAAGCCGAAGCCGAAGAGCAAGGCGTTCAACCCGGAGCGCGCACAGTTCCGGCCTAAGGCGCCGACGAAGCCCCAGCCGGCGCCGCCCGTGCGCCGCGAGCCGCTGCCGAGCTTGCACCTGCCGCTCCTCGAACTCCGCACTGGCGACTGCCGCTGGCCGGAGGGGGATGGGCCTTTCACATTCTGTGCGCAGCCCGCTCTACAATTGGGGCCCTACTGCATGTTGCATGCCCGCATCGCCTTCCAGCCGGTTCACGAGCGGCGCCGGGATCGGACCACGGACGCATGAAGTGCTGTCCGACCTGCGGCCAGCCTCTTGTGGGCGCGGTGGAGCAGGCCATCTCGGGCCTGCGCCTCTCGACGTTCCAGCGGCGCGTGGTGATGGGGTTGGCGCGGCGGATGGGGCAGTGGGTGCTGGCCGCCGAGCTTCTGGACGCGGTCTATTTTGACGACGCCGACGGTGGCCCTGACAAGGCGCAGAACTGCCTGTCGGTGTACGTGTGGCAGGCGCGGCCAAAACTCCGGAAGGTAGGCTTGGAGATCGAGGGCATCCCCGGCCGCGGCGGCCGTCGCCGCCTAGTGTGGGCGTCCGAGCGGCGGGCGAGCGAGGCGGCATGAGCAACGTCCCATCCGGCGGCGTGGCCGTCCTCGACAGCCTTGATCTATTCCCGAGTCCATCGTCACCCAAGAAAAGGCGAGGACCGCCTGAGAATAGCGCTCATCCTCTAATGCTGGGCCACGCCGGCGAGCATGTGGTTTGTGCCGACCTTCTCATCGCTGGCTACAAGGCCTTTCTTGCATCTCAGGTATGCCAGTACGATGTCCTCGTTGAGACGGATTTTGGATTGCTTCGTCTCCAGGTTAAGGCAACAGCGGGACCTCGTATTCAAAAGGTCGACCGGATGCGAAACCAGACTATCTTTGGCACATAAGTCGACGAGGGCGTGATCTTAAGCTCTTCTACAAGCCAACTGATTTCGATTTGCTGGCATTGGTGGCTCTTGATGTTCGACGAGTTGCTTACATTCCGCCTCCGTCCAATCAGAACAACATCTGCTTTCGTATCCACAACGACTCTGGTCCGATGACTACAACCAATATGTGGGGATCGTGTAAGCCGTTAGGGAAGCGTGGTCGCGTTTTCGGAGAACATTCCTTCGAAACCGCGCTCGACGCACTGAGGGCAACGCGACGATGACCGATCTTCCCGACGGCGCTGATCTGCATCCAAAGGGCAAGCCTCGGTTTCTGATCGACGCTCGCGAGAAGGACGCTCACGTCTGGAATCGCGACAAGCTTGATTGGTACGTCGAGGAGCCGCGGGCTACGACTGCTCTATTGGCGGCGGAGGAATTCCACGGTTCAGTTCTAGATCCGGCCTGCGGCGGCGGGAACATCGTCAGAGGCTGTTTGGCCGCTGGCCTTGCTGCTACTGGCTCGGACATCATGCAGCGCGTTCCGATCGACACGCCTTGGTTCCGCGGCGTCTCCGACTTTCGGTTCGCTACGCTTGATCCAGTCGACAACATCATTTGCAATCCGCCGTTCTTCCGCGCCAAAGGCACCGAAGCATTCATTCGAAAAGCCTTGACGGTCGCGCGGCGCAAGGTGGCGATGTTCGTCAGCCTGCCGTTTCTCGCCGGTTCTCAGCGGGCGCGGGGACTCTTCTACGAGCACCGCCCGCTACGAGCGTGGATGGTCACGCCGCGGGTCTCTTGTCCGCCAGGGGAATACATCGAGGCTGGCGGAAAGATCGGCGGCGGGACTGAGGATTGGGTGTGGCTGATCTGGCGACCGAACGCGCCACAGCCGATTGCCACGCAGTTCTTGTGGCTTGAGCAATACGGGCTCGCGGAGACGGCGCTGACGCGGCCGGGCGACGTCGAGAGGTACGCGGGGTGAGCCAAAAGAAGGGTGGCGAGTACCGTCGCCGGAAGCGGGCGCATCTCCATCGCGTTCAGAATGGCCTGTGCTATTGGTGCGAACAGCCAACGCGCTTGGTTTACCGGGTTCCTCCCGGCGAGCAGCCAGACGACGTTGCTACGCTGGAGCACCTAGACGACAAGCTTGAACCGATGCGGGGCAAGCGAGCGCACGAAGGGCCGCGCATCGTCATGGCGTGCCACGGCTGCAACAATCGCCGGGCCAAGAAGCGGGTGGCATCCCTCCCAATCGAAGAATTGCACGCGAGAGCGCAGGGAGGGAAGCGCGGTCCAGTCTCGCCCAGCTTGACGTAGTGACGGAACGGGCGTATCCTCCGCGCGTGCTCAGGAAGGTCAATCACGACCGCCGAGCCGGAGAAAACCCGAGATGAACATCGACAAGCGCCCGAGCGACATCCGATTGCCGCAGGGCTGGACGTGGGAGCGCGTAGAGACCGAGCGCGCGAAGTGGGGCATCGCCGAGAACATGGTTCCGGTTGCCGTGGTGCCCGGCGCTTGCGTGGGATGGGGGACGATCAATAGCGTCCGTCAGGTGAGCCTATGAGCGCGATCACTCCCCTCCTGGTCAACGTCTACGACGTGGCCGAGGACGGCACCGAGACGCTGACGGCCGAGAACGTCACCCTGATCGACGTGTTTCCTGATGGCAACGATGATGAGGACATCCATCAGGCACGCCATGATCTGCGGCAGAGCGGCCGCTATTGGGGCGGCGGCGGTGCCGCGCCCCGCTTCCTCCTGATGAGGGTGAGGACGTAATGCCGAAGCACATCGACATCGGCCCTCACAAGATCACGTACAAGCCGCAAGACGGCGGCGGGTATGTGATCTACTCCCACAACGAACGTCTCGGTCTTGTGCGGCTGGAGCTCGGAGTCTGGCATTGCGTCGACACCTGTTTTGTGAAGGTCGGGCGCCGCGGATGGTTCAGAACGCGCGGGCAAGCCGTCCAGGCTCTTCTCCGTCGCAAACTCGCGGTGCGATCATGAAGCGCCATCGGTCGATCACGATTAAGCGCGTCGCAGAGGCGGTGGAGCGCTACCACTCCTCGCTCGACAATCCCGGCTTCTGTCTGACGTGCGGCATCGAGCAAGGCGGCTGCGAGCCGGACGCCCGCGAGTACGAGTGCGAGGCTTGCGGAGAGCCGACCGTCTACGGGGCCGCGGAACTCTTCATGGAGATGGACGCATGACCAAGCGAGAGATCGATCAGGGAACAATCGCCGACATGCACGACAACATGGTGGCGCGCGAGGAGGAGAAAGCCAAACTACGCCGGCAATACGCAATCTTCCGCCATGAGCGCTTCGTCGGCTTCTGCGAGGGCGCCACGGCGATCGAGGCCGTGGACACATGGGTCGACACACCGCTTTCGGACGGCACCGACCTGAGGAGATTGCCGGGGCCGTGGTCCGCCGTCGAGAAGTCAGAGGCAATCGAAAGGGGAATGATCTGATGAGCGGAGTATACACCGAAGCAGACGTGAAGGAGATCGTCGACCGCGAGCGCGGTGTCCTCCAGCAGCAGATCGACACGATGACGAAGATTGCGGCTGGGCGCGAGCGGAACCTCGCTCGATGCGTCATCGCACGTCATTCCCTGCACAGCGCGTTGCTGCACATCGTCGAGACCAACGACGAGTTCCGGGCCGCTCTCCCGAAGGGATGGGAGGGCGACCCGATCAACGACGCCTGCGAGGACGCCAAGGTGATCTTGGCCTCGGTGAAGGCAATCGTCCGTTGACCCCCACGCAATACAGGGACGCGCTACAGCGGGCCGGGCTGAGCATCCAGGCGTCGGCCCGCCTGTTCGACGTCGAGGAGAGGCGCGCCCGCCGCTGGGCCGCGGAGGGGCCGCCGGACTCGGTCGCCTACGTCGTGGTGCTCATGCGGGTCTTTCGCCTCACGGCGGCGGGCTTGTGCGCTATCATGGCGGACGAGGGATACGACGAAACAGGAGGGGACGGTGGCATTCCGATTGGAAGTGAGCGACCACGCAATAATGCGCTGGCTGGAACGCGTGTACAAGCTCGACCTGGAAGAGGTGCGGGCCGAGATCCACAAGGCCGCGTATGACGCCGCGGCCGCTGGCGCGCGCTCAATCTCGACGCAGGGCGTTACGATCAGGATTGGCGACCGGAACGACGGTGGCGGCGGCAAGATCGTAGTGACAGTGCTACCTTGCGAGAGTCCCGGCGGCGCTATGGAGGGGATGGCCCGCGCCAAGGGAGGCGGTGGCAGTCGCCAGGAATTTGGCAAGTGGTCGCGGCGCATGGCGCGCGGGTTGAAGGGCTAAAAGGCCGAGGACCCGCCAGCATGACGGGTCCTGGGGGAGTGGGGTCAGGCGGCGGCCGGCAGTCGGTAGAGCTCACTCTCAACGTACAGGCCGCCGTTGTCGTGCCCGCGCACTCGAGCGAACGTTCCGGGCTGCCAAGTCCAGGGGGCGGTCACCCCGTTGTGGTGGACCGGCACCAAAAACGGCGCGTCATGCACCACAACGTCGACGAGATCGAACCGTGCGCCGAGGGCATTCAGTTCCGCGACATACTGAGCCGCGACTTCGTTCACATCCATCGTTTCTCTCCATCCACGGCCCACAGCGGAGGCCGCGCGTTGAATGATATCGCCCGCCAGCGATCAGGACCGCCGTGCGGCGATCATCGGATGCCAGTCGGGTCCACGCCAGCCTTGTGCAGCATGGTGACAAGCGCGGGGCTCATGGCGAAGGGTACGATCGAGGCCGTCCCGCCCTCTGCGATGACCTTGGCCGCGAAAGCGGAGGCCTTGGTTTCGTCGAGATGAAAATCGCGGTCGGCAGTATCGCCAGCGGTGCGAATTTTGACGGTCACGCGCATCATCGTATTCTCCTCTCTAGATCAGGATAGGGGCCGCAAGGTTGCGGCGGGCTAGTAGTGGTGGCGGGACCCGACGTAATTGTAATCGTCCATGGCGGCGTCGTCTGTCGCGCGGCTGGACAGCGCGTCGCGAGCCTCCGCGCGGGTGAGGAACGTGCCGATGTTCTGGCCGTCGCGGCGGGCGTGCCACACGGTGATCACGCTGCCAAGCCGCTGACCGGTGCGCTGGTTGATTCGGTACAAGCCGTAGGAGCCCTGCGCCACCATCTGCGATGTGATCGAGGACTTGCTGCGGTTCGGGTGGTTCGTCATGGTCTTATCTCCGCCCCTGGGGTTTTTCGGCGAGGCGCCCGGTTCAGCTCGTTGCTAACGATGCGAACCATGACACACCCCACGCCATCGGTCAAGCCGAGCGAGACGGAATATCTCCACCTTGACCTCTCCTCGCCGATGCGCGTAGACTTCGGGCGCGTCGGCTCGCTACCGACGGACTAACCCGCTGCCGATGGGATGGGGATGCCTCCGGGCCCCACCCCGGCGGCGGCGTTCACACCGGAGCGTCCCTTGAATTTTCTTCCACGATCACAGCCGAATTGCGCCGTTGCCGATGACAGTTCGGTGACGGGATGAGCACGCGCATCATCGTCGGGGACTGTCGTTCGATTCTGCCGACGCTCCCGGATGAGAGTGTCCACTGCGTTCTGACTAGCCCTCCCTATTTCCGCCAGCGTGACTACGGGATGGCGGGCCAGATCGGCCAGGAGGCGACTCCTGCTGATTTAGCGGAGGCGCTTTCCTTGGTCTTCGCCGAGGCTCATCGCGTCCTGCGTCCCGATGGCTGTCTCTGGCTGCAGATCGGCGACACCTACGCGGCCGGCGGCAATGGCGGCGGTGGCTCGCTGGTCGCGAAGCGCCGGCAGTGGACGGGCGCACACGAGCGCAAGGGTTGGCGGCGTCAATCGCCGGGCTTCAAGGAAAAGGACATCACGCTCACCCCGTTCCTTGTCGCCGACACCCTTCGCGCCGACGGCTGGTATCTGCGGTCGACGATCATCTGGGACAAGCAGACCGCGACCGAGCCGCCGCGCCTCGATCGCCCGTCGACAGCGCACGAATATCTTTTCCTCCTCACCAAGGCCGAGGTCTGCCGGGTGCGCGATCCTGGTGAGCCGTGGTTCCGCTCGACCGTGTGGACGATCCGGCCGCAGCCGACGCACACTGGGCACCCCGCTGTCATGCCGGCCGAACTCGCCCGTCGTTGCATCGTATCATCGACCGAACCTGGCGACATGGTCATTGACCCTTTCTTCGGCGCCGGCACTACCGGCCTTGTTTCGGACAGGCTCAAGCGGAACTGCGTCGGCATCGAACTGAACCCGGAATACGCCGCGATGGCGCAGCGGCGCATCGAGAAGGACGCCGGTCTCTTCGCCCAGGTCGCCGCCGAATGACCGCCCGCGACCTCTCGCACCTCCTCGAACCCGTCGCGCGCCTTCGCCGAGAAGAGTGGTGCGTCGCCGGCGTCAATCAGGATGTCGCCTATCGCATCGTGGCCGAGCACCATTACGCCAAGGGTGCGTCAAACACCGCGACCTACCTGCACGGCCTCTATCCCTCGAAATGGCACTGGTACAACGAATGCGTGGGCGTGGCATGGTGGATTCCGCCGACCAAGAGCGCCGCACAGGCGACGCACCCTGAAAATTGGGAGGGCGTCCTATCGCTGTCGCGGTTGGCGATTCTTCCCGACACACCAAAGAACGCCGCCACGTTTCTCCTGGCCGGTTCGCGCAGGCTGATCGACCGCGACCGTTGGCCTGTGCTCCTGACCTACGCTGACGAGTGGCGCGGGCATACCGGCGCGATCTACCGGGCCGACAATTGGGAGTATGCCGGGTTAACGAAACCCGAGCGTTGCTATACGATCAAAGGAGTTATGACCGCGCGCAAGGCTGGTGGCCACACGCGCACCCACGCCGAGATGATGGCGCTTGGCGCTGTCTGTGAAGGCGCATTCCAGAAGCACAAATTCGTTCGGCGGCGCTGATGTCGCGCGACCTATCCCATTTACTTGAACCCGTCGCGCGCCGGCTCTGCGGAGAGCCCAGCCCCCACTCTCAAGACGACATGCTGCACTTCGGGCCCGCTGGCTCGCTGTGGGTCGACCTTGCCGCAAAGACGTGGGGCGACGCCGACGATCCCGATGCCGGCGGCGATGTCCTCGCGCTCGTCGCCTACCGCACCGGTGCCGTCAACGGCGGGTGTGAGGCATGGCTCGAGGATCACGGTTTCACGCTCGAAAGGCCCATAAACGGGTCGAAACCTGTACAAAACGGGGCAAACGGGGAAAGTGGGGAAAGTCTACCGGTCGTAGTCGCTCCCTCTGAGTTGTTCGACCTCGACCTCGAACAGGCTCTCCTCGCCGCGCTCCTCTATGAGCAGGACGCCATCCACACCGTTCCCGCGCAGCTGCAGCCCGAGCATTTCTACGAGCCGCTGCACCGCCGCATGTTCGACGTCATGCGGACGCTCGCCGAGGCCGGGCGCAAGGTCACACCGATCACGCTCATCCCCTACCTGCCCGCCGATCTCATGGTGGGCGAGGTCAAGATCAGCGGCTACGTGGCTTCGCTCGCTTCGTCCGTCACCGCCTTCGGCCTTGCGCCCGACTACGCCAAGGGCGTCCTCGAGCTTGGCCAGCGCCGGCTCCTCGAGACCATCGGCAATGAGATCATCGAGACGGCCCGCTCGATGGACGCAGGCGAGCCGCCACGCGCTCAGATCGCCGCGGCGGTCACTGCCCTTACTGCGCTCTCCTCGCAGGGCCTGCAGGCCACGCAGCGGGCGAGCACGATGGGCGCCGCGGCCAAGGAGATCGTGGCCGATATGGGCAACACCGAGCCGCGCCAGCGCCCGACCTCGACCGGCCTCAAAGAACTCGACCGCGTCATCGGTGGCTATCGACGAGGAGCGCTCTATATTCTCGCCGCGCGCCCAGGCATGGGGAAGTCCACCCTCGCCGGATCCAGCGGCCTGATGCTCGCCCACCAGGGGCAGGGCGTGATCTACTTCTCGATGGAGATGACCAAGCAGCAGTTGGCGGCGCGGCTCATATCCGATCAGGCGTTTCGGTACACGGATCCGCTCCTCTATCAGCATATTCTCGACCAGCAATACCCGAAGGATGATCATCCTCTCCTGGTGCGCCAGGCGGCCCGCGACCTTGAAAACCTGCCGCTGATCATCGACCCCCAGCCGGGCCTCTCGATCGCCGAGATTGGCGTCCGCGCGCAGCGCTATATCGAAAGCCTGATAAAGCGCGGAATCCCTACGGCTCTTGTCGTTGTCGACCACCTCGGCAAGGTCAAGCGCCCAGGCCGCGCCAACGACAACGTCGAGCTTGGCCAAGTCACCAACCGGACGGCTGAAATAGCCAAGGAACTCGACACCTGCTTCATGATGCTGTGCCAGCTTAACCGCGAGGTGGAGAAGCGCGAGGACGCGCGACCGCGGCTATCAGACCTCCGGGAATCGGGCCACATCGAGGAAGACGCCGACGTCGTCCTGATGCTCTATCGCGAGCATTATTATCTCAGCCGGAAGGCGTGGCCAGAAGAGATGGATCGGGCGGATACACATCGACAAAAGCTCTTCGACTGTGAACCCAACCTCGACATTCTGGTGACGAAAAACCGGCATGGCAGGGACGGTGCGGCGAAGGTCTGGGTGCATATGGGAGCGGCGTGTGTGAGGGACAAAGAGGAGCGGTATTGACGATGGCCGATCATGGTGGATGGTTCAAAATATACGAGCGCGTGCTCAACGATCCGAAGCTCCACGAGATCACTCCCGAGGACCGATGGGCGTGGGTGGAGTGCCTCTGTATCGCCTCCATATACGGTGACGAAACGGGTCGATTACGGTCGCTTAACGGTATGGCGTTTTTAATGCGACGGTCAGAGAACGATACCGAAGCGGTGCTAGAACGGTTAGTAAACGCCGGTCTTATCGATACCAAAGCGGGTGGTAAAACGGGTTCATATTGGTGCGTTCACGACTGGGAAAAGTGGCAAGGAACCAATGCCTTAGGGTCGCGCGCGCCCCCGCGAGACAAGACTAGACAAGACAAGACTAGACTAGACAATATAGATAGTACGGCGGAAGCGGAAAAACCCGCCAAGAACACCAGTGACATCGTCGACCTCGCTTTCGAGCGATTCAAACGCGCCTACCCAAAGCGCGATGGAGACCAAGGCTGGAAGGTCGCGAAGGACAAATTCGCTCTCGCCGTTCGAAAGGGAACCGACCCGGAAACCATCATCGCAGCAGCGGAGAAATATCGGTTGGCGATGCACCGCGAAGGCAACACCGGAGATCGGGCAAAATTCGTCAAGCAGGCAGCAACCTGGATGAACCAGCGGATGTGGGAGGAATATTCCGAGCCGAGCCAGCCCAAGCCGGCCACAAACGGCCACGCTACCGACGATCCACAGCGCTTCCAGCCAAAGCCAGGGCAAAGCTGGGAGGGCCGCCTGATGACAGCCCGTCAGCGCCCAAGCACACCCGCATGGCCTCGAACAGCTTGGGGGCCAGCACCAGGCGAGCCGGGATGTCTCGTCCCGCCTGAAATACTCACCACCGAAGACACCTCGCGCCAATGGCCAGAGTGGTCCGAAATGGTTGCAAAAGAACGCGAAACCAGAGAAATGCTGAGGGAAAATCCATGAGCACGATTATCGCATTCATCGCCGCAGCAATCATCGCCGGAGCAGCCTTCGGACTCGGCTGGATCGCATGCCGATACTGGCTCGAGACCGGAGGAAAACAGCCAAAAGAGTGGGACCGGAAACGAATTCTCCGCCCGGCGCCAGGAGCCGCAAGCGAGCCGGATCTCATCGGCCCAGGACCATCGCCCTCGACCCTCGCCATGCTCGACGCCATGGAGCGCGCCCGGCGCGAAATCGACGAGATCACGGGCATCCCAGAGGCGATGCTCACGCCGACGATGTCAGAGCGCCGATTCGCGGAAGAGGGCGCCAGGATCGTCAGCAAGAGGCTGCCGAGCGCCCGCCGCCTGACCGATGACGAGGTCCGACAGATCGTCGGCGATGAGGTTAGCCTGAAAATAAGCAAGCGAGAACCCGGAGAAAAACTCGAACCAGTGGAACTCCGCCTCTCGCCAGCCGACCTCGAAATCCTCGCGATGAACGACCACGCTCGCGCCGATTTCGCCCGTGCCACAGGGCAGGCACCACCGGTTCCTCGTCGCCACCCCGACGGCCTCAACGAGCCCGACATGGGCGTCGGAGACTTCGTGCCGGACCCTAAGCGGCGCTCGCGCAGCGACGGAATCGACTTTGGCGATTGACGGATAATGCCACTTCAGAAAACAATTAAATCGAACGCTAGGTGGACCAGGATGACCGTACGCTCGTTTTTATTGGTCGTCTGGCACTCGGATGCCTCCAGACAAATGTTACTCGGTAACATGGGCCTCTAAATGGGCGGGAGAGGGTCTGGTGCAAAGCCGGGAAATAACAACGGGGGCGGGCGCAAGATAGGCAGTCAGAACAGGGTTGCGCGAGACCTTGCAGAACTCTGCCGCAAGTACACCAAGCGGTCAGTGGGCAAAATCGTCAAGATCATGGAAGCCGAAGACACACCGCCCGGCGTGGCGCTTCAGGCTGCGGCTGAACTCCTCGACCGAGGATATGGTAAGGCTCGCCAAGAGCACATACACCGCCTCGACCCGGCCAAGCTGACCGACGATGAACTCGAATACCTCGTTCAGATTGAAGCACGACTCTCCGGGATTGCCGGCACTGCTGGCGGAGCAGGCTCGCCGCCGCTCATTGAGGGCACAGCAATCCGAAACGAAGGTGGACCTGTCCCTGCAGGCGAGCCTGGAGAGGTGCAAGAGACTTAGCGGCTTTATCCGCGAGGCATGGCACGTCGTCGAGCCGGCGCAGCCCTACGTCCACGGTTGGCACATCGATGCGATCGCCGAGCACCTCGAGGCGATAACCTTCGGGCGCTTCCTTGCGCTCGGCGTTCCCAACCGGCTCCTCATCAACGTGCCGCCGGGCATGATGAAGAGCCTCATGGTGAGCGTGTTCTGGCAGGCCTGGGAGTGGGGCCCAGGCGGCATGCCGTCGATGCGCTACCTGACGACATCCTACTCGGACGCCTACGTCACGCGCGACGCCCGGCGCACGCGCGACCTCATCCAGAGCGATTGGTACCAGGAGCGCTGGGGCGGGCACGTAAAACTGACCCGCAGCGGCGAGACATCGTTCGCGAATTCCGCCGGCGGCTGGCGTGAGGGCGTGCCCTTCAACCGCCTCACCGGCGGCCGCGGCGATCGGGTGGCCATCGACGACCCGCACTCGACCGAGCAGGCGGAGAGCGAGGCCGAGATCAGGACGGCGCTGCGCATCTTCCACGAATCGCTGCCCACCCGCATGAACGACCCGATTCGGTCGGCGATCCTGATCATGATGCAGCGGCTACGCGCCAACGACATCAGCAACGCCGCGATCGAGACCAGCCACTATCAGCACCTGATGCTACCGATGGAGTTCGAGCCTGACCGGCGCTGCTACACCGCGATCGGCTTCCAGGATCCGCGAACCGAGAAGGATGAACTGATCTTCCCGGAGCGCTTTCCTCGAGACGTCGTCGACCGCGACAAAAAGGTGATGGGGTCGTATGCTGTCGCCGGCCAGTTCCAGCAGCGGCCGACCGTGCGCGAGGGCGGTCTCTTCAAGCGCCGCTGGTTCGAGATCGTGGGCGCTGCGCCGGCGGGCTGCCGCTGGGTGCGCCATTGGGACCTCGCGGCGACCAAGCAGAAGCTCGGCGTCGATCCGCCGTACACAGCTGGCGTGCTCCTCGGCCGGCATCCCGAGACCGGCATGTTCTACGTGGGCAATGTCGAGAAGTTCCGCGACGACGGCGTCGAGGTGCGTAAGACGATTCGGTACATCGCCACGGACGACGGGCCGAGCGTGATCATCTCGTTGCCGCAGGACCCGGGCCAGGCCGGCAAAGTGCAGGTGCGGGACTACGTGGCCATGCTCGCCGGCTACATCGTGCGGGCGGCGCCTGAGACCGGCGACAAGTGGACGAGGGCCGAGCCGTTCGCTGCCCAGGCCGAGGCGGGCAACGTCAAGATCGTGCGCGGGAAGTGGAACGAGGACTACCTCAGCGAACTGAACGACTTCCCCGGCGGCAAGCACAAGGACCAAGTCGACGCCTCGTCGGGCGCGTTCACAACGCTGCTCTCGTCGAGGACGGTCATCACCGCCAACGAGGCGGACTTCGTGGTCTCGAGGATCGGGCCGAACGGGAACGGGCACGCGGCCAATGGGAACGGGGCGCATCGGCCTCCTTGACTTCGCGCGTCTACGCGCATATGCGAAGAAGCATGATTACCGAAGAACGAGTGCTTGAGTGCTTGCGCGAAGAGTGTGAGCGGCTCGGCTCGCAGAAAGCCTTCGCCGATCTTCACGGGTTATCGACCGCTTACATCAACGACGTTCTTCGCGGCCGGCGAGAGCTTGGCCCTGCAATCTTGGCAGCGCTCGATGTGGAGCGCGTCGTGACCTACCGCGAGAGGCAGAAGGCGTGAGCACATTTCCTATCGCCATTATTGAGGATCGTTACGGCGGAACCTACTCTCACGGCCCGTGGTTGGCCGTTGCGTGCGCTGACACCCCGATAGACGGTTCTCGCAGCGAAAGCCGCGCTCAGTTCATCCTCAATGAGGGTCCGAACGGCGGCGATACCGACGCCATGACCTTTTGGTTTGCACCTCCCGACTGGATCGCTGTCGGGCACACGCCCGATGAGGCTAGAGCATTTTTGGTTGCGCGCTCCGGCGCCCGCCTCCGCGAGATCGGCGGCGACGAGAGCGAGGGGCAGAAGGCGTGAGCAAGGTTCCCAAGGTCATTCTGCCGCGATGGCACATGATGTCCGCGCGCGATCGGATGCTTGAGGTGACTTGCGTTCTCGCCTTCTCGCCGGAAGCGCGCAAGGCCTTCGTCAGAGGGTTCGCCGCGTGGAACCGCGCTGGCCGCCCACCGCATACGTTCATGTGCGACCCGCGCCGCTCTGGCGAGAGGTTAGCGCGCTGGCACAATCGTATTGGCCTTCGTGACTGGAAGAAAACCGCGACCTATGTCGCGCCGAGATGGTGAATGGCTGACGAAGAGACTATCCCCGCCCTGCTCGATCGCGGCCGCGCCGCCACCGGGCCGGACACTAAGCTCGACCGCGACATCGCGACTGCGCTGAACGACCCGTGGTCGAACGACGAGGAAGGAAACTTTGGCGGCTATGACCTAATGCCGCAGCGCGTTGCCTACACAGCGTCGATCGATGCGGCCGTCGCGCTATCTGGGCGAAAGCTTCCTGGTTGGGTCTTTGATATGGGAAACTCGGTCTACGGGCAGCACCATGATCGCAGTTGGTGCCGAATATACCCTCGCAATGAGCAGCATCGCGGCACAGGCAATCAGGACGCTGCGACTCTGCCGCTCGCGATTGTGTGCGCTCTACTGGTTGCTCTCTCTCGATGACCGCCGAAGAGACCATCCTCGCCTCCCGGACGCTCCGCGAGCGCTGCCAAGCGATCATCGACCAGATAAACCGTGACGCTATCCTGCGACAACACGACGCCGTCGACACGCTCCTCGCATTCGTCATCGCTGAGACCGGGCGCAAGGCCGATGTCTCTTTGGCTGACAGATTGCCGCTGTGCGTCTACTTCGCTAACGAAGCAGATCGCGAGGAGTTCATTGCTGCCGTGCGCGAAGCGAAGCCTGGTATGATTTCTAGGAAGTTGCCGTGACTGAAGAAGAAGCGATCCCGGCCTCCTGGACGCGCATCTGCGGCCTCAGCCTCGACCGGACGACCGTCGGCGCCGTGTGGCTGGCGCACGATCGGCGGGAAAAGACCATCTACGTCTACGGTGAATATACTGGTGCGCTCCCGGCGCTGCCGATCCTGGCCGACGCGATCAACACGCGCTGCGGACAGGAGTTACCGGAGACGCCCGCGTGGATACCGGTGATCATGGACATTCGCGCCTTCAAGCGGACGGAGGTAGAGGGCGCAACGCTGGGCGGGCGCCTAGCAGGCCTCGGCGTGCCGCTGAACGACGGCCGCTACGATGAAGAAGCGGGCGCGGCGGAGTTGAACAAGGCTCTGCTGTCCCGTCGGCTCAAGGTTGGAGAGACCATGCGCCGTTGGCTGGCCGAGGTGCGAACGTGGAACCGCAGCGACGAGAAGGGCAAGCTAGACAAACTGCCCGAGGCGGGCTTCCACCTGATGCGGGCGACGGGGCTGGCGCTGATGCTGGAGCCCGACGACTGGATCTCGGAGAACCGCGCGGAGAGCGACCGGCGAGGGGGCGAGAGCGTGATGGTCGATAGGTCGCGTAATCCGGTGACGGGTTACTGAGGATGGACCTTAATTCCGCGCAGTACCACGGCCTAGCCATACTCGGGGCCATAGGTTTTGGAATATCATTGAGCCTAGTATTTGTAGGCATAGTTCTATGGGTAGACCGCTATAAGAACGCCCATCGTCATGAACAACGGAGAAGATAAATGATTTACACGGCAGAGGACTTTAGTAACGAAGTAACTCCAGCACCGTCGTCTTCCGAATTGCGAGGAATGGCCGCCGATGACGCGCTTCACGCTAAGTGGTCTCGTCATGACGAGATAATCCTCGCCGCCCTCCGCATCGCCGCCAACGTCATGCGGCCGGGGGTGATCGGAAGAAGCGTTGCGGATGTCCTGAAGAGGGCAGAAGGAGCGTCGGCCGCAGGCATTGGTTGGTCAGTAGAAGAGACCGGTAGGGAATTGGACATCTGCATCCGCAAGGCGCTGACCGATGGCTAAAGTCCACTCAGGGTTCAAGCCAACGAAGCTACACAAGTGGTTGCGCAAGAAATATCCGGCCCTACCGGAACGCACTCTCAGGTGGATTTGCACCAGGGTCTTTCGGGAGGTGCCTCGTGAAAACAGCGAGCGGAGATTTGACCGAGCGAACGAACTCGTCATCGAAGAGGCTCACAAAGGAGATCTGACCGAATGGCTGACTTCAAGGTCCGCGCGACCGAGCGCTACTCGTACGGCCACGTCGATCATCGCGCCGTCTACGGGACGCTCGACCCGGCGAAGGCCGACAAGGTTGCCATCAGCGGCACGGTCTTGCGGACCATCGTCGGCGTGACGGTCGCTGGCCACTTCTACGCCAAGCATCCCCCGATCGAGCAGGATTGGGACCACGTAGCCGAGTTGTTGACGGTCGAAGAGGAGAAGCCTGATGGCCGAGAAGACTGCTGAACCGCGCGCAATCCCGCTGACGATTGATTCGTTCCCTGAGTTTGTCGCGGCGATGAACGGCATCGACGACGAGAAGGTCTATGCCATCTCAGGCGAGCACCTGAATCGACTTCGCAATGAGGTTGGGCGGCGTGAGTCGGTCTACGCAATCGCTCGGCAGGAGCGCACGCAAGCGCAGAACGACCGTGAGGCGGCCATGGCTCAGTTCGCCGACCTGAAGGAGCGCCTGCACAACGCGGAGACCGCCGTCGCCCGCTACGAGGGATACATCGACCGCGTCGCCGAGGATGACAGCGCTCGTGACGGCTTCCACACCTTCCCGGATATCGTCGCCGAAGCGAGGCCGGCTCGCCCCATGCGCTCCTATCGCGGCGACGGATACGCGGGTGGCGCGGCGCCCTATGGCAGTGCGTCCGGCATTGCCAGCAGCGGCCAGTCGGGCAGCGTGGAACCGCGCAAGCGCCGCGTCCACTGGACGAGCTACTGACATGCGCAAGTATCAATCGCACAAGGTCGTCGAGGCGGAGCCGATCACCGCGTACCAGAACACGATCACGGTGAAGACGGTCACGACGGGCGATGGCGTCGAGGCCTACACGCACGAGGTCCCGGAGAATTTCTTCGCCCGCGGCGTGCCCGAGGTCGGGGACTACCTCGTCCGCTGCGACGATTGGTATGTTGCGCTGTGGCCCAAGTTCATGTTTGAGAAAAGTCACACGCTCGTCCCCGACGGCGAGCGCTTCGCCGGCTACTGCCCGACCTGCGGCCAAGCCAGCCGACACTACGACGGTATCTTCGTGGAGCGGAGCGGCCGAGCCTTTGCGATCACCGAGGAAGAACTTGAGGATGGTCAGGCCGTCGATCTGTTTCGTGAGCGGCTGATCGAACTTCTTCGGATCCAGGGGACGTCGCTGCCCGACAAGCCCCGCCCGACGATCGCCGAACTCGAAGCGATCCTCGACGAGGCGACCGAACCAGTCGAGATCATGCCCGATGGCAGCGTCCGCACGGTGCGCGCCACCGGCTCCGTCCTCCAGCCCGACGGTTCAGTCGGCCGCGTCGACGTCGACCCCGAGAAGGTCCGCCAGATGGGGAGGGACAGTAGCGTCGAGGATGTCATGATCCGGCAGGTGGGCGAGCGCCTTCACTTCGACTCGGCGAAGGTTCATCAACTCGGCGAGCGCGTCGAGTACGCCGGCACGAAAGAGCGCGAGGCACTAGCCGACGCCCTCAATGCGACCGATATTCCCCGCGAACGTCTCGTGCGATACCTGATTGGTCGGATCGCCGAGCACCAGGGCACGTACATGGATCGCACGGCTGATGGCGATAGGATGGAGGAACTGTCCTTCCTCCTCATGACCGCCGTGCAGGGAGGGATCATTTGAAGGCGCTCGTCCTCGCGCTGCTGCTCGCCGCCTCGCCGGCAGCGGCGCACTCCTGGTACGACGGCATCCAGAACGAACTCGGCCAGTCGTGCTGCGGCGGTAGCGACTGCGTCGCCCTCGCCGACGATGACGTCGAGGAACTTCCCGGCGGCTACTACATCTGGTCGAAGATGGTGTTCGTCCCGTCGAGCCGCGCCCAGGACTCGCGCCACGAGGACGGGCATTACCACGCCTGCTTCTGGGGCTCGACGCCGAATCCAGGCGAGGCGACGAACCTGCCGAAGTGTTTCTTTCGGCCTCCGAGAGGCTATTAGGATGGTCTTCTGGTTCGTCTTCCTCTCCGCCTCGACCGGCCTCGGGATCGTCCTCTACCCGGCGCTGTTCGCGTGCCTCATCGTCAGGCGGGTCGTTCGGGCTTTCCGGTGAAGATCAGCATTCGCAATGAGCGAGCCATCGCGCTCGCACGAGACAAACGCCAACGACGTGCCGAAAAGAATGCCATGCAGAATGGAATCGTAATGCCAATCCCCGCAGCCGCGCGGATGGTCCGCCCCCAGCGCTGCGAAAACTGCGCGCTCCACGGCATGATGGACGACGGGCAGAACCTCGACTGCCGGGCGGAGCCGCCGAAGTATTACGCCATCCCGAATGGACAGGGAGGGGTGACCTTCAACAGCATGTTCCCGATGACGCGGCGGGAGTGGTTCTGCGGCCGCTGGCGCGCCCTCGTCGAGATGGCGTCGAGTCTGGCGGAGGCGACGAAGTGAATACCGAGGAGCACGACGTCTCCGGCGTCTCCATCACGCCGCCCCCGCCGATCGGCACGATGCGGCCCGTGGTGTCGGCTCTGTGCGCCGCTATGGCCGCCGCGCTAGCGGAGGCGGCAGAGTGGGTTGCTGGCCATCCTGACCGCCCCCGCATCGAGCGGCTGGCGCGGAAGTTCTGCGAGAACGATAGGCAGGACCCCGATCAGGTATCGATGGGCCGCGTGATTGGGAACCGCGTCGAGATACCGCCAATCGGAGCAAAGGGTACGATTTGTCTCCTGCTTCCCCTCCGGCCGCAGTGGATGCTCTACATTCAAGAGGCGCTGACGGCGATCGAGTTCACTGAGGCGACGAAGTGACGAAGCCTCGGTTCGGCGCGGCCAACCCGCCGATCTCCGAAGAGATGCAGCGTGCGCATGGCTTCGGTCGTCGCATTCCAGGATGGACGGCTGAGGAGATTTTTCAGGTCGTCGCCAGCGGCAACAGCGTGACCGACGTTCTATCGCATCTCCACGACGTCGAGATCGAACAGTGGAACGAGCAACTCCGCCAAGATGCGGCCGCGCGCTACGCCGTTTGGCTGCCGGAGTTCCACAGCAGGGTCGCGCAGCACGAGCGGCTGTCGGCCGAGGACATCGACGAGTACGGCACCATCCCGGACGGCTACGTTCGAGAGCCGCTGTGGTTCGATTGGTTCGTCTGGAAAGGAGCGCGTGATGCCATGGGATCCGAAGGACGCGACGCGCCACACGAAGAAGGCGACGAGCGAGCAAAAGCGGCGGACGTGGGCAAAGACGGCGAATAGCGTACTCGAGGAAGGTGGCTCGGAAGGCCACGCCGTGCGCGCCGCCAACTCCGCCGTCAAGCGCGAGAGCTACCAGAAAGAGTTCACCGGGAAGAGGCGGAAATGATCCCAACACAGGTCAGGGATGAGCTCGACCGCACGCGCGGCCGCAAGGCCAAGCGCGGCCCGATCGGGATAGCGGCGGAGCGCCAGCCCTTCGTCACGCAGTCGGGCATCGAGGCCGTGGCCTGGCGCGTGCCCAACCGCGGCGGGCTGGGGTCCACCGGCCCCGGCGCCGTCCTCGTCAGCCTGCCGCGCATCAGGTGTCTCGAAGAGGTGAGAGTGTGACCGAGACCATGGTCTGGTGCGCGCGTTGTCTTCCTCAGCAGGAAGGCGGACACGAGCCGGTCCATCTGTTTTCATCCGATGAGAAGCGACAGGCTTTCATCGACGAGGACCGCTACGGCTATCTCGGCTATGTCTGCTACGATTACGTGGTCGACCATCCCGAGCGCATGGAAGAGCGGAAGCAGTGAACGACAAGGTCGTCTCGATCCGCGAAGGCTTCATGCCGTCGCAGGCCATCCAGGAACCGGTGGCCTCGGTCATCCACTTCCTCGAAAGCCTCCTCGACCGGGCGCGCAACGGCGACCTCGTCGCGGTCGCGGCCGTCTACCAGCACCGCGACGGCGCGATATCCGACTACAACGTCGGTGGGGTTTCGTGCGCACTCGTCGGCGGGCTCGAGTGTCGCCGAGCGCGGATGGTGAAGGAGCTGCTCGACCTGGAGGACTTGCCGCCCCGCATCCCGCAGCCGCCCGAGGAACCAGCGTGAGCGACGGCAACAACGTCGTCTTCCTGAAGTACCGCGCGCCGACGGTCGAAGACGACGCCATGGCCTTCATCTGCTGCAAGCACTGCCGGAATAAGACGTTCACGCTCGTCGACCAGCCGGGGACGTTTCCTCTTCTGCGCTGCGCCGCCTGCCAGTGCCACATCGGCAAGGTCGGCTGGGCGCACGATGACGATCCGCTGCTCAAGTGACCCGCCGAGGCTGCCGCGTCTGCAACGGCGAGGGGCGAGTCCAGGGGTTCCCGAACGCTGTCCTGCTGCATCCTGAAGTGCGCGGGCACCTCGGTAGCTACGAGGCCTACGTCGAGATGGGACTGAGCATTCTTCTCTGCCGCGGCTGCAAAGGCTCGCGGTATCAGGTGCAGGAGTTTCCGAAGGGGCCGTGGCTGCCGGCGCGGAGGGACTACATCCGGCTCTAGGATTGCGCCGCGCGGGTTCCGCTGGTAGGTTCCGCGCCATTCTGTCCTCTGAGCTACGGGGGCGCGACGGTTTCCTAGATTGTCCGCCGCGCCCTAAACCCCCTCCGTGCAAGGAGACCCTCCAAATGATCACCACCGGTTCCTACCCCGCCGGCCTCTCCGGCGGCTCGACGAAGCAGCCGAAGGCCTCGTCCAGCGGCGGCCAGTACGACGTCAACGATGCCAAGGACCAGACCGCCGAGCCCGTCCTCGCCGCCCAGGAGAAGGGCTACAGCCAGCGCAAGGCCATGGCCGCCGGGCTAATCAAAGCGACATGACCGACCAGGAAGAAGGCCAAGCCATCATAAAGGCTCGCGTCAATGAACTCGATGCTCGCCTCGCCGGGCATGACGGTTTTCCGGGCGCTTATTTCGAATTCATGGGCGGTGGTCGCGGTGTCTACGCCGTTTACACCGCCAACGGCATCAAACCGCAAGGTCAGAAATACGGCCCCCTGGCGCCGACTGCTGTCGACGCTGCCAAAGGATGGTGCGCTGTCGTTGCTTTCCTCGACAACATGTCTGGAACGCTGTTCTGGCGCCGCCGTCCAGATCTGAGACTGGAACCGCCGATCACCTTCGATCAAGCACAGGCGCTTGGCGAGGAGATGAGTCCAGGCGGATGGGCGGTCATATCCAGGTTTGTGGTGGCCGACAAAGAGCCGGTCTCAAGCGCTGAGTCTGATTGGGCCGACGATGAGGTCAAGGAGCGGGAAGTAATCGACGCGGCCCGGGCAAGGTATCTCGCCGCCAAGGCCGCCGGCATGGTGAAGGCGACCTGATGAATTTTAACGGGGAGCGCCGCGAGAGGACAAGCCGGCTTGCCGGAGAATGCCCCGAAGCCCCATCGGTGGAGTTGAGCCCGCAAGGGACCGCCGAGAACAGCGGCACCGTCCTGCAGAACCATGACAAGCGTGGTCAGGTAGAGCCTCACATGCCAGATTCGTGACGAACGGCGGCATCACCGGCATCTTCCCGCGCGAGCCATCCGGCGGCGGCTTCTCCCACATCCGCTCGCAGTCGGAGATGGACGCCGTCCCGACGCTGCCGCAGGACGCTGAGCAGCAGGAAGCCGAGGCGATCCCCCAGGAAGAGTATCGCCAGCCTCCCCCGCCCGACCGCGAGAACGCCCAGCGCCTCATCCGCTGGAGCGATCCCACCAAGACCCTCAACATCTGCGACGAAATCATCGAGAACGTCTCCGACGGCGAATCACTCCTCGGCCGCATCGGGCAGCGCGTCGTCCGCGAGTACGAGATCGACCTCATGAGCCGCTCCGAGTGGGAGCGCTCCATGGACAAGGCGCTAAAGCTCGCCATGCAGGTGGCGGAGGGAAAGACATCGCCGTGGCAGGGCGCGAGCAACGTCGTCTTCCCCCTGGTCGCGACCGCGGCAATCCAGTTCAACGCCCGGGCTTTCCCTGCAATCGTCCAGGGTCAGGACGTCGTCAAGGGCATCGTCGTCGGCGACGACAGCGGCGTCCCCGCGATCGACCCGCGCACGCAGCAGCCCGTCATGGATATGGACGGCAACGTCGTCGTCTGGCAGGTGAAGCCAGGTGCGAAGCGGGCCCGCGCCGACCGCGTCGCCCAGCACATGAGCTGGCAATTCACCTCCGAGCAGTCGGAGTGGATCGAGGAGACCGACCGCCTCCTGATCATGCTGCCGATCATCGGGTGCATGTTTCGGAAGACGTTTTTCGACATGCAGGCGGGCCGCAACGCCTCGGTGCTGGCAACGGCCAAGGACGTGGTCATCAACTATTGGGCCAAGTCCACCGACACGGCGCCGCGCATTTCGGAACTGATCAAGCTCTACCCCTACGAGATCATCGAGGAGGAGCGTGCCGGCACGTTCCTCAAGGATGTCCAATACGGTATGGCCGAGGGCGCGCTCGACGGCGACGAGGACGCGCCGCACGCGCTGATCGAGCAGCACCGGCGCTGGGACCTCGACGGCGACGGCTACCCCGAGCCGATCGTCGTCACCGTCCACAAGCAGACCGCTAAGGTGGTCCGCATCGTCGCGCGCTACGACCCGGAGGGGATCCGGCTCAACAAAGACACCAACCAGATCCAGCGCATTGACCAGGTGCTCTACTACACGAAGTACGATTTCCTCCCCAACATGGAGGGCGGGATTTACGGCTTCGGGCTTGGCCGGCTGCTGAACCCGATCAACGAAGCCGTCGACACCACCCTCAACCAGATGTTCGACGCCGAGACGCTGCGCATTCACGGCGGCGGCTTCCTCGGCAAGGGCCTCGGCATGAAGTCGGGGCAGACTACCCTTCGCATGGGCGAGTGGAAGGTCGTCAACGCACTCGGCGCAACGATCAAGGACTCGATCGTGCCGATGGTTCACCAGGGTGCGAGCCCGGTGCTCTTCCAGTTGCTCGGCTTCCTGATCGAGGCGGCGAAGGAACTGGCGTCGAATACCGAGGTGCTGTCGGGCAACCAGTCGAAGGGCAATGTGCCGGCGACGACCACGCTCGCGCTCATCGAGCAGGGCCTCAAGGTCTTCACCGCCGTCTACAAGCGCATCTACCTCGCCGAGCAGAGCGAATTCCTGAAGCAATACAGGCTCAACCGGCTCTATCTTAACAACTCGACGCAATACCAGCGCGGCGACGAGTGGAAGACCATCACGCGCGAGGACTACACTCAGAACACCGGCATCGAGCCGATCGCCGACCCGTCGATGGTCAGCGACATGCAGATGCTCGCGCGCGCCGAGGTGCTTGAGAAGTACCGCGAGGATCCGGTCGTCAACCGAAAGGCCGTCCTCGAGCGCATCTTCAAATACGCCAAGATCGACGACATCGAGGAGTTGCTCGACACCGACCAGCCGCCCGACCCGCTCCTCGTGAAGAAGCTCCAGATCGAGGAGATGGGGAAGAAGGCCGACGTCCTGCAGAAGATGTCGGCGTCGATTCTCAACCTCGCGAACGCCGACAAGGTCATCATGGAGATGGTCCACGGCGAGACCGAAATGGGGATGAAGCAGGATCAGGCCGCGCTTGACCAGGAGCAGGCCACGCTCAATCAGGAGCAGACAAAGGCCAAGACGCGATCGATCGACACCGCGGCCCTGTCGCAGTGGATCAATACGCAGATGGCGACGCTCAAAGGCCAGATGGAGATGCTCGGTGCCGATGACGGATCAACCGCAGCCGCAGCCAAACCCGGACCAGGTGGAGGTGGAGCAGCCCGACGCGGGCCCGCCGGCGCCAATGGTAGCGGGGGTAACGGCCTCGCAATGGGCTCGCTGGCGGCAGCATCCGGCCAGCAAACTCCTCAGGCACTACCTGCTTAGTTCGATCGCCGCGAGCAAGGAATCGCTCCTGGACGCGGTTATGAGCGCCGGCCTGACAACCGAGTTGCAGGCGCAGGAGCGCGCCCGGATCAAGACGATGGAAGACCTGATGAACCTTGACTTTGACGAAATCTATATGTTCTACAGGCAGAACGAGCAGTTCAGGCCTACAAACGATCCCGAGGACACCATTGAGTAGCGAAGGCGCGGTCCAGTTCTCGACTGGACTCGGCGAGGGCCAAGAGCAGCCCCGCATCACGGCCGAGAAGGCCGAATCCCTCCCCCGCCGCATAGCGAGCGGCCCGGTCGTCACCCCCCTCGGCCAATACGAGGCGATGGAGTGGAGCGGCGTCAACACCTCCGGCATGAAGCCGTGGGGCGATTCGATCCTCGTCCTTCCCGATCAGCCGCGCGAGCGCACCACCGGCGGGATTTTCCTGTCCGAGCAGGAAGTCGAGCGCATGGCCTACGCCGCGGAGACCGGCGTGATCGTGGCGATTGGCGATGGCGCCTTTGCCTGGAATGCCGATCGGACGCGACCTTTCCAGGGCGAGAAGCCAGCGCCGGGCGTGCGGATTTGGTTTGAGCGCTATTCGGGCGCCGTCCAGCACGGCCGCGACGGGCTGATCTACCGGCTGATGACCGACAAGCAGATGGGCGCGATCGCGATGGACGAGGCGCCCGAAGCCGTCGCCGAGGCTCCCGCACCGGCGGCCGAGCCGATCAAGATGGCTCACACGAACATCAACGACCCACCACCGGCAGCACCCAAGGCGAAGCCGAAGCAAGCCCCCGTCGAGCCTCCGCCGTGGCCCCGCTACCTGAAGAAGGACGGGAACATGCTGATGGCCTACGACCACGCCGACGCGAACGCGAAGGCGCCCGGCGAGATTTGGTGGCACACCCGGGACCTCGCCGAGATGAGGGGAACCTGATGCGCACCTTCACCAAAATGGCCATCGCTTGCGATGTCAGCGCCGATAGCTTCGCTGGAGCGTGCGGGCTTCTCAACGTTCTCCCGCAAGAAGCAACGCTGATCTTTCCGTGGCGCGAATCTGGTAGGGCGCAAAAGATTGCTGACGAGTATCGCTGTAAGTTGCTCGGCCTGCATTCCGACATGCTCAAAACCGAGTTTACCTGGGGTGCGATGGACGCTGACGGTAACTGCGTCTGGTCGCAGGGGGTCTGACGATGGCCTCCGTCCCCGGCGAGTTCGACGCTAACTACGGCCTCTCCGACGACGAGAAGGCGGCCGTAGCGGTACTCGCCAGCGATGGTCCGAAGCCCTATCCGCTCAGGGATCGGACCAAGAAGGACGACGAACCGCCCGAAGAGATCGAGGACCGCGAGCGCGAGGAAGAGGAGCGCCGCCAGGCCGAGCGCGATGCCGGTGGCACCCTCGAAGCGGACGAGCACGCCGCTGCCGAAGAGCAGGATAAGATCGAGGCGCGGGCTCGCAAACTCGGCTGGGTGCCGAAGGACGAGTTCAAGGGCGACGCGGCGCGCTGGCGGCCGGCCGACGAGTGGCTTGAGCGCGGGCTCGGCAACAACGTCATTCTTCGCGACCTCAATGAGAAGCTCGACCGACTGAGCGATGACCAAGCGCGCGAGATACGCGAACTGCGCCGGCGCCAGGGAGAATCCGTCGACGTCATCCGCTCGCTGAACAAGCGCTTCGAGGACGCCGACCTAAACGGCTACAATCGGGCCAAGCGCGAACTCGAATCGCGGATGGAGAAGGCCGTCGGCGAGGCGGATGTCGACGGCTACAAGGCCGCGCAGGCAGACCTCAAGAGGCTCGAGGACGCCGGCCCGCCGAAGCCCGCGGTGCCCGAGCGGCAGGAACCCGAGGATCGCCGCGGCAATGGCGATGATCGACCAGACCCCGCCATCGTCCAATGGGCCGAGCAGAACCCGTGGTTCAACCGAGCAAAAGAGCCGGAACTCTTCGAATACGCTGATCTCGTCAACAGGCAGTTGCAGCGAGAATATGAGGCCGCAGGAAAGACCGAGAAAGACGTTGGCGGAATCGTTCACCTGCACGAAGTCGCCCGCCGCGTGAAACAACGCTACCCCGAGCGCTTCGACCAGGAGAACCCCCGCCGCTCCGCCCCGAGCAGCGTGCGCACCCCCGCTGGCGAACGCCGCGGCACCAACGGCAGCGGTAAGCCCTCGCACCTGCAGCGCACCTACGCCAACCTGCCGCAGGACGCAAAAGACGCCTGTGACAAGCAGATCAGGGCCATGGGGAACGGCAAGGACGGCAAGCCCTACTACTCGAGAGAGAAATACTGCCTCACCTACGACTGGCCCCGGGAGTTCTACATCTGATGGCCAAAGACCGCATCACCGCCACGCCAGTCCGCCCCCTCGGCGAGCGCGATCACCGCATGGACGATCCCGAACTCGCAGCCGAGCTTCTCAGCGCGCGCATGATGGACAGCGAGTCCGAGGCTGCAGCCGTCCGGCACGAGATCAGCGCTGATCCGCTGCCGCCGAACGTCCGCGATGAGGAACCATTCTACGGTCGCGGCGACACCAGCATTGACGCTCCCGCCGAAATGCCGAACCCCGACGACGACGGGCGCCAGGTCGACGAGGCGGCGCGCCGGATCGCCCTCGCACAGCAGCAGGCGCAGGTCCGCAAGGACGCCGTCGCCGAGCACATCCGCGATATCGACGCCGATGCGGACCACCCGCTCCGCGGCGCCAACGGCCGCTCCCGCCTGCCCTTCGGTTCGCGCTCCGCAAGGCTTTCCGCTCCCGCGCGCCCCGGTTTTCACCGCCACTGGTTCAATGCGGTTCCCGATCGTATTGAAAGAGCGCTCAGAGCAGGCTATAAGATCGTTCTTGATCCCGACAAAAAGCCGATGAAACGAGTCGTCGGCCGGGATGACAACAATCAGGGTCTCTACGCCTATTACATGGAGATCCCGATCGACTGGTACGTCCAGGACATGAGGAACGCGCGGAAATCCGCTGACGACCTCGAACGGACGATCAGGCGAGGAAAGCTCGGAGCAGTCGAGCGGCACTACACCCCGAAATCGGGGATCGAGTACGAGGAAGAAGCAAGCGGCGATTACCGCCCTCGTGCTTGAAGACGGGTCGAAGAGCGTAGGGGCCTAGTCCCTCCCGCGACCGAAACTACCCAGGCATTCAAATCTGACCTTGGGCCGGGATGGCATCACGCCGTCCCATGTTTCGGCGAGGGATTGAGAGGCTATGGCCAACACCAATGCGCCCTTCGGGCTGCGCCCCGTTCGCAAACTCGGCAGCGGCGGCTCCTTCAACATGGAAATGGCGAAAGCCTATTACGTCCCTTCCACGGACGCGACGGCGCTCTATATCGGCGATCCCGTTGTTCTGATTGGCACCGGTAATGCCGCCGCCTTCATGGACTACCCGATCGGCGCCCTGCCCACCGTCGGCATTGCGACAGGCGGCGATGTGTCGAGCCAAGCCCGTCAGGTGCTCGGCTCCGTTGTCGGCATCCTCCCGGTCCATAACCAGTCGCTCATCTACCGGCCGGCATCGACCGAGGCGATCGTCATGGTGGCCGACGATCCAAACATCGTCTTCGAGCTTCAGGACGACGGCGGCGGCACCCCGGCGGTCACATGGATTGGCTCCAACGCCAACCTCATCAGCGGCGCCGGCTCCACCACCACAGGCCTCTCCGGCTGGGCACTCGACGGCGGCACCTCGGACGGCCCCGACGGCGACGCTTCAAACCAACTTCTCATCGTCGGCCTCACTTACCGCCCCGGTGGCCAGGGCCAGGAAGTCGGCGACTACGCGGTTTGGGAGGTGCTCATCAACGAGCACTGCTACCTGAAGCGCGCCGTCCTCGGCACAACCGTCTAACCGGCCCCGTAGCGGCCCTCTCAGGGGAGAAACAACACCATGGCTGGTTCAGGCGTTATTACCACCTCGGCGCATCCAAAGGCCTTATGGCCTGGAGTGCATGCTTGGTTCGGGCGCGACTACGAAGAGTACGAGGCCGAATACACCGACCTCGTCGACGTAGAGACTTCCGACAAGGCCTACGAGGAGGAAGTCGAGTCGACGGGCTTCGGCCTCGCGACGGTGAAACCCCAGGGCACCGCTGTCACCTACGACACGGACAGCCAGGGCTACACCAAGCGCTACACGCACGTCATGTACTCGACGGGCTACATCTGCACCGAGGAGGAGATCGAGGACAACCAGTACGAGGCGGTCTCCAAGAAGCGCGCCGGCGAAGTGGCGTTCGCCCTCCGCCAGACCAAAGAGAACGTCGTCGCTCTCCTCTACATCCGCGCCTTCACCTCCGGCTACAACGGCGGCGACGGCGTCGTGCTCTGTTCGACGTCGCACCCAACCATCTACGGCAACCAGTCCAACCGGCTGACCGCCAACGCCGACATCAGCGAAGCCGCGATCGAGGACCTCTGCATCCAGATCAGCCAGGCCAAGAACGCCCGCGGCCTCGTCATGCGCCTGATGCCAAAGACGATCCACGTCTCGACCTGGCAGGCCTTCGACACCGCCCGCATCCTCAAGTCCGTCCTCCAGAACGACACGGCCCTCAACGCCGTCAACGTCCTGAAGGCGATGAACGCCATCCCCGGCGGCATCAAGGTCTCCCACTACTTCACCTCCGACTCGGCCTGGTTCATCCGCACCAACGTCAAGCACGGCATGAAGCTGTTCCAGCGCAGGAAGGTGCAGTTCGTTCGCGACAACGATTTTGGTTCGAGTAACGCGCTGGCCAAAGGAAGTGAACGTTATAGTGCAGGGCACAGTGATTGGCGCGCAACCTATGGTACTCCCGGGGTATAGGCGCTAGACACTCATAACAAGATAGAGTACCGTCTCCTCCTCAACAGAGGAGACGGAAATGACTTGCGAATTCTGCAAGAGAGACAAGCCCATAGTTGCCAAAGGCCTCTGCAATGCCTGCTATCAACGGCGGCAGAAGACGGGCTCTCTCGAATACAAACAAAGAGCTGCGGCCACATGCAGCGTAGCGGATTGCAAAGAACCGGCTGACGCGCGCGGTCTGTGCACCAAACACTATCAGCGCTGGCATAACCACGGTCACACGGAAACAGTTCGTCCTGATTCATGGGGTTCGAGGTCAAAGCATCCTCTTGGCAACGCATGGAAGTGGCTGATCAGAAAAGCCGGGATGGTCAACATCGCGCCTGAGTGGCAGAACGATTTTCTCCAGTTTGCCATGGATGTCGGTGAGCGACCGTCACTGAAGCACAAACTCTTCGCTGCCGACGAAGCTCGACCGATCGGCCCGGACAATTTTGTCTGGAAGGAAGCCTTCACGCAACGCGTCGAGGGAGAGGACGATCTCACGTTTCAGGCGCGCAGGCAGAGGGCTTATCGCAAATTCCGTACCGAGGCCTACAAGGGTTACGATACCAAGCGCCACTACGGGATCACGCACGAGGACTTTCAGGTGATCCTCGACCGCCAGAACCACAAGTGCCCGATCTGCGACCGGCCGGAGACGATGAAGATCAATGGCAAGGTCATCGCCCTATCCGTCGACCACGACCATGCCACCGGCAAGGTGCGCGGCGCGCTCTGCAACACCTGCAATCGCGGCCTCGGCAATCTCGGCGACAACGTCGACAACCTCCGCCGCGCGATCGCCTATCTCGATCGCCACGCGGAGCCACCGATCGGCGCGGACCTCGACTGGACGATCCCGCCACCTCGTCCTCCCAGTGGACTGATCTGCGAAGAGGTGGTAAAGGATTCCCCACCGACCTCGTAGGCGCGGCGAGAAGCACGCCGCCCGAGTTCGCTCAGGCCTTCAAATCTCACCTTCGGACTTCCCCCTTTTTGGGGGACCCTCACGGGTCGAACGGGAGTTAGGCTATGGGCAAGCGGAGTGTGTTTCCGACCGGTTTTTCGACCGGCATCACCGTTCGCGGCCTTCCGCTTTCCGTCTCCCATCCCGGCGAAATCTTCTTCGTCAACAATTCCAGCGTCCTTGCCAAGGGCGGCGTCGGCGGTGCCGACTCGTCGAATCAGTCGGCGGGCAGCTACCATCGCCCCTTCCGGACGATTGACTACGCCATCGGGCGCTGTGTCGCGGGACGCGGCGATGTCATCCTCGTCATGCCCGGGCACGCCGAGACGGTTTCGGCGGCAGCCGGCATCACGCTCGACGTCAACGGCGTAGCGATCATCGGCCTCGGCACTGGAGACCTTCGCCCGACCATTACCTTCGACACCATCGTCAGCGCTGCGATCTCGTGGACGGCCGACTATTGCACGATGCAGAACATCGTCTTCGTCGGCAACTTCCTCTCCATCAGCTCGGCCATCCTCAACAGCGGCGGCGCCGGCTGGACGATCGAGAACTGCACTTTCAAGGACACGTCTGCGGTCCTCGGCTTTCTCGCCTGCGTCACCACCACCGTTGGCACCAACTCGGACGACGGCTATTTCGCCGACAACCAGCGCTTCTCCGACGCCACCACCACGCCCGGGACCGCGCTCAAGATCGCCAACACCACCAAGGGGCTGAAGATCCTCCGGAACGACTTCTGGCACACGGTCGTCGAGAACAACATCGCGGTCGTTCTCGACAAACTCCTGATGGCCGACAACAACATCTATTCGATCAACACCGCGCAGACCACCGAGGGGCTTCTCGTTAAGACAGCGGCGACCACTGGCTCGGGCATCATCCGCTACAACACGGTCCGCTCGAACGATCCGAGCGCGACCATCATGGTGACGGCAACCGCCGTCCAGTACGGGATGTTCGAGAACTACCATGTCGGCGAGGCCGCGCTCGCTTCCGGCTTCTTGCTGCCTGCGGCAGGAGCTGACTGATGCCCGCGCACAGCGTCACTGTCACCACGACGACCGCGTCGGACATCATTCCGGTCGATCTCAACCGGTTTCGCTATGGCGTCGGTATCATCGTCACGATCCCCGACGGATCGGTCGGCACCTACGACGTCCAGGTTACGGGCGACGATCTCGGCGTCGCCGCCCCGACGCACTGGAACAAGCACGACGTTCTCCAGAACAAGTCGGTTTCGGCGAACAGCAATCTCGCCTATCCGGTGACGGGCATTCGCCTGAAGGCGTCAGCGGTCAGCGGCAGCATCGTTCTCTCGGTCGTGCAGGCAACCTGACATGAGCGTTCTTGGCATCGCGGCAGGACCGGATCAGATCGCGGACGGAACCGATCCGAGCGTCCTCGCCACGGTCGACAGCGATGGAAACCTGCAAGAGGTCTCCAAGGGCATCGACCAGGCTGGTCAGACCAGAACCAGTCGGCTGGGCCCCGGCGGCGAACAGGAGATCGGCTCACAGGCGGTGCTGCTCGCAATCCTGGTCGAACTTCGCACGATAACTTCACTCTTGACCGCGATCGGCAGCGGCCAAGTGGTGATGGACGATCCCGATCAATATCGGGAAGACGCCGACAAAATCCAACTCGCTTCGTAAGGAGAAGCCCAAATGCCCATTCAGCAAGTCCAGGTCGGCGCCCCGTCGAAGACCTCCCTGCCGGCCGGCGCGATGCCTGCCCTGCCGGGTGGACATCAGGGCGAAGGCATCTTTTCGCAGCTTCACGGCAAATACTACAACTCAAATTACTATGACCAGCTCTACTACTCCTCGAATGCCGCCGCCGGCGCCGCGTTCACGATCTTCTCGAACGCCTCCTACGTCGGCCACTTCATCTGGAATCCGCAGGGCTCGGGCAAGAACCTGTCGATCGCCAAGGTGTACTTTGGCTTCGATGCACAGGCATCGACCGCCGTCGGTGCCTTCGGCTACGCCTGGCTGGTCAATGCCGGCGCCAGTCTCGCCACCGCGGCGCCGGTCTCCGCGACCACCGCGATCACCGCCACCCGCGGCTCGTGCAAATGCGGCCCCCCCGGCCAAGGCAATTCGGTTGCTCTCACCGGTTCCGCCGCCACACTGACGACAGCGCTGACCTGGGGCCGCGCGGCGAACGTCTTCGGTTCGACCGGCGCCATCACCACCGAGATCGCCAAGGGCGGGATGTGCGACGACGTCGACGGCACCATGATCGTGCCGCCCGGCACCTTCTGGGCGGTTACGACCACGATCCTCACCGGATGGACGGTCAGCACGACGGTCATCTGGGAGGAATTGCCCTTATAGGGTGCAGTAATTACTGGCCTGATCGCGCGCAGGTGCGGTCAGGGACGAAGCATACGATCCGAACGGAGACCGCCGCGATGGCCTTCAGCATGGCGAAATACTACGACGACGTCGTCACCGGCGCGGTCTTCATCGGTTCGACCGCGGCGGCCGGTACGGCCTTCCCGATCTCGACCGGCACCGCCGTCACCGCAGCGCTCTGGAACACCAACCCGAACAAGCGCGCCGTCATCCTCGGGGTGAACTTCGGCTACACCTCCGGCACCATCGCGCTCGGCGAGTTCGGTCTCGCCAATCAGAACGTCGGCTTCCAGGTCGCGACCGGCGCCGCGATGACGGCGTTCAACACCGACAACACGCTCGTCAAGAACGCCCTCCTCGGCTCCGGCCTTGCGACGTCCATGCGGTGGTCCCCGGCTGCGACCACGACCCTCGCCGCCGGCGGCACGGCCTGCTGGTGGGCGGGCAAGTCGATCGAGTCGGCGACCGCCGGCCTCGGCATCTTCAACTGCGCCTGCGACGTCGACGGCTTGGTCATCGCCGAGCCCGGGCAGATCGTCTTCCCCTGCGGATCGGTCGCGCAGACCGGGCTCTTTACGATCAGCTTAATTTGGAAGGAAGTCGATCTATCCTGAAGTCATTGATGCCGTGGAGCGCCGGCCATGATCGTCACATCGCAAATCCTCTATGAGGGCATCCGCAACCTCACCATGCAGTTCACCGGTCGCGGGGAGGCCGGCGAGAACGAGACCAACGTCGTCAAGGTCGACGTATCCGCGCTGACGCCGCCGTGCGCCAGGGTGCGAATCCGGAAGATCAGTTACGATGTCGCCTATGGCATCGTAATCCTCTCATGGGACGGCCCGTCGCCCGTCGAATTCCTCAACCTGGAAGGCCAGGAAACTTTCGATTATTGCTTTGAGGGCGGACTGCAGAACAAGGTTTCCAGTTCCAACGGCGATCTTCTCCTCTCGACGAAGGGGTTCGAGGCCAACTCGGTCTATTCGCTGAAGATCGAGATGGCGAAGAAGAGCACCTGAGAAATGCGCCACTCGATTGGCCGAGCGCCAGGTGGGCCGTCGGGTATCGGCGGCGGAGGTGGGGCACCGGGGCCGTTCGCGCCGGAGGCCGAGTCACTCCTCATCTTCGCTGCATTCCCCACACCGCCGACCGGCGCGGAGCAGACACGGATCAACACCTGCGTCAAGGCGCTGAAGGACGCTGGCCTATGGGCGAAGTTCAGCCTGCTCTATCCGATCGGCTCGACGGGGTCTCCTTCCGATAATGGACTGGTGAACTGGGTGAGCCCCGGCACGTTCGATCTCACTGTTGGCGCGGTCGGTGGCACGTTCACCGCTTACCGCGGCTATGCCGGCAACGGTACGTCGTCGTACCTCACGACGGGCTGGGATGCGTCGAACAATGGCGGCGGCGTCTTTCAGCAGGATGACTGCCATATCGGTGACTACAATATCACCGATCAGGCCACCAACAATGCCGAGTTCGGCACTGGCACTGGTGCCGGGACCCTCGTTCGCAACGCCAACGCCAACGCTGTAGCCGTCCGCTGCAATAACAATGCGACATCCCATGCATGGACATCGGCCGCTGGGCCGCCGCGCTGCTGGTCGGCGCCGTGGTCGCCGCCTACGTG
>ERZ1292644.312-Hain-H14-01um-R2-312-length-35729-cov-8_pt1 | contig 35729 bp, 37 predicted proteins | sample MGYA00564402_ERZ1292644 | MGnify/ENA primary metagenome ERZ1292644 (study PRJEB36523, sample SAMEA6512644) | groundwater metagenome | collected 2019-01-09 | study: AquaDiva: Metagenomics assemblies of 32 groundwater samples
AGCGCAAGGCCATCTTCAACAAACCAGCATCATATTATCTGAAAAGGGGGTCCCTTTTGAACGCCGTTTGACAATTCCAGGCGATCATCGACCACCTTGGCGCGCAACTCGCTCGCATTGACGCCCTCGCCTAGTGATCGGGCGATGATTTGCCAGCGGATGACGGCGCAGATAGCTCCAAGCCATGGTCCGCAAAGCCATAAATGCCCGTTGGTGATTTGCCGATGTCGCAATAGAGCGCTGTCAAAAAGCGCGAACACGCTAACGTACGGGTATGGCCAACCTTGCCGATAGCTTGTTTGGTGTTTCAACCCATCGCGCGAGGGGTATGCGTGTCAGTGTTTTATGCATGCCCGCTGTAGCTGACACCTCAACGAAATGTACGTCAAGATCAACAGAGAGATGTCGATCTGGCGTGCCATCGATCATGAGCGCGAAATGCTGGAGAGTCATTTAACGAAAAGACAGAATAAAAGGGATAATATAGGCCAGGCAAACTTATATTAAACTAAGTAGCACTTCAAATTGTTGAACAAAAATCTGTTTTACTATTTATCACTTTCTGTCTTTTCCTCGATCATTCTGGCGGCTTCAATCAAACTTTTGCCGGTTTCTGATGCAGCATAGGCAGTCATGGTCACCGCGACCCCATTAGGCCCATCAAGCAGGACAAACCCTTCTGCCACGCTCGCTTTTCCGGGCAGCGAGTGAACACTGGTATCTTCTGGCGGTATCATGATGTTAGCCTTTCGACGCCTGAGCGATCCGATATAGTCTCAATGTAGAGATAGGCGGGATTAAACTGACCTCTGCGGGCCAGACCTTCGACGTCGAGAATTTCCACGAGCGATGAGCGAAAGATGCACAATCGCTCTTCCCGCAACTGCCGCAGCACGCGATTGGTGTGAACACTTGTTATGCCGCAGATTTCCGAAATATCCGCCTGGGTTAGCCCCAGGGCAAAGCGTTTTCCGTCGCTCAAGCCGACCGGCACCAGGCGGGCGTTGGTTTCAGACAGAAAATGCGCCACACGCCCAACTGCGTCCAGCCGTCCCAGGCGGAAGAGCCACGCCCGGTGCATGGCAGCATCGAGCAGGGTGGAAAACCATAGCTTGCGCGTGAGCTCGGGCATTGTCGCGTTGATGTCGTCCAAAGCCTTGTGCGGAATGACTGCAATCGTCGCCGCTGTCAGGCTTGCGACATCATGATCCAATATCTTGAGCGGATAGCCGTGCAGGTCCAGAAAATCCCCTGGCACTTGGACAGCGACGAGCTGGCGCATCCCTTCGCGATCGTCCAGGTAACGGCACATGAAGCCCTCCAGCAGCAACATGCTCACGGACAGCGTGTCACCAGCCTGCACCACAGTCTTGCGCGCATCGATCGTTCGTATTTCGAAAACCGCTTTTTCCAGAATGGCGCGTTCATGAACATCCAGTTCGACGCCGCGACGATCCCTTAGAAATTTGTCGGTAAACAAGATTGGTCCTTCACGGCGAAAAAACCTGGGTTTGGACAATAGCAACGGTCCGTGGCGACGCCGTATCCAGCCGCCGGAAATAAATCGCTATAACGTACATTAGTTTTGGATCCGTCGGCGCAACTTGCTGAAGAGCGCCGGGTTATCTCTCCGCAAGTGCCACGGGTTCCCGACCATGCGGGAATTCGCATTTATCTCGGATGGCCCTCAAACGTGCTGGAAACGCCTCCGGCGCCTCTCTCGTGCATAAGGATGCCCCATGCCTCAGTCCCCTCCCGCCGCCGGTAAAGTTCCCGGCGGTGCGCCCAAAAAGGCTTCTCGACCTGCACCTGCCGAAACTCTCTCAATGAACTTTGCAGAACCGCAGGCAGAAGGTGGCGAAACGCATCAGGTTGCCGGAGGAGACGTCGCGGTCTTGACGACGGCACATGGCATCCAGGTTGCCGATGATCAGAACAGCCTGAAACAGGGTGCGCGTGGCCCAACCTTGCTGGAGGACGCGCATTTCCGCGAAAAACTGTTTCATTTTGACCATGAAAGAATCCCCGAGCGCGTTGTCCATGCTCGCGGCTACGGTGCGCACGGCTATTTCGAACTGACGGAATCCTTAAGCGACGTCACCCGCGCGGATGTCCTCCAGCGGGTCGGCGAACGCGTTCCCGCTTTCGTGCGCTTCTCCACGGTCGCAGGGTCCAAAGGCTCCGCCGATCTGGCCCGCGACGTGCGCGGCTTTGCCGTGAAGCTCTACACGCAGGAAGGCAATTGGGACATTGTCGGCAATAATATCCCTGTCTTCTTCATACAGGACGCGATCAAATTCCCCGATTTGATCCACGCCGCCAAGCCGGAGCCGGACCGAGACTTTCCGCAGGCGCAGACTGCACATGACAATTTCTGGGACTTTATCAGCCTGACGCCCGAAAGCTTCCATATGGTGATGTGGACGATGTCGGACCGCGCTATTCCGCGTTCGCTGCGCACAATGGAGGGCTTTGGCGTCCACACCTTCCGCCTCGTCAATGCGGATGGCAAATCGACCTTCGTCAAATTCCACTGGAAGCCCAAGCAGGGCCTGCAATCGGTCATGTGGAACGAGGCGGTCAAGATTAACGGCGCTGATCCTGACTTCCATCGTCGCGACCTGTGGGACGCGATCAACGCCGGGGACTTTCCCGAATGGGAGCTAGGCGTTCAACTGTTTGACGATGCGTTTGCCGACAGCTTCGACTTCGACGTGCTGGATGCAACCAAGCTGATTCCGGAAGAATTGGTGCCTGTCCGCATCGTTGGGCGTTTGGTTCTGGACCGGGTCGTCGACAATTTCTTTGCCGAAACGGAACAGGTCGCCTTCATGACCCAGAATGTACCGCCGGGCATCGATTTCAGTAACGACCCGCTGCTCCAGGGCCGCAATTTTTCCTATCTTGATACTCAGATCAAGCGTCTGGGCAGCACCAACTTCACCCATTTGCCGATCAACGCACCCAAATGCCCGATGGCCCATTTCCAGCAGGATGGGCATATGGCGATGCGCAATCCCAAGGGGCGCGCTAATTATGAGCCCAATAGCTGGGGGGCGGCGCAGGGCGGTCCGCGCGAAGACCCGGTGCGTGGCTTTAACAGTTTCACGCAGGAGGCCGATGGCTCCAAACAGCGGGTCCGTTCAGAAAGCTTCGCCGATCATTACAGCCAGGCGCGACAATTCTTTACCAGCCAGACGCCGATCGAGCAGAAGCATATCGGCGACGCTATCGTGTTTGAACTGAGCAAGGTCGAACGTCCCGACATTCGCTCACGAACCGTCTCGCACCTGATCAACATCGACGCTACTCTGGCGCAAACTGTTGCTGACGGGCTTGGTCTTGCCTTGCCCGACCCGGCAAAGGCTGCGCGACCCACCATGATGGACCTGCCGACGTCTGATGCACTGAGCATCCTCAAAAACGGGCCGGACAGTTTCAAGGGGCGCAAGCTGGGCATCCTCATGACCGACGGCGCTGATGCTGTCGTCTTTAATGCGCTGGTAAAGGCGGTCGACAAGGAGGGTGCGGTTTACGAGGTTGTCGCGCCCAAGATCGGCGGCGTGACCCTGTCGGATGGCACAGCGGTTCCGGCCAAACAGAAGATAGACGGGGGGCCCTCCGTTCTGTTCGACGCCATTGCCGTGGTGGCGTCAGAGGAAGGCGCTGCGCTGCTAGCCATGGACGCGGCCGCCAAGGATTTCGTCACGGATGCCTTTGCGCATTGCAAATATATCGGTTTGACAGCCGAGGCGCAGGCCTTGTTTGAAAAGGCAGGGATAGCCGATGATCTGGACGAAGCCTGCCTGCCGCTGGCGACAGCAAAGGATGCCCGGTCATTCCTGACCGCTTGCCGGGCGTTGCGCTACTGGTCGCGCGAACTGACGGTCGATCTGGACGCCCAGCCCGACGCCTGATCGCGGATCTCTACGAAAATCAACGGGGAGATGGCTTCACGCCATCCCCAACCACGCGCGCGAGAGGATGACACTCTATGCGGATCGGCATCATCGCCCATCTCAAACATCCGATAGCCGAGCCCTTTGCCGGTGGATTGGAAATGCACACGCATCTGCTGGCAAGGTCGCTGAGGGATCGAGGCCATGCAGTGACTCTGTTCGCTTCATCTCGATCGCAGCCGGGGATCAATCTGGAAGCGATCTGCGCCGAAACCGCGATACAGACTGTGGGTACGACCGAAGCCAGCGACGTGCCCTTCTTTCGCGAGCATCATGCCTATCTCAGTCTCATGACCGATTTACGCCATCGCGACTTCGACATCATCCATAACAATTCGCTCCATTATCTGCCTGTAGCTATGGCCGACAGCCTGCCCATGCCGATGGTGACGACGTTGCACACGCCGCCCTTCTGCTGGCTGGAAAGTGGTATCCGCCTATGTACAGCGCGCAGCCACAGTTTCGTCGCCGTGTCGCGCTCGGTTGCCGCTCTCTGGAACCACGTCACACATAGCGACGCAGTGATATGGAACGGCATCGACCTGCAAAAATTTGCTTTCCATCCTCAGCCCGCCGCCGATCCCTATCTGGTCTGGTATGGCCGCATCGTCCCGGAGAAGGGATTGCATCTGGCGATCGAAGCTGCCCGGCGCATTGGCCTTTCGCTGAAGATTGCAGGGCCAATCCTCGACGATGATTATTACCGGACACAGATTGCACCGGCGCTGAGTCAGGATGTCGCTCATGTCGGACATCTGACTCACGAGCAACTCGCCCACCTCGTTGGCGGCGCGCGCGCCTTCCTCTGCACACCCATGTGGGATGAACCTTATGGCTTGGTCGTTGCCGAAGCGCTCGCCTGCGGCGTGCCGGTCGCGGCCTTTGCGCGCGGGGCGATCCCTGAAATATTGGATTCCAAATGCGGGGTCCTTGCAGTTCCGGATGACGTGACCTCGCTGGCCAACGCTGTGCTGGCCGCGTTGGCGCTGGACCGCAGCGCGTGTCGGACCAGAGCGGAACAGATGTGCGATGCCGACCGCATGGTCGATAATTATGAGGCGCTATATCTGCGTCAGATTGCCAAGGCGGCTTCAACTGTCTGCAGCGAAAAAACAGCATCCATCCATCTGATGCCCTCGACACGCCTGCCCCATTCGGCATCAAGCCCTAGATCGGCCTCGCTTGGCTGACGAGCGCGCCATGACGCTGTGCGTCTGCGTGCCTGCGCGGAATGAGTCGGCACGCCTGCCGATATTGCTCGATGCGCTTGCGATGCAGGACTGGCCCGATCCGATCCCGGTTTCGATAGCCATCAACAACAGTGGCGACAATAGCCGCGCTGTTGTCGAGGCCGCCCGCCAGCGTCACGCCGGGCGGCTCAATATAGGCATAACCGAACATATCTTCGCGCCGGACCTTGCGCACGCCGGATCAGCCCGGCGGCTGGCAATGGACAAGGGCCTCGAGCTTCTGCCTGCACTGGACAAGGCTGCTCTCGTCAGTACGGACGCCGACAGCCGCCCTCCGACCGACTGGCTGCGCAATATCGCCGCTGCCTTTTCGCGTGGCGCCGACTTGGTGGGCGGCCGGATTGACATAGATGGCGCAGAACCCCTGCCACCTCAAGTGCAGCGCTTGCGCATGGCATGGGACCGGTATTGGGTGAACGTCCGTACCATCGAGGATATGATCGATCCTCTGCCCTGGGACCCCGCGCCCCGCCATGGTGATCATACCGGCGCTTCGCTCGCCATTCGCGCTGCGCTTTATCTCGCCTGCGGCGGTGTTCCCGCAATCGCGAGCGGAGAGGACCGCGCGCTCGTAACGGCAGCACTCGCCCAGGGCGGGCGGCTTGTCCATCCCGTCATGGTCTCCACACGGGTCTCGCCACGGCTGGATGGACGCGCGGACGGCGGCATGGCGGCCGGGATGCAGACATTGTTCGCGAGCGCCCAAAAAAACATCTCACCCATGGCGCCAGCCTTCACCCATTGGCACGAACGCGCGCACTGGCGCAGGCAATTGCGTATGCAGCCCGATGGCGCTGCTTTGATCGCTTTGCAAGAACCCCTGCTGCCCCCGATGCCGCATGACATGGTGCTGGAACTCCAGCCATGACCCGTCGCCCTATCGGCTACTATGTTCATCATCATGGCGCCGGCCATCGCGCGCGGGCGGAGGCGATCGCCGCCGCCATCGACTGGCCTGTCGTCCTACTGGGCACGGGGCTGGGCACGACAGGGATTGACCTGTGCGATGACCGCCCCCTTTCTGGCAGCTTCGACGGTGTGGATGAGACGGCTTCACGCCCCGCTGCCTTGCACTACGCGCCTCTGGACCATGAAGGCGTACGGTCCCGCGTGGCCCAGATCGCCCAGTGGATCGCAACCGCGCGGCCTGCATTGCTGGTGGTCGATGTTTCGGTTGAAGTGGCGATGCTGGCCCGCCTCGCATCGGTCCCCACCATCTATGTGCGGCTTAACGGCGATCGCAGCGACTTAGCCCATCTTGACGCTTTCAGGGGCGCGACAGCGCTGCTTGCGCCGTTTCATCGCGACTTGGAAATGGCATCGACGCCGCCGTGGATCAGGAACAAGAGCCGTTATCTTCCCGGCATTACGCCAGCCACACCGGATCATCTTGCCGAAGATAACAGGATACTCGTGGTGATCGGACGGGGCGGCCCGCCGGGCGATGGCTCAGCGATCGCGCAAGCGGCCCGTGCCTGCCCAAATATGCAATGGCGGGTGATCGGGCCGGTAACCTCAACGACCGATCGACCCGCAAATCTCGATCTGGCTGGATGGGTCAACGATCCGGTTCAAGAAATCGCCCGCGCTGGGCTGATAATTGGCGCTGCAGGAGACGGTTTGGTGAGTGCGGTTCTTGCTGCCAACCGTCCTTTCCTCTGTATCCCCGAGGACCGCCCTTTTAACGAGCAGTTGGCTACAGCGCTCGGGCTGGGTCGGCTGAACGCTGCAGTCGTTCTGGAAACATGGCCGTCTCCCGACCATTGGCCAGGCTTGATCCGCCAAGCAAAAATGCTCCCGTCGCAATGCCGCAAGCGTCTGCACGATCGCGATGGCGTAGATACGGCCGCTCGCTGGCTTGCGGGAATGGCCGCGGCTGCTGTTCAAGAACTGGACCCTGTCGCATGACCCTATCCCACCATACCCGTTCCAGCATCGACAGCCCGATCGCGCGCGCGGAGGCGATCACCCCCACCCTTGTCGCGCTTGGCAGCCGCTATGATGCCGCACCAGTCTTTCCGGTCGAGAGCCTGAAGGCGCTGGTCGCAGCCGACATCCATCGCACGTTCGCTCCCATCGAAAGCGGCGGCGAAGCCTTTGAGGACGCCGCCGCCCGCAACCAGTGTTTGATGCGCATCCTGCGGATCGTCGGTCGCGCAGACCTTAGCGTCGGACGGCTCTATGAAGGCCATGTCAACGCACTCGCATTGTTCGACTGGTTTGGCTCTGCTGCTCAAAAGGCCGAATTGGGCCGAAAACTTGATCAGGGCGCCTTTTACGGTGTGTGGGCCACCGAGCCGCCGCCGGGCGTGCAGCTATGCCAATCCATACTGCGGAGCGGCAAGTCTTTCGCGACAGGCGCAGGGGGACTTGCCTATGCCATCATCACCGCGCAGCCCGAACAGGGCGAGCGGCAACTGGTCGTCGTTCGTGCCGACGAACCCGCCCGGACAGACCTGTCGCAATGGCGGGTCAGGGGTATGCGGGCAACGGGCAGCGGCCTCTATGACCTGACGGGCATGGCGATCGATCCATCTCACCTGCTGGGCCGGCCCGGCGACTATGACCGCGAACCGCGCTTCACCACCGGCGCCTGGCGCTTTACTGCCGTGCAACTGGGTGGAATCGAGGCGCTGCTGACGCAAACGCGGCTCGCCATGTCTGATGCAGCGCGCGCCGATCCGCTGCAACGCGCCAAATTCGCCGACGCTGTTGCTGCGGCCCGCACCGCCTATCTTTGGATCCGCGAATGCGCACTCCGCGCTGCGCACGACGATCCCGATGGTCCCGCTTTCGCCCGCATGACGCGCGGCATTGTTGAGCGTGCAGGTCTGGACGTGATGGAGTTGGCGACGCGCATCATCGGCACGCGCAGCGCGATGGACGGCGAAAGGATCGATAAAATCATCCGCGACCTCAGCCTCTATCTGCGACAGGGCGGACCTGACTATGCCCGCGATCAGGCCGCGCTCGCCTGGCTGGACCATGACGCATGGGGCGCGGAGGACGCCTTGTGGTAGGTCTCTCTCTATCTGCGAAGCCGTGGCGAACGCTGCGTTGGCTGGTTCTTGCGCCCCATCCCGATGATGAGACGCTGGGGGCTGGCGCGCTTATTGCTCAGACGGCGAAGTCGGGGCGGCTGGCGGGCCTTGTCTATCTCACCGACGGGTCTGGTTCGCATGAGACAATGCCGGGCAGGTCGGGGACATTGGTAAGCAGCCGAAAGCGCGAAGCCGCCACCGCCTTTCACCGCCTGACGGGCAACCGCAATCAACCGCCGGTGCATCTTGACTGGCAGGACGCCTCCCCCGTCCCGCCGGGACATCCTGCTTTCGATCGCGCCGCGCGACGGCTGACCGCACTGTGCCGACGCTGGCAGGTCGATGCTCTGGCCGTCACTGCCCATCACGAACCCCATTGCGACCATGAAGCCGCTGCACAACTGGCCTATGCAGTGGGAAAGCGGAGCAAGGGCAGGCTGGTAATTGCCGAATATGTCGTCTGGGCTCTGCCGCCGACCTCCTCCAGCCATCGCGAATTGCGCACCGCGCCCATGCTGCGCGGACAGCGCCGCCTTGCCCTGGCCGCGCACCGCAGCCAGCTTACCGTGTCCCACGGTCCCGGATTTCGGCTGCCTGCTACGCGTCGTGCGATGCCCGCCAGCGACATCCTCTACCTGCGGAGAGCCTCATGACGCGGCGCAAGGCCAGCCTGGATCGGGCTTATTTCGAGACGATGTTTCGTTCGACCGACGATCCCTGGGATCTGGAAAGCAGCGCTTATGAGCGGGATAAATATGCCCACAGCATCCGTTCGCTGGGCGGGCGCACCTATGGATTGGGTTTCGAGATTGGCTGCGCAAAGGGCGTACTGACGCAGTCATTGGCGCCCCATTGCCACGCATTGTTGGCGATCGACATCAGCGAAACCGCGCTCAAGGCCGCCCGCGAGCGCTGTGCCGCGTTTGACCATGTCTCCTTTGGCCAAATGGCTTTTCCGGGACAGGCACCGGTGGGCGGCATCTTCGACCTCATCATCCTGTCCGAAGTCGCCTATTATTGGGATGATCACGACATCGGCCGCGCCGCCCAGTGGATCACCGGCCATATGGCGCCCGGCGGCGACATATTGCTGGTCCACTGGACTGGAGACACCGATTACCCCCAGAGCGGCGATGATGCGGTGCATAAAATGCAGGCCGCACTTGCCCCAGCCATCACCGAGATCACGGCGCAGCGGACGGCCAAGTATCGCCTTGATCTATGGCGCGTCTGCGCATGACCTTGAGCGTACTCACGATCGTCAAGAACCGATCGGCGCATCTGGCGCAACTGATCGAAGGTCTGCGCCGCAGCACGCATTGTCCCGACGAACTCATCATCGTCGACATGGCCAGCAATCGGCCGATCCATGCCCAACAAGCGCGATTTCCAATTCATGTCCTACGTCTTGATGGCCCAGGACTGCCACTCGCGGCAGCGCGGAACGCGGCCGCGCGGGCGGCCAAAGGGGACAAGCTGTTGTTCCTGGACGTCGACTGCATCCCGATGCGCGCACTAACAGGGGCCATCACGCAATGCCTGAAAGACCATGACGCGCTGATCTGCGCCGACATACGCTATCTTGGCCCTGACGATGCCCGTGGCGAATGGGAGGAAGCGGATCTTCTTTCGCGGGCGCATGGACATCCTGTTCGACACTTTCCTGCAAACGGTCTGCGTCAGGAGGACAATGCCGGTCTTTTCTGGTCGTTGGCATTCGGCCTGCATCGCCAGAGATTTTTTGATCTGGGCGGGTTTGATGAAGCGTTTACCGGCTATGGCGGCGAGGATACCGACTTCGGCTTCCGCGCGCGGGAGGCAGGCCTGCCCCTGCTGTTCATGGGCGGTGCTGGTGCCTTTCACCAATATCACGACGTTTTCGAACCCCCGCTTCAGCATCTGAACGACATTGTCCGCAACGCGAACCTCTTTCGGAAGCGCTGGAATATATGGCCGATGGAAGGATGGCTCGACGCCTTCGAGACAGCCGGTTTGATTTTACGGTCCGGGCACGGAATTCATGTGCTTCGTCAACCAAGCGACGTCGAAATTGAGCATGCGCGAATGTTGCAGCCCGTTTCGCCCTGACAGAGAGGGACAGCAACATGTGCGCAGGCGTGGCGCGGATCATGTTGCCGCGCCAGTCTATCGGCGCAACATGACAGCGAGGGGACTCGGATTTGTGCGCTTCAGCGTCAACTTGCTTCGATTTGTATTTCCGAATCTGACGATCGCAAATGTCCACCGAGCCAAAGGTCGCTGCCAACGGTAGCCGACTGGACCCGCTCACTCATAGTCAACAATGCGCCCCCTTGTGGCCAATCAACGCCGGGCGGGGGGCAAAATGTCGCGAACTCCGGTCATCGGGGCATGACAGCCAGGCGTTGGGCGGGTAGTTCAGACTGAGATAGCGGAGAGTGTAGCTGATGGCTGGCGTGTGGTTTGACGAAATGACGGTTGGGCAAATATTCGAGCATCCCATCCGGCGCACCGTGACGGAAACGGACAATGTGCTGTTCACCGCGATGACGCACAACCCGGCCCTGCTCCATCTGGACGAAGAATATATGCGCGGGACCGATTTTGGTCAGCGCATCGTCAACAGTGCGTTCACGCTGGGCTTGATGGTCGGCATTTCCGTCGGCGACACGACGCTGGGCACAGCGGTCGCCAATCTGGGCTGGGACGAGGTTCGCTTTCCCAAGCCGCTGTTTCACGGCGATACCATCCATGTCGTCAGCGAAGTCATCGAACTGCGTGAAAGCAAGTCGCGGCCCAATGCAGGCATCGTCACCTTCCTGCATCAGGCCTTCAATCAGCATGGTGAGTTGGTCGCGAGTTGCAAGCGCTCCGGCCTCCAGTTGAAAAGGCCACAGGGATGACCGCACCGATCCGTTCCTTTCTGTTCATTCCCGGCGACAGCGAAAAGAAGCTGGGAAAGGCCGATAGCACAGGCGCCGATGCGCTGATCCTTGATCTGGAGGATTCCGTTGCTCCGCCCAACAAAGCGCGCGCGAGAGAGATGGTGACTGCCTTTCTCATGGCACGCCCGCGCGAGCAGCGAACGTCGCAATTGTGGGTCCGGGTCAACCCGCTCGACACCGACCTGCTGCTGGGTGATCTGGCGGCAGTCGTCGCTGGCGCGCCGGACGGGATCATGCTGCCAAAGGCTAATGGGCCGGACGATGTGCGCACGGTTTCGCTTTTCCTTGATGCGCTGGAAGTCCAGGCGGGCATCGACGCTACCAGCATCAAGATTTTGCCGGTCGCCACCGAGACCGCGATCGCACCGTTCCGTCTTGGCGACTATGCTGCAGCCAATCTGGCGCGGCTGGCCGGTCTCACTTGGGGGGCTGAAGATCTGAGCGCCGCCGTGGGCGCAAGCACCAATCTGGACGCAAGCGGCGAATGGACACTGACATATAAGCTGGTCCGTTCGCTGACATTGCTCGGTGCACATGCAGCAGGCGTGGCGGCGATCGATACCTTGTTCGTCGATTTCCGCGACGAGGAAGGCTTGCGCGCATCATGCCGCGCAGCCCGCGCGGAAGGATGGAGCGGCCGTATCGCCATTCATCCCGCACAGGTCGCGCCGATCAACGAAAGCTTCATGCCAACGGTTGCCGAGGTTGAGCATGCCCGCCGGGTCGTCGCGGCCTTTGAGGCGGCCGATGGCGCGGGGACGGTCGGCCTGGATGGCAAGATGCTCGACATCCCCCATCTCAAGCAGGCCAACAACGTGCTGGCTCAGATTGCCGCCTACGTGCGCCGCTGATCCGTCTGGCATAGAGGGATCACCGGGCGCTTCGATCTTCAAGCCTCCCGATAGCGGCATATCGTAGGATAGACCGCCAGTGACGGTAAGGGCCTCGTGATCGAGAATGTCGCTCGGTATCCAAGGCACTTTGCGTCGTGACATACCGGCCTCCCCTTGTTGCCCATTATGCCTCGCTGCACAGGATATTTCTGACCGTCCCGTTCGGATTGAGCCCAAAGAACGGCGTTTGATTTCATAGTCACAATTGGTGCAGTCGGCCAATTCCATTATTTCGCAGCGCGACATCCAGATAGTGATGAAATGCTGGCGTTCTTCCCGCGTCGCGGGACCGCAACCACGCCAGCGCCACGACGGGTCGCCAAAGCGCCAAGTCAGGGGGTGAAACAGCCCCCATTGCCATGTAACTTTTGCGCAATCGCCTCGCTGCCCAGTCCCGCCACAGATTAGTCACCCAATCGGTAGGCCCGATGCCGAACCGCATCAGCATCTCGGATCGCACCGCATCGGCCGCCGGATGGCCCGACGCTGCCTTCGACCAGTCAATCACCCTCATGCCCTGTGGCGTCATCATGACATTACTAAGGTGAAAGTCGCCATGGATTAGCGCGTGTCCTTCAGGTAGAGTATTCAGATAGGCAATGGCAGCCCGTTGCAGCGCGACGGGCGCAGGGCCATGCGAGATGTCTGTAGCCAATACTTGTTTGAGTGGGCGCAACGCCCCTCCACTCTTCTGATGCATGGCGGCATGCATGGCCCCCATCCGATCCAGTGCCCACCCTGCCCGAAATGGCTTGCGGCGAATCCAGTCCATCAATGTCCCGCCTTCAAGCCGTGGATAAACGATGCCGCGCCGCCCGTCCCAAACCCACTGCCCGATCGCTGCCGCAGTAGGCACGCCGCAACCCTCTGCATAGGAGGATGCACCGGATTCCCGCGCAATCATCTCATCCGATACGCCTTCACGAAACAATTTGAGTACATGGCCATTTCCAAGGTCGAGCAGTTGCGCACTCTCGCCTCCGGCAATCAATCGTTGCGGTTCGCCAAACGGCGCAGACATGCTTGTTGGACCATCCATATCCCCTATTCCTTACGGTAAACCGCCCGCTATTCTACCAGAAATGGCGATGGTGCGTTGGAGCAAAGTCGAACGCGCTAACGAGCGGGCGTGATTCAAAGGCGAACAACTGGTGTTGTTCACGACGCGCAAGGGCGCGAAGGCGAGCGATCTTCAGTCATGGGGGCGCTCAAATGGCATCACCGAACTGGCCATTCCCCGTGACATTCGCGAAGTGGACGCGCTCCCGGTGCTCGGCACAGGCAAGCTGGATTATGTAACGATGGGGGGATTGGCAGCGGCATGACGCGCGTCATCTTGCTCGTTGGCAGGTGGTGAAATTCGGCATGTATCGCTGGATGCCGGTTCAGTTTCGCCGAATATTCCGAGCGCGCTCCCTCGCTCCCCAATATAGATTCCCGGCCATCCTCTTGGAACGGCCTGCCTGCTCGTCTAGACGTTGGTCATGCGGGGTCTGAACATCGCGATCGCAGGCTGCGGGCCGTGTGGACTGGCGGCGGCGCTGCTGCTGCATCGGGCGGGCCATCAGGTCACCCTTTTCGAGCGTTTCGATACGCCTCGCCCGATCGGTTCGGGCCTGATGATCCAGCCCACAGGCATGGCGGTCCTTGGCCGATTGGGGTTGCTGGACGACGTGTTGCGGCGCGGATCGCGCATCGACCGGCTGTTCGGCAAGGCGGGGGACCGGGTCGTCCTTGACGTTCATTATGCCGCGCTGCGCCACCGCGCTATGTTTGGCATCGGCATCCATCGCGCCAGCCTGTTTGCGATATTGCATGAGGCGGTCCTGCGAGCGGGGATCACCGTCCATACCGGGCGCACGCTCGTGGACAGCGAACCGGTCGGTGCGCAACGTACGTTGCGCTTTGCCGATGGCGAAACCAGCATCCCCTATGATCTTGTGGTCGATGCGCTGGGCACGCGCACGCCACTGGCGCCGCCGACCGGCCGGGAACTCGCCTATGGCGCACTCTGGGCCAGCCTCGACCTGCCGCAGGACGCGCGCTTCGATCCTCATGCCCTTGCACAGCGCTATGACCGCGCCAGCATCATGGCGGGCGTCTTGCCGATCGGCATCCCGCCTGGCGCTATGACGCCAAAGGCCGCCTTCTTCTGGTCGTTGCGCGCCGATCGGCTGGGCGACTGGCATCGGGCCGGATTGGGGCCGTGGAAGGCTCGCGTTACCGCGCTCTGGCCCGCATGTGCGCCGTTGCTCGACCAGATTGATGATCCCGACCAGTTGACCTTCGCCCGCTACGCGCACCGTACCCTGCGGTCACCGGCTGAGCGGGCATTGGTCCATATCGGCGACGCCTGGCATTCCGCCAGTCCCCAACTGGGCCAGGGCGCCAACATGGCCCTGCTCGATGCCTGGGCGCTAGCCAAAGGTCTGGCGGACGCGAACGGGGTGGATGAGGGGGTTCGTCTCGGCATCAAGCTGCGGCGACGCCATGTCCTGACCTACCAGTGGCTCACCGCCTTGTTCACGCCGGTCTATCAATCGGACAGTCGTTTGCTGCCCTTGATCCGCGATCGTTTTGTCGGCCCGCTGTCCAAATTTTGGCCCGCTACCAGCATACAGGCGGCGATGGTGAGTGGACTGGTCGCCGATCCGCTTGGGCCGCTGGGGCTGGAAAGTGCGCTTCATAGGCCCGCGCCAGAATCGGTGGCCGCGTGAGTACCAATCCTGCCAGCGAGCACGGCCCGATCATCGCCTTCGACGCCATGTGCGTGCTATGCTCCGCCAATGCCGCCTTCGTGCTGCGGCACGACCGGGCTCACGTCGCTGGCCCTGGATCGCAGCCAAATCGCAACCGCGCTGAACAAGCATGGACCAGATATAGTGGCCGCTCGAAAATCAACTTCAGCGTTCCAGTTTCTGACCGTCCGCTTCTCGCGCCAACTCGGAAACATCACCCCGGCGTACTAGATTCTGGCTTATGCGGGCAGGCGACAGATATCGACATAGCACATGAAGTGCCGCTGCCGGATCATGGCGCGCGCCGCACAGGAAAATGTCGACGGCTGCATAGCCATGTTCCGGCCAGGTGTGGATCGACATGTGGGATTCTGCGAGCAGGGCGACGCCGGTGACGCCCTGTCCTTCACCGAAATGATGGAGGTGAAGGCCGATCACTGTCGCCCCGGCGCTGTCCGCCGCGCCGCGCAGGGCGGCGTCGATCAGAGCGACATCGTCCAGCACGGGACATCCGTAAAGGTCCGCCAACAGGTGTCGGCCATCATAGGTAATGGGCGGAATCATAGTAGCGTCTCATGCGGATGGCCGATCGAGGATAGCGCCGCTTCCGCCGCGGCCATGCCACGATAATGGGCTTCCTCGAACAGCGACAGCCCGCTCAGGTCCGAATGGGCACGGAAGAAGGGCGGCAGGATAGCCGCGCGTTGCCGCGGCGCGACATCCCACAGGAAACCTGGCGTCGGCCGGACCATGGCGTGACCCCACTTCCAGAGGTCGATCGACCGGATCGCGCCGTTCAGGTCCGGATTCATCCCAAGCAAATCGTCACGCACCAGCCGCCGCCAATCCACATCGGACCGGTCGACCAGCAAGCGGCGGGCGGACGCGGGCGGCATGTCGGACAGGGCCATATACCAAGTCAGCACCGTAGGCCCCGTGTGCGAGTCGCTCTGGTGGGTGGCGACGACATAGCCGAGCGAAGCGCTGCTGGCCGATACATTATCCCAGGCAAGCGCGCTGCCCTTCCCCTCCGGCGCGCGATCGACGGTGACGTTGGCAATCAGCCAGGGGGCATAGCTGTAGGCTGCATCGGGCTTCTCGCCCAGCAGGCGGGTGGCGATGAAATGCGGCATGGCAAGGATCACGGCGTCAGCACGATAACGGATGCTGCTGCCCTGCTGCGCATCGAACACATCAACCATCGCTCCCTTCTCGTCAGGCCGGGCACGAAAGGCGACCTGCCCCGTCGTGATGCGATCCCCCAATCGATCAGCGATCAAGCTCGTCAGGCGGCTATTGCCTTCAGGCCAGGTCAGTTCATTGTCGCCCGAACCATCCGCAGTGAAGCCACGCCGGCTCGCAAAATAATGAATGCCGGCCCAGGCGGAGACGTCGGCTGGTTCAGTGCCGTAATCGTCACGGCAGGCGTAACGAACATGCGCGCGCAGCACAGAGGAGGTCCAGCCCTGCTGGTCGAGCCACTGCGCGAAGCTCATCCGATCGAGCGCAAGCAGATCGGCATCCCTTGCGCTATAGGCGATGGGAATGGCGAAGGCAGGCCGCCCTTCCGTATCGCGGCGACGGGAAAAGTCGGCCATGGTGCGGTTGAAGGCGGCAAGGTCGGCTTCGTCCTTGGAAGACAGGCCGGTTCGGGGTACCAGCCCCTCCTGCCATTTCCCCTGCCAGAGCAGCCGCTCCTGCAAATCGGCGCAGAGTTGCAGCGGGTCATAGACCGGCTTGCCATCCCGCTCGCCCACGATCACCCCCATTTGTCGCAGCATATGGCGCAGCCCGCGCGCTTCCTCGTTGGGAATGGGTAGGTAATGCGCGCCCAAGGGATAGGCTGACACGGCATTGCGACCGCCACGGGCATTGCCGCCAGGCTGGTCTTCGAGTTCGATCAGGCGGAAATCGTCGAAGCCGGCCTCACGCAATCGCCAGCCCGCCGACAGCCCCGCCACGCCACCGCCAGCGATCAGGAGCGGCACGCGCTCTTCGCGCACCGGTTCGGGGAAGGCGCCATCGCGCAGGCGGTGGCCAAGCGCCATGTCCGCTCCCCCGCTGCTGCCCGAAGTCGGCGTTTCACAGGCTGGCAGCGCAAGCACAGTGGCAGCCGCCATCCCGCCCTTGAGGATGGCGCGCCTGCTTGGGCCGCCCGCGTCAGCCTTCATAGCGCGCCCATTCCTCGGCGAAGCTGCGCACCAGCGCCTGATTGTCCAGACGGTTTACCGGCACCCGGCGGCGTGCCATGTCGAGCGGAAAGACCAATGCCTGCCGGGCGGTCGCATCCGACAAAAATCGATTGCCAGGCAGCAGGCGCGTCGTCGTGCCAGGATCGACCAGCCCGGCCAGGATGAAGCCCCATTCGCCGAAGCTCGGCACATAGACATGATAGGGTCTGGTCTGAAAACCGGCCGTCTCCAGCGTCTGCGCCACCGTCCAGAAAGCGGCGGGCGCGACCAGCGGCGACGTGCTCTGGACCACTGCCATGCCGCCGGGCGCCAGATGCGGGCGCAACATGCGGTAGAAGGTTTCGGTATAGAGCTTGCCCACCGAGAAATCGACCGGATCGGGAAAGTCGACGATGATGACATCGAAGCGCGCCTTCGTCTCGCGTACCCACCGGAAAGCATCAGCGTTGACGACATGCATACGCTTGTCGGTCAGCGCATCGCCGTTCAGCGCGCGCAGCAGGCCGGTCTGACTGAACAGGCGGGTCATGGCGGGATCAAGGTCGACCAATGTGACATGCCGCACGCCGGGATGGCGGAACACCTCGCGCGCGGCCAGCCCGTCGCCCCCGCCCAGGATCAGTACATTGGCCGGGCGTGCTACACGGCCCATTGCCGGATGCACCAGCGCTTCATGATAGCGATATTCGTCGCGTGAGGAAAATTGGAGGTTGCCGTTGAGGTATAGGCGGATGTCATCGTCGTGTCGGGTCAGCACCAGCCGCTGATAGGGGCTGGACGTCGCGTAAATCACGCGCTCCCCATAAGCGGCGATTTCCGACCAGCGCTGGATTCGCTCGGCCGTCAGCAAGCCTGCGATCAGGCTCATCATCACGACCAACGCCAGAATGCGTTCCCGCATCAGGCTGGCGCGTGATGGTACTAGAAGCAACAGGAGCAGCGCGACACCGACATTGAGCAGGCCGAACATGAGCCCGGTTCGGATCAGTCCCAGATGTGGCACCAGCAGGAGCGGAAACAGCAATGAAGCAGCCAGTGCGCCGACATAGTCGAAGGTCAGCACGTTCGACACCGTCTCGCTGAAATCGAACCGGTCGCGCAGGATGCGCATCAGCAGCGGAATCTCCAGACCCACCAGAAAGCCGATGACAAAGACAAGGCCATAGAGGATCGGGCGAAACTGCTCCACCAGCGGGAAAAGCAGGAACAACCCCGCTGCCGACCAGCCACCCACCAGCGCCACCAATATCTCGACCCGGATGAACAGGCGCAGCTCGTCGCGCTTGACATAGCGTGAGCACCAACTGCCCACTCCCATGGCGAACAGATAGGTGCCTATGATGATCGAAAATTGCGTGACGCTGTCGCCCAGCAGATAGCTGGCGATCGTCCCGGCAAGCAGTTCGTAGATGAGGCCGCAGGTCGCGACAGCGAACACGCTGGCCAGCAGCAACCCGACCAGCGCGGTGCGCCTGCGCTCGGTCGGCGCCGATGCGTCAGCCATGAATAGCGGCAGCTACGATGATACCCAGGGCAATGGCGATGGCGCCAGCGAACTGGGCAACGGCGACATTCTGCTTGTCCCTTATCTCCTCCCACAGCTTGCCCGGCGTCAGCAGGTCCAAAAGAACGAAGCCGGCGACGAAAACGAGCATGCCGATCCCGGCATAGACCAACGAATTGAGCAAGGTCGGCAGAGCGATGATCATCGACGTCTCCTATTTATGGGTGGGGCCGTAGGCGCGGGCGGCGCCGGCAGTGCGTCCGCCGTCGGCGAAGGGCGAATAGCCCTGCGCCGCGGCAGTCAGATAAAGACCCAATACGCCCAGGCACCAAAGGGCGTAGAGGAAGCTGCTGCGGCTCATGGCGCTTCCATCCCCCGCAACCAGTCGTCGGCATCGGCGGGTGAACCGTCCTTCTGCGCCAGCCGGGCATTTTCGAACAAGATGTGAAGGACCAGCATGAACAATGGTGGTAACAGGATCATCAGCACCGCCAGCCAGAAATTGGACGTGAAGCGAGCGCCGCGCGCCACCGTCAGGTTGACCTCGATCGGGGGCTGGCCTTCGGTCTTGTAGGTACTGCTCGACGCGTCAAAGGTCCAATTGCCAGAACTGCCCCAATGATGCGCCTGCGCATCGACGACGAGATCGTAAGTTCCGGCAGGCAGACTCGCAACCTTCAAGGTCTGCGACCGCGCCCCTTCGGACCAATAGCCGTCCGAGTCCCGGCCCGAATAATGTTCGTTCAGGGCATAGGCGTCATAGCTGTCCTGCGTCTTACGATTGACGAAGGCGACGTCGATATCGACCCAGCCTTGCTCCACACCGGGTGTCATCGCCTCGACCGTCATCGCCTGTTTGCCGAGCGGCAGCACGATTGGGCCGAATGTCTGCGACACTGTGGGGCCGTCGGGCGTCACCGACAGGCTGAACATTTGCGGTTGCATGGTCCTGCCGAACAGGGTCAGCAAAACCAGCAGCGCCACGAAGGACAGGGCAGCGATCGGCCACCAGCCCTTGATCCGCCGGGCATAGGGCGAAGGCTGGTGCGCCAGCGGCGTCATACCGGGTATCCAGACGGGCGGCGGATCGACATCGAATGCCGCCCGTATCTCCCGCCCGGTCAACAGTTCGCTGATCGTCCAGCTATTCTCCCGATCATCCTGTTCCAGGCTGAGCATGAAGCCGGGGCGTACATAGTCGCTCGCGCGCACTTCCTCGCCCGGCTTCACCCGCCAGTAGAATTCGCCCGCCACCCGCGTCACGCGCGCAGTTGTGACGCTGTAAAAGGGGGTGAAGCGTCGACCAGCGACGACCCGGTCCGGCCCGTCGCGCTGCGGCGCGGCGGTCAGCATCGTGCCCAGACTCCACTGGCCATTCTGCGCGATCAGCCAACGATAGCCGACATAGGGATTGAACAGCAGATATTCGTCCCAGATCGCCCAGCCGTCCGACCGTTGCAGCCAGCCGATCGCTTCCCATTCCACGCCGCGCAACGTGCCGCGCGTGCCGAGCGGGATCGCAAGCGAAGCCTGCATTTCATTGTAGCGGGTGATGATCCGCGCCGCCGGATCGGTCGCGTCGATCAGCGTGCCGCAATATTCGCAGGCCAGCGTGACCGTATAGCCGGCCGCGCGAAGGGCGATCGTCCCGCCGCAGGCCGGGCATGACAGGGCGCGGACGCTGTCCTCCTCAGCCATAAGCGGGCAGGCTCCAGCCGGGAAGCGGACGCAGGTTACGCGGTTGCAGCGAGGCCAGGTTCACATGATGGCCGACATAGAGGGACGGTCCATGCCGATCTTTCTGGAAGGAGGCGCAGCGCCCGTCGCGATTGCGAAAATCGACGCTTAGCGCTTCCCAGCCGATGGGCGCGGTGAAGGGCAGTTCGCCTTCGCAGCCGATGCAGCATACGGTGCGGATATCGGCGACCTCATAGGATTGTCCGGCGATATTGCCGCTTTCGCCCGGTTTGACAGGGGTATCGTTCATCAGGCGGCGGATGACCTGCGCCAGCGATCCCGTCAGTTCTACCTCGCGCAGCGCCATAAATTGGCCCATAGCCTCCCCAAGCCAGGCGTGACTGCCGTCAGCCAGAAGCATCAGCCATTCGTTCCAGGCGCCATCGTCCCAGGCCCAGCGCACCCGACCGATGATCTGGAAATTCTGATCGAAACAGCGCCCTTCCGTCCCGATCTGGATCGGGCTGATATCGAACGGCAGGACGCCAGCCTCCCCCATCCCCTGCGCGCCCTGATTGTAACGCACCACGAGCGTGCGACAATAGTCGCACACCCGAACGGGCAGCGCCGACGAGCGGAAGGCAACCTCCGCGCCGCAAGTGGGACAGGTGACCAACTGCATACGGTGCTATCGAATACGGCCCAGCAGTTCCGCCTTCTTCGTATCGAATTCGGCTTGGGTCAGCGCGCCCATATCCAGCAGCTTGTGCAGCTTTTCGATCAGCGCGAACGGGTCTTCGGCCGGGGCGGAGGGCGCGCTCGCTGTGCCGCCCAAGGCGCCGGTCATCGCCTGGCCGATGGCCAGCCCGGCCGCAGCGCCGGCACCGACCCCGGCAACGCCACCAGACTGAGCGGCGGCCGTCTCGATTGCTTCGGCTGCCTGGAATTTGGCGTAGCGGTCAAGATCGCCCAGCACGCGCATCGAACTGGCCTTGTCGAGATGTTTCTGTACCTCTTCGGGAAGGGACAGGCTCTCTACAAAGAAGCTTTCGACCGACAGCCCCCATTGGGCGAAGGTCGGCGTGACCGCGGCCTTGAGCGCTTCGGACAAAGCGGTCTGGCTGGCTGCCAGATCCAGGAAAGCGGTGCCGCCGCCGGCCACCCCCGTCGCAAGCGCAGTCTGGATCGCGGCACGCAGTTGCGGCTCGATATCCGCCACCTTCACCTCGCCCAGCGTGCCCATGATGCGCGAGGCAAAGGGTGCTACCTCTTTGATACGGAAGCTGTAACTGCCAAAGGCGCGGACGCGCAGCGGCCCCAGTTCGGGATCGCGTAGCGTCACCGGCTGCGCCGTGCCCCATTTCAGGCCGATCTGCTCCTTTTCGGAGAAGAAATAGACGTCCGACTTGAAGGGCGACTTGAAACCCTTGTCCCAGTTCATGATGGCCGTCATCAGTGGCAGGGTAGATGTGTCGAGCGTGTAAAGGCCGGGACCGAACATATCCGCGATCCGCCCTTCGTTGAAGAAGGCGGCGATCTGCCCCTCCCGCACCGTCAGTTGCGCGCCATTCTGGATTTCCCGGTCGGCGAGCGGAACGCGCCAGCCGAGCTGACCCGGCTCTTCCACCCAGTCGATGACATCCACAAACTGTTTCGACAGAAAATCCAATATACCCATGTCGCTCCCCCACGCTGGTCGCCAGCTTAGAATAGCAGGCCCACGGGACAAGCGAAATTGCAGCATGCGAGACTTATGACCCTTTTCTGATCTTGTCCGAGGTCGCGATCCGGTTCCGCTTGCAACCCCTTTGGCGCCGTTTGACGCCTTACGTCCTGCTCTCAACGGCGGACGAGAGGTCGATGCCCCCGTTGCCGAAGAGCCTTGGATATTCACCCGCGATTGCAAGAGCCATCAAACACTTGCTTAAACCGCAGCCGCAGACATTATGGCGCAAATCTCAGGGGGATGTTGTGCGGTTCACGATTTCTGCTTGCTTGGCGAGCCTGCTTGCCGGATCCACCGCTTATGCAGCGAACAGTAAGATTCAAACTGGGCCTGCGCCCAAATGGGCCGTCCAGTCGGAGCCTATGCCTGTTCCTGCCGACGCTGCAGGCGCGGTTTTCATCCGCCGTCAGGACACTGAGGTTCATCTCGATGACAAAGGGCAACTGCTCTACAACGGCTATCGCATAAAGATCCTACATCCCAACGCGCTTCAGCTTGGCAATCTGTCGCTGGCATGGAATCCAGCGGCTGGTTCGCCTGTCGTCCACGCAATGAAGATCCATCGCGAAGGTCAGGTCATCGACTTATTGAAGACGGCTTCGTTCGAGATTCTGCGTCGAGAAGACCAGCTTGAAGCGGCAAGGCTGGATGGCAATCTGACCGCCGTTTTGCGTGTGCCCGATCTCAGGGTCGGGGATGAAATCGAGTTTGGCGCAACGCTCCCTGCGAGTGATCCCACGTTGGGGAAGGACGATGCCGGCCTGCTTCTCCTTGCCGCCGATCCGGCGCCGGGCCGATACCATCTTCGTCTAAGTTGGGAGGAAAAAAACAAGCCCGCCATCAAGATGACCAACGATATGATGACGGTGGCTGAACAGAGCCCGAATGCCATCGACTATCGGTTCGACAACCCTGGCGTCCTGGCGCCGCCCAAGGATGCGCCCCCTCGTTATCAATGGCAGCGGGTCGTCGAGTATAGCAGTTTCAGCGACTGGCAGGGCATATCGCGCCTTTTTGCGCCGCTATTTGCCAATGCGTCGAGTCTGAACGCCAACTCCTCACTCAAGCAGGAGGCCGCCCGCATCGCCGCGGCCCATGCGAAGCCGCTCGACCGCGCTGCCGCCGCCCTGAAAATGGTGCAGCAGGATGTCCGCTATATTTATGTCGGGCTGAATGGCGGCAATCTGACACCGGCAGGAGCCGATGAGACATGGCAACGCCGTTACGGCGATTGCAAGGCCAAGACCGCTCTGCTGTTGGCATTGCTGCGTGAGCTAGGCGTCGAAGCCGAGCCGGTCCTCGTCAATAATAGTGGTACTGATGATGGCATGGATCAGCGGCTGCCCAGCCCACGCATGTTCGATCACGTGCTGGTACGGGCGAGCATCGATGGAAAGATCTATTGGCTTGATGGCACGATGCCTGCCGTTGTCCCACCTACACAAGAGCCGGTCATTTCCTATCGATGGGTTTTGCCGTTGACCAGGCAGGGAGGCGGTCTTGAGCGGCTTGGCTGGGCACCTGCTTCGCGACCGAATGAGATCACGCTATTCGAAATCGATGCGCGTGCTGGCTTCGACAAGCCCGCACGCATTACCAATACAACCATCAAGCGCGGAATCGAAGGCTTGCAGCAGGAGGTGCAATTTTCTGTAGCGACGCCCACGCAACTGCTCAGCGCGTTTCGTCAGAATGCGATCGGAAATACATGGCAGACCATCGAGGATGTTCAGTGGCGCTATGATGCGAAGGCGCAGGCCAGCATATTGACCGTCGTCGGCACAGGCGCCGTCGACTGGGACGATGACGGCGATGGAGTAAAATCGCTGGCGCTGCCGGGTGGTGGCTTCAACCCGCCAGAAAAGCGAATACGCGCGAAAGAGCAGGATCAGGCGCTGCCATTCTACAACAAGCCGGATTTTAGCTGTCACGTCACCACGGTCCGCCTGCCATCCACGACAAGGGCGGAGCAGTGGTCGCACAAGGATGATATTAATAACCGGATGTTTGGGCGCGCATATTACCGTGCATTCGACATATATGACGGCTCGTTGCGCATGATCCGTGGATCGAGAACCGAACAAACGGAAGTCGATGCTTCCAAAGCGCAGCATGACAATGGTCGCATCGCTGCGTTTGATAACAGCATGGCATGGATAACCTACAATCCGAGCGGCAAAAACACGGATGCTCAGGCACGCAGTAGAGTGCCTACAACGACCGAGATCGATTGGACTGGTGACAATGTGCCCTGCCTGGCATCTGGCCCGGATCGGTGAAAGCGGCGTAGGGTCAGCAGCGGCTGCGGGCCGTGCGGACCCGACCCTCTGGAGGCGTTCAGCGGCAAATTCCTTTCATATCGGGATCAGACGGTCCGCTAGCGATCCCAGGCGACAGAATATTAGCCCTCATGCTCGACCTGTGCATCAGTACGCTGTATTTGCGTTGTCTTACATCGACCTCGATCATAGCTGCCGACTGTCCGGATAATCTCGCCCTGCTCCGGTTCGACGCGATGGCCTCCCACAATTCCCGCGAGCACCCGCGCAATCAGTTGGTTGAGCCGGGTCACGACATAGCAGTCGATATTCGGCTCGGCATGTCCGTTGCCGATACCACTATCGTCGGTAAGGAAGATATAGCGCCCTCCGGTGAGCGCTGCCATCGCCCGCATGACATATTGGGCGCTATCCTCGACGCCGCTCGCCGCGATCGGGACAATTCTGACGCCCTGCTCGCGCAAATGCGCGACCGCATCGAGCGTCGCGCCGAACGCGTCGCGATGGGGTGGTGCGTCCGAGATCAGCAGCACCGCCTTGGCGGCCTCCGGGCGCCATTGCATATCGTCGGCTGCGATCAGGGCACGGTCGACGGCCTCGGGCATGTCGCCGCCGCCATCGGCATGGGCCGCAAGCAGCTGGTCGATGCCCTTTACGTAGATCCTTTGATGCAGGGAGAAGGACGAGAAGGCATTTCGGCCATGATCGCCGCGGCGCGATCGCAATTTCCTGGACATGACTTCGCACTCACCGGCCCGGTCGACGAGCATGGCGGCAATATCCGTTTCTCTTGGGCGCTTTCGATCGATAGCGGGGAGCCTGTGGTGCGAGGAACCGATTTCGTGCGGGTCGACGCGCAAGGGCGCATCGCAGAGGTCGTAGGCTTTCTAGATGGAGGTGCGGCATGACAGTGCCTTTTGTCGAAAGCGAGGATGGTCATCGTTGGAGCGATGGGGCCGCTTCTGGTCGCCTCGGAAGAGAAGCCCCGCCCGGCGCGTCGGCAGAAATGCTCGATATGCTCATGACACAGATGGGAGCGATTCTGGGGGCTGAATCGAGGCCACCAAGGATGCGTTTGCGCCGGGGACCAATCCAGCAGTCAGCGAATGGCTCGGTAGCATGATCCTCGACTGCTCACGATGGACCTCCATCGATCTCCAACGTGCCTTCATGCACACGGATTTCCGGGCGAAAGCGGAGGCGCTTCGGTTGCGGATGACGATCATTTACGGTGATCGCGATGCGTCGGTCCCGATCTATCCCACCGGCGGGCGCTATGCCGAACTGATCCCGCAGTCTCGGCTTGTGGTTCACGAAGGTGCGCCGCACGTCGTCATTCACCCAACGAGGCACGCGCGTGGAGTGAGCAAGCGGAACCTTTTCGTTGGGAAACTGCAAATTGCTCCTGATCTGCCCCCGCCGAATGGACCGATTGGTTTGTTAGTGAATTAAGGTTATTGCCGCCATATCCAGACGGAGGTGGAGCGAAGCGGAACCGGAGGCCGAGATATGGCGGTGTCGCCGTTTCCGGGCCGGTGGTCGGTAGCCCAGGCTGCCGTGCGGGCGGACAGTGTTGTAATGCCGCCGCCATGATTCGATCAGCACTTTGGCCTCGGCGAGACTATAGAAGATCTTGCCATTAAGCAGTTCGTTGCGAAGCGACCCATCGAAGCTTTCGTTATATCCATTCTCCCATGGTGATCCCGGTGCGATGTAGAGCGTCTTCACGCCGATCTGCCCCAGCCATTTCTGGACGGCAGTTGCGATAAATTCGCTGCCGTTGTCCGACCGTATATGTGCGCGCGGGTCGCGGGAGATGAACAAGTCGGCCAGGGCCGCCAGCACGTCTTCATGGCGGAGCTGCCGTGCAACGATGGGCGCGAGGCATTCCCTGCTGGCCTCGTCGATGATGGTCAAGATACGGAACTTGCCACCCTCATGCGTGCGCCCTGCGACGAAGTCGTAAGCCCATAATGCCCCGGATATTGGGGCTGCAGGCGGATGCAGGACCCGTCGTTAAGCCACATGCGTCCACGTTTTGGCTGGCGCAGCGGAACCTTTAGCCCCTCACGCCGCCAGATCCGCTCAACTCGTTTATGGTTCACTTTCCATTTGCCCTGTGTCGATCGATGCTGGCCCAGCACCCGGCAGATCCGTCGTTCGGACACCGGCACCGGAAGCTCTCGTCGCACATGATCGATGCAGCGTCGTCGTCGCGAGGGGCTTAGAAGTTTAGCTGAGCTGGCCTTCGGCTCCCCGTGCGGCTTCCTGAAGGATCAGTTTATCCAGTGTCAGGTCCGAGATCGCCCGGCGCAGCCGCTGGTTCTCCTTCTCCAGATCTTTCATTCGCTGAGCCTGATCGGTCTTGAGGCCGCCATACTCCTTGCGCCAACGATAATATGTTTGCTCGCTGACTGCGATCCGCCGGCATGCCTCGGCAGTCGAGGCCCCCTGCGCCAGCACGATCTCAACTTCACGCAGCTTGCCGATGATCTCTTCCGACTTGTGCTTCTTGCTTGGCGTCTGTCGTCCCTTTCGTGGTCCAGACTATCATAGTCTCTGGGCCACTCAGCGGGAGGCAGATCACTCTTTCACGTCGGACTATACTCAAAATCGATCACATTTCAGGGGAGTACGTCACGCGGCCTGTGTTGCTGAACGAGGAACGCCGCCCGCGGATTTCCCTGGGCGGCGTATGTTGTGTGTGTGTGTTTGGTTGCGGGAGTAGGATTACAAATAAACACGCACGGAATTGATTTATATAGCGACAAATTTCTGTTCGATTTTAGAAATTCAACAATTTAATCAACAACAATATTGAACTTCTTGAGACAATATAAACCTTTGTAGTTCCATTGTCAATTTGATGGCCGCACAGACCCACGAGGATTGATTTTGAATTTTGAATAGGATCCCTGCGGCACGAACATCTTCGCGCCTTGTCGATGATAATCATCAAAATCCGTTCTCCGGAGCGGGTAAAGCCTCCGCTTTTGCGGCCCCATCCGACGTGCTAAAAATTCAAAATTGTGCCAGCCAGATACCCACGGGGAGCACCTCGGCGGTTCAACAGATTGTGAATACGTATTATGTTAATTTTTATGGTCGGTGGCCCAATGAGTGCGATTGTGTCAGTTACATTCTGCGTGAGACCGGCCGCGAAACTCTAACCCGGGGTGGACCAGAGAATGGTGTCGGATCAAAGGAGCGGGACCCTACCTCTGAATGGTAACAATCAGGGGAGCAGGTCACCGTTTTCAGAAAATTAAGACCGAAGCGTTCGACCGCCGTGGCGAAATATTCAAAGGAATCAAGTATCGAGCAAAGCCGTCTGTGGCACTCCGAGTTTACGTGCTCAAGGACGGCCGTAAACATCTCACCTTTCGAAGGAAAATAACGCCCCCAGGGGCTCTTCGAGCCACCAACCGTTGCAGCTATTCCTCACATGGTTGTCTGGGGATAGCCATCCTGCAAAAAAGATCGTCGAGCTACGGCAATGATGAACTGCCGTTGATCGAATTGACGCTCTTCCCTTCGAGAAAGCGCCCCTTAATCTTGGACGAAATAACCACAATTATAAGTTCGCCGAGGAATTAGAAAGGATAGGTCGCAAGTAGCGGGAATCGATACAAAATCGAGCACGTCGAGCTTTGTCCGCGAAACCTGATTCCTGCGGATTGTGACAATCTAGCTTTCACAGATCGCAAGCAGCGTTTTCTTGAGCAGCGTCTTGGTATGGCTGGTGATCGGCGACGGGGCATCGGCATTAGCCGCCAGCTCCTCGGCCAGTGCAAGGTCCTTTTCGCCGATGCCCGCTTGGCTGGCAAAGAAGGCGCGTCGGGCGGCGTCTCCCGGATTGTTGCGGAAATCGATGAAACCCGCCATCGGCGGGGTGAGATTGCCGTTGCGCTTCATCACGTTCAGCAGCTTATCCATCGGCACGCCGGACGCCTCCGCCACATTGGCGACCTCGACACCCAGCATGATGCCGCACCAGGATACGAGATTGTTGCAAATCTTGAGCGCCATGGCCGATCCGAGCGGGCCGATGTGCATCCTGTTCGTCGAAAAGGCGTCGAGGATAATCCGGACGCGCTCGGCGACGGATTCATCGCCGCCGGTCATGCAGAAGACGAACGGACCATCCTTGGTCATTTCGGTGCGTGTAACCGGCGCGTCGAGGACGTCGACGCCCACAGAAGCGGCGCGCTTGGCAATCTGCTGCGCGGTCTTAGGCTTGATCGTGCTGTGGATGAGCAGGGTCGCGCCCCGCTTCATTACGGGCAACAGCGCATCGACGCATTCCAGTACCTGCGTATCGTCCCGCACGCAAATGCCGACAGCGTCGGCATCGACGCCGACATCCGCGATGGATGCGGCGAGCGTGGCGCGGCCCTCGAACTTCGCCAATGCCTCGGGAAACAGGTCGTACACAGTAAGTTCGAGCGGCAATTTGGCCAATTCCCGCGCCTGATCGCCACCCATGCTGCCAAGGCCGATGAAGCCAATTTTCCTGATATTATCCGTCATGAAATATCCCTGGCCTTTTCCAAGGTCGCAAGCGAGCTAATCACTGTGAACGTCCTTCGTAAATCCCCAACTGGGTCTGCCTGACTGCCAAACTATTGCAGGAGTGCCATGGCTAACGGCTCGACCCGTAGCTTTTCATCCGAAGCGAATGTGGCGCCAGAGCAGATGGCCGGCGTCATCAGACACCCGCTCCAGATCCGAGTTTCAGGCGTCAGCCCCGATGTCGCGGCAATTCAGCCGCCGATCCTGTTCAGCTCCATTGCAAATGGAGGTCTGGCACATGCAGGATATTGCCCACATAATATGGCACCCGGAAACCGTCCTTGATCCGGAATTCCGGTATGGCCTTGACGAATTCCTCGACCGCGATCTGCAGTTCCAGCCGTGCCAGGTGCATCCCCAGGCATTTGTGGATGCCACTGCCCAGCGACATGTGCGGCGCCTTGCGATCGAAGCGGATCGCCTGGGGATCTTCATAGAAAGCCGGATCGCGTCCCACCACGGGGGAACTAAACGCCACATAATCGCCGGGCATTATTTTCTGCCCATGAATCTCGATGACCTTGGTTGCGATACGGAAGGCCGTAACCGGCGCGAAAGCGCGCAGGAATTCTTCGACTGCCAGGACGATCAGCGATGGATCAACGCGCAGCGCGTTCTGTTTGTCCGGATGCGACGCCAGATAGTTGAAGATGTTGCCGAGCAGGGACGTAACCGTGTCGAGGCCGCCAATGTACAGATTGAAGCAATGGCCGAACACCTCGTCATCATTCCACAAACGGCCATCGACCTCGAAGGTCAGCACCTTGCTGATATAGTCGTCGCGCGGCTGCTGGCGGCGTGCCTCAATCTCTTCCAGCAGATAGTCCTTTACGCAGCGTACAGCGTTACCGCGCACTTGCCAGTCGTTGGAATGGAGCATTTCCTTTTCCCATTTAAGGAATTGCGTCATTCTTTCCTGCGGCAGGCCCAGCAGATCGAGGACGATGTAGATCGGGAATTTTTCCGAAAATTCATCGATGAAATCGCATTGCCCGCGATCCTTGAAGGCGTCGATCAAGGCCTGCGCTCGCTCGCGCACCTGCTCCTTCATCGCGAACATCTTCTGCGGTGAGAAATGACTGTTCAGCGCCTTGCGATAGCCGGTGTGGACTGGCGGGTCGGCCTCGGTCGGAATGACCAGCCAGTTTTCGCCGATATTCTGCGCCCATTTGCCCATGCCGTTCTTGGTGAAATTGTCGGCATCGCGCAGCATTGCCTGTACATCCTCGGCATTTTTGAGCAGCCAGCCAGGTTGATCGCCCGGGAAGATGTTGGTGACATAGGTGATCGGCGGCAGCTCCGCATGCATCGCGGGGATCAGCACTTCCTGTGGATTGTCATAGATCACCGTCCGCGAAAAGAGCGGCAGCGCCATCGCCAGTTCGGGCGGCACGTGATCCGGCAGGGGCTGTTGTGCGACTTGGGTCATCATAGTCTCCGAAGCAAAAAGAGATAAATTCCACCCCTGCCAAAGACAGGTGCGATCGTGGCCGTCCGTCTGAGACTGGTGAGCATGCGGACGAGCCGCAATGACAGGAGGCGATGCACATGAGTGAGGCAGACGTGCTGGATCTGGAACAGGCGATCCGGGACAATTACCGGCTGTGGAACGAAGGGAAGCGCGAAGAACTCGATCGTCTTTTCCGGGCGTTGGGGCCAGAGGGGTTCACGATCGAATATGTCGGTTCGCCCGCCGTGGACGGCAACGCCGCGATGACGGAGATGTGGGCGGAATATGGAGGAAAATGCACGACCGAACCGCTGGAGGTGATCGTCAACGGCGCTGAAGGCGCCGCCTATGTCGCCAACCACCTGCAAACCAAGGATGGCGTCGTTACGCTGCCAAGCCTCGAAACCTACAAGGTCGCCGATGGCCGGCTGACGATCCGCTATTTTCATCGGACCGCTCACTAACCTCCCATGCTCCGACGTGCAGGCGCTGGACACGGCTCAGTCCTTCGCCTGCATGAAGGCCAGCAGGTCGGCATAATGGGGTTGGTGGACGAGACCGCCGCCCGAAATCGAGATGTTCTCACCCGTGATGTAGCGCGCTTCGTCCGAAGCGAGGAAGGCGACCAACGCCGCGATATCATCCGGCGTTCCGAATTCCGGCGTCAATATGTGCCGCTGGATGATTTCCTTCAGCCCTGGCACGGTCTTTTCCAGGGCTTCGGTCAGCACCACACCCGGCGCGATGCTGTTGCAGCGGATATTCTGCCGCCCATGCTGGGTCGCTACATATTTGGTGAGCCCGATGATCGCGGCCTTCGAGGAACCATAAGCGATGCGCGCCAGATCGCCCGCACTGCCCGAATTGGATGCGGTGTTGATGATCGAACCGCCCCCGCCCGCGACCATATGCGGGATGGCATATTTGCATCCGAGCAGATAGCCGGTGAGATTGACGTCGAGAATTTCGCGCCAGATGCCGATCGGAATATCGACGGCGGTGGTGTCCTGCGGGCTCTTGTCCGGATCGGTCATCGCCGCATTGTTGTGCAATATGTCCAGCCTGCCGAAATGTTCGACGGCGCGATCCACCATCGCCTTCACCGACTGCGGGTCGGCGGCATCGAACTGGACCGGCAGCGCCTTGTCGCCCAGCGGTTCCGCCGCGCGAACGGCGGCGGCCTCGAACAGGTCGGCGATCACAACGCGCGCGCCCTCCGCGACCAGGCGTCGCGCGACCGCGGCGCCGATACCGCCGCCGCCGCCTGTGACGATCGCCACCCTGTCTACCAACCTCGTCATCATGCGCGCATCCCCGGTGGTGGGCTGGCGAGAGAAGGCTGCATCGATCGCAGCTTGTCCCGCCAGCCGCTTATCCGATTAGAATTTAAACGTTGTTTCAACGCCATAGGTGACCGGCTGGCCAACATAGGCGGCTGCAATGCCCAATGTCCGATAGAGATCGGGGAAGCGGCGCAGCAGATATTTCTTGTTCGTGATGTTGCGGCCATAGACCGCCACTTCGACATTGGGATTTTCAAGCTGGAACGCGATACGCCCGTTGAAGATGCCATAGCCAGGTACGAAACCGAGGCGGTTTTCCGTGTCGTAAGCGGACTTGGTCGCCGCCGACGCTTGATCTGCCGCCCGGACCGCATCGAAATGCTGACCCCCGACATAGGAATAGGCGCCAGTGACGGCGAGCGTGCCGCCACCCAGCGGAATTTTCTGCGTGGCGCTGACGTTCAGCTGCTTCTTGGGCAATTGCAGCAGCGGCAGGCCGCTCAGGTCGACGACGCAGCCGTTGGCGACCCCGGCGCTGTTGGTGCATCCGCTGCCGGCCACCACCTGGATTTCGCTGAAGCTGCCCTTCACATATTTGCCGTCTTGCAGCGAGCCATTGAGGCTGAGCGTCATACCTTCCCACGGCACGGCCGTGATTTCATTTTCCATGCCCCAGATGCGGACCTTGCCATTATTCTGGATATATTGGGTAACGCCGATGCCGGTCACGAAGCTGTTGACGATCGCCTGATTGTCATCCTTCCAGGTATGGAAGACCGCCGTGTTGAACCGCAGGCGGCGGTCGAAGAGATCGACCTTCAGGCCGGCCTCGACGTCCTTGACCTTTTCAGGAGAAAAGGCGGGCAGACCACCGGCGCGCAGGTTCCAGCCGCCAGCCTTGGCCGCGCCGCGGGTCGCGGCATAAAGGAAGAGATTGTTGCTCGCCTGCCAGTCAATACCCAGGTTCCAGGCTGGATAGTCGAACTTGGCATTCTGCTCCTGATTGCAGCTGGTGGCCGTCACGGGGCTCGTTGGCGTCACGGTGCAGTTGATGCCGGTCGGCGTGCCCGCCACGGCGACGTTATACGGCAGACCATATACCTGTGCATTGTGCAGCACGCTGTCGCGGGTGTCCCAGGTATAACGGAAGCCGCCGACCGCACGCAGCTTCGGCGTCAGTTCATAATAGGCCTGCGCGAACAGACCGAAGGTCTTGTTGGTGACGTCGGCATTGGAATCGCGGATGAGTCCGCCGAAAATCTGCGAGCGACTGAATTCATAGCCGCTTTCCTTGCCGGCATAGGCGCCCGTGATGAAGCTAAGGCTGTCGGTGATATTGCCGGAAAGCTGGAATTCCTGAGAAACATAATAGGATCCAGACCCCGCAAAGGTCGCCAGCAACGGCACGGCCGTACCGTCCGTATCATTCTGGCCATAGTTCATCGAATGGCGATAGCCGGTGATCGACTTGAAGTTCAGGCCGCCCAGTTCGATGTTGAGCGTGCCGGAAAAGCCATATACTTCCAGCGTATTGAATGGCTGCACGCCATAGAGAGCCCGCGCTTCAGGGGTGAGCGTGCCGATAGTGGCCGGGACCGATGTCCCGGTCGCGGTGTTGCCCCACCAATGGTCCTTGGTCAGCAGGCCCGCCGTCAGGCCCGGCTGGAAGGCGGCGGGGACGATCGCCGGATTGAAGGCCCAAAGTGCGATCTGCTGACCATGGTTGTACTGACGGTTCCAGTCGCCCGAAAGGGTCAAATCCCAGCCATTGCCTTCATATTTCAGCTTGCCGCGCAAGAACTTGCTGTTGTTATCGGAAAAGTCGCGGTGGGTGGCGAAGTTGTCGCCATAGCCGTCCCGGTCACTGATTGCGCCGCTCAGGCGAATTGCGAGCCCCTCTGCCAGCGGCACATTGATATTGGCCTGCGCACCCAGCGTGCTGTAATTGCCAAACTCCGCCTTGAAGGCGCCGCTGAGCTGGTCGTTGGGATCATTGGTAACGATGTTGATCGCGCCGCCGGTCGTATTGCGGCCAAAGAGCGTGCCCTGCGGCCCGCGCAGAACTTCCAGCCGTTGCACGTCCTGAATGTCGGTCATGCCCGTCGAGGGCCGAGGGATGTAGATCCCGTCAATATAAGTGGCGACCGCCGGATCGTTGGCGAGAATAGGCTGGAGATTGCCCTGACCGCGGATGGCAACGAAGACGATGCCGTCGCCGCCGGCGGAACCGCGGCCGATGACCAAGCCCGGCGCGGTGCGCTGAAGGTCGACGACATTTTCCACCTTGGCCGTCGTCAAGGCTTCGGGGGTTAGCGCCGTGACGGCGATCGGGGTCGTCTGGAGGCTTTCTTCAGTGCGGCGCGCCGTGACGACGATATCCTGAATGCCTTCGCTAGCGCCCGATTGCGGCTGCTGCGCATAAACGGGCTGCGCCATGGCGGCGACGAGCGCGCCCATGCCGATCGCGCCCAGAGTGACGGCCTTCCTGCTCATATCTTCCTCCCCATCATTGTATGTTGCCTCGAATTCCAATGTGGAGCCGTCTAACTTGGAGCCGATCTGCTCCATAGTGGCCGGTCCACGGTTGACTGTGCGGCGATAGAATTTGGCCGCTCATCGATATTTTCCTGCTCGCCCGATCAGTGGACCTGCGCTGATGCCGACCGAAAAGCCTTGGGCGTTTGACCCGTCGCGGATCGGAAAGCGGCAGAAAAGGCGGACGTGCTGTTGAAGCCGCATCGCCAGCTGATTTCCTTGATGCGGGCGCCATCGCTTCGCAGCAGCTCCTTCGCCAAAGCAATCCGGCTGCGGGCGACAAATTCACCCAGGCTGACGCCCGTCCCTTCCTTGAAAATGCGGGCGACATGACGCACGCTCATGTTGCAGTCGCGCGCAATGTCGGCGACGCCAAGAGGCGCGGAGAGATTTTCCATCACATAGTCGATGACGTTCTGGACCTGTCGCGTGCTGCGCGAATGCAGCCCGCCCCGTTCGGGCCTGCCCATGTGCCGAGCCAGTTCGACCGCCAGGCCCATCAGCATTGATTCGACAAGCGTCTGGCTGGCAAAGCCGGGCGTCCGCAATTCCGCAGCCAGCCCAGCAAAGAGCCGACGCATGGAAATATTCTGGACGTCGGCGCAAGGCTCAACCTTGTTCAGCGGCTGCTCGCCGTCGAACAGTTCGTCCAGAAATTCTTCTCCCAGCGCGACGCAGACGAGATGGCGCTCCTGAAGCGCTGGCTCTCCGAAATATTGGCGATGCGGCGGCATGTAGAGGATGTCCCCCGACGCTGCGCGCCGGTCGGGGCGGCCCATGCTGACCATGCTGCGCCGCGGCTGCCCATCGAGCGAATAGTCCAGATAATGCTTCTCTGGACTAAAGATGCCGCTGCTGGGCTGGACCCAATCGAAATGACGCACATCCACATGCGCGTCGCGAACGCGCGCCGCTGCTTCGATGTAGAAATTCTGGACGCCAGCCCTAGCCTGACCGGTCCAATCGCTTTCCGGACGAAACATCTCTACCTCTGCCAGGTTATATTCTGTTGATAAACCTGCATAGGCGCGCCATGCGCTTTTACTTCTATCTTCGGATAGGTGGTCAAGGCTCCATGTGCGGGCACATCCCTCCCTGTGCCCGATCGAGGCGCGGCATCGGCGACAGGTTTCGCCATGCACCCAGTTCGATACAAAAACAGGAGGCGCTCAATGTCCATCGCACCGTTCTTGCAACTGCGGACGCCATGAGAGCGCTATCGGACCAACCGGCGGCCATCGGCCATTATCCCTGGTATGTGCTAGGCATATTGACGCTGGCGCAGACCTGCCATGGCATTGATCGCGCCATCATCGGGCTGGTGCTGGCGCCGGTCGGGCATGAATTTGGCCTTTCCGACGGACAGTTGGGGATATTGGCGGGCTTTGCCTATGGCATATTCTTCGCGCTCGCCGCCCTGCCCTTCGGCGTGGCCGTAGATAGCTGGAACCGACGCAACCTGATGGCGGCCGCGTTGACGCTGTGGAGCGGTGCGACGGCCCTGTGCAGCCTCGCAACGGGTTTTTGGACATTGCTCATAGGCCGCGCCGCCGTAGGGACCGCCGAAGCGGGCGGATCACCTACGGGCATGTCGCTGCTGAGCGATTATTTCGGCGAAGACCGGCGCGCGACAGCCATCGGCATCTGGTATCTGAGAGCCTGATTCGAAAGTTTTTCAAGCGTAGCAGTACTTTGCGGTTCTGCGG